>ERZ887942.1133-NODE-1133-length-19330-cov-5.696757_pt1 | contig 19330 bp, 19 predicted proteins | sample MGYA00521099_ERZ887942 | MGnify/ENA primary metagenome ERZ887942 (study PRJEB32303, sample SAMEA104408605) | aquatic metagenome | biome: Brackish water; feature: Pelagic; material: water | place: Baltic Sea | collected 2014-06-07T06:48:00 | depth 16,251 m ...
CAATCATTTGGGGCATTGCCCACTTCCAAGCTCTCAAGTGGTCGTCGAGATTCTCGAGGACTTAAAAGAAATTCTCTATCCGGGTTACCGACGTCGACAAAATCTTCATATGGGGAATGTCACCTATTTCGTCGGCGATCTTGTCGACGGTTTACATGACAAACTGACTCAGCAATTCGCTCGTGCTTTACGTTATGAATACGATGTGAAGAATGGGGCAGATTGCGACCGTAGACACCTAATGGACTTTGAAGCCCGTGGTCAACAGGCTGCCATCGAATTCCTGGAGTCACTCCCAGAGATGCGGCGATTACTTGCAACAGATGTGGCAGCGGCGTACGAAGGTGACCCGGCAGCCAGCGGATTGGATGAGATTATTTTCTGTTATCCCGGAATAGAAGCTGTCACAGTTCATCGGATTGCTCACCAATTATATCAACAGAAGATGCCCTTGATTCCACGTATTATGTCTGAGTGGTCGCACGTCCAGACTGGCATTGATATTCATCCCGGTGCGACGATTGGACCTTCCTTCTTCGTCGACCACGGAACCGGCGTCGTCATCGGAGAGACTTGCAACATTGGCAGCGGAGTCAAAATCTACCAAGGGGTGACACTTGGAGCGCTCAGCTTCCCCAAGGACAGCGAAGGAAATCTGGTTCGCGGCACGAAACGTCATCCGACAATCGAAGATGGCGTCGTCATTTATGCGAACGCAACAATCCTCGGTGGAGATACCATCATCGGCGAAAACTCCGTCATCGGAGCGAGCGTCTGGATGACCAAATCCGTCCCCGACAACACCATCGTGACGATTGAGACTCCGTCATTGAGGTTGCGCGACGCGAGTTGATGTTTGGTTGAGAGTTTCTTCAATTCCAATCATTTGCACACCAGAGGAGTTGATTGGTGATGAACCAGAAACCACAGACTGATCCTATCATCGAAGAGATCCACGAAGTGCGACGCGAAATTTCTGAGCGTTTTGATGGGAATGTTCACGCTATTGCTGCTGACGCAAATACTCGCATGGCTGCCTCAGGCTGCCCTGTCTGGAAGCCGACAGAAAATCACCAAACAGCCAAAGCTGTGCAGGCAAAGTGATAGTCAATCTTTATCAAGCAGCGTAATTTCTATGGAACCAAGTGAATCAGAAGATTCAGGAGCGATGAAATGGGCTGAGAAGATAGCCGCACTCGCTGCTGACGCACTTCTGAATGCTAAGCTAATTGAAGCGGATCAGTTGAATCTTTCAGTTGAGATCATCAGTGAAGAAATTTTAGTCCGCCTTTGCTTGGATGATCTTCCTCCAGACGTCGTCTGTGAAGGATAATGTCATCTAATTGCCAACTCACCTGAATTGTTCGTTCCTACGCACTCTATTCAGCTGTCTGATAGCCTTACAGTTGAAAGCTACTCTTCTCTGAGCCGATTAGGTCTCATGCGAGGTGTTGGCTGATTCGGAGACAGATTTTCTTCGTGCTTTACCTGCCTGATTGCAGGTGAGGGCCAGCTAAAATTCCAGGCATCATCATCCCAGTTGAGTTTCACGGGAGTCCAGGTGGAAGGTACAGTTAGCTGATTGCCGTAGTGGGGGTAACCAACTGGGGCATATCTCGGTAGGGGCTTGTTGTTTAAGCCGATCAATTCTTCCTCTTCTTCAACGATTAAAATCTTTGGGGTGATAAAGAGGAACAGTTGATTGCTATCTGATGGTTCCACTTGCATCCCTTTTTCGATCAGTAATCGTCGGTCGAAGAACGAATTATCTGAATCTTCAGTTTTAACGAAATAGGCTGCTGTTCGACCGTTAGCAATGGTATCTGATGTTGCAAACTTGAACTCTTCTTTCCCGAGCTGATTTGCAAATGAGAGTTTGAACTCTGTACGAATCGCTTGTAGCGGCTTCTTTGTTTGACCATGCAATTCCATTTTCGTATTACTGGAAAGTCCACTCATTTCAATCGAGGCAATCTGATCGTTGAATAAAGTGATTTTGGGAGCCATCAGCAGCGAGGATTTCTCGGACTCGTCGATTAGTTTTTGCCTTTCCTTGTAGACCGCTGACGAGATCGATTCACGAAGTGAAAAAGAATTTGCGATGTCAGGTGCGACTGAAGCAAGAGTGATTTCGTAAGTCAACTGGACGTCATGTTGTACTCGCAATTGACTGAGAAGTTTCTGACATGCCTGGTGAGACTTCTCTGTTCCGCGAACGACGAAGGCTAAATTCGCTTCATAGAATGCAACTCGCTCTTGGCTTTGATTTTGTAGACAGGAATCCTGGATCAGTTTTTCGAGTGTCTCAACATTCTTAAGCAATTTGGGGTTTGTCTGATCCTGCGGACCAATGGGGACAATTAAGTCTGCCACATTATAGGTCATGGCAATGAGTGGGGCTTGTTCTCGCTGAGCCTCTTTGCCTCGCGGGTTTTTTCGGCGACGAGCTTCGGAGAATTGCTCCCATGACAAGGATTCCAAAGTCTCTGATTGCTGCTGCCAATGATCGACGACGAGTTGAGTCAGTGTGTCATCAGGGAATCGTTTTTTTAGTTCTATTAAGAATTCTTCCGCAGAGGTTTTGTCTTTTTTCTGAAAGGCGGAATAATAGGAGCGGGCGAGGTCGGCTTCGCTCGATACTTCAGTAGATTCCCCCCACAGGGTCGCTACCGGTCCACAGACAAGACAGAATAGAATGAGCAGTCGCATGAGTCGTCTCCGTACCTGTTCTAGAACTTTTTCAAATTGGTCTTACAGTTCTGTCTCGTGGCGGTTGCGTTTCAACTTGTGGAAACGTATTTCGCGGACAAGAGAAGCATTGGAAATGCTCTAAAATCCTGATCCTTATTAACCTACTTTGAAATCCAATTTTTCGCCAGATCAATTCTATGTTTGAAGCTCCTGATTCAATTCTTCCGAAAACACTCAAAGTCATTCGTGGCGGCATCGCTAAGAAATTGCATTTGGGGATGCAGGTTTATGTGTCACTCAATGGTGAAGTCGTGATTGACTTTGCGATTGGACAAAACGAGCGCAATCAGACGCTGACTTCACAAGTTCTGTGCCCATGGCTCTCAAGCGGAAAACCATTAACCGCAGCCGCTGCGATGCAATTCGTTGAACGGCATCGTCTGGAGCTGGAATCTCCTGTGGCCAGATACATTCCAGAATTCGCTGCCAATGGGAAATCAGGAATTTCCGTTGCTCATCTGTTGACACATACCGCAGGTTTGCGGCCGGTTTCTTCAGGTTGGCCGCATAAAAATTGGGACGAGATTCTCGACAAGATCTATAAAAATCCAATGAGGCGGGAATGGGTTCTGGGCGAGAAGGCTGCCTATGATCCGGGATTGTCCTGGTTTGTTTTGGGGGAAGTTCTTCACCGCATTGATGGTCGGGTCATTGATCAGATTGTGAGACAAGATCTCCTTGAGCCGCTGGGTATGGTCGATAGCTGGATGACAATTCCAAAGCATCTCCACGCAGCTTATGGAGAGCGAATCGGAATTCTGTACTATCAGAAAGATCAAGAATTACACGTAGTCAAAGGTCATGAACCTGCGGTTTGTCTTTCTCCATCACCGGGGGGAAGTATGCGAGGTCCAATTTCGCAACTGGGACTTTTTTACGAGATGTTGTTAAATGAGGGACAAAATTCGACGGGAGAGCAAATTCTCTCAGCAGAGAGTGTCAAGCTGATGACATCAAGGCAGCGAGTTGGAATGTTTGATCAGACGTTTCAACACAAGGTCGATTGGGGGTATGGCATCATCGTCAATTCTAATCAATACGGTGCAGAAACGGTCCCTTATGGATTTGGTCGGCACGCATCTGAAAATACGTTCGGTCATGGTGGTGCTCAATCATCAGTCGGATTCGCTGACCCGCAGCATCAACTGGTTGTCGCTGCCGTTGCAAATGGATGTCCGGGGGAAGAGTTGCACAACGAAAGGTTTCGAGAACTTAACTCTGCGATCTATGAAGATCTGGGACTCGTGAATCAGCAGCCGGAACAGGCATAATTGCATGTGGGATACAATTTCAGCGTGGTTCAGTCTGATCAGGTGGCAGAGTAACATTGCTCTCGGCGTCTTGGAGATCCCATTTTGGGTTTTCACAGTGTTGTGCGGAATTGTTTTTGGTGTGCTGACGTGCCTCGGAACGAAAAAATCTTTACGAGACTGTGAACTAAAAGATGGCTACTGGTCAGTTGGAGTTGGACTTCTTGGCGGGATCATCTCTGCTTTACTGGTGATGATTGTGCTCGGTTTTCAAAGTCAGCATACGCCTGTCGTGTTGCCATCCGAAATCGGTCGCAACTGGAGAGTGATTTACCATTTGTCGCTGATCACTCTGCTTTTGATGGTGACGGCGACTGACGTGCGCAGCTACTTTATTCTTGAATGGACATGTTGGCTGGGCATTGCGATTGGAGTTCTGGGTGCGACTGCCTCGGGTGAGTTTCAACTGGTTCACGTCTGGATCGACTGGAATCAGGAACAACCCCAACTCAGTGGTCCTTACATTCCTGACTGGCTGGCGAATCACCAGCATTTGCATGGACTCACCTGGAGTCTTGCTGGGATGCTCACGGGAGCGATTTTAGCTTGGTTGACGAAAAAGATTTCTTCGTTTGTCTTATCAATGCCGACACTCGGGACGGGTGATATTTACTTGATGGCAATGATCGGAGCCTATCTTGGCTGGCAGCCAACCATCATCGCTTTTGCGATATCTCCGCTCTTTGCACTTCTCGTGGGAGCAACTCTGAGAGCCGTCAGCAATCAACCGGCGCTGCCGTATGGTCCGTTCTTGGCACTGGGCGCTATCGTGACGATGTTCTTCTGGCGAGCGATTTGGATGTTCGAGGTTCCATTAACACTTGCTCCGAATCCGAGCCGAGATTCAATCTTCGCCATCCGCCGTTTTTTCGGAGACTGGGTCTCCTTGCTGCTGACCTTCGGTCTGGCAACGGTCCTGTTCGTGGGCTTATTGAGCCTGTTAAAATTCTATAAATCGCTTGATTTGAAGAAGTGATTCTAACTGCAATTGGAATGAGAAAATCTTTGAAACAGAGAGGGACAGAGAACACAGAATTTGTGCTTTATGCTTTCTCTGTGAACTCCGTGCCTCTGTGTTTCTACTTCTTCTGGACTTGAATAAACCAGGGATTTCAAAAATTTAGTTGCTCAATAAAACAGGTGTGACAACAAGCTGTCATACCTAACGCGATATTCACTCACATGTTGAAATAAAGCAGTTAAGTCATTTCATAGTGAGTATTTTCATGGAAGAATCACACGTCACTCCGCAGGCTTTTACAGCACACCACCCACCACAAATGGGTGTTCCACAAGTTAACCACGGAGAGAGGCAACTTCCCGTTTTCTGTCCGCAATGTGGCAATCGGATCGAAATTCAAAGGGGACTCTGCGGGAATCGAATCATTGACGCAATCATGTTGCAGGCAGAACGCATCGGCACAGAGTTAGAATGTCAGCGCTGCGACACTCGCTTCGTCTTTCAGAAACTGGAAGCAATCGAACATCGCAAAAAAGAAAAAGGAACAAGACGAAAATCAGTCCGCAGTCATTAGAGCAATGAACTGGTTGCTTCTTTTTGATTTATAGAAATTGCCACAGAGATCACTGAGGACTCAGAGAAAATAATTGGATGCTGCCATGAGCGAGTTGTGAAAGATGCACTTTTGAGTTGTCTTTCGCGAACGTGGAGACTTGCTACTCATACAGATTAAAAGAGAACTCTCAGTAAGAGTTCATCTATTCCTAAGTGTTCTCGGTGACCTCTGTGACTAAAGACTTTCTGTCATTCTTCGATTCCTGACGACTCCATTCTTCTGAAATGTTACGCATCTGCGAACTCAGCGAGGAATCGCAAAAATCGCAGGTTGGCTTGTGCTCTTTTGCTGGCTTCATCGAAGCGGATATTCTTGATTCGTTTCTCTTTGATCTCGGGGGACCATTGACCGCGAATCATTTCGCACTCGGCTTCGATTTCTTCCTGGCTGGGATGAATAACATGATCTGCGATTCGGTTCGTATGTGCCATGATAGATGACCTTCCTGCTTTGGGGATGAACAGTCTCTTTGTCAAAACCGTTGGGTTTTCGAGAAATGCAAGGGGAATGCTTTCTAGCTACTTAAATCATTAGGTCATGAATTTCTTGTGGGCGGAGTTTTCTAGTTATGTGTTTCAAAAAAACAACAAATCAGTGCAAGTGGACCGTTCTCTTCACATTGTGAAGTTCGGGTTGCGCTGGTGGAATCGATTTTTCGTTCTAGGCGCACGAGCGATAAGCCAGGCACTTAAAGTGTCTGGCTAACAGCAGAACTCTTAGAATTCACGAAGTCCGTGTCGTTTTGTTTGTTCTTTCTTTATGATTCTTCGAACTAGTCAAAAAGAAAACAGGAAGATCGAAAGTGAATAAGGAACAAGTTGGTCCAGTTCTGGGTCGAATCCCGAGTGGAGTCTTTATTCTGACTGCCCGCGGTCCAGAGGGTGAGCAGACTGGGATGCTGGCGAGTTGGGTGCAGCAGGCTTCGTTTGAACCTCCGACTTTAACAGTCGCAGTCAATACAAAACGCTACATCAACGACTGGCTGGAAGATGGTGCTCCAGTTGCACTCAGCTTGGTAGGAGAGTCCCAGAAGAATTTACTGGGGCATTTCGGGAAAGGTTTTGAACCGGGAGAACCTGCATTTGAAGGATTATTCACAGCGACGACCGAGAAAGGTCTCACCGTATTGAGCGATGCATTAGGTTGGTTGGAAGGGATTGTCAAAGCAGCAGTCCCTGGAGGCGATCATATGATTTATGTTGTTGAATTAACGGATGGTCGACCAGGTGATAAACTGGAAGCCGAAAAACCTTTCGTACACATCAGGAAGAACGGGTTCGGCTATTGATTCCAACAAGCCAACTTTCTCACTGCATAAGCTCATTGAAGTTCAATTATTGAGGAATTGCGAGATGCGATTTTTGTTATTTGGTTTGCTGTTTGTCTCTTCTGGATTCAATTCGGTATTAGCGCAATCTCCTTCTGAAGACGACTTTTACCCGATCACTCGCTTTGAAGTTCCTGAAGGGGTTGTCCTCGAAGCAAGTTCGTTTCAGCTTATGCCGGATGGAAAACTCGCTGTCGCTTCACGGCGTGGTGAAATCTGGCTGATCAGCGATCCTTTTGCCGAGGAAGTGAAAGCGACTCAGTTCAGTCGATATGCTCACGGGTTACACGAAGTGCTGAGCATGGCAGAACATGATGGCTGGTTGTATGTTGTGCAGCGAACAGACGTTTCGAGAATCAAAGATTCAGATGGAGACGGAAAGGCTGACCGGTTTGAAATTGTTAACGATGACTGGGAGATTTCCGGAGACTATCACGAATATGCGTTTGGAACGAAGTTCGACGAAGAAGGCAATCTGTGGATCACCCTCTGTCTGACAGGTTCATTCTCGAGTAACGTCCCGTATCGTGGCTGGTGTGTGCGAATTACTCCAGAAGGTGAGATGATCCCCACAACAAGTGGAATTCGTTCACCGGGCGGCATGGCATTCAACGCTGCGGGAGATGCCTTCTATACAGACAATCAAGGACCATGGAATGGAACCTGTGGATTGAAGCATTTAATTCCAGGGAAATTCGTGGGACATCCGGGTGGTTTCGAATGGTACAAACTCGCAGAGAAAGCGATGGGACCGAAACCTCAAGAACCAGAGTCTGGCAGCCGATTCGTCGTCGAAGCCGACAAGATTCCTGAATATGAACCGCCTGCAATTTTGTTTCCGTACAAGAAAATGGGGCATTCAGCGAGCGGCATCGCTTGCGACCTTTCTGATGGTCAGTTTGGTCCATTCGCTGGACAACTTTTTGTCGGTGACCAGACATTCAGCACGGTCATGCGCGTCTATCTTGAGAAAGTCGACGGTCACTACCAGGGAGCCTGTTTCCCGTTTCGAGAAGGCTTTGGCTCCGGAACTCTGGGTGTTGAATCGTCTCCACAGGGAGCGATGTTTGTCGGCGGGACAAATCGAGGTTGGGGGTCGCGAGGGAATTTGCCTTTTGCTGTCGAACGTGTTGATTGGACGAAAAAAGTCCCCTTCGAGATTCTCGAAATGAACGCCAAGTCGGATGGTTTCGAACTTGTCTTCACACAACCAGTCGATCCAGAATCTGCCAAAGACATCGCCCAATACGATCTGGGAACTTATACCTATATCTTCCAGGCAAGTTACGGGAGTCCGGAAGTCGACCACACAACTCCCAAAGTTGAATCAGCCACAGTTTCAGAAGATCGCATGTCTGTTCATCTGAAAATAGACGGACTTCAGAGAGGTCACGTTCATGAGTTGAACGCATACGGAGTCCGCTCCTCAGAGGGCAATCCCTTGTTGCATTCACAAGCGTATTACACATTGAATTATCTTGTGAAAGAGTGACGAGGTAAAATATCAAGAGTATACGGATGGATTTCAGGGACGAAAACTATCAAATGGAGCGTCACATACGAAATTTTCTATGTGCAACGCAGTATTCGGTTGGGTTTAGAGCATTTCCAATGCTTCTCTTGTCCGCGAAGTACGTTTCCACAGGTTAATACACTAGCGCCACGAGACAGAACTGTTAAGACCAATTTTAGAAATGCTCTAGTGCCTCTGGAAAATAATCCACCACGAACGCATTGAGACTGAATAGCGAGTCGCTAAGATAATCGGCTCCACCAAAAGTCAGGCGACGGCAATGCACCATCCTTCTTCGTTCGAGCAATTCCAGGCAAACGCGGTTCAAGGGAAACTGGTTCCCGTTTATCGCAAGCTTTACAGCGACACATTGACTCCCGTAACGGCGTTCTACAAAGCGAACTGGTCGAGTCAGTCTTTCTTGTTTGAAAGTGTTGTCGGTGGTGAGAAAGTTGGTCGCTACAGTTTTCTTGGGGGCGATCCGTTTTTAAGGATCGATGCTTTCGGGAATGAAGTTGAGACAACTCAAGGTGGAGTTGTTGAGAAAAGGAGAGTCGATGATCCGCTTGTTGAATTGAGCGAGCTGATTGACCGATATTCAGCGACGACACATCCTGAACTACCAAGGTTCGTCGGAGGAGCAGTCGGGTATGCGGGATACGATGTTGTTCGCTATACGGAGAATCTCCCGAACCCGCCAGAAGATGACCGACAGTTACCGGATCTCTCTTTTGCGTTCTATGACGAGATGGTGATCTTCGACCATATTGAGAAAACGATCATCGTCATCGCTCATGCTCGTACGGATACTGACGATTTGCGAGAAGAATACGACAAAGCGTGCCAGCGAGTCGATTCACTGTGTGAACGCCTGCAAACGCCATTGACTGAATTCCCGATGCCGGATGTTGTTCCGAATGACAAGATCCAAAGCGAATGGAAGTCAAACTTCAAACAGGCAGAATACGAACAAGCAGTCGAGAACTGCCAGGAATACATCAAAGCAGGAGACATCTTCCAGGTTGTCTTGAGTCAGCGACTTGAATTGGAGACGACGGTAGCTCCCATCGATATCTATAGGGCGTTAAGAGTCGTCAATCCCAGCCCGTTTATGTTCCTGCTGCAAACTCCTCATTCAACATTAGTGGGAAGTTCGCCGGAGATTATGGTCCGTGTCGAAGGTGGAGAAACAACCATTCGCCCCTTGGCAGGCACACGTAAAAGAGGTGCAACCGAGGAAGAAGATCAAGCGTTGGCAGATGAACTTCTTAGCGATCCGAAAGAACGTGCTGAACACGTGATGCTGGTCGATTTGGCAAGAAATGATGTGGGGCGAATCGCTCAATACAATACGGTCAAAGTCAGCGATGTGATGATCGTTGAAAAATACAGCCACGTGATGCACATCACTTCCAATGTCAAAGGTCAACTCAAAAACGGGCTTTCCTGCCTGGATGCTTTACGTGCCGGACTCCCCGCCGGGACAGTTTCAGGAGCACCTAAAGTTCGTGCGATGGAGATCATTGACGAGTTCGAAAAACACCGCCGGGGACCATACGCAGGTGCCGTCGGCTATATCGACTTCACGGGTGACATGGATACTTGTATCGCGTTAAGAACCATGGTCATCATCGACAATAAGGTTTACGTTCAAGCGGGAGCTGGAATTGTTGCAGACAGCGTTCCTTCCGAAGAATACCAGGAAACACTCAATAAAGCCCAAGGTCTCTTAAAAGCCATCGCACTCGCAGAAGCTGCTGCTGGCTAACTGAGATGTTTAAGATTCGTAGGTTGGGTGCAGCGGAGCGGAACCCAACATGTTCGCTGAAGAACCAACTACGAAATTCATTCAGTGTCACTCGTGAATGTTGGGTTACGCAAAATTTGTTTCGATGAAAAAGTGGTTAATAATTCGAATCTCATACTGTCACCTTACACTGCCTTTCATTTGCTTCACCCAACCTACAGCTGGATTATCAAAGAGGATAACGAATGATCATTGATGCTCATCAACATTTCTGGGACAGGTCGCTTCCGTTTGATTATGAATGGTTGAAGGCTCCGAAACATACGAAGATCAACAACGATTTCCTCCCCGAAGATCTCGCGAAGAATATCTCTCAGGTCGGAGTGGAGAAAACGGTCTTCGTTCAAACACAGCATAATCTCGAAGAGAATCGCTGGGCGCTGAAGCTCGCTGAGGAGAATCCTTACATTGCGGGGGTCGTCGGCTGGGTTGATTTGGCAAGCCCTGAATGTGAAGAGCAACTGTTGGAGTTTAAGGGCAATTCCAAGTTCGTTGGGATTCGACATATCACTCAAGACGAGCCGAATGATGATTTCATAATTCAGGACGATGTACGTCGTGGTTTGAAGGTCTTAGAGAAGCATGGAGTCCCGTTCGATCTCTTGTTTTATGTCAAACACTTGAAGCATGCTGCCCCGCTGGCGAAAGAGTTTCCGAACTTACCGATGGTGATTGATCATCTCGCCAAACCGAGAATCAAAGAACAAGTCACCGAAGATTGGGTCGACAACTTCCAGGAAGTCGCCAAGCAGCCGAATGTTTATTGCAAGCTATCGGGAATGGTCACCGAGGCTGATTGGGAGAACTGGAAACCCGCCGATCTGAAGCCATATGTTGAGATCGCATTAGAGGCGTTTACTCCTGCTCGCTGCATGTACGGTTCTGATTGGCCGGTCTGCGAACTGGCAGCGAGTTACTCCGAGGTCTTTAATGCTCTGAAGGAGATTGTTGGTTCACTCAGTGAAACCGAGCAAGAGGCAATCTTTGGTGAAACGGCAAAGTCGTTTTACGATCTGGAAGTTTAGGAACAGCTATTCAATAACGCTGGAGAAGGTTCACCGCAATGTCGTGATGGTCTCGCCGAATAACGCCTCGCATTAGCCGCAAAATTGCTATCGCAGGGCAGCAATTTTGTAGGACTGCATGTGATTGTTATGGTTTTTGTATCTTTTTTGCTACAACAAAATAGCTAGATGCTCCTTTGTATATTTCTTCAGATTCAATAGCCTGAAAATCTCCTTCTGCTAATAAAGCGTCTATGTCAGTACTTTTTATTCTTCTTATAGGAATAGGAATTACTCCAAACTTACACAGTATCCGAACTAGTTGTATCTGGAGATTAACGAAAAATGACATCTTTTGCCGTAGGCAAGGCGTTATAGAAATAAATAAGCCGTCATGCTTTAACAAGTCATTTATGCGCTGAATAATATTTTTCGGATTAGGTACTGTATGCAACATATTGAAGGCCAGAATTACATCAAATGATTCATTTTGATATTTGTTATTGAAAATATCAGCCTTCTCGAAACTTACATTTTCAACCTTACTAACAAGTGCTTTCTCAGTTGCTATCCGAATCATCTCAGCTGAGATATCGATACCATGAATCTCTTTAACCTGACTCGAAAGCTCACAGGAGACTGTGCCAGTTCCACATCCATAATCCAAGACAGTATGGCTATCTTTGATGTGTTTTTTGGTGTTTTCTCTGGCCTTTTTATGGATGTATTCAAAACGCTCCTCTGTCTTGTCGAACTTTTTTGAAGCTTTATCCCAAAACTCTTCCGATTTATTCAATTTTTTTAGCTCCTGGGAAAAACATAACGACCAAGGTAACCGGGGCGCGTTTGATGTTGATAAGGGAAGCGAACGCTACACGCGATTCGTCTCCGGCACACCGCCTTGTTATCCCTCTTTGGCGAGAGAAGTCTCCATCAGGAATAGTGCCATCGTACCAGCAAAGTTAGTTGCAAGGCGAGCGTGCCTTGGGAGCGGTCGTGCTGCAACAGTACCTTTGCCATGGGCGTCACCCAGACGATTACGAATCGCTCCTAACCCAGTGACGACGCTTGAGCATCCCGAGAGTATTTGTTTGAAAATTTGTTCTTGGTGGTCTGCAGGCGCTAAGTTCAGCTCTTTTTGCACCAGCTTGTAGAGCTGAGGCAAATCACCTCGGGTGGAATTGTAGGAGACGTTGCGACCATCCAGAATATGTTTGATAACCGTTTCGACTAGCTCACGGGCGGCCGTAATTGCCCCCTCCGGATCATCGTGGATACGACGTGTTACCCGCCGCCAGGATCTCCGCACGCCATCAGCATTAAACGCGTCGAGCACGACGTCCATATCATCATCAGCTGGGTTCACGCCTCCAGTTTCCAATGCACGAAGCAACGGATCGAATTCCTCCCAAAGGAAGGTCCGACGTTCACGGTAGGATGGATACTTACCCTGGATGAATTGCCAGAATTGGTTCAATAATCTTTTGGGGCGGAACCACGCGGGAAGCAGATTGTTGTGGGGAGAATCCAGGAAATGCTTGCGCAAAGCTACAAAGTCGGAGTCGTTCTCCGGACCGCCGGTTGCCCGGTCAATGAGGAGGTGAACCAGTGCGTCCGCGCGTTCATACTCGGATTGGATTTCATGAAGGATCTGCATGAACGTGAGACACTGCTGAGTGTAATGGGTTCAGATCGAGGTATAACGATTAAGTTCACAGGGCAGGCGACCCAGTGAGGTGAATGTTTGAACAACGACAAGTCTAAACAAAGCGGCAGACGTTGGAAACCCGACAGACAAGCGGGCTCCTGTGCAACGATTTGATACTCATCATGGCCTCGTTGTGAAGTTGGGTTGTCCTAAGATTGGACGGGGTCGGCAGCCTTGTGGCTGGCGCCCAAAATTGCGGGCTCAACCTTTCATCCACAACACTGCTTTTCGCAACAAGGAGACCATGATGAGATTTTACAAACAACAGTTATTGTAGGTCAGGCTCCTGCCTGACTTCCTTTGAATGCTTTGATCAGCTTGGTTCTCCGTAGTTCTCTTTGGTAACGGGCAACTTCGGTTGTGGGTATTTTCCACATGCCCAATCTGGTGAATAAACACCTGCATTCACCCAACGATGGAAGCTACTCGCTTCCCAGTCAGACGGACACCGAACAAGTTGATGTTTCACCGGATTGAAGTGGATGTAATCGAAGTGAGTCTCATAGTCATCCTCGTCTTCGAGGAGATGTTCCCAGAATCGACGCTGCCAGACTCCGCGTCGATTGTCGTTGCGTTTGCCCTTGGAGACTTTCCAATCTTCTCCGCCGTTTGCAAGAAAACTGGTTGTAAACGTTTTTTTTATCACGCTCCAACGCCCGGAATATTGAGTGTCCCCAGGAGGCAATGACCAGATCGCATGCAAGTGATCTGGCAGCAACACGATAGCATTGATTTCAAAAGGCCAATCCTGTTGGCATTGACGAATGGCATGACCCAATAGGGTTCGATTCTCTGGAAGATGAAACAGCTTCCGACGTCGATGTGTGACGACGGTAAAGAAAAACGTTCCTCCAGGAATTTCTGCACGACGGTAATTTGACATCCATAGATGATACCAAAAAGGAAGTCAGGCAGGAGCCTGACCTACTCGTTACTTCGAGGCATAACGATTAAGTTCACAGGGCACGCGACCCGGTGAGGTGAAGGTTTGAATAACGACAAGTCTAAACAAAGCAGCAGACGTTGAAAACCCGACAAACCAGCGCGCTGCTGTGCGTCAATTTGCTCTGCCAGCAAACAAATAATCTTTGCAGCAGAGGATGGCAGGGCGGGAACCCAATGGGATCTGTTTTGTGGGAAATTATTGGACAGGAGCCTGACCTACTCGTTGCTAATCTTCTTTGATCTGACTGTTCAATTTATAGTGCGCATTGTCAGTTGTCTTCCCCCAACGATCTTTCAACACGCCTCGAAACCACATACTTCCGCCTTCTTTCTGGACACCATTAAATTTGAATGTCACACTCTTCTTATTTCTCTTCGAGAGAGAGACAGACAGGTGACCATTTTTCAATGACCACGTCCCCATCATGCGATTGTCCCAATAGTCCGTCGACTCTGCCCGACCATCGAGATATAGCTTGTATGCTGTACCTCCACCATACGATTCCAATTTCTTGTATTTCTTTGATCGCGTTGTCGGTCGTCCAGCGTCTGCGATTCCCTGCATCCCTCGCAAATCAACGGCAACGGTTCCCGCTACCTGTGATCGAGTGATTACAGTTTGTCCATCATCAAACACGAGCCACCATTGAATATGATGGTAACCAGGTCCAAGAGCACGAGCTGACGTATTGAGGCGGTCTCGGTTGAAGCTGGGAAACCCTTTGTACAACCCCGTCGCATCCGGCGTGAATGATGTCGTCGCCACATAGTCAAGCTTCGTCCCATTTTTAGACTTAAAGTGGATTCGAACGAAGTGGGTCTTCTGCTCGACGTTTCGATACCAGAGCGTCTGAAAGACATCTGTACCGACGGCACTGACATCACTAAATTGTCCCTGCGAAGAACTGCTGGCCGGAATCGCCCGAACGCTAAGATCGTTCGCCACTGAGTTCACCCAATCATAACCTGGGGCTGGCTGCCAGCTTCCTTCCGTATCGCCAGCGAAAATGTTCTTGATCGTCGGATGCTTTGTTCCGGGCGACCAGAATGTTGCTGGTTGACCCGGACCTCCCCTAACGTGCCCCGGTGGCAACGCCACATTCTGATGATTTGGTGCATTGGTATTGCTGCTTCCATTGTAGTCTGTAATGACTCGCCGCGAATAGGATACGTAAAATGTTAGCTGCTGGCCTGCTGGTCCTAAAAAGAACTGCCCAGCAGTAACAGTATTTCCTGTTCCGATTGTCTTCGAGAACATTTCTTGCTCAGTAGAATTAGCTTGATTAATATAAGGAATCAAGCCCTTAATCTTCGCAGTCGGACCAGTGTTTTTGACTTCGTATTTGTACATAACTGTACCGACAGAATGGCTAACCTGACGATAGCGGAATTTTACAGAGGGGATGTTGTTACGATCCACAATAGACTTTGCGGATTGCCATCCTGTCCATTGAGTTGACTGGGCAGTCGCGAAAGAACAGGCAAGAATGGTTAGTGTGACGGTACACACATTGGTAATTTTGTTAAGCATGACTCTTAGTCCAGTAGACTGATTGAATGTTTGGCATAACAAGTAATTGGACGGAATGACATTCTTTATAACACATTACTACATGCCGCCTGACGCTTAAAGTAACGGCCCAGTTTTCTGGCTGGCAAGTGATTTCTCTTTGATTATGTGGAATCAAAACGCAGAGTGCTTGTTCATCTTTCCTAGCTTTCAGCACTGACAGAACAAGTGGGAAGGAGTTGGCCGAGTCAACACAGTTTATTTTTTCCTTTCTGCTGCCAACTACTCACTCGCTACTGCGGTTCGAAATGAACTGAGGGTGGCACTTGCGATTGTGAAAAAGTGCCGATTTTTCCGGTTTTGCTGAAGAGTCTGGTATTGCGGGTCGATAACTGAATTAGAGTGGCAGAGTTCCTGTCATCATTCAGGCATCTTAGTCTGATTAAAAACGAATCATTCGAGTTATCAAACCGCCAGCGAACGAGATCGGCATGACAGTCAAAAATATCTTCTCGAAACCGTATGCACTGGTTCTCACCGCTATGGTCATCTCTGGTGGACTTTGTGGTTGCCAGACCCAGATGGGCGGACAAACATTGCCTTCTGCTTATTATTTGCGGGACGATGTCCAGTTCTTCCCAGCTGGACCAGAGACACAATTGTCTAATTTGCGACAGGCATTAGAAGAGTACAAAGCAACGGGTGAAGACTTCGACGCGGACCTCGACCCCGTTCAATAGGTCTCTCAAAGCGTCATTTCGGCAGAAGCTGCCGATTGTCGTTTTCCCTGCCTGACAAATTCAAATAAAAAAGAGAGCCATTGCGGGCTCTCTTTTTTTGTTGAATGACGTTGAGAAAACGATCGTGCTGTTTGTGTCCGTGATGAAAGCAGATCATCAAGTCGCTAGCTAACTGTTATGAGACAGGATGCTTTCACCTTCTTCTCATGACACTCTTTTAAACGGATTTGCTTAGGGGTAGTTTTCTCCAACGAATGCTTGGCAGACCCTCTCAAGCATCATTCGACTAAAAGATCGGGGAGACGGTAGGACCGAAGCCTGGCAGGTATCGAATGACTCGTCCGGGATAGCTCATGTATTCGAGCAGATGATATCCACCGGGATTGACTGCTGAGGGACGAGGGTTGACGATTCGCTGCGGTTGGTCCTGGCGATGCACAACAGTCGGACGCATTTGTCCGAACATAATCTCCACAGTTGTGTCATGACGATAGCTTGGATTCGCGAGATACTCTGCGCGTCGATACGGGATTGAGTTGTAAATCTTCTCGTAATTCTTTGGATTCACATCAACGCGTGAAGCTTGTTGTGGTGTGATCTGAATCTTCCAGTTGCCGTCGACGAGTGTCTTCTCGCCTTCACGTGGTTGAGTGACTGCGTTTTCTGGAAGTTCTGCTTGCGCTACGATTTCAGGCATGGGGGGGAGTGGTGGGACGACCGCATCCTGAGAGTGTGCTCGCTCTGATTGGCAAATCAAGGCGATTGCAATCGCAGTTGCGAACAAAAAGAATTTACGAAATTGAAGTCGAGTCTGCTTGGGGGATGAATTTTCCATCTGGGTTTCTCCTGGGTCTTTAATGAGAAGGTTTCTACACCTCTCCGGAAACCACGACATTGATGCAACTTGGAGTTTTCTCGTTGCAGCTGAAGGTTAGTCTTGGAGAGGTTTGCGGGTCACGCAGACTATGGCGCTAATCGCTCTCGCAGACCAAAGTCAAAAAATAGTATTTGACTTTTTCAATTTTCGATACGCTTGCAGAGATCGGCACGCGAAAAATTGGCTTTGTTGGCTTTTGGCATCATTGCTATAGTCCTGTCGCGGCTTAGTCAGCCGCATTTGAGTAGGAAAGTTTCATTCGAGCCGCTGGTCTAGGGACTAGGGATTGAGGGGCAAGGGTAAAAAAATAAGACCTGAAACACTTCAATTGACTCTCCTAACTTCTAGATCCTGCACGGCGACTCGGAAATTCGCTCGCCGTACTTGTAATGTTGATCTGTAAGACTCCAATCCCTCCTTTTTGACTTCATCAAGTGAATCCTCGCTATCCTTCCCTCCGCTGAATTCTTTCTGCATGCACATGCAATCCACCAGTCTATCAACGTTATTTCACCTAAAGCATTCAGCAATGAATCTGCTTTTGATGTTGATTATCTGTTGCATGGCAGGTTGCGGGACGACCAAAAGCACAGTTGCTACCGAACAAATCTTGCTTTCTGATGCTGTGGATCATGCTGTTGCCCGGATTGATTTCACTCCTATGGCTGACCAGAAGGTCTTTTTTGATACAGAATTCATCAAAAATTACAAAGGGATCGGATTCGTCAATTCAGAATACGTGATTAGTTCTTTACGGCAGCAGATGTCCGCTGCCGGTTTGCATCTTCAGGAAAAGCAAGATACGGCTGATTTTATCCTGGAAGGTCGAATTGGAGCTCTGGGAACAGATGCTCATGAAGTGGTCTATGGTATCCCGTCAACATCCGCTTTGAATGATGCAGCGGATGCCGTGGCTGCATTTTCTTCGGTCCCGAAAGTGCCTGGGATTCCAGAATTAGCTTTGGCGAAACGATCAAATCAAATCGCTGCTGCGAAAGTTGCAATTTTTGCGTATGAGAATGAATCTCGACAACGTGTCTGGCAGTCAGGAATGTCTACAGGAAAATCAACTGCCAAGGATTTGTGGATCTTTGGAGCAGGTCCGTTTCAGAAGGGAACAATTCACCAAGGCAATGTTCGCTTTGCTGGCTCAAGTCTTGATGTTCCATTGCTGGAAGATGACCGCAAAGGTTCTCACGGTCCAATCGCGTCTTATCGCAACGCAACAATTTTCGAACCACAATTATTGGACGCTGAAGAAGTTGCAACCGAAATCGCTGAAACAGAAGCGGAAAAATCCGACATCCAACAGGCGTCTGCAGAAGAAATTGTGAAAGAAGAGAAGAAGTGACTCAATCTGGTGAAAAATCACTCTTGACGTAACTACTCTTGATGGCTGATACTAATTCTCTGAGAGTGAATTGACATCACCCTTTTCTAAGCTAACATTGGAATCAAAGTCGTTGCTTCAGTGACATTTTGACGCTGAAGGCTCAGAGGACTTGCATTCTTTTAAAGTAAGTTTTGCTTACACTTTATCTTCCGGGTATAATCTCGAAACACCCTCACAACTCACGATTTGTTTTGTGCGAGTATTCGGTTTCCAGTAAGGTTGAGTAAAAATCTTTTATTGAATGTGATTCTAAGACGAGCTTATTCTAGAACATTTTCATCAAACGAGTGCGAGTTGAACCTCGCTGTTACATTGCATTTTGCTTACGGAAAGCATTTTTGCAAGCTCGTCACGTCGAAAGAGTTTTAGTAATACGTTATTCCCAATTGGGAATGGTTGTTCGGAGAACCATTTCGCATTCCCTTTTCTTCTTCTGGAAGACAACACGTTTACCAAGGTTGGTCATCAGGCGTTTTCTTGACAGGATAACTGTCGAGCCTGTTACTGATCTTCGAAAAAATTCCATATTTTCCCATTGGACGGGATTGGAACGGATCATTATTGCTGACTCAATAAAGCAAATCAGAGAAGCCAAAGTTAGGGTTCTCGATGAATTTTTGGTCACATTTTTGAATCACTAAAGAGATTTTCTCGCTAAGAGTTATGATCAATCTCCCTATGATTTAATAGGGATTTGCTGTGACTCTGGCAATTTTAAGACGACTATAAGATCGCAGACTTGCAGGTTCTATAGTCTGGAAATGAACACGATTAGGTTGGCTAAAGACGTTTGATCTTTAGTGGCTTCCAGCTTGTTTTGAATTTCCAAATTGATTCCAAGCCACACGGGGTGATTGGTGGGATCGCT
>ERZ887942.1134-NODE-1134-length-19316-cov-8.819739_pt1 | contig 19316 bp, 17 predicted proteins | sample MGYA00521099_ERZ887942 | MGnify/ENA primary metagenome ERZ887942 (study PRJEB32303, sample SAMEA104408605) | aquatic metagenome | biome: Brackish water; feature: Pelagic; material: water | place: Baltic Sea | collected 2014-06-07T06:48:00 | depth 16,251 m ...
GGCTAGCAATCAAGTACAGCTGGCCAAAGCTGATTGCCAGCAGCCTCGGCTTTCTTATGGTTAGCGCGGCCATTGGAGCGAGCGCCATGACGTTCGTGGTTGGCCACTCTGGAGGAGAGGCCACCTGGGGCGGTAAGTCGGAGCTGTTCATCTACGAGGATGAGTATGACGACTACGACAAAGACGAAGATGACGATTATGGAGACCGGTAGCGCCCTTTCTTGCTCTCGGGCGAAGTCAAAGGGAAAATATCCCGCGCGGGTTTAAGCTTGCAAGGTGACCTTCGCCCTCTACCGCAGATATCGACCGGACAGCTTTGCTGATCTGATTGGGCAATCTCAGGTCACAGAGCCGCTAAAGGCGGCGCTCAACTCGGATCGAGTTCACCACGCATACCTTTTCTCGGGACCCAGGGGTTGTGGCAAGACCACGAGCGCCAGGATTCTTGCCCGCTGCCTGAACTGCGAAAAAGGTCCGACCGACAATCCTTGTGGCAAGTGTCCAAGCTGCATAGAGCTTGCAACAGGTGGCCCAGGCTCGCTCGATGTGGTCGAGATTGATGCCGCCAGTCACAACGGTGTCGACGATGCCAGGGACCTCAGGGAACGCGCAATCTTTGCCCCTTCGCGAGACCGCTACAAGATCTTCATTCTTGATGAGGCTCACATGGTCACCCCACAGGGCTTCAATGCTCTTCTCAAAATTGTTGAGGAGCCACCAGAGCACATCAAGTTCATCTTTGCCACTACCGAGCCTGACAAAGTCATCGGCACAATCCGCTCTAGGACTCACCACTACCCATTCAGGCTCGTCCCACCCGCCGAGCTACTGGAGTATTTAGCTCAAGTGCTCTCCTCGGAGGGCTTTGAGGCCGCTGAGGGGGTAATGCCGCTTGTAGTGAGGGCATCTGGCGGCTCTGTGAGAGACGCGCTGTCGCTTCTTGATCAACTCATTGCCGGTAGTGACGGCAAGAAGATTGAATACGAGCGGTCTATAAACCTGCTGGGCTTCACTCACGACAATCTCATGGCCGAGGTAATCGATGCCTTTGCTGAGCTTGACGCAGCCAAGGCTTTTGCAGCGGTAGACAAGGTGGTTCAGTCAGGTCAGGATGCGAGAAGGTTTTTAGAGGACCTCCTCGAGCGCATTCGTGATTTGATGCTCGTGAACTCACTGGGCAAGGACGCTCAGTCAATTTTGCGCGGCATTGGCCCAGAGCAGTTCGAGCAGCTCGAGATTCAGGCTGCAAGGTTTGGCCTGAGCCAGCTAACCGCAAGTGCTGAGGCAACCGCAAAAGCTCTGAGCGATACCTCTGCAGCTTCCAACCCCAGGCTTCAGCTGGAGCTTTTGTGTGCTCGAATCCTCGCGCCCGTCACGACGGCAAAGCCTCAGGTTGCGAAGCCCGAAGAACCGGCCAAGCCAGAGTCGGCGGTAACTAAGTCTGCGCCTGCGAAGGCCGAGCCCAAAGAGCCAGAACCACCCTCAGCCGAGGAGCCTAAGGTCGAGAAGGCCAAGAAGCCTGAGCCGGTTGCGGCACCTGCCGAGGTGACTGCCTCGTTCTTCAGGAGTAACTGGCAGCTGATTCTCGATAACCTAGCCACCCAATCCAGGTCAGCCTGGGCCGTTGCCTTCACCTCAAAGGTTGTCGACTACGACAACGAGGTTTTGACCCTGCTGTTTCCCTCGCAGAACGATGTCGAGGCATTTAAGAATTCCGGTGGTGCGGCTGAGGTTTTGCGTCAGGTGATCAGGGACATGGCTCAAGTCACGGTCAAGTACAGGGCAAAGATTGCTGAGAGTGAGAGGGTCCCTCCCACAGCACCAAAGATTGAACCCAACGACCCCGATGAGTTCACTGACCCTGAAGAGCACGAGGAAGACCCAAAAACGGTTCAGCTGCCTCAGACCGACAGCACCGAAACTGATGCAACACCAACCGGTGAGTTCATGCTGCGCGAGGTTCTCGGAGCACAAAAGCTCAAGGGTGAGAAGTAAATGTATGACGGCGTAGTCCAGGAGCTCATTGACGAGCTGGGCAGGCTTCCAGGTGTTGGACCAAAGAGTGCTCAGCGCATTGCCTTTCACCTAATTGACGCAGATCCCGAGGTAGCTCATAAGCTCGCCGATGTCCTAAGAGAAGTCAAAGAGAAGGTTCGTTTCTGCATCACCTGCGGCAATGTCTGCGAGAGCGAGCAGTGTGCGATATGTGCCGATGCGAAGCGTGACCAGGGCATTATCTGCGTGGTGGAAGACTCCAAGGATATCGGCGCCATTGAGCGAACCCGGGAGTTCCGCGGGCTGTATCACGTTTTGGGCGGGGCAATCTCACCGATTGCCGGTATTGGTCCAGACCAGCTAAGAATCCAAGACCTTATGAAGCGCCTGGCGAATCCAGATATCCGTGAGGTCATCATCGCGACCAACCCAAATCTGGAGGGTGAGGCCACCGCCACCTACCTAATTCGCCTCTTGAGCTCACTGGAGATTGCAGTCAGCAAGCTGGCCAGCGGCCTGCCTGTGGGTGGCGATCTCGAATATGCCGATGACATGACGCTTGGCCGGGCCTTTGAGGGCCGTAGGCGAGTGAACTAGACTTCTTCGTTAGCGCTGTCGCCCTTTCCCCAACAAGGAGAACTAGTTGCCGCTTATCGTCCAGAAGTATGGCGGATCCTCGGTTGCCGATGCCGACAAGATCAAGCATGTGGCTGCGCGCGCGCTGGAATCACAGGCAGCCGGTAACGAGGTCCTTGTCGTTGTTTCAGCCATGGGCGACACCACCGATGAGCTTTTAGATCTAGCAAGCAGCGTGACCACCAAGACACATGGAAATCGTGAGCTGGACATACTGCTAACCGCAGGTGAGCGCATTTCGATGTCGCTATTAGCCATGGCCATCAAGGAGCAGGGTGGCAAAGCAATGAGCTTCACCGGCTACCAGGCCGGGATTTCGACAGACTCCGAGCACGGCAGCGCTCGAATCTGGAAGATCGATCCAACCCGCATCCGTGAAGCCCTTGATGAGGGCAACATTGTGGTTGTGGCGGGATTCCAGGGCTTTAGCTTTGAAAATGGCGACACCACGACCTTGGGAAGAGGTGGCAGCGACACCACGGCTGTGGCGCTGGCGGCAGCACTCAAGGCAGAGGTTTGTGAGATTTACTCTGACGTCGATGGTGTCTACACCGCCGACCCAAGAATCGTTCCCAGAGCCCACAAGCTTGCCCAGATTGACCTTGACTCGATGCTTGAGCTTTCTTCATCGGGCGCAAAGATTCTCTTTATTCGGGCCGTGGAGTTTGCCAGAAGGCATCGAGTTCCGCTGAGAGTCAGATCAACATTTAGTGCCGACCCCGGCACCTTGGTTTACAGCAGTAAGGATGGAGAAGAAATGGAAGAGCCAGTAGTCTCCGGTGTTGCAACCGATAACACCCAGTCAAAGATCACGGTCATTGGGTTGCCAGATAGGCCTGGAAAGGCGGCAGAGGTCTTCCAGATCGTGGCCGAGGCTGGCGCCAACATCGACATGATCGTCCAGAACGTCTCTACCACCGAGAACCACCTCAGCGACATCTCCTTCACCCTCCCTCACAACGACCGGCACAAGGTCGTTGAGGCTCTCAAGGCGAAGCAGTCCGAGGTTGGTTTTGAATCGATTAGCTATGACGATGAAATCGGCAAGCTCTCGATTGTCGGTGCTGGAATGAAGACCTCTTCGGGAGTCTCCGCAAAGCTCTTTGGCTCTCTGGCCAAGGCGGGCATCAACATTGAAATGATCTCGACCTCCGAAATCAGAATCTCAGTAGTCACAAGGGCAGATCAGCTTAAAGAGGCAACCCGCATCGTCCACACCGCCTTTGAGCTAGACGCTGCGGAGACTGCCGTAATCTACGCGGGATCGGGTAGGTAGGGCGTTGGCGGGACCAAACTTAGCCCTGGTTGGTGCTACCGGTGCCGTCGGCACGGTCATGGTCGACATCATCAACTCAAGAGAGAACATTTGGGGCGAAATCAGGCTGATTGCCTCGGCTCGCTCCGCGGGTAAGCAGATTGAGATCCACGGTGAGATGGTGACCGTGGTCGAACTTTCAGAGGAAGCCTTCAAGGGAATCGACATCGCTCTGTTTGATGTTCCGGACGAAGTCTCCGAGCATTGGGGCCCGATTGCCGCAGCTCAGGGCGTAGTAGTGGTAGACAACTCGGCCGCCTTCAGGATGAACCCTGAGGTTCCGCTTGTGGTGCCTGAGGTGAATCCTGAAATGGCAAAGAGCCGGCCACTTGGCATTATCGCCAACCCCAACTGCACGACCCTGACCATGATGGCGGCCCTCGGTGCTCTTCACCGCAAGTGGCAGCTCACCGAGCTTGTTGTCGCAAGTTACCAGGCCGTATCTGGCGCTGGTGCGGCCGGTATCGAACAGCTCACAGCGGAGACCAAGGCTGTGGCTAAGAACTCGGATGCCGGACTTTCACCAGACAGCGTCTCCAAGACCCTTTCAGCTGAAGGCCTTGAACAGTCCGACTCGCTTTGGCCAGTTCCAATTGCGCTCAATGTGATTCCGCTGGCAGGTTCAGTCAAGGACGGTGGCCACTCCTCAGAGGAGCTCAAGGTGAGAAATGAATCTCGCAAGATTCTGGGCATCAAGGACCTCAAGGTTTCGGCGACGTGTGTGAGGGTGCCGGTGCAGGTGAGCCACTCTCTCGCCGTGCACGCAACCTTCGCCAGCGACATCGCCGTGGCAGATGCCAGGGCCGAGCTAGAGAAGCAGCCAACGGTTGTGATGATGGATGACCCTCAGAACAATGTGTTCCCGACTCCCGCCTTTGTCGCGGGCCAGGACCCGACGTTTGTGGGCAGGCTTCGCCAGTCACTGGATTTCCCAAATACCCTGGAGCTCTTTGTCGTTGGCGACAACCTGCGCAAGGGTGCTGCGCTAAATACCTACGAGATTGCCGAGCTGGTTGCTGGGGAGCTCGCCTAACTTATCGTTAGCAGCGTCGCACTTGGTGGGCAGAAGACCCTGATGGGGGCATAGATGCTCGCTCCCATGCCTCCGGAAACATGGAGATAGCCACTCTGCGCGCCTAGCGACCATGCAGAAATACCCTGAGCGTGCTCGCGAGGTAGGTCGCAGTTTGTGATTATGGCCTTGGAGCCTGGAAGGCATACCTGACCTCCGTGGGTGTGGCCGGCGAACATCAGAGAAGCCCCTAGCTCTAAGAAGCCATCAATGATTCTTCGGTATGGCGCGTGCGCCACACCGACCGTAAAGCCCGAGGGCCTCTCTAGTGAACTGAGACTGTCGAGATTTTCGTGGGGATCGTCCACCCCAAGAAAACTCAACTTGTTGCCTGCAAGCTCTAGCGAGCCAGACTGGTTGTTTAGGTTTAGCCATCCCGCGCCCTCAAACTCGCCGGTCATGCGCCCGGTGTCGAGATCATTGCGGCCTGCGGTGACCTTTGAAGGACCGCTCAGGTAGCTAAAAGGGTTCTTAGGTCTTGGGGAGCGATAGTCGTTGCTGCCATTGACGAAGACCCCGGGGTATTCAAAAAGTGGCTCAATAGCAACCAGGAGTGGGCTCACCGAGTCCTTATGTCCCAGGTTGTCACCGGTGTTAACCACCAGGTCAGGCTTGAGAGTGGAGAGGTCTTTGATGAAGGCCGCTTTGCTTCGTTGGCCTGGGGCAAAGTGAATGTCAGAGATGTGAAGAACTCGCATTGGCTTGATGCCAAGACCGGTGAGTTCAAGCTCGATCAGCTTGAAGGGACCTGCGTTTGTAGCTAGCGACATCTGTTAGGCAGCACAATGACCGCCGAAGCCTCAATAACTGCTTCTCCGGCCGCAGGGATGGTGGAGTGAACCAGCTCGTTTTCTAGTGTTGGCTCACACTCGTCAAGCAAGAAGCCCTGCGATGGCTGGGGGAAGCTCGGGAACAGTCCTGCACCCTCAAGAGCAGCGAATGCCTCTTCCAAGGTGAAGCCAGTAACGTTAGGCACTACCAGTTGGCCTCCGCCAGAGATATAAACCTTTATCAAAGATCCTCTTGGGACCTCGTTACCAAACTCGGGCTCGGAGTAGGCAATCATGCCCAGTGGCATTGTTGAGGCCACCTCTTCCTCAACAATTTGAATGTTGAGGTCGGAAGAAATCAGTTGAACCTTTGCTGTCTCCGGGTCGAACCCCTGGACGTTAGGAACCAAAATCATGTTTGGTTCGGTGTAGCGGGGCTCGGCTTTGGCGAAGTCTTGACCCTCGTAGTGTTTGTTTACCTCGGTCATCACCTCACGCCAAACCGCGTGGCGGATGGTTGACACCGCCCTGCCATTGATGCTCTTACCCTTCTGCGGGGTGAGTCCAACTACGTTTCCAACCCAGGTGGCTGTCGCTACCTCGGAGGAGAAGCCTGTCATCCAGGTGTGAAGCTGCTGGTCGGTAGTTCCGGTCTTTCCGGCCAGGGGAGTCCCGTCATTCGGGTTTGCTGCCGCACCTGTTCCGTAAGCCACAACTCCCTTCATGGCGTGGACCATGGCGTTGGCAATCTCGGGAGCAACTGCCTGGGAGCAGAGGCTCTCAGGAACCGTTAGTTCTTCGCCTGTCTTGCGGATGAGAACTCGGTCAATTGCGATCGGTGAGCAGTAGACGCCACCATTGGCAATACCTGCATAGGCTGCGGCCATCGTCAGCGGAGCAATCTCATTGGTTCCAAGAATCGAAGATGGCACGAACAGCAGCTCTTCACCATCGGCGCGGTGAACACCGAAGTCTTCGGCAACGTCTCTGATGCCACACAGGTCAAGCTGCGATGCCATAGCGGCAAAGGCGGTGTTCTGAGAGGTGATAACTGCCTGCTGAACACTGATGTCGTCGATGGTTCGCTCTTGGTCGGTACCGGAGTTCTTTACCTCCCAGAGGCCGACGACACCACCACAGGTTGCCTGGAAGTCTTCGGCGACGTTCCAAATCTTCACCTCGTCAGGTTCACCATCGAGGTCAACGTCCTCTCCGGTGTAGACCCGGCCATCAACGTGATCTCCAAGGCTGTAGCCCTGCTCAAGCCACTCCGCCAGAGTAAAGACTTTGTAGGTCGACCCGGGCTGGAAACCAGACGAGCCGCCATAGTCGCGGTCGGTGTTGTAGTTGACGCTTGTGGAGCCCGGTGGTGGGTTCTCGCTCTGGTCAAAGGTTCGATTTTGGGCCATGGCTACGATTCTTCCTGTGCCGGTCTCAACCGAAACGGAGGCGGTACCAAAACCCCACTCGTTATCTGGCGGGAGGTTGTTCATCACCGCATCCCAGGCAACCTCTTGAATGTCTAGGTCCAGGGTCGTGTAGATCTCCATGCCACCGCGGCGAAGAAGCATCTCGCGCTCTTCTGAGGTGACACCAAATTCAGGTGAGTTTCTGATTGTCCAAACCGTGTAGTCGCAGAAGAAAGCGGTGGTCTGGTTCACCTCGCAGCCGGACTGAACCGGCGTGATTCTGGTCTGTATCGGGGAGGCCTTGTAGTTGTCGGCCTGCTCCTGGGTGAGGTAGCCCTCGTCGGCCATGCGCTGCAGCACGTAATTGCGCCTTCCAAGACCTCGGTCTAGGTTGTCGGACTCGTCTGGCTTGTAGTCGTTGGGGCTTTTGAGCATGCCGGCTAGGTATGCAGCCTGAGGGATGTTTAGCCTGCTCGCAGGAATGCCGAAGTAGTACTGGCTTGCAGTTTCAACGCCGTTTATTTGGTTTCCAAGGAACACCAGGTTTAGGTATCCGGCGAGGATGTCCTTCTTGGAGACCTCTTTTTCCAGTGCAATTGCAAGCCGGATCTCGCGAAGCTTTCTCTCGACTGTGACCTCTGTGGCATCGCGAATCGCGTCCTCATCGCCGGAGAGGTTTGCCGCTTCGACCAGGGACTGCCGCACGTACTGCATGGTGATGGTGGATGCACCCGGCCCCTCACCAAAGGTTGCGAGGTTTGTTAGGGTCGCCCTGATTAGTGAGATGACGTCCATGCCGCCGTGCTCGTAGAACCTTGGGTCCTCGACAGCAACTACCGCATCAATGAGGTTGGGGGACATTTCCTCGAAGGGAACCTCAACCCTGTTCTCGTGATAGAAGGTCGCGATCAGCTCACTTTTTCCGTCTCTGAGGCCATAAATATTCGAGGCCTGGGAGGCGTTAATCGGCCTCACGTAGACGGGAAGGCCCTCAAACATGGCAACGCCTGTGGAGGCTGCGACGCCAGCAACCGCCACAGCGGGTGCCAAGAGCGCGACGGCCAAAAGGCCGGCAACCGCGCTAAGCACACCGAACTTGAGTAGGTTTCCTAGCGTCGAGAGAACTGACTTACCCGACATAGACTCTAGGTTACCTCTCGATACCTGAAACGGAGCTGTGAAATGACCAAGTGGGAGTATGTAACAACCCCCCTTTTGCTGCACAAAGAGACCGAGATTCTCAACACCTGGGGCAGTAAGGGCTGGGAGCTAGTCCAGGTAACCACTGGGCCTCAGGGAGGGCTCATCGCCTTTCTAAAGCGAGCTGCCGAGTGAGCGTAGAGGCAAGGCTCGCCGCCCTTGGCCTAGAGCTTCCCGAGGTGGCAACACCCGCAGGTGCCTATGTGCCAGCGGTCATTAGCGGAAACCTAGTCTTCACCGCCGGTCAGATCCCACTGGTGGACGGCAAGCTGATGGCAGAGGGTCGCCTTGGTGCCGAGATCACCGCCGAAGCTGGCAAGGAAATTGCTCAGCGCTGCGCCCTGAACGCGATTGCTGCCGTAAAGAGCGTGCTGGGAGATCTGGGCAGAGTCAAGAAGGTCGTAAAGGTCGTTGGCTTTGTGGCCTCGACACCAGAGTTCACCGCTCAGCCTGGTGTTGTCAACGGAGCCAGCGAGCTGTTGCAGGCAGCCTTTGGCGATGCCGGCATTCACGCTCGCAGTGCTGTTGGGGTTGCGGTATTGCCGCTGAATAGCCCAGTTGAGGTCGAACTGATTGTTGAGTTTGAGTAGCTAGATTCGCTTCGACATCCAGATTGAGCTTTCGATCTCAAACCCAAGGCGATCGTAGAGCTCTCTGGATTCTGGATTGTTCTGCTCGGTCTCTAGGAAAATCACCTTCACGTCTTTGGCGCTGGCCCTCGACTGGGCCTCGGTCATTAGCAGCGTGCCGACTCCTTGGTGCCGGTATTCGGCAGCGACGAACATCTCATCAATCAAGGCCTCCGCACCACCTGACTCAATGCCCCAGCCCCAGGTAATCACAAGGTAGCCGGCAAGATCCTCGCCCTGCTCGGCGACCAGAAGGTCCCCAAGCTGTTCGTTGGCAATTAGCGGTCCGATGGCATCTAGCAGATGCTCATCGCTCAGCGGAGTACCAACCTCCTGGCAGTAGCCGCGCATGAGAACTAAAACCGCATCTTGGTCGGTTGCTAGTGCCCTGCGCACGCTAGCCATTAGTCATCTGTTCCAGAAGATACCCGAGCAGAAATAGTGTCCATGACGGTGGTGTCGGCCAAAGTGGTGACATCTCCCACCGGCCGGTCCTCGGCCACGTCCCTCAGTAGTCGGCGCATGATCTTGCCGGAGCGAGTCTTGGGTAGCTCTGCCACCACAAAGATCGTTCTTGGTTTGGCGATCGGGCCAATCTCTTTTGCGACATGGTCTCGCAGCTCCTTGGAAACCCCCGCCTCATCGCCGGTGTGGTCAAGCTGGCTCGAACGCAGTATCACGAAGGCGACCACGGCCTGACCGGTGGTCTCGTCCTTGGCACCAACCACTGCGGCCTCTGCGACGTAGGGGTGAGAAACCAGAGCCGACTCGATTTCGGTGGTTGAGAGCCTGTGGCCCGAGACGTTCATTACGTCATCTACTCGGCCCAGGAGCCAGAGGTCTCCATCCTCGTCGAGCTTTGCTCCGTCGCCTGCAAAGTAGCGGCCCGAAAAACGCGACCAGTAGGTTTCCTTGAAACGTTCCGGGTCACCCCAGATGCCCCTGAGCATCGAGGGCCAGGGCTCGGTAATAGTCAGCAGCCCGCCATGGCCATTTCCTACCGCATTACCCTCGTCATCCACTACCTCCATTGAGACTCCAGGCAGCGGAAGCATCGCGCTGCCGGGCTTGGTCTCAGTGACTCCTGGCAGTGGGGAGATCATGATTGCGCCAGTTTCGGTTTGCCACCAAGTGTCGACGATTGGGGTCCTGCCAGAGCCAATTACCTCGCGGTACCACATCCAGGCCTCGGGGTTGATCGGCTCACCCACGCTGCCCAGGAGTCTGAGCGAACTCAGGTCGTAGTGGCTTACGAGCTTGGAACCAAGCTTCATAAAGGACCTGATTGCGGTTGGTGCGGTGTAGAAGATGTTGACGTGGTACTTCTGGATGATGTCCCACCACCTGCCCCAATCGGGTGTATCTGGGGTTCCCTCATAGATCACCTGGGTTGCGCCATTAGCCATCGGTCCGTAGGCAACGTAAGAGTGCCCTGTAATCCAGCCAATATCTGCAGTGCACCAGTAAACGTCTTTTGTCTCGTGCAGGTCGAAGACATTTTTGTGGGTGTAGGCAGCTTGGGTTAGGTAGCCACCTGTGGTGTGCAGAATGCCCTTTGGCTTTCCAGTGGTGCCTGAGGTGTAGAGGATAAACAGCGGGTGCTCGGCGTTGAAGCCCTGCGCGACGTGCTCGGTGTCGGCGACCTGAAGCTCCTCGTGCCACCAGAGATCGCGGTTATCGTCCCAGTCGATCTCATTTCCGCAGCGCTTGACCACCAGCACGTTCTCAACGCTCGGACACTTTTCATCGCTGAGCGCCTCGTCAACGGCTGGCTTCAGGGCGCTGGCCTTACCCTTGCGGAAACCGCCATCGGCCGTGATGACCAGCTTCGCTCCTGCGTCCTGGATTCTTGCCGAAAGTGAGTCCGCGGAGAAACCTCCAAAGACCACAGAGTGCACCGCTCCAATTCGCACCACAGCCTGCATCGCAATCAGCGCCTCTGGAATCAGGGGCATGTAGATGGCGACCCTGTCGCCCGCTTTGATGCCAAGCTTTGTCAGCACGTTGGCTGCCTTTTTAACCTCGTTCAACAGGTCAAGGTAGGTGAAGGTCTTAGTGTCTCCAGGCTCACCCTCGAAAAATAGTGCGACCCGCTTACCCCAGCCAGCCTCGACGTGACGATCAAGGCAGTTGTAGCTGACGTTTAGCTCGCCATCTTCAAACCACCTTGCAAAGGGAGCTTCAGACCAGTCGAGGGTCTTGGTGAAAGGTTTGTGCCAGTGCAGGTTTCTTGCCTGCTGAGCCCAGAATTCAAGGCGGTCAGCCTTTGCCTCTTCGTAGAGCTTGGGTCCAGCTATGGCCTGCTCGGCAAATTCAGCACTGGGTGGGAACCTACGTTTCTCGTGCAGCAGGTTCGCGATTTCATTTTCGCTTGACATCTTTGTCCTCCAGAGTTGCCCTCTCATAATGCCAGAGATTGGGTTTTGTTATTGCAAGCTCAAAAATGTGACACTTCCACAAAGTCCCCCAAATGGGGAACAAATTTCTTCAATATGCTTTTAGACTCCTTAACACTGACCTCGGTCGGTTTTTGTCGGGGGCATCCCCCCATAGCTCCCGGCAACTGGCGGCAGCTTTCCCCCAAAGCTGCCGCCCCTTTCTTTTCCACAGCTTTTTATTTCAAGCAGCTTCTTTGCCCCTTGGGTTTGCAAGATGTGGCAATGGAATTGCCAGCGAAGCTTCTTGAGCTTGTTGCCGACCTCGCAGCCATCGCAGCAGCCGACACTATGACTGGCATCATCGCTGGCATACCTTGTGAAAATGCAAGAGAAATTGCCGCCGGTAATGGCGCAAGTTTGGATTCTTGTCGTATTGTCAGTGAAGTTGTCAGCATTAGGGTTGGCAAACAAGACCTATTTTTCGAGGTCTTCGCCAGCGCGAAAGCGGTGGCTATGGGTGCTACGTAGGAGTGGATTTGGCAAAGAAACTGGTGATAGTTGAGTCGCCTGCCAAGGCGAAGACCATCTCCAAGTATCTAGGCGATGACTACGAGGTCTTAGCCTCGGTCGGCCACATCCGCGACCTAGCCGAGCCCAAAGAGATTGCATCTGATAAGAAAAAGGAACACCCATCACTGGCGAAGTTCTCGATTGACGTCGATAACGACTTCGAGCCCTACTATTCAATCTCTCCGGGAAAGTCCAAAACAGTTTCCGAGCTCAAGAGCGCTCTCAAGGGTTGCGATGAGCTCTACCTCGCCACCGATGAAGACCGCGAGGGAGAGGCAATCGCCTGGCACCTCCTAGAGGTGCTTAAGCCCAAGGTTCCGGTTCGCAGGATGGTATTCAATGAGATCACCAAGGACGCGATCCAGGAAGCGAGCCGCAACACCCGGGAGATCAACGACAACCTCGTCGAGGCCCAGGAGACCAGGCGGGTCGTCGACCGTCTTGTCGGCTATGAGATTTCTCCTATTTTGTGGCGCAAGATAAACCGCGGCCTCTCCGCCGGTCGGGTGCAGTCTCCCGCGATGCGAATGATTGTGGAGCGCGAGCGCGAGCGCATAGCCTTCGTTTCCGCAGGCTACAGTTCCGTGACCGCAAACCTGGAAGAGTCCTCCATCAGCTTTGAGGCAAAGCTTCTGAGCATTGATGGCAAGCGGCTCGCAGGCTCAAAGAGCTTTAGCGAGGAAGGCGTGCTGACAGCCGACGTTTTAGTGCTTGCCCCAGATGCGGCCGAGCAGCTCGCAAAAGATCTAACGGGTGAAACTCTCAAGGTGACAAGCATCGAGGCTAAGCCCTCAACAAGAAAGCCCTACGCACCTTTCACCACCTCAACCTTGCAACAGGAGGCTTCCAAGAAGCTCTCGCTGAGTGCGAAGCAGACCATGGACCTGGCTCAGCAGCTCTATCAAGAGGGTCACATTACCTATATGCGTACCGACTCTCCCTCGCTATCCCAGCAGGCCATCAATGCCGCTCGAACCCAGGCCGCACAGCTCTACGGCCAAGAGATGGTTCCTGATGCACCGAGGGCTTATGGGGCAAAGAGCAAAAATGCCCAGGAGGCCCACGAGGCAATCCGCCCCTCGGGAGATTCCTTCAGGGAGCCCAAAGAACTATCGGGGTCGCTTGGGGCTAAGGCGCTAGCTCTTTATGACCTGATTTGGCGCAGGACCCTGGCTTCTCAAATGGCAGATGCCAAGCTCTCCACGACCACAGTGAAGTTTGCCGCTAGCTCTCAGGGCAAGGCTCTTGAGTTCAGCGCGAGCGGAACTGTGGTCAGCTACAAGGGGTTCATGGCCGTCTACGAGGTCATCAAGGAAGACGACGACGAGGAGCAGGCTAAGCTCCCCACGCTCACTGAGGGTCAGGCAATAACTGCCGAGGAAGTTATTGCAAAGTCTCACCAGACCCAGCCGCCTGCCCGCTACACAGAAGCCTCACTGGTAAAGGCACTCGAGGAACGAGGCATCGGAAGGCCCTCTACCTACGCAGCGATTATCTCCACCATCATCTCCAAGGGTTATGTCATCAAGCAGGGCTCTGCTTTGGTGCCGGAGTGGATCGCCTTCACCGTCACAAGGTTCCTGGAGCAAAACTTTGATCATCTGGTGGACTACGAGTTCACGGCAAAGATGGAGGGCGACCTCGACAAGATTGCTCTTGGTGAGCTCGACCGCTCCAGCTGGCTCAAGAGCTTCTATTTTGGTGAGGATGGCCTCAAGGCAACAGTTGAGGGGCTAGGCGATAGCGATCCAAGATCAATCAACAGCTTTGACATTGGTGGCGGCATCACTTTAAGGACGGGTAAGTACGGCCCATACCTTGAGCTCATGGAAGACGAAGAGCGCCGAATAGTAAACATCCCGGAAGGGCTAACTCCTGATCAGCTCACCCACGAGAAGGCAGTTGAACTTGCGAGCGCCCCGCCGGTCGAGAACAGAGTTTTGGGTCAGGATCCGGAAAGCGGCCTGGACATCATTGTTAAGGATGGCCGCTACGGCCCATATGTGACCCTGGTGGACGAGGGCAACCCCAAGCCGAAGACCGCTTCGCTGTTCAAGTCAATGTCTCCAGCCGAGGTCACCTACGAAGAAGCGATTCAGCTGCTCTCGCTGCCGAGAGAGATTGGTCTGGATCCTGAGAGCGGCAATGTCATCACGGCACAAAACGGCAAGTATGGGCCCTATCTCAAAAAGGGAACCGACTCGAGGTCACTGGCAACTGAGGAGCAGATCTTCTCCCTGACCCTCGATGAGGCCGTCGAGATCTATAAGCAGCCAAAATATGGCGGTCGCAGAACAGCGGCAACACCGCTCAAGGAGTTTGGTGAGGATCCGGCATCGAAGCTGAACGTGTTTGCAAAGACCGGGCAGTTTGGTGACTACGTGACCGACGGAGTCGTCAACGCCACAATTCCTAAGGACGAGCCACTAGACGAGCTAGCTGCAGACCGCGCCTTTGAGCTTTTGGCAATCCGTCGTGAGAAGCTAGGGGTAGAGCCGGGAGAGGCTCCGAAGACCACAAAGAGGAAAAAGCGCTGAGATGTTCATCACCTTCGAGGGCATAGACGGGGTTGGCAAGTCAACTCAGCTCGACATGCTTGAGAAGCACCTCATTTCAAGTGGCAGAGAAGTCGTAAGGACCCTAGAGCCAGGTGGAACTGAGCTGGGCCAAGAGATCAGACACCTGCTGCTTCATCGCAAAGGCGATGTTGCCCCTAGGTCAGAGGCACTTCTATATGCTGCGGATCGCGCCCACCACGTCGAGACCAAGATCAAGCCGGCGCTCGCCAGTGGCAAAGTTGTCCTATCTGACCGCTACTTTGATTCCTCAGTCGCCTACCAGGGCGCAGCTAGGGAGTTGGACGTGCAGGAAGTCAAAGACATCTCACTTTGGGCGATTGACCGCCTGCTACCGGACCTGACAGTACTTTTGGATCTGCCGGCTCAAGAGGCAATGAATCGCAGAGGCAACAAGGGAACTGAGCCTGACAGGCTCGAGCGCGAGCAGGTCGAATTCTTTGAGCGCGCAAGAGACGAATACCTGAGAATGGCAAATGAGCCAAGGTTCTTGGTTGTCGATGCAAACCTCTCGCCCGAGGAGATTCACTCTCAGGTGCTTCAGCGGGTAGCGAAGCTTAGCTAGATGGCTGGGGTCTGGGATGAGCTGCTGGGCCAGCCGGAGGCCATTGAGCAGCTGAGTCGAGTTGTCACAGGCAAGGACGACGGCTTTCAGCACAGCTGGCTCTTCACTGGACCTGCCGGGAGCGGGAGATCGACAATCGCTAAGGCCTTTGCGGCAAGCCTGCAGTGTGAAAACAGCGGCTGCGGTAGCTGCCAGCAGTGCTCGCTAGTTTTAGCCGGAGCTCACCCCGATGTCCGGGTGCTGGCAACTGACAAGGTCATTATTTCCATCGATGAGGTGCGCGAGCTGGTCCAATTTGCCGCAATGGCATCTTCGGTTGGTGACTATCGAGTAGTCGTTATTGAGGATGCCGACCGCATGAGCGAGCGAACCTCAAATGTCCTCCTCAAGGCTCTAGAGGAACCCCAAGACAAGACCATCTGGATGCTTTGTGCACCATCTGCTGCCGACCTGCTACCAACAATTCGCTCACGGACAAGAAATGTCAGCCTCAGGCTTCCAAGCAACCAGGAAGTCGCTCAGCTGCTAGTTCAAAGAGATGGCGTGACCGAAGAGCTGGCAATTCAGTCAGCTCGCCAGGCCCAGCAGCATGTTGGCATGGCCAGAAGGCTTGCCGTCAGTCAGGATGCCAGGGCTCGAAGGCAAGAGACCATGCGGGAGCTTGCCTCAATCACCAACCTCAGCGGCGCAATGGCGGCGGCAGAGCACCTATTGAGCGTTGCCAAGCGAGATGCTGAGGCAGTCTCTCTAGAGCGCGACAAGCAAGAAAAAGAGAAGCTGCTAGCCGCATACGGCCTTGGCCCCCAGGACAAGGTGCCCCCGGGTATCCGCAGTCACATCAAGGAGCTCGAGGACAACCAAAAGCGCAGGAACACTCGTGCACTTCGAGACGGTATCGACCGGGTCTTCACAGACGCGGAGTCTTTTATCAGGGACGTCCTGAGCATCCAGCTTGGAACCTACTCCGACCTAATAAACCAGGATCTACTTGAGGTCTTGAATCAGAGGGCGCTTTTGACCAGTGCCCAGCAGAGCGTCGAGATTCTAGATGCCATCAAGCAGGCGCGGGTGAGGCTTGAGTCAAATGTCCGAGATCTCCTAGTTCTTGAGGCGCTCTGCACCACCTTGATCATGAGGAGGCAGGTTGCGGCTTAGAGCGCTTTTGTTATTGCCACTTTTGTTGCTGACCTCCTGCACCCCGGCAGAGCCCGTCGCCGTCTTGGAGCCAGGGCAACAGCCGCAAGAGCAGAGTCTGAGCTGGGAGAGCTGCAATGAGGTCTTTGAGTGTGCCTTCATCGCAGCTCCGCTGGACTGGACCAGTGAAACCGGTGAGAGCATCACAATTAGCCTCATGCGCTTTGCCGGCACAGCCGACAGGGAGCCAATTCTCATAAACCCAGGAGGTCCGGGCTCTTCAGCAATCAACTGGATGCGCGATGGCTACGAATACATTGGCTCGGACTGGTTTCGGGAAAACTTTCAGGTAATCGCCTTTGACCCGCGCGGTGTCGGAGCGTCAACACCTGTGACCTGCTCAGACCAAGACCTCAAGGATGAGCTGCTCTACTCCAACAGCGGCTATGAATACGGCTCTGAGCAAGACCTGGTTGTCTCAGAGGCCCTCATGCTCGAGTTTGCCGAGAGCTGCCAGACCAGGGGGCCATCGACCGCCTATTTCAATACCCAGCAGACCGCAAGGGACATGGACTTGATTCGTGAGCTGTTGGGCATGGAGGAGCTGAACTACCTCGGCTTTAGCTACGGCACGGAGCTCGGTGCAAACTACGCAGCACTGTTCCCAGACAGGGTAGGCAAGTTCGTCCTCGATGGCGCGGTAGACCCGACTATGGACTCATCGACCAAGCTGCTGGGACAGATTCGCGGCTTCGATGGAGCTCTTCGTGCCTACCTAACAGCCTGCCTCGATACCCCCGCCTACTGCCCATTCGAGGGCGACATTGATTCGGCCATGGCCAGAATCGCAGGCTTCTTGCAGGCTCGTGAGGTTAGACCACTGGAAACCACTATCGACAGAGAGCTCGGAATCTCCGCTGCACTGGCCGGAATGATTGTCACGCTCTACTCTCAAGATTCCTGGATTTACCTCTCCCAGGCTTTTGATGAGGCCTTCAATGGTGACGGGACCTTCTTTGTCTATCTCGCCGATTTCTATAACGACCGAGATCCCGATGGCGGCTACATCTCAAACATCAATGAGGCGAACTTTGCAATTAATTGTGCGGATGATGCGGTAACTAGGGCAGGCCCCGACCTTGACCAGGAGATTAGAGAAGCGAGCGTTGTCTTCGGCCGCTACTTTGCAGGTCCGGACATTTCCTGCACGGGTTGGCCAGAAGGCATAGGCATGCAATCTCTAGACTTCTCGGTTCCGCTGGCAAACAGCCCAATAGTCATTGGCACGACCGGAGACCCCGCAACCCCTTATCAGCAGGCGGTTTCTTTGGCCGAGATCTTGGACGGTGCGAAGCTGTTGACCCTAAAAGGTGAGGGCCACACTGCCTACGGAGACAATTCCTGCATTGACTCTCTTGTCGATGCCTACCTAGAGGGCCAAGATCTAGGGGAGGGCGATCTCACCTGCTTCTAGAAATTTAGAGGTAGAGGGCAGCCAGAATTGCAGCAAAGATTGCGATGAATATCGCCGGGGTCACATACTTCACGACCTCAAACCAGGGCCTGAAGCTAATTACTCTTTTTCTCAGTGCCGACTCACCGGGCAGTGCCTTGAGGTCATCGATTACAGCCTGGGCCTGGCTGGCAGATGAATACTCGGCCAAGGCCCCCAAAATTCCGGAGGCCAGGAGAATCAGCGCAAAGGCATGGACTGTCCAACCGCCGTTCTCCGCAATTGCCGGGGTTGCGATCGCGGCAAATGCCAAGAGCCCAGTGGGGGCAAGCTGAGCGAGCACGACGTGTAGCCGGTTTGTTTGAAACTCTCGGATTAGTTCGGCCTCGGTCATGGTTGCTCCTTCTTGGTCCTCGATTACTAGGTTAGGCAACATTGGCTTCCAACGCACTCCAGCAGCGCCTTGCGCGAAGGTTTGTGCACCTTCTTTCCGGATCCTCCGATGGCAAACCCCCCTGGTTGGCTGCGGTTGCAGAGGGGGAAGAAGGCGGCTTCTTTCTCCCCGGGGATGCTCCCTGGATAGTTCACAGAGACTTTGCGACTTTGGTTGGAGGAGTGAGGGCCCTTCTATTGCAGGCCCTTCACCCTGGAGCGTTAGGCGGAGTAGCGCAACACTCGAGGTATGAAGAGGACCCACTTGGCAGGCTCTCCGGGACCATTCGCTGGCTGACCGTCACCACCTTTGGTTCCATGACAGCAATCAAGGACGAGGCCGGCAGGGTTAACCGCATGCACGACCGAGTTTCGGGTGAGTATGAGAAGAACTCAGGTGAAAAGACCGGCTACAAGGCAGCGGATAAGGACTTATTGCTCTGGGTCCATATCGCCTTCATGGACTCTTTTCTAAGGACCCACCAAAACTATTCGAAGAATCCAATCCCTGGCGGCGCGGATGCCTATGTTGCCCAGTGGTCGAAGTCGGTTGGTCCGCTTGGTCTAGACAAGGTTCCGATGAGTGAGCAGGAGTTAGTTCAGGCGCTCGACCAATACAGGCCTCAGCTCAGGGTGGACGAAAAGGCAAGTGCCGTAATTAGCTGGATTAGAAATGCTCCCCTGCCGCCGGCTGCAAAGCCCGCATACCGGCTCCTCTTTCACTCCGCACTGGCAACCCTGCCCAAAGACTTCCGGGACATGATTGGCATTCGCAGCTATCCGCTATGGCTGCTCCGTCCGATCACGACGACCCTATTGAGGCTCGGACGTAAGGCAATTGGTCCTGATTCCCCTATCGAGGACGCAGCGCTTGCAAGGCTTAGGCGCGTTGGCCTTATCTAGCTGGGCAGTTGGAGCTGGCACCAAAATGGCTTTCGGCTAAACTTCTTTCGGTCCGCCACCTTAGCTCAGTCGGTAGAGCAGCTCCCTCGTAAAGAGCAGGTCGCCAGTTCGATTCTGGCAGGTGGCTCTCTACAGATTCAGCGTCAACAGGCGCAGAAAACCGATTCGCCCCTTTGTTCTTGTGTAGCCACTAGTCACTATGGCTACCTAATTAACCTTCTCTTATTTCACTTAATCCGTTGGGATAGGCCCAACTAGATTTGATCTGCCCAGGTTCCG
>ERZ887942.1136-NODE-1136-length-19297-cov-6.462426_pt1 | contig 19297 bp, 18 predicted proteins | sample MGYA00521099_ERZ887942 | MGnify/ENA primary metagenome ERZ887942 (study PRJEB32303, sample SAMEA104408605) | aquatic metagenome | biome: Brackish water; feature: Pelagic; material: water | place: Baltic Sea | collected 2014-06-07T06:48:00 | depth 16,251 m ...
CCCAGCATCGTGGCTGACCCGCTACTCGGGCGGATTTCATCCATGAGAGTGCGGATCGCGGTGGTCTTGCCGGCACCATTGGGCCCGAGAAAGCCGTAAATCTCCCCCGGCTCAACGGCGAGGGTGAGATTGTGCAGCGCCAGAAAATCGCCGTAGTACTTGGTCAACCGCTCGGTGTGTAGCGCCATCTGTGTCATGGAAAGCCTGATTTCTCGTCGAAGACGCACACGGTAAGCACGCGTACGAGCAGGTGTCAAAAATGGCGATCGTGACCAGAAATTGACCTCATCGCGACACCGGCTTACCCGGTGACGTAGCCTGCTGAGGTGGTCGACAACCGTGCGTCGGCGTCGGCACCCTCCCCACGAATGATCGCGGCAGTGGCTTCAGTGAGCGTTCTCGCCCTGGGTGCGACCACCCTCATCGCCCCACCCGCCAGCGCGCAGACCCTCTCAGCGGCCGGTCTTGGCAGCAGCCTGTGTAAGAAGGCGGCAAACGTGGGCAACCGGGTAGCCGCCGACACGTCGACGTTCACCACGAACGGCTGGTTGGCCCTGGGCAACTGGCGGGTCAATCCCCGCAGCGAGCGCTGGCAGGCCGAACACCCACGGCACGCGACCTACACGCTGGTCTTTCACTCTGCGACGTGGCTGATTCCGCAGGACAAAGCCGACGCCGGGCCAGCGATCAAGGCGATGGTGGAACAGGCCCGTTTGAGCCCTGATCCGGGCAACGCCAGCTCGGCCACCCTCAACGTGACCGGCTGGAAAGAGGCCCACGTGACCAAGCGGCTGAACACCGCCGTGTGCCTGTACTCCCTGGCCGAAAGCGAAGCCCAGCGCGCGGATATGACCAGGGTCATCGAACAACTCGTGGCGGCCAACCTCGACGAGAACCGTTACTACGGACCTCCCCAGCGCAAGGCGCATAACCACGGCATCATGGCCGATCAAGCCCTGCGTGAAGCTGGTCGGGCGCTGGACCGACCAGACTGGATTGACGCTGCCCAGGATCGCGTGCGCGCCCAACTCGTCGAAACTTTTGATTCCTGCGGCATGTCCTATGAACAGTCCTCGGCCTATCTTTCCCTGCATGTCCGGTTGTGGAAGTCGGTGCAGCGCTGGACCGACGCGAAACTGACCAATCAAATCGCCGCGGTGCTCGCTGAGGCACGACACGCTCGCGATTTGCTCATATCCCCAGACGGCGAACTTTTGCGGATCGGTGACGGTTCTGCGCGCACTTATAGGCCGCGATTCCCGGTGGTCAATGACGACATGTGGTGTCCAGAAACCGGTTGGTATGCGTCAACCACGGCCAAGGGCACTAAGACCCAGCAGACGGTTGTCCGTTTTGGTCCCGGCATTGACGTGCACGGACACGATGACCGCGGTCAGGCACTGTGGTGGGTGGGCACACAGGAAGCCGGCGTGCCCGTGCTGTCTGATCGCGGCACCTATGACAAGAAGGATTTTGCGCGGACCGACTACGCACACTCTGCTGCAGCCCACTCCACCCTGCAGTGGCGCGGCTCGACAGCGCAAAACACCACCGGTGAACTGAAACGACGTGGCAGTGGCAACATCATTACGTTGAACAGCAACCAGGCTGCTGGCGACTGGACCCGCGTCATTTCTTCCAGCACGGCGAAATATCGGCTCACAGTAACCGACAATGTCGTGGCCGACAGCGCACTGGGCCAGATCACCCAGCGCTTCGCTCTCGACCCCATCTGGACAGAACAGTCGAACCGGTCAGCCAAACGCGCTCGTTTTGTGACCGAAACCGGCTGGCGACTACAGGTCACCTGCGCGATTGATGGGCGACGCATTGCGCCCAAATCAGTTGCGGCCGAACACTTCCCCGACCGCAGCACGGTGCAGGATGCGATCAGTGTGGATTGCGGCACCACCAAGGCTGGTTCACGCTCAGCATTGACGGCCACACTTCAGGTGACCCCACCGGCCAAGTAGGGCAGGGCCAGGCTCGCCACGATCGGCACAACCCCCACCAGTAAAAAAGCGGGCAGGAAACACACCGCCAGCGGGGCCACCGCCTTCACGCCGGCTGCTCTCGCTGCGGTCTCGGCCTGCACTCGCGCCTGTCGACGTAGGTCAACGCCCAACCCTGGCAATACGTCGAGTAGGGGTGCACCAGATTCCAGTGACCGCGCGACATGGTGAGCCAACGTGGACAACCCTGGTTCATGGGTCAGTAGCTGCCATACCTGCACTGGATCGGCGCCCAGGGCTAGTCGCGAAGTTAATAGGCGCAACGGTTGAGCAATGGGTTGACCGAGCGCGTTGGCCACCGCGACCACGGAGGTAGATACCGGAGCGCCTGAGGCCAGACACGCAGCGAGCAGGTCGGCAGCATCAGCACTTTGGCGCTGCACTGCCTCGCGCCGCGCCCGTTCGGCTTTGCCTTCAAGTTGGCCCAGCAAGCGTGGCCCGAAGATGCCCAGCGCCGCGGCCAGCAGCCATCCCCACCAGGCACCCACAAGGACACCCAGCCCAAGCGCTGCACCGATACTGATCCAGCGGATGGTTCGGGGGTTGCTCAGCGAAAGTGCCCCCGGGGTGGACTCGGCAGAGCCGTTGGCAGCCGGTATCGGTGACGCAGCGAAGAGGCGACGCAGCCGTTTGCGAGGTGCGCCCGGCCACCAGCACCACAGCGCGCCCACGGCGGCAGCGACGGCCAAAAAAGTCACAACCTCACCTCCACTTTCGTCGCGATTCGCCGCACCCACCACAGGCCAAGGCCGGTGAGCAGCAACCCACCGAGTAGGCACAGCTGACCCACCGGAGTAAAAAGCAGCCAACCCAGCGGATCACCACCGAGGGCCAGGCCCAGCAGCACACCCATGACCGGCAGCAAAGACAGCATGCGCGCGGTGGCTCGCGGTGCAGCCAGGTGCGATTCCAGTGCAACCCGCACTTCCTCGGCCGCGCGAGACGTGACGACGAGGCGGTCGATCGCCACCGCCAAACCTGCTCCGGATGCTTCGGAAACCTCCCAACACGCCGCCACCTGTCGCCACAGCGCCACCCCCGACTCGTGCGCATCTCGACGCAGTGCTTCGGCTACATCGCCACCCCACACTGCTGCGGCGCACGCACGCGGAGTATGCCCAGACAGCGACTGCGGTAACGCGCGACGCATCGGTTGACCGGCCCTGAGTTCACCGGCAAAGGCCTGCAGCCCATCAATGGCATCCTGCCGTCGTCGAGATCGACCTCGATGCAACGCGATGCGCCGAAACACTAATTCACTCATCCGGTACGCATGATGGCCTGTGTTTGGTGAAGCTCTGTCAGCGGAAACCTGGGCGAGGCGTTGGCCGGGGTATGCCGGCACCAGCAGCACCACGGCACACATCGCACACCCCAGCGCGATCAGCACACTCATGGTGGGGTAGCCCCTGCCTGCTGAAGTCGCTGGCGCAAAAGGGCAGCCCCTGGCCCGTCAATCACTTGGCCGCCAGAAAATCTCACGGCCTCGATGGTGGTGACCAAACCAGAATCGCGACCGGTTGACAGTACGTGAATTCCGGCCACGGTGCGCTGGCCAGATGCGTTGCGCTGCAGATGAATTACCGCATCCAAACCAGCACCCATCAGGGAATGGACCGCCATGCGTGGCAGTCCCACGGATAAGCCCAACGCCTCCAAGCGTGCGGGTACATCGGCTGCGGAGTTCGCGTGCACGGTGCCGCAGCCACCTTCGTGTCCGGTATTCATGGCCGAGAGCAGGTCAACAACCTCGCCCCCGCGCACCTCACCCACCACCACTCGATCTGGTCGCATACGTAGCGCTTGGCGCACAAGATCGCGCAAGGTGACGATGCCCACTCCTTCTAGGTTGGCCGGTCGAGCCTGTAAACACACCACGTGTGGATGATCGGGTTTCAGTTCGGCAGAATCTTCAACGACCACAACACGATCGGCCGGATCAACCAGGCCGAGCAGTGCGGCCAAAATCGTGGTCTTGCCCGAACCGGTACCCCCGCAAATCAGGAACGCCAACCGAGCCTGAATGACCGCGCGCAACCAGTTCGCACCCAGCTCATGGATCGAACCTGCTGTAACCAATTCGGGCAGGGTGAACGCACGCCGACGCGGCACCCGCAGGGAAATCACCGTGCAGTGATGGGCAATGGGTGGGATGACCGCGTGCAACCGGGTGCCATCAGGAAGTTGGGCATCGACGAAGGGGGCTGCCTCATCGAGTCGGCGTCCCGCTCCGGCAGCGAGGCGTTGGGCCAGCCGACGAACAGCCGCCGCATCAGCAAAACGGATGGGCGTGTGTTCTAAACCATGGCCGCGATCGACCCACACGTGTTCGGGAGTATTCACCAACACATCGGTGACGGTCGGATCGCGCAGTAGCGGCTCCAGCGGCCCGGCACCGCCGAGTTCATCGCGCAGGCTGGACACCAGCGATAGCACCGCGTCATCGCCGAGGACGACGCCCTCCGCGCGCAGCGCCCGCACCACCAGCGCCGAACTCGGTTCTGCCTGTTCGCCCACGGTGTCGATGAGACGCTGACGAATCCGATCAATGAGAACCGGGGCGCTCATGATGCTCGCCGTTGCCGTCGTGAATGCGGTGCGATGCCCAGGCTGCGCCCGATCGCCGCTACCGCCCGATGGCTGCTGGCGCTGCGTTGATCGTGAATCTCAGCCACCACCTCCAGGCCAAGTGCGGATTGGATATCGCGCACCTGGAGGGTGGAGCCGCGACGGTGGCGCACCACGATGCCGGCAACGCCCATGCTCGGTTGAACTGCTGCCAACACCGCCCTGGTGGCTGCGATGGAGGGCAGATCGGCCGGAACCACAATGACGGTGGCGGTAGCGCGGGCGAGGGCTGTCTGGCCCGCATGCGCCTCGTGACCGCCTGAACCCAGCAGGACTGATCGACCCACATCAACCACACACAGCCCAAAACCGCGCGGGCCAGCCGCAATGACCGCATCAAGTGCACCGGCACCCACCGCGGCCGGCGTTCGCTCGTGTGACACCAGATACACACCATCCACCTGTGGAATGGCGTGGCGCAATGCCTCGGCTGAAACACGCCCACTGGTGGCGAGTAGCTCCGACCAGCGCAAGCCGTCGATGCGTTCGGCTTGGAAGTGAAGATCGATGCCACCACCGAGTGGGTCTGCATCAACGAGCAGGCACTGGGCGGGCAGTGCACGACCGAAAGTGCGCGCAATGTGCGTAGCCAACGTGGTGGCCCCGGCGCCCCCGCATCCACCCAGCACTGCCACGACCGGTGCCGGTGTGGTGTGCGTCTCCACGGTATCGACCAGCAGGTCTAACAGCGCGCGATCGTGTGCAGGAAGCACGTGTACTGCTTGTACGCCCACCCCAACGGCTTCCTGCCAGTAGGTCACTTCGGCGAGAACTTCCTGGCGCAGGGACACAGCGATCACCCCGGCCCGCCGCGTGAGGTCCGCGGTGGCCAGTGTGGCGAGGGCCTCGGTGCCCACCAGGATGATCGGGGCCCGCGCCCACTGTGTGCGTAGTTCTGCCGTCGTTGACATCACGGCCAGGGGCGCATCCACCGCGGCCGCCAGGGTGAGCAGATGCTCAATAAGTGCAGCATCCTGGGTGAACACGATGACAGCATTCGGCGTGCGTACCGGTTCGCGAGTTACCGATCTTCTCGGGGCGAAAAACATGGTTCACCCTCACCCACACACCTACAGCCGGCCGGCATCATTTCCGCAACTGTGGACGCCCACGCTCTACACTTCACCTGTGGACAGTGAGCAGGGAGCAGCCTTCTTCGACCTCGACAAAACAATCCTGGCAACCTCCAGCGCGCTCGCCTTCGCTAAGCCCTTCTACCGGGGTGGGCTCATCAGCCGCAGCGACGTGATTCGCAGTGCCTACGCGCAGTTCATGTTCCTCGCCGGCGGCGCCGATCACGATCAGATGGAGGCCATGCGTCAGTACATGTCCACCCTGGTAGCTGGTTGGAACGTGGCCAAGGTGCAACAGATCGTGGCCGAAACCCTCGACGACATCATCACCCCGGCCATTTATGAAGAAGCTGTTGCCCTCATTGAGTCCCATCACGATGCCGGACGCGAAGTGATCATCATTTCGTCCTCGGGAACCGAGGTGGTCGAACCCATCGGTGCACGCCTCGGCGTCGACATTGCGGTGGGCAGTCAACTCATGATCGACAACGGTGAATACACCGGTGAAATTCTTTTCTACGCATACGGTGAAAATAAAGCGCAGGCGATGCGCGACCTAGCGGCCGAACGCGGCTACGACCTCGCCCACAGTTACGCCTACACCGACTCCATCACCGATCTGCCCATGCTGGAGGCGGTGGGACACCCCAACGCGGTGAACCCCGACGACGCCCTGCGCGCGATAGCCACCGAACGAGGATGGGAGATCGCTGACTTTCAACGCCCCATCGAGATGTCGACGCGGTTGCCCAGGAAGCGACAGGCGGTGGCCGCCGCCAGTGCGAGCGCAGCAATTGGCGCCGTCGCACTCGGTGCCACCTGGTATGCCCGCCACCGACGCGGCTAAGCAGCATCCCCGCTAGGGAGCGGCGGTGACCGTCGGCTCCGGAGTGACCGTCGGCTCGGGAGTGGGTGTCGGCGTGGGTGTCGGCGTGGGCGTTGGCGTGGGCGTCGGTGTTGGCGTGGGTGCCAAAATTGTTACCGTCAGCGTCACCAAAGTTCCTTTATCCGAAGCGGTTCCAGCGGTGGGTGATTGCGCGATCACCGTGCCGGGCACCACGGTTGCTGATTCTTCATAAATTACGGTCACGTCAAACCCTGCTGCCGAAAGTGTGCCCCGGGCTGCCGCTTCGTCTTGACCCACCACCGAGGGCACCGCCTGGCGTCCGCTGGACACCTCGATATTTATTCGGGTACCCACATCGACACTTGATCCCTCGGGTGGGTTCTGACTCAGCACATAACCCGGTGGCTGCGTAGAGTCGACTTCGGTGACCGCCCCCAATTGCAACTTCGCATCGTTGAGTGCGGTTTCCACATCGGTAATTGAGGTGAGCCCCACAAGTGGTGGCACTATTGACTTTTCTGCACCCGCACTAATCGTGACGTTGATGGCCTGGCCCTGTTCAAGCTGCTCACCCGTCCTGGGTTGTTGGCCAATGATCGTGTCCACCGGCAGTTCTGAAACCTCCGGCGTCTGCACACCAAGAACCAGACCTTCTCGCTCCAACACATTTTCGGCCTGAGCGATGGTGAGACCGGTGAGGTCGGGCACGCTCACCTGGGCGGCAGTGGTGCGCCCAAGCACGAGCGCAGCCGCTAAAATACCAAGACCAATCACGGCAAGAACACCAATAACGACAGCAACAATGAAGCCTGCTCCGCGTTCAGTCTTATGGCCCTGTCGCTTCGCCGTGTCAATCGCGTACACCTCGGTGGGATCAACAATGTCGAGCTGTGCGGTGGCATCTGACACCACCATGGGCACAGCCGCGGTCACCGGCCCACCGGCGGCTATCTGCTCTACATCGGCACGAAATTCCGCAGCTGAGGCGTAGCGCTCATCGGGACTTTTCGCCAACGACCGCATGACAACCGCGTCGATGCTCGATGAAAGTTGGGGGTCGATCTGCGACGGCGGAATCGCCTGTTCGCTCACGTGTTGATACGCGATGGACACCGGGGAGTCGCCGGTGAAGGGTGGGCGACCCACGAGCAGTTCATAGAGCAGTACACCGCTGGAATACAGATCGCTGCGCGCATCAACGACCGCACCGCGGGCCTGTTCGGGTGACAGATATTGGGCGGTACCCATCACGGTGGCTGCCGACGTCATGGTGTGCCCTACTTCGTTGACCGCGCGAGCGATACCGAAGTCCATGACCTTCACATCACCGGTTCGGGTGAGCATCACATTGGCCGGCTTGATATCTCGATGAACGATGCCGTGCCGGTGGGCGTAATCGAGTGCGGCGAGGACACCGGAGATGATTTCCAGGGAACGTTCCGGCATCAGGTGTTGGCCGCTGGTGATGAGTTGGCGAAGGGTCATGCCATCGACATATTCCATAACGATGTAGGGCACGATCGTGGAGGTTGCGCCATCACCGAGCACGTCCTCACCGGTGTCGTACACCGCAACCACGTTGGGGTGATTCAGCGATGCCGCCGACTGGCCCTCTCGTTTGAACCGGGCCTGAAAGGATGGGTCGCGAGCAAGATCGGCGCGCAGCACCTTGATGGCCACCCGGCGCCCTAGGCGCACATCGCGGCCTTCCCATACCTCGGCCATGCCACCACGACCGATCACCGAGATCAGCTCGTATCGGTCGCCCAGCGTGCGGCCAGGGTCTTGGGTATCGGTCACAGAATCCTCCGCTGACTTGACGTATTCCCTCGGCTTATCGTTCCCCTCATCGCAAAGCCGCCTCGATCACGGCCCGTGCGATGGGTCCGGCAATGGCATTGCTGCTGATCTCATTTTGACCACCGTCTTCCACAACGACGGCCACCGCAATTTGTGGATTCGTGGCGGGGGCTAATGCCACCATCCACGCCACCGAGGGTCGGTCGGCCGAGGTTTGCGCGGTGCCGGTCTTGGCACCCACCCGCACCAACTGCCCCTCCGCCGTGGTCACTCCGCGCAGCACGCTGGCCGTTCCTCGCTCCACTACGGCCACCATCATCTCAATGAGGTCCGCGGCATTTTGGGAACTCATTGCCGCACCAAATTCACTGGCGGTGGTGGTGCGCAGAATGGAAAGATCTGGGCCACGAAGCTCTTGCACAAGGTAGGGCTCCATGACGATGCCATTATTGCCGATCCCGGCGGCAACCATGGCCATCTGCAACGCCGTGGCACGCACGTCGAACTGGCCAATGGCACTGATCGCGGTTTGTGGTGCATCCGGGTTATCTGGGAACCGCGAAGTACTGGCCCGCAATGGAATATTGAACGCAGTATCGAAACCGAATGCCTGGGACTGGGTACGTAGGGCATCGGCCCCCAATTCGTTGCCCAACCACGCGAACGCGGTGTTGCACGACTGGGCCAGGGCCTCGATTAATGTCACCTCACCCCCGGGTCCACAGGGTTCACCGGTCCAGTTCCGCAGGGTGCGATCCGATAGCGGCAGGTCATATTCGGCCGGGCCCGGCAGCACCGACTCCGGCGTGAACCGGCCAGACGCCAGTGCCGCTGCGGCGGTGACGAGTTTGAATGTGGACCCCGGGGGGTTCAACGCCACGATGGGTCGGTTGATGAGTGGCTGTTCAGGGTCAGCGAGTAATTCCTCGTAGTAGGTGCGAATGGCTTGGGGATCATGGGAGGAGAGAACGTTGGGGTCGAATGAGGGTGACTGAACCTGGGCGAGAATTCGCCCGGTGCTCGGCTCGATGGCCACCACCGCCCCGCGCGCACCGCTCAACCCACGCCACGCCGCATCCTGCGTGCGGCTGTCGATGGTGGTGGTAACGCCACCTCCGCGTGGCTGCTGACCGGCGATGAGTTGCTGTAGGCGATCAACGAAGAACAAATCAGAGGAGCCGGTGAGGACATCATTCTCGGTGCGCTCAAGGCCTGTTGCGCCATAGACCAGGGAATAGAAACCGGTAACGGAGGCATACTCCTCCCCCTCGGCATACACCCGCAAATACCGCAGCGCACCATCAGTTTCTTTCGAACGTGCTACCGGGTCGACACCGACCAAAATTGGCCCGCGCTCGCGGCCATATTCCTGCAGGAGTACCCGCTGGTTGTCTGATCGAGCTCTCAGGTCATCGGCACTAAAGACTTGAATGAACGTGACGTTGGCCAGCACCGCGATCAGCAAGACTGACAGCACCACCGCGATTCGTCTGATGGGTTTGGTCATCGTGATACCACCTGGGTGGCGTTATCGGGTATCGGCTCAACCTCGGGCAGTGGCTGGCGTGCTCGGTGGGAGATCACCAGGAGCAACGCGATAAGAATCCAGTTCGCGATGAGTGACGAGCCACCATAGGATAAAAATGGTGTGGTGAGTCCGGTGAGTGGGATGAGACGGGTAACTCCACCCACAATCACAAAAACTTGCAGCGCAAGGGTAATGGACAGTCCCGCTGCAAGAAGTTGACCGAAAGGATCGCGGACCGCTACGGAGATGCGCAGGCCGCGTTGCACCATGATCGCGTACAGCAAGATGATGGCGATGAAGCCGGCCAACCCGAGTTCTTCACCGAGTGAGGCGAGCACAAAATCAGTATTGGCGAAAGGAACAAGTTGGGGGTAACCGTTGCCCAACCCGGTGCCGAGCAGCCCACCGTTGGCGAAACCGTAGAGGGATTGAACAATCTGGTATCCGCCGGTGTCGGCAAAAGCAAAGGGATCAATCCACACCTGCACCCGCACGCGCACGTGGTTGAACGCCAAATAGGAAAACACTGAACCGATCGCAAAAAGCCCGGCTCCCAATATGATCCACGAGCGTCGCTGGGTGGAAATGTAGAGCATCGCCACGAATAGACCGAAGAAGAGCAGCGAGGTGCCAAGGTCGCGCTCGAAAATCAAAATGCCCAGTGACAGAGCCCACGCCACAATGATGGGTCCGAGGTCACGGGGCCGAGGTAGCCCTATTCCTAAGAAGCGCACGCGTACCAGAGCTAGTGCGTCTCGTTTAACTACCAGATAACCGGCGAAGAATATGGTGAGTGCAATTTTGGCGAGTTCGGCTGGCTGGAAAGATAGGCCCCCCAACCGAACCCATAGTGTCGCACCGTTAATGGTGGCGCCGATGCCGGGCACGAGCGGTAACAGCAGTAGCACGATACCGATGAGCCCCGCTGTGTAGGTGTATCGCTGCAGCACGCGGTGATCGCGCAAGATGAGCAGCACCAGGGCGAACAGGGTGATGCCCACCGCGAACCAGATCAACTGGCTATATACATCGGGGGATGGAACGGGTGAGTTATTTCGAATGGCTCGCTGGGCTGCGGCCACATCGAGTCGATAGATCATCGTCATGCCCAAAACGGTGAGTAGCGTGGCCAACGGCAACAGCAGCGGATCGGCGTAGGGCACTCGCCAGCGCACGATGACATGCGCAGCCAATGCCAAAGCACCTACGACGGCCACGGTTACCCAGAACCGTTGTGGGGTTCCTTCGCCGGTTGCCCAGCCCACCTGCAAGGTGCCCAAAACGCCCAGGCCCCAAGCAACAACGAGAAGAAAGAGTTCACGGTTGCGTCGGGTGGCCGGACGGGTCACCGTGTCAGTTGCCGGCACGTTGGTGGACTTCATGGGTTCACCGAAGGTGCGGGGCAGCCCGCAGGTGGTCGTGGCTGTTCACATTCTAAAGCGCGTGCGCTGAGTTCACCGGCAATGCGTTGTGCGTCGGCTTCGTCGGCGGCAACAATGCCTCGGGTGACTAGCTCAACATCAAAGGTGGGCAGCGATGCCACCATCGTGTCTGTTTCCTGCTCCAAGGACTGCATTGGAATACCGGCAATGGTGCCGGAGACCCCCTGGAACACAGCCACGCGGCCATCTTGGACACCGACGTACCACTGGTTGGACCACCACCAGGCGCCCAGACCAGCAATGGAGGCGAGGAGCAGGACAAGACCAATCGCGCTTGCCAGCGCCCAGCGCACAATGCGGCGGGATCGCAGTGAAAGACCGGTGGCGCCTGCTGATAACGGGATATCTGCCCGCACCGCAGGGATTTCTGAGGTTGGTGGCCCACCCGCAGGGGGTGGCCGTTCGGGTCTATTGGGGTCGGGTGCAGCATCGTCAGGGAAATGCACGAGCGGAAGTTGGGCTCGCACTCGTGGGTCGCCCGCCGCTCCCACCACCACCGGCTCAAGGTCGAATCGATGCTCGGCGCCGGCTTCCTCACCGATGAGTACATCGGCCACGACCACGGTGACGTTGTCGGGTGCGCCTCGGGAGAGTGCGAGTTCGACCAGGGAGATAACGGTGCCGGTGGGTTCCCCCTCGGCCAGGATCGCGGCTAATTCTTCATCGCTAACGACGCCGGTGAGCCCATCGCTGCACAGCAGATAGCGATCTCCGGGGCGCGCTTCGCGCACTGAAAGATCAGCCTCGACTGGCTGAACGCCGTCTACCGCGCGCATGAGTAGCGACCGCCGTGGGTGAGTCGCAGCGTCCTCGGCGGTGATCTTGCCGGCATCAACCAGGGTTTGCACGTACGTGTGATCGTGGGTGATTTGGCCAAGTTCGCCCTCGCGCAGGACATAGGCCCGGGAGTCCCCTACATGTACTACCGCCACGCGCTCGCCCTGCCAGAAAAGCGCGGTCACGGTGGTGCCCATGCCAGCAAAGTCAGGATGATCGGCAACGACCTGGCCGATATTGACCCCGGCACTTTCCACGGCTGCGGCCAGACCGGGGAGCACCTCTTCAGGTGCGGGGTCGGACAGTTCGAGTTCGGCCAGGGTGGCCACGGCCGCAGCGCTGGCGAGTTCACCGGCGGCATGCCCACCCATGCCATCGGCTACCACCAACAGTCGCGGGCCGGCATATCCGGAATCTTCATTACCCTGGCGCACCAGGCCGACATCGGAGCGGGCAGAAAACCTCAACGCGAGTGTCATCGCGGCCTAGCTGCTCATCTGCATCGTCGTGCGCCCAATGCGTAAGGGAGCGCCCGAGGGCAAGACCGTGGGCGAGGTGAGGCGGGTGCGATCAATCCACGAGCCGTTCGTGGAGCCGAGGTCTTCCACTATCCACGCGCCTTCGCTGCGATAGATGCGCGCGTGGCGACTGGACACGTAATCGTCGTCGATCACGATGGTGGAATCAGGAGCGCGCCCAATCGTTACCTGGGAGTTGCCCAGCGGAACAACGGTGCCAGCGAGGGGGCCATCCACAATGGTGAGCACGGGTCCGCTGGCCTGTCGTGCTGCACGGGGTTGGCGCGGGGCCTTAGCCGGCTTCGGCGGCTTTGGCGGCTTCGTTCGCTTCGGTGGGCTCCCGGCGCGACTGGGTCGAACATCTCGAGGTTGCATCAAGTCGCGGCGCAAAACCAACACTGCCGCAATCACAAACAACCAAATACCCGCGAGGAAAGCGAACCGGATCAGCGTTAAACCGAATTCGGTCATTAGCTCACCCGCTCCGGTACACGAGTGTTGTCTGTCCGATTGTTACGGTGCTGCCGTCGACGAGAGTGGCCTGCGTGACTCGGCTGCCATCCACACTGAGGCCGTTGGTTGAGCCAAGGTCGCGCACCACGGTGGGTGCGCCCACCACAACTTCGCAGTGCACCCGAGACACACCGGGATCATCGATTCGAATATCTGCCTCATGCCCGCGGCCCAGTTTGGTGACATTGCGAATGAGTGGATGGTGGGTGAGCCCGTCGGTGAGGGTGGGTTGGCCGGGTAGGGGTGCGGGTGAGTCAGCACTCACACCCATGCGCGCTTCAGAATGCACCCGGAAAATGCCGGTTTCTAGGCTGTCATCGCGGGCCAGTTCGACCTGGATGGGCCCTAGCACGGTGTACCCCTGCTGCTCGACATAGTCGGTGACCAAGGTGGCCAGTTCACGTTCCAGGGTGTCCCGATACACGCTGAGGCGGTCATCGTCGGTGGGAGACAGATCGGTGATGAACAGGTTAGGCACCACGGTGCGGCCCCGGGTGACCACTGCCGCGCGGTCGTCCATCTCTTTTTGCAGGGCGGCGGCAATCTCCACAGGCTGAACCTCGGCCTTGAATGCGCGCGCGAAGGCACCGTTAACCATACGATCGAGACGATCTTCGAATCTATCCAGCAAACCCACCACCTGATCGTAATGCCCTGCGCGCATGGGAGCCGTATTGTGAGTCAGGTGGCGCCGCAAAAGGGTTTCGTTCTCGCAGCCGTAGTCGTGATCGCACTCATGGTGGGGATGGTGCTCACCGCAATCATTGCCGGGAACTAATCTCCCCAGAACTCACCAGATCAGGCTGTGTTCTCAGCGTGTCTAAACCCCCGTGATGGCCAACTGTGGTGGAGTTCACAGTATTCGCAGTGCCAAGCACGAGGGAGACAACAATGGCTGAGATCGAAGAGACAATCAAGAAGGACGAAAAAGCTGTGCTGGGTTGGTCGGTGTGGCGCACCGCGCGCGTGGTGGCGTCCATCTTTGTTCTCATGACCGCCTCGTACTACCTCGTTGTCGGCTTCGACAACATCACGAACCCGACCAATCCCAACGCCAGCAACTGGCCGTTTGTGCAGGGCGTGCTCAGCGGCGATGGTGTGCCCGCCGACAGCGGTTTCGAATGGCGCTTCATTGACGCCACCTGGTTTCAAGCCGCCGGCTACATCATGATCATCACCATGGAGACCATCACCGGCATTTTGATGTTGATCGGTGGACTCCTCGGTTTGCGACGCTCAGGTTCCACGCATCGGTGGGGTCTGGCGCAAAAGTGGACCTTCGCCGGCGGCACCGTGGGGCTGCTCGTTTTCTTCTTCGGGTTCATCACCGTCGGCGGCAACTGGTTCATCATGTACTTGAACTCCAAATGGAACGGATTAACTCCGGCCTTCCAAAACTCCGTCATGACCGCGCTCACCTTGATCTTCGTGGCCGCCGTGTTGATCGGCAGCCAGATGGCGCGCGAACACGAAGAATAGGTGCCATGTAACCTGAAGGCCGTCCTGGCGACAGGGCGAAAGCGCGAGTGGCGGAATAGGCAGACGCGCACGGTTCAGGTCCGTGTGCCCGAAAGGGTGTGGGGGTTCAACTCCCCCCTCGCGCACCACCCATGGTTTCCGGTTCCTTCCCTCGCTGACTGGCGCCTTGCGAGGTGAGTTTCGGGACGAAACCACCTCGCAAGGCGCCAGTCAGCGGGGCATCAGGGTGCTGCTGCGGACATCCAGGTGTCAACTACCAACCGCGCGGCTTGAGCGGACCCAAGTTCACCGGCACCGACCTCATCCCACGCTGCAATCAACAAGCCAATATATGACGCCACTAACCAGCGCAGTGGTTGATCTCTACGCAGCCGCGCCGCCGACTGCGCCCGGAAAAAGTAATAGGCCAACGGCCCAAAAGCCTCCTCCCAATGGGAGTCAAGGCCACCGCTTTGTCCTGGTGAACCGTAGAGAAACTGAGCGTGGGCTCCGAGCGAAATGAGCCCCTTGGTGACATCAAGAAGTACCTCAGCGAGGTCACCAACAGGACCAGTGGGAACACGTCCCATCACCTGACCCATGCGTTGCAGCGCATCGACACCCAGGGCCGCGACCAGCGCATCCCGGGTTGGATACCGGTTGAAGATAGTCGTGCGGCTGATGCCTGCGGCATGGGCGATGGACTGCAAGGTTGCGTCGGGTCGCTTCGCCAACACCTGTGCGGCCGTGGTGAGTATCGCCTCATTTCTGATCACCATGTTCAGAAGTTAACACGCATGTCCATATTGTCGATAGCGTCATTTCATGTCTTTAACGCAGCAACGCGAGGCCCTGCCTGATCGCCTCCGCGGAGTTGCCCTGCTGGGCATTGTGGTGGTTAATGCCGCTTTCCTTGGCATCAGCGGCTATGGATTTACCGCGGAATCCGTTCAGGGCCCCGGTAATTGGCTCACCGCACTGCTCGTCTTCACTTTCGCCCAGGGCAAGTTCTACCTACTGTTTTCGTTCCTGTTCGGTTACAGCGCATCCTTTATTTTGCGCGATAACTCAACTCCGCACCGCCGCCGCTACCTACGCAGACTCCTCGCACTATTTCTCTTCGGTCTCGCACACGCCGTGTTCTTCTTCGTCGGTGACATTCTCATTACATACGCAATCTTCGGACTCCTACTGTTGGCGGTATCGCGCACCTCAGACCGCACGTTGCGCCGATGGGTCTTCGCAGCTTTCGCGGTCGGAGTCGTGTTCATCCTCATCATCAGCACACTCAACGCAGCATTCCCTGACGAAAGCTCCGGCCTTGAAGGCCTCGATAGTGCGATGGCAACCGGCTCCTTCGCCGAGGCGTCACTCGCCCGTCTCGAGGCACTCCCACTCGTGTTGGCCGTCATCATCTTCCTGCAGGGCCCCATGGCCTTTGCGGCATTCGCACTAGGTTTGATGGCCTCTCGGCGCCGACTCCTAGCTGACCCTGAAGCCCACGTCACCCTGTGGCGACGCCTGGCCATCTGGGGCTGGGGCATCGGACTGCCACTACAACTGATCGCAGGCGTGCTGCAGACCAACGACATCGCCAGCGATAGCTCCGGGCCTTTTGCCGGTGCAGCCGGTACGGCGCTGGGTTTCATCTCCGCCCCGATACTGACCGCTGGATACATCGGCAGCATTGCGCTAGCGATCGCGATCAAACCGCGCTTCCTAGCGATCATGGCACCTGCTGGTCGCATGTCTTTGACCGTCTACATCGGTGAATCTGCACTACTGTCGATCATCTTTGCCGCATATGGGTTGGGCTACTTCGGGCAGTGGGGAGCCCTGCAGGTTGTTCTCACGAGCATTGCCTCGTGGGCCATTTTGTCGATCTTCGCCCTGCTATGGATGCGCAGGTTTTCACAGGGCCCACTCGAAATTGTGCTGGCTTGGATGACAGGAAAGACAAAGACCTCAATTGAGCGCGCCTCATGAGTATGTTCAATCGCCCCGTGGTGTCCCAGTTAACGGTGGGGGTGCGGTGTTTCCGCGGAAAGTCCCGGCGGTGTTAATCGCCGTTGCCGTGGTGGGCGCGGATGGAATTCCATGGCACCATGCGTTGCCTCGTTCACGTCGTGTCGATAGTTCGGTAACCTCCGGTGCATGAGCGTTACCCCCGAAGCCTCAGTGGTGACCCAATATCAATTGTCTGCCAACGCCTCAGCGCAGTTCATGATGAATCAAGGACTGATCGATCAATCCCTGTACGGCACCGATGGATTCTTGGAAAGCGATCTTCGCTTTGGCCCTGATGGCACCGAAGCCACCTCGATCCGCAGGTTTACATCCATCGAAAAGGCGCGCGCTTGGCTCGGTGAGGTACATCAAGAAGACCTAGAGGCACCGCTGCAGTCCTTGGTCACGGCCGAACCGGTACGCAATATCTTGGTCAATAGCATGAGCCCTGATGACGCCAACGCATCGTCGGTTATCACCACTCGAGTTCTCCCTGGAAACGATGACTGGTTTACCGACTGGCAGAGCCGAATGGCAGCCGCCCAGCAGCGCTTCGCCGGCTATGTGGGCCAACGCACGCAGGCGCCCATTGCTGGGGTGAATAAGGACTGGGTCACCATCGTGGCTTTCCAGACACCCGAAGCCCTAGCCGCGTGGATCGATAGCGAGCAGCGGCAGACGCTCGTTAAAGAATCAGAGCGGCACATTGAACGATACGACGCACGACCCGCGGCCAGCGCTTTTGAAAGTTGGTTTGCCAAAAGTGACACCGGAGGCAAACCACCACCCGCATGGAAACTCAGCGCCATCGTTTTGCTCGTGCTTTTCCCGATTGTGATGCTCGAGATTTTATCTCTCAATCAAATCATTACCCCGCTTATTCAAGACGTCACCTCAATGCCAATAGCCGTATCGCTCTCGACATTCATTGGTAATGCCGTAAGTGTTGCCATTACCGGCTTTCTGCTCGTTCCCTGGGCATCATCATGGCTTGGTTGGTGGCTCACTCCCGCCCAGGAACGCGAACCAGGACAAACGCGCAAGGGGGCTGTACTTATGCTCGTGCTTTATGCGCTCACCGTCGCGGTCTTCGCCATAGCCCTGTTTATTTGGCCCGATGCCACCTCGTGGTTCTCCCCCTAAAACCATTACTACTCACGGAGCCTCGTCATGACAACTGTTCACCGCGGCCACATCTTTCACATCACCGGCAATCCCGGTGTTCAAGGCGCCACCGACCACCTCGCCCACTTTTCCGACGGAGCGCTCGCCGTTGATGACTCCGGGATCATTACATTCTGCGGGGATTGGGCCGACCTACCCCAAGATTTCGCCTCAGCGACAGTCGTCGACCACCACGATGCCTTTCTGCTCCCGGGGTTTATTGACACCCACATGCACTACCCCCAGGTATGGCTTGGAGATTCCTACGGTGGCGGACAACTTCTCGAGTGGCTCAACAACTGCATCTTCCCTGGCGAATCACGGTTTGCCGATCCTGACTTTGCCCAACGCGCAGCCATTGAGTGGTGCGACCGCATGATCAAAGCGGGTACCACGAACGGGCTCGTATTTGGCTCGGCCTTTAGTCACGCCCAGGACTTTCTCTTCGAAGAGGCTAATAAGCGAGGTCTTCGTATCGTGTCGGGTCACGGTATTCAAACCACCGGCCCGGCATCAGCGAAGCCGCTCATGGTCAGTGAAACCGAAGCTATCGATATGACCCGAAATGAGATCGAGAAATGGCATCCCCTTGATGCAGCAGAGCGTCGCAATGCCCTTGCATTCGTGGCCGTTGTGCCACGTTTCAGTCTGTCGGTAACCCCAACAACCCTGGCTGGCCTCGGCGAACTGTACTCGGAGTATCGAGATCGCGGTGTCTACTTCACCTCCCACCTCAATGAAAATGCACGGCCCGGTGATGGCGAGATCGCCACGGTCAAGAAGGAGTACGGCGTCAACACCTATCTGGACACCTACGACGGGCATTTTCTGCCCGGGTCCAAAAAAGGTGGCGAATCCCTCCTCGGGCGACGAAGTGTCATGGCCCACGCGGTGCACTGCCAAGATGTCGAGCTCGCTCGAATGGCAGAAACGCACACCTCAATCTCACACTGCCCCGTTTCACAATGGTTTTTAGGTTCGGGGACGATGCCATGGAAACGCACGACTAACTCCGGTGTCACCGTGGCGATTGGCAGCGACTGGGGCGCTGGGGATGAATGGTTTGTCCCTCAGATTCTCAATGCTTGCTACAAACAGCACATTTCCGAACGTTCACCGGTGGGTATTGATACGCCAATCGCAGACACCGAAGCGGTAGCACTCCACCCGGCCGAATTGCTGTTCACCGGAACCCTGGCGGGGGCCCAGGCACTTGATCTTGAATCGCGCACCGGAAACCTTGACGTTGGTAAAGAGGCTGATTTTGTGGTGCTCGACCCCACCGAGTGGAACATGATGAACGCAACGTTACGCAACCGGACCATCCTTGAGGATCCGATTAAGGATCGTGATGCCCTGCTCTTTCAACTACTGATGCTGGCCCGGGAAAAGGCCCTGGTAGCAACATATGTGCGTGGGCGCAAACTAGAACTCAGCCCATCCCAGATGCCCTGACCCAACTTGTCAGTCATCACTGTCGTCCGAAGGTTTACCGATGTCGATCCAACTTTTGGTGCCTATACGCGCCAC
>ERZ887942.1137-NODE-1137-length-19281-cov-7.153750_pt1 | contig 19281 bp, 17 predicted proteins | sample MGYA00521099_ERZ887942 | MGnify/ENA primary metagenome ERZ887942 (study PRJEB32303, sample SAMEA104408605) | aquatic metagenome | biome: Brackish water; feature: Pelagic; material: water | place: Baltic Sea | collected 2014-06-07T06:48:00 | depth 16,251 m ...
GGGCGGTTGTCGACGATGTCCGCCAGTTTTCCGATGAGCAAATCAAAGCCCTGATCGAACGCGGAACGGTTCTCGGGGCGGTGTTTGATGCGTGGATGTTGATTCCCAGCTGGGAGCGGGGTGTGACAACGCCGGAGTCGATTGGTGTAAAAATCGAGCATGCCGCTGATCACATCGATCACATTTGTCAGCTGGCGGGAAATGCGAAGCACTGCGGAATCGGGAGTGATCTTGATGGCGGGTTTGGCAAAGAACAAGGGCCGCAGGATCTCGATACGATCGCTGATTTGCAGAAACTGGATAGCATTCTGGTAAATCGCGGTTACAGCGCAGAAGATATTGCCGGTATTTTTAGCGGTAACTTCCTCAGAGTCTTAAGCGAAGCGTGGTCCTGAGAAACTCGTATTGCCCCCAATTCCAGACACAATTTCCTGCCAGAATCATGCGTCTTAAAGATAAAACGATCATCGTGACCGGTTCGACAACCGGCATTGGAAAAGCCATTGCCAAACGCTGCCTCGAAGAAGGGGCTGAAGTGTTTTTGCACGGGCTGGAACTCGAACTGGCTCAGGAAACCCGGGCGGAGCTTGATCCCGAACGTCAGCGCACCGATTTTCTCGTGTCCGATTTAACCGAACATTTTGCGTCAAAAAAACTCATCGAAACGGCGATTTCGCGATTTGGAAAAATCGATGCGCTGGTTAATAACGCGGCTGCGGTTGGAACCGGTCGGATTGAATCGACTGATGAAGCGAAGTGGGATCATTTCATGACCACGAATGCGAAAGTCCCGTTTTTTCTGATCAAAAACGCGCTGGTTCATCTTTCAAAAACAAAAGGGAGCGTGCTTAACATCGGATCGGTCAATGCCTATTGTGGCGAGCCGGATCTCCTGCCGTATTCAATTTCCAAAGGTGCGTTGCAGACGATGACGCGAAATCTCGGCGACACCTTGCATCGCGACTGCGGCGTGCGGGTGAATCAAATCAATCCCGGTTGGATTCTGACCGAGAACGAGAAAAAGCGCAAAAAGGATCAGGGCTTGCCTGAAGATTGGCCTAAAATGTTGGGCAAACAATTTGCGCCGAGCGGTCGAATATTCGATCCCGCGGAAATTGCAGCCGCCGCCGTTTATTTTCTTAGCGAAGAAAGCGGTCCTGTCAGCGGTAGCGTTCTCGACGTCGAGCAGCATCCGTTCATTGGGCGGAATCCTGAGAAAACGATTGGATGAGGGGAATATTGAGGAGTCAAATGACGCTTGATGAAAAAATCGACAAGTTGATTGAGCAGGAAAGCCATCTTGCATTTCAGCTTCTATTCGAAGACGGCGGCGACTGGAGGAAGGGGCCCAATGAGTTTCAAATAGTTCGGGATCATTTTCGAGATCAATTTGAAAGGCTCATCAAGAAAATTTCGGAGAGATACGGAACTCCATCCTACGTCGAACGGGAGTATTCAAGAAAGTCACCAGACCGGGCTCCTATGGGGCTATACGCTGATTGGAAAATCAATGAACAGGCTGACATTATTTGCTTGTTTTTGGGTGGCGATGGAAATCCTGAAGATCCCCTGATTCTGCTTGCCGGGAAAACCACACAGGATGCAAAACTGATTTCAGGAGATCCTTGGGAGTGGAACTGGATCGAGTGAGCCTGAAACCTTCGATGCGAGTGCAAACCTGTAATAGATTGATATTCAGGAAACGTGAAGTTTACTTAATTTGTGTCTTCGCAGCCGCCCAGCGAACCGTCTTCGGTTCAGTTATCGCAAACACAGCCGCCTCAGGTCCAGTCTCCAGAAACTGTTGAGCAGGCAATACCTCACCATGCAGCGGCTTCTGTACCAGAGATGAAAAAAGCGCCATTTCCGTTTTTTCGAACCTTGGCGTTTTCGGTTTTTGTGGCGGGACTTTCGATCTTTTTTCTCTTTGTCGATTTTCAGGGGATTTCCACTGCGGAAGGAATGGAGCAGGCGGACGTGGCGCGTTCCTTTGCCCGGGGAGACGGGCTGTCGACTCAGTTTTTACGACCTATTTCACTAGCGAAAAAAGTGGAGAGCTCCGAGTCGAGTGAAATCCCAATGACGCTCAAATCATCATCGCACGGACCGTTGAATTCGCCTCTCAATGCGGGTCTGCTGGCCATTTCGGGGACGGATTACGATGTGGATTTCCAATACCGAATTTTCTTTCCTGATCGGGTGATTGCTGCCGGTGCGATTGCTCTTTTTTGGGATCGCTCGGATTGCTGTTCGTTCTGGTGTCGCGGCTTTTTGATGGCGTTCTCGCGGCATTTTCGGTTGTAGCGATGCTGATGTGCGAGATGATGTGGCGGTTCACGCAATCCGGTTTGCCGCAAATGCTGGGGCTGTCCATTTTCATGGCGGGATTGTGTTTTCTTGTGCGAGCCCTGAAATTGTGGCGCCTCGCCCGGATTCCACTTTTACCGTTGGCAAGTTCAGCAGTGTTTTTTGGGCTACTAGTATTGGTATCGCCAATCGGATTGGGCGTTTCCCTCGCGGCGGCGTTTTTTGTGTTTTTGGTTTTTAAAAAGAAAGTGCTTCTGCCAATCGTTTTCGCAGTGGTGATGACTACTGTTTTTACGCCGTGGATGCTTCAAAATGCGGCTGAAACTGGTTCAGTTCTGGGAATCGGGGCTGTTGAAATTCAGGATTCGTGGGGAAAATCAGCAGGGAGTCCGATTATGCGGAATTTTGAACGGGGAACTGAAGCGGCGTTTCCGCGATTTTTTCTCTTCAAAAAAATGGGGCGTGTTCTGGAACAGCATTTTTCGAATTTCTGGCTACTGATCGGTGGATCGGTCGGAGCGGGATTGTTCTGGTTGTCGATGCTGCATCCTTTTGGAAATCCCGAAGCAATCCAGCTGCGGAATGGGCTGGCGATGATGTGGGCCGGTGCGATGCTGTTCGGAACGCCGGATTTGCTGATGGATGCGAATCAGGTCCATCTCTGGTTTGTGCCGTTGGCGACGACGTTCGGTTTCGCTATTTTAACCGTTTTTTGGGCGCGCCTTCCGATTGCGCAAAACCGATGGTCGATGTGGAAGTGGGCGCATCTCGCTGCGGCTGCGGTAATTACGGGGCTGCCAATGCTGGTTAATATGCCGGGCCGCGCGACGTTGGGATTTAATCTTTCAAATCGAATTGTGAACTGGCCACCGTATGATCCGGCAGCGATCACGTTTGTAAAAAAATGGACGACGGATGATCAGGTTGTTTTCTCGGATGTTCCCTGGGCGGTGGCGTGGTATGCGGACCGCAGTTCTGTGTGGATTCCAGAGACGCCGAAGCAGTTGGAGGCGATTGCGGAACAGATTGAAAATCAAACGCCTGAAGGAGTTGCTGGAGTATTTCTCACTCCGCAGACGCTGGATCAACCACTGGCTTCAGGTGTGATTTCGGGGGACTATGCGCCATGGAATCGAATCTTGTTGGCGGGGCCATTAACATCAGTCGATATTAATATGTATGATCGAATGCCGTCGGCGATGCAATACGGAAAACGGCTTTCAGCGAGCAAAAATCAGGAATCGTGGTTTTTCTCGCCTCGCCCAATCTCGAAAAAGTGACTTGCGGTGCGAAACTTTGCTAAAATGCTTGCCGAAGAACGTCAAAGGTTCATAAATCGGTGCTCAAAACGCTTGAACTTCGCGGGATTCAACCCGAAGTAACATCTGCGAATTATGCCAAAACCGGCTTCTCAGAACGAAACCCCAAACTACGACGATCTTTCATTCGAAGAAGCGATGGAAGCGCTCGAATCGTTGGTTCGGGGTGTCGATCACAACCGTATCCCGCTGAACGAAATGATCACGGGATACGAAAAGGGAATCCAATTGCATAAACTTTGCGTGAAACGGCTCGATGAAGCCCGCGGACGTATCGAGCTAATCCGCAAACGTAACGACGAGGAGGCTGAGCTTGAAGCCTTTGGCGCATCTGCCGGGAATGAAGCGCAGCCTACGACTCAACAAAAAAAGACTCAAATTGCTCCAGCATCGGCTGAGAGTGAATCCGACGAATCACCCAATCTTCAGGATGGAGAACTCTTCTAAAAATCCCTACCCCGACATCGAGACCGAGGACTTGCCAAAGGTCGATAACGGAGCTGACCTGAAGGCATTGCCGCTGGATCAGCTTCCGCTTCTTGCTGAAAATGTTCGGCGGACGCTGATCAAAAGCCTCTCAAAAACGGGGGGACATCTCGGACCAAACCTTGGAGTCGTCGAGTTAAGTATTGCGATGCATCGGGTGTTTTCGACGCCGAAAGACAAGTTTCTCTTCGATGTAAGTCACCAGGCTTATGTTCACAAAATGTTGACCGGTCGGTGGGATGAAATTCACACGATCCGAACGTACGACGGCCTTAATGGATTTTGTCTTCGGACGGAGAGCGAACACGATTGTTATGGCGCAGGTCATGCGGGAACTGCGGTTTCAGCTGCACTCGGTATGGCGGCAGCTCGCGATTTAAAGGGCACTGATGAAGACGTTGTCGCTGTCGCTGGTGACGCCGCTTTTACCTGTGGACCTACCTTTGAAGCGCTCAATAACATTGAGCAGACCACGAAAAAATTCATCCTCGTTCTCAATGATAACGAGTGGTCGATCGATCGAAACGTCGGAGCGATCGCAAAGTATTTTCATGCGCTGCAAACCAGCCCGACTTACGAGCACATCCATGAAAAAGCGGCGGATTTTGTCGAAAAACTCGCTGGAAAAAGTCTTCGTTCGCTGGCTGCAAAAGTCGAGCGTGGTGCGAAGAACCTGCTTTTCCCCAACGTGTTGTTCGAAAAATTTGGCGTTCGCTACTACGGCCCAATTGATGGGCATGATGTAGGATTACTTGTCAAAACGTTCGAGTTTTTGAAGGAGCAGGACGAACCGGTCATCCTTCACATCATTACTGAAAAAGGTCGTGGTTATGAGCCGGCGAAAGCCAACCCGATGAAATTTCATGGTCTCGGGCCTTATAAGACTGAAACCGGCGAGACTTCACCTGGAGGATCTCCGACATTCTCTCAAATCTACGGAGAAAAACTGGGTGAATTTGCTTTAGCCGACAAAAGGATCACTGCGATCACTGCGGCGATGCCGAGCGGAACCGGTTTGGTTGGTTTTCAAAAAGTGGTGCCGGATCGCTATTTTGACGTAGGTATCGCGGAGGAACACGCGGCGCTGTTTGCTTGCGGCCATGCCGCGCAAGGGTTAAAACCGTTCCTGACGATTTATTCAACCTTTTTCCAACGTGCCTACGACATGGCCGTTCACGACATCGGCATTCAAAATCTGCCCGTGCGTTTGTGCATGGACCGCGCGGGTTTGAGTGGCGATGATGGCCCGACGCACCACGGTTTGTTCGATATTGGCTACATGCGTCATATTCCGAACTGGATTTTCATGGCACCTCGCGACGAAGATGAGTTCGCCGACATGCTCTGGACGATGGCGAATCACGACAGCGGACCGAGTGCGATCCGCTACCCGCGTGGTGCTGGAATCGGGACGACGGTGAAAGACAAGCCGGTGCTTCTTGAAATCGGAAAAGCCGAGGTTCTCGAAGGAAAGGGCACTGATGTTGCGCTGTTTGGTTTAGGTCATTTTTTCGAAATCGCGGTTGCAGCGAAGGCAGAGCTCGAAGCTGCGGGTTACAGCGTTTCATTGATCAACCCGCGCTGGATTAAGCCACTTGATGGCGAGTGCATCGAAAAATTTGCGAAGCAGTGCACGGTGATTTGCACGCTTGAAGATCACACCATCATGAATGGTTTTGGGGCGGCTGTGATCGAGCATCTCAATGATGCCGGCATCAAAACACCCGTCGAACGAATTGGTTGGCCCGATGAATTTGTCGAGCACGGTGGCGTTGATATCCTCCGCAAGAAGCACGGCATTTCCTTCGAAGATTGCGTAAAAAAAGTCTGCAAACACCTGCCTGAGAAAATTTCAGACGCTGTCGAAGCGGTGGCGTGAGTTCCGTTTTTTCGACCAAACAGAGTTGATTCGTTGATCGAGCCCTATTGGATCGAAGTGAATTCTTTTTATCCCCATGCGCCCCAGCCGATCAGTCGAGTGATTACTGGAACGCGGCTGTTCGGATCGTATTCGCTGGGGACCCAGGCCATTTCTACCCTGGCGACTTTGGGTGACGTTGGATTGATTTTTTCGGATAAGCCAAGTGATTCATAATCGGATTTTTTGAGAACGATGAATCGGGCGGACTGACTGTCGAAAGGAATCTGAATCTTGAGTCCCGTGGCTTCTGAATTCCAGGGGTTATTCTCTTCGGGGACGGGTTCGCCTTTTCGAAGTGCCAATCAGAATTCACGTGGGGCTGCAGTTGGGTCATCAAGAAAGCGAGGCAACGAATCGTTGATTAGCCGTTCGTAGAGGTTCCAGTCGAGTTTAAATTCACCAGCTTCATCTTCGATAACGATCCAACGATGGAGCTTTTCGTTTTCCACTTCGGAGACTTCAAAAATGCCATACCAACGCCCTGTGGCGACGTCGAGAGTAGCTTTTTGGAGGGCGACGGATTTCAGTGTCGGCAGGGCTGCAAAGCGGCCGGAGTAGGCGTCAAAGGGAAGTCGACTTTTTTCAGGTGCCACAAAAAACGGCAAGCGCGCCTCGATGGTCGGGGCGCCATAAAACTGCTTGATTGCTGTTGTGCCGGCGACGTTGACTCTCAATTGCTCGGAAACGGGGTCCTGCGGTGGAGTTGGGTCATTCTCGACCTCGGTTGGTGAAACAGGGAGCTCTGGTGTTGCCGGTTCCGGTGTGATTGACGATGCTGGCGCCGTCGGGATGGTTGTAGCAGGGCTTAGTGGAGAAATCGGGGTGTCTGGAGCGGCCGGCGCTGTTGTGGCGTCCGGTGAATAATCAGCATTGCTTTCGCCGTTGAAAACTTCCAAGGCGGGCTTCACAAATTCACCAACCCAGAGTTTGGCCTGATTTACTTTTTCTTTCGGGGCGAAAACGTAGGCTGCATATCCGAGGCCACCGAGAATGATCAGCGTGGCTGCGGATTTCAAGAATCCCAGGTACGGTTTGCGGTTGGTTTTTCTCAGCCGTTTTCCAGAAGCGGAAACTACATTATTCGGGGCAACCTCAGGTTGAGGTTGCGGTGCGGCTTGCGCTTCTTCCTGCAAATGAGGCGGGTTGGTGAACGGGCTTGCAGCTTGAAACGATTCGAAATTTTCCTGCTCCACAACAGGTGGCTGCGATGTGGCGTTGTTCCATGGCATTGCTCCATTTAACGATGGAAAGGCAGGCGCCGCGGTGGGTGCTGCCGGTACGGGGTGCGGCTGCTGAGTTGGATTTGGAGTCGGCGCAGATTCCGTTTGAGACATCGTTGATGGTTGCAGTTGCGGTTGCGACCATGCTACCGCTGCATTTTCTTGAGGAGGTGGTGCTGCGTGATTTTGCTGGGTAGCAAGGGGCTGCTCAGGAGCTTGCAGTTTAGGTTCTGGATGACTTTGCCACAGTGAGGGCGAGGGCGCAGTCTGTTCAGCCACTTCCTGATGAGCAGGTGATGCCGGAACTGTTGGGTTTAGTTCAACGGTGACTTCCGCCACTTCAACGGGAATTTCCTGAGGAGCAGCTGCTTCAATGAGCTCGATTGCTACCTGACCGTCCTGGTAGGCGACTGCCCGGATTGGAGAATTGCAGTGAACGCAGCTTCCGTTGATCCCGATGTGTTCATGCCTCAGGGTTAATCCTGCCCGGCAATGGGGGCACTGAAGTTGGTGAATGGCGCTTGCGTTCGACGTTTGAGCCGCAGGAGGTGGAGTTTGTGCAGGCGGTGGTGAACTTGGCATTGGAGTCGCCGCAACCGCGCCTCCCCATGGATTGGGGCGGTCGGGTTCTAGTTGAGGCTGCGTGCCGAGTTGTTGAGGTGCGCGCGGGTTCATAGGCTCACTTCTCTGAAAATCTTGATATTACGATCCGGGGACTTTGTCGGGCCGGAACGGATCGGGTTCGTCGCCGGAAGTGGTTTGAACTTGAGGTTTGGGTGCTGACGTCGGGGCAGGGGCGGGGATGGCGACTGGTTCATTCGCGGGAGTTGGCAGCGCTTCTAGTTCCTGCTTGTTTTCGACTTCAATTTTGGTATCAAGCCATTCGGTCCATGAGGACTTGGCATTTTCGATATATCCACCAACGGGAAGGAAAAATGAGGCGATACCGGCACCGGAAATCAAACCGAGCAGGGCGATTGTGATGGCTGTGCCGGAACGTTTTGAACTCGATTTCTTTTTCCGAAGACGGTTTTTTTTGACAGGAGCCGAATCTGAAGCGGGAGCCTTCTTTGCATCGACTTCGGGAGCGTCATTCACCGGTGGCAGCGCCTCTTCGGTTCCGAGGGCCGGAAACGGTTCAATTGCTTCGACAGAGTCGATTTTGGCTGCCGGTAAGTCCGCTGCTGGGGGGGATGACTTTTCTTTAAGATCCCAGGGAAGCGGTTTTGCCGGAGGTGCATCTTTTGCAGGTGCAACTTTTGCCGGAGGTGCCGCTGAATCAATTACTGCCGCCATTGCCAGCTCAGGCAGCGGATCCTTAGAGTCGGAAAGGGGAGTGATAGTTTCAGCAGTCGGCAAATCGAAAGGTGACGTTGACTTGATGGGTGGGGCCGCATCATCTTCTGCCGGGGTTTCTTCAATCGGCAAATCGAAAGGCGAAACCGACTTGATGGGTGGGGCCACACCATCTTCTACCGGGGTTGTTTCAGTCGAACCGAAAGGAGATGTCGCAGGAATAGGCGGAGGATTGGTTGCGTCCGTGGCTGCAACTTCATCAGTCTCTGGCAGAGTATCAAACGGAGATACTGCCTTGAACTGCGTTTCCGTTTCGCTGGTTTGATTTTGCGTCGCTTTTGGAGCAACGGGAGATGCTTCATCGACCGGCCCGCTCGCAGGCTCTGCTGGTTGCGTCGGCGTTTCATTCTTCTCAGTAGGAGGCGCTAAAGGCGAGGCCGCACTGATCGGCTCGGCTTCAGGCCCGTTTTGCTCCGGCTTATCTGCTTGCGCCTGAGGAGGATCAAAAAAGGGTGAGGCCGCCTGTTTGACGGGTGCTGGAGCCTCTGTGTTTTGCTGAGAATCTTCAGTCGCCGTCTTTGAATTCAAGTTCGGGTCGTCCAACTCTGGTGGCACAGAAGTGACTTCTGAAGACGAATCTTTTACCTCAGTTTTTTCGGCTTTATTGGGATCAGGCAGAACCTCAAATGGAGGAGCCACTGCTAATGAGGCGTCAGAAGTTTCCACCACAGATTCCGGGTCTGTTATTTCATCGAGTAACAATTTCGAGTCCACTTCGATTGGAGTCGGGACGTCGTGCGGAGTAGATCCCTTATTTTTGGATCCTGTCGGAGAATTCCACGGGAAATTATTTTTGGTTTCTGAAATTGCTTCGACTGCCTCAGGAGTGTCAGCATCGGAAATATCAGTCGGGTTGCTCTCCTCAGTGGACTGATCCGGTTCAGTTTCAGATTCCAACTGGCTTTCGGTAGCGACAGGTTCGACTTCTTCTTTAGAATCATCAACCACAGGTGAATCCGCTACTTCCTCTTTCTCCTTAGATTTCGGTTCAGTAGCTTCGGGTGTTTCAGTTTTTGGAACTGGAAGATCAGCTAACTTACTGTGCTCAATTTCAGCCGCGGGTTTCTCTGGTGAATCCGAAGTTTCAATTGTTTCCGGTTCTTCAACAGCGAGTCTAAAAACACCGACCGAGTGATCAACTCCGGAAATTACGGCAATGATTGGGGTCTCGCACCAAACGCAACTTCCCGGAATTCCGAGATGTTCAGGCTGCAAGGTCAGTCCCCGTTCGCATGACGGACAATTCACCGTCAGAGATTCATCATGTGGAGGCTCGTCATCATTGGATGGCGGCTCAACCGCCTTTTCGACTTCAAGATCGAGTGCAGAATTGTTGAGGACTTCGGAAAGATCGTCGTCGTCTTCCAAAGGTGGTGGTTGCGGGCTATTTTGAGCCTCAGATTTCGAATTCACCACAGATTCAGCTATCGCTGGCGAAATTGTTTTTTTTTTGAGATTCGCTTCGAGGTCGGCCTCAGCGTTTTTCCAGTTTGCTGGCTCGGGGCGGAGGCGGCCTTCTATTGCATTCCAGGTTGCGTCGTCGACACCGGAAAGATCGAATGAAGATTCTTCGGTGAACCGTGTCGGGATTTCTGGAACAATCTCATCAGAAGGACTTTCTTCGAGATCAAGTTCCCCCAATCCAAAAAGTTCCGAAAGGCTCCGGGTTGGCTCCATCAGCATGGGTGCGCCCGGTAGCTCCAAATCGTCTTCGAAATTCGACGACAACATTACGCCGTCGTCTTCGATATTATCGGAACCGGCGTTTTGAGCGGAAAGATCTGCCTGCGTCATTTGGTCACGGGCAAAACCCAATGACTTCAAAAACCGCGAGCGATCTTCCAAATCCGTCAACTCAGTGGTTTTGGTGACATTGGGTGTGTTTTGTTGACTGTCCATGACGGCTCAAATTTTTACGACTCTTACGTTATATTTCTTATATTTATAATATTTTGATAAAATTTCAACTAGGATTCACTGTTTTCGTTAATATTTTAAGTTTCTTAACTGTTTGTAAGGATTATTCTATAAATTCGCGATCCGATTTCACGCCAACCTCCGAATTCTTATGAAAAGGCATTTCATTTCCGCTTTTTGTGCAGTCCTTCTTATTAGCAGCCCTTTAATCAGCTGCACTTCCAGTGGCGGACGGAACGGTGGCCCAGCTCCGACTCCCGCAATCACGAAGGGGGGAATTCAGCTCAGTCCTTCTGAATCCACTGCGATTGGTCGCAAAATCTGGCAAAACGAATGCAGTGGAACCATTGAAGGACTCACCAGTTGGAATAAAGGCGAGGATTTCCCGTCGCTCGGCATCGGCCACTTCATTTGGTATGTGAAAGGGCGGCCAGCTCCATTCGATGAGAGTTTCCCTAAACTGATCGCGTTTATGAAAACCCGCCGCGTTCCGATGCCGGGGTGGTTGTTAAATGCAAATGGCAGCCCTTGGACAAGTCGGAACCAATTTCTCGCGGCGCAGAATTCACCGCAGATGAAAGAACTGCGTAATTTCTTGGCCAACACCGTTCAACATCAGACCGATTTCATTGTGTTCCGGCTTGAAAACGCGATGCCAAAAATGCTGGCTCAAACCAGCGGAGCGAAGGACAAAGCCCGCTTGCAGGCCAATTTTTATAAAGTCGCTGAGAGCGGCACGGGAGTTTATGCGCTGATTGATTACGTGAATTTCAAAGGTGAGGGTATCAAAAAAGAAGAGCGCTACAAGGGTGTTGGCTGGGGGATGCGCGACGTGCTTCTCGAAATGCGTGATACCGCCGGAGGCCGCGCGGCTGCTAATGAATACAGCGAGGCAGCCAAACGCGTTCTTCAGCGCCGCATCAAGAATTCTCCGCCAGAACGTGGCGAATCCCGCTGGCTCAGGGGATGGATGAATCGTTGCGAGACTTACAAAAAGGGAATCTGAAAAGGCAATTTTCGAATCAATAGGGTTGGTTCATCGAACAGACCCTGTTTGTTCGTGGTACGAGGGTGCGGCATAGAATTTCCGCTTTAAAACGAGCTAAAGGACGCTACAAATACCGTCTCCCAGCAAAAATTTTACTGACAAAAAATAACATATCATGGCTACCGAACGCTCACTCATCCTCCTCAAACCAGATTGCGTGCAGAAAAAACACTGCGGCGCAGTTCTCGATCGTTTTGAGAAAGCTGGATTCACCATCCGCGGCACCAAAATGATTCGTCTTTCCGACGAAAAGCTGAAAGACCACTACAGCCACGTGGCTGATCAACCGTTCTTCCCAAGCATCGTTGAATTCATGCAGTCCGCTCCTGTGATCGCTGTGATCCTCGAAGCAGATGACGTGGTCAGCAAAGTTCGCGGAATGCTCGGACCGACCAATTCGGCTGAAGCTGAAGCGGGAACGATTCGCGGCGATTTCGGAACGGACATGATGGTAAACATCTGTCACGCCTCCGATTCTCCTGAGAACGGCGAAATCGAAGTGGCTCGCTTTTTCGACGAAAGCGAAATTTTTGATTACTAAAAATGGCTCTCGCCGAAAAGCAGCAGACGCTCATCGACGATTACTCGATCATCGAGGATCCGATGGAGCGTTTTGCGGCGATTGTGGCTCTCGGTCGCAAAAATCAGGACTTTCCTGACGATCAGCGACTCGAGGAAAATCTTGTTCAAGGCTGCACCTCGCAGGTGTGGCTGATCGGGAAAACTGACGCTGAAAATTGCGTCCATTTTCAGATCGATGCGGACGCGCCCGGGATCAAAGGCGTCGCGGTTTTAATGTGCGGCATGTATTCCGGCGAAAAAGCCGATGAAATCATTGCGACCGAGCCGGACGTCATCGAAGCGTTAAAAATTGATCGGAACCTCACACCGACACGCTTGAACGGCCTTCGTCACATCCGTCAGCGGATTGTCGAAATAGCATCGGAGTCCTGATCTCGAAGCAAAGATGATTGACGCGCACAATCATCTGCAAGACAAGCGGCTGGATTCATTTCCCAACAAGGTTTTCACCACATCGATGGTGAACGGCACGTGCGAAGACGATTGGAAGCACGTAGCAGAATTGGCGGAAAAATTCCCCGACGAAGTCATTCCGAATTTCGGGCTTCATCCGTGGTTCGTGAATGAGCGGACGGAAAACTGGGAAGCGATGCTAAACAAATTTCTAGACCTGTTTCCGAACGCTGGTGTCGGCGAAGTCGGCATCGATAAATGGGTTCGCGATCACTACATCACCGTTCAGCAGCCTATTTTTGAAACCCAAATTTGCATCGCTGCTGAGCGCGAAATTCCGCTGACGATTCACTGTTTACGGGCTTTTGGGCGGCTCAAAGAAATTCTCGACCGCAATCCGCTGCCACAGGCTGGATTTCTGTTGCATTCCTACTCAGGCCCCGCCGAGTTGGTGGAGGATTTTCTAAAACTAGGCGCGTATTTCTCGATCTCCGGCTATTTCATGCACGAACGAAAAGCGGCAGCCCGCGAGATTTTTCGAACGATTCCTATCGAGCGGCTTCTCGTCGAAACGGATGCGCCCGACATGCCGATGCCAGGGGATGAAATTCCCAATGATCCGGCAAATATTGCTCCGATCTATGAATTCGCGGCAGAGTTGAGAGAGATGAAATTGCCGGAGTTTGAAGCTCAGATCGCGGAGAATTTTGGAAATTTTCGAATTACGTGATTTTAGATGCAATGTAGCGCTACCTAAGCACGGGTGTGATTTTACAAGATTTCACCAAAATCCTCGAAGATTTGGCAGTTTCTCTTGAGGTGAATCAATTCTCACTTGTCAAAGGTTGTGGTTTTTAAGGTATAGGGTGCGTTTTTACGCCAAATTATTAAATATTCTTGATTTGGGTGCCGCCTGAGGAGCTTCCCGTTGGATTTGTCTTTCACAAAAAAAATCGACTCCCAGTTTAGCTAGGTGCGATGAGGGAATAGTAACCCTCTGCTCATTGAAATCATTTAAGAGTCCCTCAGCTAAGAAGCTGTTCCTCAAATAGATTTCATAGCCGAAATCCACCTTCAAGTCTCTACCCCCACCAAGAACCACAACATCATTAAACGCGATTGATTTTGATCTTGTGATGTATTCGGTCGCAAAAAATGATAGCACTGAATCATCTGGGATCTTCTCAGTTCTTTGAGCTTTCAGAATTAGGGCAGCTAACAGAGAAGCTGCGACAATAATGCTAACTACCACTGAAGCTTTTTTCATTGGATCGCAAAAGGCGATATTCATTTTTTACGGTTTTTATTCATACTGTCAATACATTCCCAACCGTTACGCTAGAAGTGATCAGTATTTTAAGTGAATCTCCAATTTGAAGGGAGGTGGATATTTTTTCTGCCGCATCGAAGTTTTAATAAAAACAGAGTGCTCACACATCATTTCGCTATTGCTTGCGCCGTCGATTCCACACATAATCCGCGTCATGAAATCCCCATTTTCTCGTTCCATTCTGGCTGTGGCAATTGTATTTTCTGTCACGCTTCCGATCGCTCAACCTTCCGCAGTCGCGCAGCAAAAAGCATCACCTCTTGCTATTCCAGCAACGGATGATGGATTACCTGGAGAAGGCCCGATTCGTCGTTACGAATGGTTTTCGAAGCTTTGGGAAAAGAAGCGGGGTGCGTGGGCGAAGGATGTCGCAAAAGACCAAGGTGCGTTGGTTTTTCTGGGGGATTCGATCACTCAGGGATGGGGACCGCAGATGAAAGGTTCTTTTCCCGGCGTAAAAGTCGCGAATCGCGGCATCAGCGGCGATACGACACGTGGGATGTTGATTCGTCTGCAGGAGGATGTGCTGTCGCTGAATCCAAGCGGGGTGGTCATGTTGATGGGCACGAATGATTTGGAGGAAATGGCCGAGCCGGATGTGATTGCGGCGAATTTCAAATTGATCATCGATGCGCTGAAAAAGCACAATGCGAAGATGCCGATTATCGTATGCGAAGTGATGCCGAGTTCGGCGACGAAAAAACGTCCAGCAGATAAAATCAAAGCGGTGAACGATGGTTTCAAAGCAGCTGTGAAAGGCGATCCGCAAATCACAGTGGTCGATACGTGGACGCTTTTTGCTGATGAAAACGGAGATGCGAAAAAGGCTGAGTTTCCGGATCTGCTTCACCCAAATGCAGCGGGCTACAAAATGTGGGCGGCAGGGATCACACCCGTGTTGGCGACTCTCGGCTTCATGGAAAACGAGACCGAGGAATTTACGCCTGAAGAAGGGTTTGAAATGATTTTTAACGGGAAAGATCTCACGGGCTGGGGCTTTCACGCGACGCCTGAAAAGCGCCGCAAGCCCGGTCGTCCATTCGTGGACAAGGACATCGTTTTTGATGGAAAAACGGTGAGCAATGATGGCCGTTATCTCGCGAAAAATGGAAAGTTGATTGTGACAACTCCACCGGAAGGACGCCGTGCTCAGCAAATCTGGACGACTCGTGAATTTCCAAAGGATTTTGTTTTGAAACTCGAATTTCGGGCGACTCCAAATGCGGACAGCGGGATTTTCATTCGCAAACCTCAGTTGCAATGCCGCGATTACCCGCTGGCGGGGCCCTACACAGAGTTGAAAAATTATAAGAAGCAGGATTGGAATGAAGTCGTCATCACGGTGAAAGGCCAAGTCGCGCATTGCACGTGTAATGGCGAGGTTTTGGAAGCTGCTTTCGAACTTCCCGAGACAGGACCAATCGGGCTTGAGGGAGATCGCGGGCAGATGGAATATCGGAGAATTCGGGTGCGGGAACTGTGATTTTCGGCGATTGTGGCCGCCGAAGCTCCCCCCTTCCATGGTTGACCCAAATTACAGTGGAACGGCTTTCCTGGCCGAGAATTCAGAATTCTCGATTGATGGGATCTTTGAAAGTCTTCAGGCTAATTATGAGCGAGGAGACGATGCCACGGTGGTGAGGGACGACCATAATGTGCAGGTCAATTTCGGGAGTTGGTTTTTGAATATTTCGGAGTTTGATCAGGCTCCGGACTCGGCGAGTGATCAATTGATTCTCAACCATCGCAAGCCGATGCCGCTCGAGTTGGATTTGGCGGCATGTTCGCGCCGGGTAAAAATTCAAAGTGCCGATCCTTATCCAAATATGGATCACTTCAATGATTTTCTTCAGGTTTGCGAGCGGGTTTGTGACACGTATCACGGCACCTTTGTTCGCGAAGGTGGAAGCGGCACCTGGTTTTAATCCACAATTCTCACAGGTTTTTAATTGCGTCTCGCTTCAAAAATCCATGAGAAATGTGGGTTCTAACCCTCGTTCGTGGACTTGAGCATTTTTGGAAAATACGATCCAATAGTATTAGATTGATGAACGAACCCTCTTGGAACGAAAACTCTCTGCTTTCACGGCGACAGCTTTTTCAGAAAGCCGGCAGTGGGATCGGTGCCGCTGCTCTGGCTTCAATGTTGGGAGCGGAGGATTTGGATTCGGGGTTTTCGAAGCGAGGTTTTCATCACGCGGCGAAGGCGAAATCGGTGATTTACATTCACATGGTTGGCGCGCCGTCGCATTTGGATCTGTTTGAATTTAAGCCTGAGTTGCAGAAGCGAAACGGGGAGTTGTGTCCCGAACATATGTTTGAAGGGAAGCGGCTGGCATTTATTCGCAGTCGCCCTTCGTTGCTGGGGACGCCAAAGGATGCGCGCTATGAATTTTCTCCGCAGGGGCAATCGGGGGCGATGATTTCGAATTTGATGCCGCATTTGCAGACGGTTTCGGATGATTTGTGCTTCATCAAAACGCTTCACACGGAGCAGTTTAATCATGCGCCCGCTCAAATGTTTCTGCAGACGGGTTTCTCGCGATTTGGTCGGCCGAGCTTGGGCTCGTGGTCAAGTTATGGCATTGGAAGTGCCAACGAAAACTTGCCGAATTTTGTCGTGATGGTGACGGGGCAGGTTCTCGGTGCGGGAAACTCGGCGTGGGGTAGCGGATTTTTGCCGACGGTGCATCAGGGGATTGAGTTTCGGAGCCAGGGCGATCCCGTGTTGTTTTTGTCGAATCCGAAAGGGGTGTCCGATGCGGATCGAAAATTCTCGGTGGATTCGGTGAATGCGCTGAACAAAATGCGGCTGGCCAGTGTGGGGGATCCGGAAATCGCGACTCGCATTTCACAATATGAAATGGCTTACAGGATGCAGAGTTCGGTTCCGGAGCTGATGGATATCAAGTCGGAGCCGAAAGAAATTCACGAACTTTACGGAACGGAACCCGGCCAAACCAGTTTCGCGAACAACTGTCTTCTCGCTCGTCGTTTGGTGGAGCGAGGCGTTCGATTTGTTCAGCTGTTTGATCAAGGCTGGGATCATCACGGAAATGTTTTCGGGAGTCTTCCCAAAAAGGCAAAGCAGGTGGATCAGCCGATCGCAGCTCTGATCAAAGATTTGAAAATGCGGGGCATGTTAGACGATACCTTGATTGTCTGGTCAGCAGAATTCGGGCGAACCCCAATGGCACAGGGCGGTAACGCGACGGACAAAATTTCAAAAGCGGGCCGGGATCACCATAAAGACGCGTTCACCGTGTGGATGGCCGGGGGTGGAACGAAAGGCGGCTACACTCACGGTGCGACGGATGAATTTGGTTACGAGGTGGCGGAGAACGGCGTACATGTTCATGATTTTAACGCAACGATTCTGCATCTGATGGGAATTGATCACGAGCGTCTGACGTTCAGGTATCAGGGCCGGCAATTTCGCCTCACCGATGTTCATGGTAATGTTGTGAAGGAGATTATTGCATGAATTGGAGCAAAAGAGTTCGTGGCAAGATCAGGATGAAACGTCTTTGAACTGATGTTATATTTATCAATGTTTCGCCTCCCTGTTTTTTATCTTCTAGTCCTCACGTCGATTGCCGGCGGTGTTTTTGGCCAAGCCAAGCAGACTGCGGAGGCTTTTGAAAAACCAATCGAGACGACGCTGAAGCTTAATTATCTACTGTCGTTGCCCGAAGGATACGAAAATACTGACAAAGCAACAAAATGGCCGCTGGTGATTTTTCTTCATGGAGCGGGCGAGCGCGGGGACAATCTTGATGTGGTGAAGAAACACGGGCCGCCCAAGTTGGTTGAAGCAGGGCGCAAATTTCCTTTCATTCTCGTTTCTCCACAATGTCCTAAAAATGGCTGGTGGACTGAACAGCCGGTTTTGGAATTGTTGGATGATTTGGAAAAAGGGTACCGGGTTGATGCAGATCGAATCTATCTGACAGGCCTGAGTATGGGCGGTTACGGGACGTGGCATTTCTCGGCAAAAGCACCCGGGCGATTCGCAGCCGTCGCGCCTGTTTGTGGAGGTGGAGTTCCCTATCTGACACGGAGTCTGAAGTCGATGCCGGTATGGGCATTCCATGGGGCTAAAGATTCGGTAGTTCCCCTGAATGAGTCCGAAAGGCTGATCAAAGTCATTGAATCAAACGGAAATGAAAACGCAAAGCTAACCGTCTACCCCGAAGCAAATCACGATTCCTGGACAGCGGCTTACAACACGGATGAGCTTTACGAATGGCTGCTTTCACAGCGTCGGATCGTAAAATGAGCTACCGAGATGAAGGCGACTCACATTATCCATATCAGTGACACGCACTTTGGACCTGAAAGGGAATTCACGGTTCGCGGGGCGCCAGTCCTGGAGCGTTCACAGCGTTTGGTTACCGAAATTAATGCGCTTCCGTTTACGCCGGATGCGATTGTTCACACAGGTGATGTGGTTAATGATCCGGATGAGGCTGCATACAAAATTGCGAAAGACGTCTTCTCTGATTTATCGGTTCCGGTTTATTACGCAACGGGAAATCACGATGACGTAATGATGATGCGGGAACATTTGGATTTCGGTGCATTGGATTTGCTGGTTCCGGAAAGTGAACACCGTCTTTGTTATCGTGCTCAAATCGGAGCGATCGAAGCCATCGTGCTGGACGCAAAAGTGCCCCCGGAAGAAGGGCCGCATGGGTTTTTGCCTCAGAATCAGTTGGACGCCCTCTCAACGTCAATTGCCGGGAGTGATCGGCCTTTTGCGGTGTTCATCCATTTTCCAGCGCGTCCGATCGGGGCCAAGTGGATTGATGAGAACCTCCCCGTCAAAAATGGAGATGCGCTTCATTCGATATTAAAATCAGCACCAAAGAATAAATTTTTGGGTATGTTTTTTGGTCACCTTCATCGGGGAATGCAGATTTACGATGAGGGGATTCTTTACTCCGCGGTCTCGAGTCCGGCGTGTCAGTTCACGGCGGGGCCGGATGAAGAGGGCTGTGGATTTCTTCCGGATGTACCCGTTTGTTTCAATCACATTTCGATTTCTGAACGCGGGGCAACGCAAGTGAAGGAATATTCTTTTAATTCCTGAGTCTTTTCCGGCGGATACGAAAAAGCGCCGTGGTTTTTCAACCGACGGCGCTTTCTGTTAAAGTCGTTCAACTAAGTCAGACTCACTTTTTCTTTTTGGCAGGAGTCTTTTTCTTAGCCGGTGCGTTCTTTTTAGTTGCCGCTTTTTTCTTGGCTGGAGCTTTCTTTTTAGCGGCCTTTTTCCTAGTTCCAGCACGATTTGGGAAGGTCAGTTCAGCGATACCCGATTTGTCGAGTTCACCAATTCCGAGTGTCACCATTTTGTCATATTGAGCTTTCGTTGCGGTATTGAGCGGAAGATTGAGCTTCTT
>ERZ887942.1140-NODE-1140-length-19254-cov-22.203656_pt1 | contig 19254 bp, 11 predicted proteins | sample MGYA00521099_ERZ887942 | MGnify/ENA primary metagenome ERZ887942 (study PRJEB32303, sample SAMEA104408605) | aquatic metagenome | biome: Brackish water; feature: Pelagic; material: water | place: Baltic Sea | collected 2014-06-07T06:48:00 | depth 16,251 m ...
TGGCGGTGACCCGGAAAATTGACGGGCTGTATTGTGAAACGGGAAGGGGAGGGGTGTTGCTTGATTTGGAGTATGCGGAGCTGGAGAAGGGGTTGTTTGGCTTGGGGACACACCGGCCGTCTTTGTTGAAAATCTTGTTGAAGGAATACGATGAGAGCGGTGGCGAAATTCGCTGGGGGACCGAGATGGTGGGAATGTCGGGAGGACCCGAGGGGCGCTTTCTTCAGTCGAAGGACGGAGGGGAGGAAGGTCCGTTTGATTTGGTTTTGGTGTGTGACGGCGCGCGGTCGCAGTTGCGGGGTGCGACGGGAATCCCGTCCCGGGTGGATCGCTATCCCTGGGGCGCGCTGTGGTTCATGGGACGAAGGACGCCGGAGTTTTCGGCGAGTCAGCTTTGGCAGCGGGTGGGATCGACACGGCAGCTCTGTGGATTTTTGCCGACGGGGACAAAAGAGGATTTGCTGAGCTTGTTTTGGAGCGTGCGATTGGATGAAAAGTTGCCGGAATTGGCAGAGTGGAAAGAGAGTCTCCTGGACTTGGTGCCGGAAGCGGTGGAATTTTTGAAGCAGGTTGAGTCGATGGACCAGCTTCAGCGGGCGACCTATCACGATGTCAGGATGAAGCAATGGCACGGGGAGCGGGTGGCCATTCTGGGAGATGCGGCGCATGCGCTGAGTCCACAGCTCGGACAAGGGGTCAATCTTGCCCTGGTGGATGCTTCGGTTTTGGCGGAGTGTCTCGCGGAGTTTCCGCTTGCGAAGGCGCTGGAGAATTACACCCGGCGGAGGAAGAAGCACGTGGGCTTTTATCAATTCGCGACTCGCTGGACGACGCCCTTTTTTCAATCGGACTCCCTCTGGCTGGGAACACTTCGCGACCTTGCCTTTCCTCTTGGGATGAAGGTTCCTTGCGTGCGAAAAGAGATGACAGCGACGATGTCTGGTTTGAAGACGGGAGCATTTTCGAGGCTCCCGTGAAGCTCGTCATCCGCCCCGTATTTCTTCATCACCGGATGCTCTTCGAGGGGGACTCCGGGTGAGAAAGGGGTGTGGGGTCAAGGGTGACGGCCAAGAGCGTGAGCAGGGAGATCAGAGGCCGAAGTGATGGCGAATCCCGGAGACGAGTTCCCGGGGAGGCTTTTTGATGTCGAGGGTGAAGGTGTTTTCGGGGACTTCGAGGGCCTCCAACTGGGATTGCAGAAGTCCGGGGGGCATGTAGTGGTCTGTTCGCTGGTTGATCCGTTCTGCGAGTAGGTCTGCAGAACCGGTGAGGAAGACGAATTCGGCTTCGGCAAGGATCCGGCGGTAGCTGGCCTTGAGGGCCGAGCACGCGATGATGGTGAGGGAATCGGCTTCGTGAACGATGCGCGCGAGGGTTTCCAGCCAGCCTTGGCGGTCTTGGTCGGTCAGGGGAGTGCCCGAGGACATCTTGGCGACATTTTCAGGGGGGTGAAAGTTGTCGCCATCGAGGAAGGTGCCTCCTGTTTCGGAGGCGAGGAGTTGGCCCACGGTCGTTTTTCCGGAGCCGCTCACTCCCATCACGATGATGGCCTTCATGAGACGACCATCCAAACGATCGATGCCAAAGCGATGCCAATGAAGGCCACCGCTGTGGAAACGGCGCTCCAGGTTTTGAAGGTTTCTTTTTCCGTCATGCGGAGGTAGCGGCTGACCATCCAGAATCCACTGTCGTTCACGTGGGAAAAGCCGGCCGCTCCGCAGGCGATGGCAACAACGACGAGAGAGAGTTTGGCATCGGAAAGGTCGAGTTTGGAAAGAATGGGGGCCATGAGGGTGGCGGCCATGACCATGGCCATGGTGGCGGACCCTTGCGCGATTCTCGAAATGGCGGAAAAGAGGAAGGCGAGGAGGAGGACCGAAATTCCGAGGCCGCCGAGGGCATTGGCGAGAGCGTCGCCCACGCCGGAAGCTCCCAGCATTCCTTTGAAGACACCACCGGCTCCGGTGATGAGGATGATGATGCCGGCGGGCCCAAGAGCGCGGGTGGAGACGTTCATGAGGACTTCGCGGGAAGCTCCCCGCTTCGTGCCGAGGAGCCAGAGGCTAAGACAGGTGGCCAGGAGAAGGGCGATGACGGGATGGCCGAGGAAGGTGAGGGTTTGTTGCCAGAGGGGGGCTGCACCCATGAGGTCCCGGATGAGGTCGGCGCGCTCGGACTTCGCGAGACCTGCGGGGACCGAGCTGCCAACGGATTGTTCGATCAGCGATCCAACGACAATCAAAATGATCGGCAGGAGAAGGATTGAGGCAATCATGCCAAAGGAGGGGGGATTCTCTTCCTCGGCAACGATCAGCTCCGGCGGGTCGATATGGACTGTTTTGGCAACGCGTCCGCCATAGATGATTCCGGCGAGGATTGCGGTGGGGAGTCCCACCAAAACACTGTAGACGATGACCGTGCCAATCGGGATGCCAAGAGTGTAGGCCACCCAGGTGGGCCCCGGGGTGGGCGGGACAAAGGAGTGGGTCACGACCATCCCGGCAAGCAGGGGCATGCCGTAAACGGTGAGCGATTTTCCGCTGCGACGTGCAAGGGCGTAGATGATGGGCGCGAGGATGACGAGGGCGACATCGAGGAAAACCGGAATGGAGATGAGAAATCCGGTGAAGAGCATGGCCCAGGTGGCCCGTTTCTCTCCGGTGATTTTCAGCATCCCTCCGGCGAGGCTTTGGGCCCCGCCACAGTGTTCGATCATGGCCCCAAAGATGGCGCCCACTCCGATGATGGTGGCAATGAATCCGAGACTGGAGCCCATCCCGTCGACGATCGTCTTTCCGATGTCGGTCATATACATCGTCCCGGAGGCCAGGCCGACGAAGATGCTGGCGAGAAGAAGTGCGATGAAGGCCTGGACTCTGAATTTAAGAATCAGAATCAGGATGAGAGCAATCGCTGCAATGAGCGTGCTGATGAGGCGGCCCGTACTCGCTTCCGCAAGAACAAGGTGGTTTGTAAAACTAAAATCCATCATTCGAGCCCCATCTCAATACGGAAGATGTGGTCAGGCAAATCTTCAATTGGAAATTAATACGATCCGGGATTCTTCAAACGTCATTCTTCGAGAGTTCGAAAAGGATCGAAATCAGGTGGATTGGGTTTTGTTTTGAGTGTCGCGATGACGAATTTGGAAAAATCTGGGCAGAAAAAATTACGGATGGGTTTGTTTTTCTTGAACGGGTCGGTGTTTCTGTTCCGGGGGTTTAGGTTTCGATAAGTAACTTATGAGTAGTGTTTTAAGTTAAATAGGGTTCCTGATGCTGGTCGAGAATTTGGAAGAAAAAAAGACGTAAGAAAGGACCGTTTTCGAATCCCGCAAGCTAAAGTTTAAAAACGAAATATTTTTCGAGAATTTTCCAAAAGCAGTGCTTTTATCCGTTGTCGAAAGCAACTCGACAGACAAGTCAAAAAATCAAACTGAAAACCAGAATTATGAAAATTACTACCACACTCTTCGCAGCTGCCGCCCTCCTCCTCCCTATGACCGCCCAGGCGGAGACCAAGTCGGTTAAAGCTGAACAGACCATCGTCGAAATTGCGGCCGGCGCGGAAGATTTCTCCACCCTCGTCGCCGCTGCCAAAGCAGCCGGCCTTGTCGAAGCTCTTTCCGGGGAAGGCCCTTTCACGATCTTTGCTCCAACCAACGCTGCCTTTGCCAAGCTTCCCAAGGAGACAGTTGCCGCTCTTCTGAAGCCCGAGAACAAAGCGAAGCTTGCTGCTATTCTGACGTATCACGTGGTCGCCGGTAAGGTGATGGCTGCCGACGTGACTGCTGGAAAAGTCAAGACGCTCAACGGAGCAGAGGCAACGATCGCGGTCAAGGATGGCAAGGTCACCATCGACAAAGCCAATGTTATCAAGACCGACCTCGCCGGTAGCAATGGTGTGATTCACGTCATCGACGCTGTCATCTTGCCTGCCAGCTAAATTTTCGAACGCTCATTTCTATCGTTTGATAACCCGTCCCTCTTCCAGGGGGACGGGTTATTTTTGATCTCTGACCTTGGCAATCAAGGGGTCGAGGGGAGCTTCAATCGTCACTTCTTCTTTGGTGATGGGATGAATCAGAGTGAGTGACTTTGCCTGTAGGAGCATGCGTGTTCCGATGCCCAGCTGTTCTCCCAGCAGGTGGCATTGATCTTCATCCAGATAACGAAAATCCCCGACGATGGGGTGACCTCCGTGGAGAAGGTGGCGGCGGATTTGGTGGAAGCGACCGCTGTGTGGTTTGGCTTTGATGACAGACAGATTGCCGGGAAGGCGGTCAAGCACTTGAAAAGAGGTTTTGGCAGGTTTTTCCGGGGCTTCAGCCGTTTTACGAAGGGGGATTTCGCAAACCCAGGAATCAGGGATGGGATGCCCGTGAACAATCGCGAGATAGATTTTTTTGACATGGCGTTTTTCGAAAGCCTGGCGGAGTCGTTTCGCGGCATATTTGTCGGTGGCAAAGAGAATGACGCCTGAAGTCGGTTGATCAAGGCGATGAATGACGTGGATTTTTTTTCCGATTTGATCGCGGAGGGTCTTCATTGCGACGAGGTCATCCGGGCGGGGATTCTCAGCAGCGTGAACGAGCCAACCGGCCGGTTTGTTGATCGCGACGAGCCAGTCGTCTTGAAAGAGGATGGGAAGAGTGGTCACTTTGATTCAGTGGGATCGAAAAGTGAACGGAGCTGGGGCTGGGCGACGACTTCGGCGAGGGTGTGGGAGTTCATGACGTCGAGGAAGGCGTGCCGGGCTTGGGCGAAAATTCCCTTGAGCCGGCAGGCGGGAGCGATGCGGCAGGCTCCTCCGATACCGGTTTCGCAGTCGACGACCTTTGGATTCCCCTCGCCGAGGTGGAGCAGTTCTCCGAGTTTGATCGACTCGGCGTCGCGAGCCAATTGGACTCCGCCCCCACGACCGCGTTGGGCCTTGAGGAAATTGTGGCGAATGAGTTCCTGACAGACTTTCGCGATGTGGTTGGGCGAGAGACCGTAGGCTTCCGCGATTTCTCGTGAAGTCACCAGCCGCCCCGGATTCAGCGCGACATAGATCAAGGCGCGGTAAAGGAAGTCGGTATTCGCATTGAGCTTCATAAAGAGGCAAGAAGTTTACCTCTTTTAGGTTCCGCGTAAATCAGGGAGTTTTTTGAATCACCCGGGCGTTCACTTTGAGAGTGTCACGATTGTCCGCTTCTGTTTTCCTGTCGGGACAGATGAAAACGCTTTTTGCCATTCTCATTTCCTTCGGCACGGCTTTTGCCGATGATTTTCCCGAGGTCTATAACAGCGAGAAGAATCAGAAGTCTGATCCCATGTCGCCGGAGGAGGCTGCGAAGGCTTTCAAGGTCCCGGAGGGATTTGAGGTGACGGTGTTTGCGGCGGAGCCCGAGGTGCGGAATCCCATCGCGATGGCGTGGGATTTCAAGGGGCGCATGTTCGTGGCGGAAAATTACACCTATGCCGAGAAGGGGAAGCGCTTTGATCTGAACCTTCGGGATCGCATCGTCATTTTTGAGGATGCCGATCGAGACGGGAAGGCCGAGAAGCGGAAGGTGTTTTCAGACAAGCTGCAGATGCTCACGAGTGTCGAGGTGCAGCCGGGCGGGGTTTGGGCGATGTGTCCGCCGCAGTTGTTGTTTATCCCGGATGCCAATGGTGACGATGTGCCCGATGGCGAGCCGGAGGTGGTGCTCGATGGCTTCACGGTGGCGAAGAACAACTACCACAACCTTGCCAACGGATTGCGCTGGGGGCCGGACGGTTGGCTTTACGGTCGCTGCGGAGGGTCTTGCCCCGGGAGTGTGGGCGCGCCGGGGACTTCGGCAGCGGAACGGGTTCCCTTACGCGGTGGAATTTGGAGATACCATCCCAAGCGAAAGTTTTTTGAAGTCATCGTTCACGGAACCACGAATCCCTGGGGGCATGATTGGGATCAGCATGGGGAGGGCTTTTTCATCAATACCGTGAATGGGCATTTGTGGCACATGATTCCGGGCGGGCATTTTGATCGGCCGTTTGGGAGATCGGTGAACGACAAGGTTTACGAAGCGATCCGGATGCACGCGGATCACTGGCATTATGATAAGACAGGGACCTGGCAGAAATCGCGCAACGGGGCCGCCAATGATTTTGGGGGCGGACATTCGCATATCGGGATGTGTATTTATCAAGGGGATCATTTGCCGAAGGAATGGCAGGGGAAGTTGCTGACCTGGAATCAGCACGGACGGCGCTTGAATCGGGAGCGATTGGAGAGGGAGGGGAGTGGCTATGTCGCGAGGCATGAGCCGGATCAGTTTTTGGCGGGGGATGATTGGTTTCGTGGGCTGGATATTCGGGAAGGGCCGGACGGGGCGCTTTATGGATTGGATTGGAGTGATACGGGAGAGTGTCACGATCACACCGGGGTGCACCGGACGAGCGGGCGGATTTATCGGTTTTCGCATGGGGAGGCGGATGAGGTGTCGATGAAGGGGTTCTTCACAGACCAAGGCTTCGACTACAATGGTGCCTCCAATCCTTGGGTCAGAAGGCAAGTGAGAAGAATACTTTCTGAAGACCGGCCGAGAACTCGCCTTACAATTTTTCCTACAAGCTATGTTCCCGGAGGAGGCACGCTGAACGAGCTGCGCACACTTTGGATGGTCAATTCGGTCAAGCCCGTCAAAAGAAACGTTTTGACGAAGCTTCTCGATGCTTCTGACGAACATATGCGCGTATGGGCGATTCGCTTGCTCACAGATGAATGGCCGATTGATTCGGTTTATGGGCCAATGCCTCATCGTAAGCCTCCGTCGGATCCGGAGTTGCGGGATAAGTTTGTCGCGATGGCGAAGAAGGACTCTTCGGGGTTGGTGCGACTGGCGCTGGCTTCGACTCTTCAGCGGATGCCGGTAGCGGATCGGGTTGTTTTAGCGTCGGCATTGGCGGGTCGGGAAGAGGATGGCAATGATCATAATTTGCCCAAGCTGGTGTGGTTTGGAATTCATACGATGGGAGAGGGGAAGCTGGAGATCGCAAAGGCTGCAAAATGGCCTGACTTGATCCGCTACATCGCCCGTTCATCGACTGGAGATCCTAAAATGGTGAAAGCGCTTGTTTCGCTGGCATTGAGAGATGAAGCAAAATCGGAACCACTTCTCAAAGGTCTTATGGAAGGTTTCAAGGGGTGGAAAAAGGCACCCATGCCGGGGGCTTGGGAAAGTTCATCGGCAGCGCTTGAAAAGCGGCATCCCAAGTTGACCCGCGAGCTCAGTGCTCTCTTCGGAGACGGGCGGGCGATGGAATCACTCAAGGCCACCGCACTTAACGAAAAGGAATCTCTTCCGGTGCGGAAGCGCGCTTTGCAGTCGCTCATTGATTCCCAAGTGGATGGCCTGCGCCCGCTTTGTGAGAAGCTCTTTTGGACGGGCGGACTTTGCCCGCTGGCGGTGCGTGGACTTGCGGGATTCGATGATCCTGTGATTGGCGGGAAGATGGCGAAGGATTTTCGAAAGCTTCACCGTGTTGAGGACAAAGTGGCGGTCATTGATGCCCTGGTGACCCGGCCCACATGGGCGGGCTTCCTTCTGTCGGAAATGAAGAAGGGAAGCATTCCTCGGAATGCGGTCACGCCCTTTCACGCCCGCCAGGTTCTTGCGATGAAAGATAAGAAGCTCATGAAGAAATTTCGTGAGGTTTGGGGCGAGATTCGGCAGTCGGATGAAGGTTTGAAAAAGAGAATCGCGGAGTTGCAGAAATCGCTCACGCCCGAGGTTCGTGCGAAAGGAGACAAAGCCCAAGGCCGGGTGCATTTTCAAACACTCTGCACCAGTTGCCATCAACTCTACGGGCAAGGGGGAAAGCTCGGCCCCGATCTCACCGGATCAGGGCGCGCCGATCTGGGGTATCTTTTGGAGAATATTGTCGCTCCGAATTCCGTGGTTCCAGCCGAGTATCAAATGTCGCTCGTGAAGCTCAAAGATGACCGTATTCTCAGCGGAGTGGTGGCGTCTTCCAACGATCGCACTCTGACTCTGCGGACACTGGCCGGGGAAGTGACTTTGGAGAGATCAGCAATTGCGGAGACGACCCGTCTTCCCGATTCCATGATGCCGCCGGGCTTGCTCGATGCTCTATCGGCTGAACAAACCCGCGACCTCATTGCGTATCTCATGCACCCGCAGCAGGTTGCTCTGCCGGACGAGAAGAAATGAAATCCCTCCCGCTCATTCTGACTGTTGCCCTCTCGCTGCCGATTGGTGCACGCGATTTCAGAAAAGTGATCAAACCCTTCCTTGAGCATCATTGCGATGACTGTCACGGGGACGGACAAGACAAAGGCGGGTTGAGTCTGGAGAAGTTAAGTGACGACCTTTTAGATCCAGCGGTCTTTGCGAAGTGGGAGTTGATTTACGACCGGGTCGATAAAGGTGAGATGCCGCCAAAGAAAGTGAAGGAACGGCCCGAAGGGGACGAGGTTTCGCATTTCGAGGAGAATCTCTCGGCAGCACTCTTCCAAACCCACCTTGAGAAGAAAGGGACCGTTCTGCGTCGCCTCAATCGTCGTGAGTATGAGAATACCATGAATGATCTCTTTGGCACCAATCTCCGTCTCGCCGGGATGCTTCCGGAAGACGGACGTTCGCATGAATTCGACAATGTGGGGGAAGCGCTCGGGCTCTCGATGATGCATCTTGAGCGTTATCTGGATGCCGCGAGGATGGTCTTTGATGCCGCGGTGGCGAAAGAAATCAAGAAGCCGGAAGCCAAGATGATCCCGGCGAACTTCCGTGAGAGCGAGATTAAAAATGCCATCGGGAAGTATTGGAAGAAGCTCCCCGATGGCGCGATCGTGCGATTTGAAGGAGGCGGGTATCCCAGCGGTCTTCTTCGAAATTCGGGTGTGCCGGTTTCGGGTTGGTATGAGATCGAGGTCACCGGCTACGCGCATCAAGCGGACAAGCCGGTGGTGTGTTCCATCAGTGGCGAGAGTTACGCGCGTGGCAGCGGAAAGCCGGTTTATCGCTATGCCGCTTTTGCGCCGGGCAAACCGACGACGGTGAAATTTCGGCAATGGATTGAGAAGCATTACATGTTGGTGGTGGAGCCGCGTGATATTGTTTTTTCACATCCTCGTCCCAAGGAAATCGGGGGATACAAGGGGGCCGGGTTTGCCTTCGTCTCTGCTTCGGTGAAAGGTCCCTTGGTTGATGAGTTTCCGTCACGAGGTCACACGCTTATCTTTAAAGATCTGGATCGTCGTGAAGTCATGCCGGGTAATCCAAGGGATCGTGAGAAATCTTGGTACAAGCCGAAATTTGAGGTGGTGGCTGATGATGAAAATGCAGCGGTCCTTGGCTCTCTCAGGCACGTGGCGGGTCGGGCATGGCGGAGGCCGGTGGAGGACGATGAATTGAAATCCTATCTCAAGCTCTTTCAAAGTGAACGGGCTCAGGACGAGTCTTTTGAGAGTTCGCTTCGGACAGCGGTCACGGCCTTGTTTGTCTCGCCCAACTTTCTTTTCCTGCGGGAAGAATCGGGTGAGCTAAATGATCATGCGCTTGCGGCCCGCTTGTCTTATTTCCTCAATCGCTCGACGCCTGACGCAGGTCTTCGCAAGTTGGCCGCCGACGGGAAGGTGGCAGCAAACTTCAAGGCTGAAACGGGGCGCCTGATCGCGGGTGATAATTTTGACCGTTTCATTGCTGACTACGCCGATGCCTGGCTTGATCTCCGCGAGATTGACTTTACCGCCCCGGATAAGAATCTCTTTCCCGAGTTCGATGCCTACCTGCGTGATTCGCTCGTTTTGGAAACGCGGGCTTATTTGAAGGAACTCTTTTTAGGGAACCATCCCATTCACACGATTGTGAAGTCTGACTTTGCGATGCTCAATAGCCGGCTCGCCGAACACTATGACCTGCCATCGGTGGAGGGACCTGGGATTCGCAAGGTGACCTTGCCGAAGGAGAGTGTGCGTGGGGGACTCCTGACTCAGGCAAGTGTTTTGAAGGTGACCGCCAATGGCACGAACACCTCCCCGGTGATGCGGGGAGTGTGGGTGCTGGAGCGAATTTTGGGTGATCCTCCGCAGCCGCCTCCGCCGGGAATTTCGGGTGTGGAGCCGGATATCCGTGGGGCCAAAACGCTTCGCCAGATCCTTGACAAGCATCGTGATTCACAGAGCTGCAATGCCTGTCACCAGAAGATTGATCCACCTGGGTTTGCGTTGGAATCGTTCGATCCCATCGGGGGATTTCGGGAGCGCTTTCGTTCGATGGGAGAAGGGGAACGGCTCCAGAAGAAGATCCGGGGGCGCGATGTTCGTTTCCGTCTTGGGTTGGAGGTTGATTCAGCCGGGTCTCTTCCCGACGGAACGACGTTCAGCAACTATCGCGAATTCCGTGATTCACTTGCCGGTGAGGAAGTGGCGCTTGCAACGTCCTTTGCCTCAAAGCTGCTCACTTTCGCAACGGGACGAGAGATGGGTTTCTCCGATCGACCTGAGATCGAGGCGATTGTCCAAGCTTCATCCAAAAATGGTTACCGAATTGGTGATTTGCTTCACCTTGCTGTTTCGTCCAAGATCTTCCAAAGCAAATGAAAGCTCCTTACGTCTCGACCCGCCGCGCGCTCAGCCGCCGATACTTCTTGCGGGGGCTCGGCACCGCGATGGCGCTTCCTGCGCTGGAGGCAATGCGACCGGTTTTTGGTGCCCAAGCGGTTTTTAGTCCGGTGCGGCGATTTGTGGCGATGAATGCGAGCCTTGGCTTTCATGCGCCCGTTCTTTTTCCAGAAACACCCGGGCGGGATTTCGCTCTCACTCCTTATCTTGAGAGAATCAAGGATCATCGCGCTGATTTCACCTTGTTCTCCGGTCTCTCGCATCCCAATCAGTCCGGCAACAACGGTCATGCCTCGGAGTTGACGTGGCTGACCTCGGCGCAGCGGCCGGGCTTGGCGGGATTCAAGAATTCGGTCTCAATCGATCAGCTCATGGCGAAGCATTTGCGTGGCAAGACGCGCGTTTCCCATCTCGCTCTCACCACAACCCACAATTCCCTTTCGTGGACCGAATCCGGGGTCCAGATCCCGGCGGAGCGTTCGCCTTCGAAGGTCTTCAAAAAGCTCTTCATCGATGGGACTGAAAAGGAGGTCGCCAAGGAACTCGCCGAGCTCAAACGCGGTCACAGTATTCTCGATACCGTGATGGATGATGCCAGAAAGATGGATCGAACCCTGGGCCATCGGGACAAGGAAAAACTGGAGCAGTATTTTTCCTCGGTACGTGATTTGGAGAAAAGCTTTGAGCAATCGGAAGAGTGGGCGACCAAACCCAAGCCGAAAGTTGATGATGAGTCTCCGCGTGATGTCGAAGATGGCAATGACATCCTCGCCAAGCAGCGTCAGATGTATCATCTCATCGCGCTGGCTCTGCAAACCGACTCGACCCGCGTCGCGACCTTTGGGCTGGGAGCCCTCAATTCGGCGCCGAGCAACATCAAGGGGGTGAGCCAGGACTGGCACAATCTTTCCCACCACGGCAAAGATGATGCCAAGATTAACGAACTCAAGTTGATTGAGGAGGCCGAGTTTACGATCTTTAACGAATTCCTCACCCGGCTCAAGGAGACTCCCGAAGAAAGTGGAACCCTCCTCGATGCCACGGCGGTCCTGTTTGGTTCCAATCTTGGAAACGCCTCGTCCCACGATTGGCGCAATTTGCCCATCATTGTGGCTGGCGGGGGATACCGGCATGGCTCTTATGTCGCTCACGATCCCAAGGACAATACACCGTTAGCCAACCTTTTCGTCCCACTGGCCCGGCGCATGGGAATGGAGATCGAACGCTTCGGCAGCAGCACGCAGACTTCGGTGCGGGGTTTGGAGAAAGCGTAGGCGCTTGAAAACGGGAGCTTGTTTGTCGCGTAGAGATGAAGAGACTCATCTCATGAAACGACGACATTTTCTATCCAGCTCGCTGGCCCTTGCGGCTTCCCCGGCTTTCGGACAAAGCGCCCCTGCTAAGCAACTTCTTCTCGGCTACGATAACTTTGCGGTTCGAGCGATGGGCTGGAAGGCCAGGGAACTCATCGACTACGCGGTGAAGCTGAAAGTTGATACCGTCTTCATCACTGATCTCGATGCTTTCGTGAGCCTGGAGGAAAAGGCTCTGGGAGAGATTAAAAAGTATGGCGACGACAAAGGCATTAAGATCTTCCTGGGAACCTGGAGTGTCTGCCCGACTTCGGTCAGCTTTAAAGACAAATGGGGAACCGCGGAAGAGCACCTTCGTCTTGGGCTTCGTTCGGCCAAAGCTCTTGGGTCGCCGGTGCTTCGGGTGGTGCTCGGGAATGGAAAAGACCGGACCACCGATGGCGGTATTGAGGCTCGTATTGAAGATACGGTGAAAGTTTTGAAAGGCAGCAAGAGCCTTTGCGAAGATCTCGGCGTGAAAGTGGCGATGGAAAACCATGCCGGAGACATGCATTCGCTCGAATTGAAATCCCTGGTCGAACAGGCCGGTCCCGATTTTGTCGGAGTCAATCTGGACGCCGGGAATGCGGTCTGGACTTTGGAGACTCCGCTGGAAAATCTTGAAAATTTGGGCAAATACACCCTGACCACCAGCTTGCGTGACACGCAGGTTTGGCCGAGTGAAAACGGCGTGACGGCACAGTGGACGGCGATGGGCGAGGGCATGGCGGATTGGAAACCTTACTTCAAACGCTTTGCCGAGCTTTGTCCCAAGGCCCCGGTGCAGATCGAGACGATCTCCGGATTCAATCGCGAACTCGCTTTCAAGAAGGAAGATTTTTGGAAGTCCTGGCCGAAAGGGAAACCCGCCAGTCTGGAAGCGTTTCAGAAATGGGCGGCTGCAGGAAAAGAAAAGGCTCCCCATAGATCGGCCTCAAAGGAAGAGGAGCAAAAATACCAACTCGGTGAAATCGAGCGCAGCATCGCCTACTGTCAGTCGATTGGGCTTGGGCTGAACAAATGAAGCGCATTCTGATCGTCTGGATTTTTGGATGGGGCATTCCTGCGGCAGGTGAGCCTACGCTAGCCACTTTGGGAAAGAAGATCTTCTTTGACACCTCCTTATCCAACCCGCCGGGGCAGGGGTGTATTTCCTGTCACAGTCCGCAGGCCGCTTTCTCCGATCCACGTCGCGTTTCTCCCGGTGCGGTGGAGGGGCGCATGGGGCGCCGCAATGCGCCCTCACTGATGTATGCCGCGCTCATTCCTCCGCAGCGACTGGAGGATACCTATGATGAGAATGGCGAACTCGAATACATCGTGGAAGGAGGCCTTTTCCTCGACGGACGGGCACACGATCTTCTCGATCAGGTCCGCCATCCCTTTTTCGACCGGAATGATATGAACATCGCCGATGCAGCGGAGCTGGCGGGGAAATTACGCAAGGCGGACTACGGAGAAGAATTCAAAAAACTGGATGACGGGAAGGGGAATGAGCAGGCTTTCGAAGCTCTGGTGGCTTTCCTTCGCGAGCCGGTCTTTCGTCCGTTTAATGCCCGCATTGATGAGTATTGGGCGGGCAACAAGGATGCCCTGACTTTGTCCGAACGTCGTGGCCTCGATGTTTTTCAGACCAGCGGAGGCTGTGCGACCTGTCATCTCACTGGCGCGGCAAGTTGGTTGGAACCACTGCTCACTGATTCGGGGTTCGATAACCTCGGCGCGCCTTCCGTGGGGGCGATTGATCCGGGTCTCGGGGCTGTCACGGCAAAGAAGGGGGAATTGGGCCAGTTCAAGGTGCCATCCCTTCGCAATGTCGCCCTGACCGCTCCCTACCTGCACAATGGCACCATTGGAACTTTGAAAGAGGTCATGGAGTTTTACAACAAGCGCGATCTCGAACCCGAACGCTGGGGGGTGACCGATTACCCGGAAACCGTGAACCACGAGGACATGGGGGATCTCGGCCTCACCGATCAGGAGGTTGATGATCTTGTGGCTCTCATGGAGGCCTTCACTGATCGCAATCTGCTTGAGTTAAAAGAGGGCGAGGTGCTGCCGAAAGTTCCGGCCGGAGTGCCCTCGACGGAAGAACGAAAGGCCTTCTTTAAATCAAAACGGCGTCATGATCTCACCTCTCCCCGTCGTCAAGAGGAGTAGTCCGAAGCTTCGTTTTGGTGGGAAGAAATGGATCGGATCAGAGAGAGGCCGCGTATTTGATGATCAGCATAATTATCAGGAGCGAAGAAACTCCACCAGCGATGTAAAGCCAGATGGGTGTTGATGATCCACCACTCTGTGAAGTTTGGGGGGGCAGGCCTTGAGATTCAAGTTCATCATCTGACCAGTGACGCTTGTGCTTGACCGGTTTGGATTTTGAGTCGCGGCCCGGGTTGGTCTCGAAGACGAGAGAAATGACGGAGCTCATTTGGTCAAGATTGAGGCGGTATCGGTGAAGGTCCTTGACCGGAACTTCGGGAGCTTTTGACCGATAATGGTAGTAAAGTGTGGGCCGGGCCTCCTCGTTTTTTGTCCCGGCTTCGAATTCCAGAAATTCGTTGTTGATGATCGTCTTGGGGACGACCGCTCCCTTGGCGTCCGGATGGTTCAATTCGATCGAATGGAAAGCTTCAGTGGGATGGAGCAGTCCCAAGGGGAACTTGCGATCCGATTTGTCGATTCCATGAATCTTGTCGATTACGGCGTGGGGAATAAATTCACACATCATCCGTCCGGTTTCAGGATTTGGTTTGAAGGCGTCCGGAGCCGTGAATGCACCGCTGAGGACAATGATGTTGGTGAGAGGATCGTCTGAAACCTCGAGGTCCGTGGTGAGTTCGGCTTCCGGGCGGGTGCTCGTGACCATCTCCGTAAACATTTTTTGAATGGAGGATCTCCCGTTTGAGTCAAGGACACCGCGAATCCCGTCGGCCTCGGTGCCGTGGAATTCCTGACGAACGCTCATTGAGGCATCGTTTCCTTGGAAGTGATAGGATTCCGAGACCCGCACAAAGTCCTGTTCCCCTGGTGCTTCCGCAATGTCGAGGAATTCGGAGGTTTCCTTTGAGATCAGGAGAGCTTTTTGAAAAGGGAGGCTGTTCCAGGTGGCGAGGGAACCTCGTTGGGAGATCACGGTGGGGTCGATCCAGTAGTGCCGATCCTCATATTGGAGATAAACCACGACATGATCAAAAATCGGGGAGGGAAGGCGCCCGGCAACCTTTCCTCGAAGCTCAATCGAAACGAGAGCGGGGTGGGCGTCGAAGCCACACTTGCGCAGGAGCCAGCACAGGAGACTGGTCTTTTCCTTGCAGTCGCCGAAGCGTCTTTCCCAAATTGTGCAAAGGTCTTCCGGAACCAAGCCCAGACGTCCAACTTCCACTCCCTGGTATCGGATGCCATCCCGGACAAAGGCGACGAGAGCCTCGATGAGATCAACCTCGGAACCGGAATGCTTCTTTTTCAGGTTTTTCAGTTCCTGCGGGAGCTTTTTGCCCGGCTTTTCAGTTCGTTTCCAGAGGTCCGCGATTTCCGCGGCAACCCCGCCCCATGACTGAAACGAAGTGATGGAAATGTTTTCGAATGGATTCAATCCGATTGGCAGAAGTGGTGGCAGATCGAGCGCCGGAGTGTGCGCTCTCGACCAGGTTTTTCGAAGTCCCCATTCGGTGTCCTCTTCTTCCTCCTCAAGCCCGCTTTCACTGTCGCTATTGTCAATCGCGACCTTAAATCCTCCATGGTCTTCTGCCAGCCATGAGAAATACTGGTGGCCGACGGGGAGTGGATGCCCAAGGTTTTCGGTGAACCAATAGTGGTTTGGAAAAATGTCATCATCCGAAACAATGCTGCTTTCCACATCGATGACATCACCTGTGCGTAAATCCTTGAGAAGAATGAGAGCTGTGATGCTTCCGGCATAGATTCCCTTGTCCAGATCCCTCTCCCTTTGGATGACCTCGACCTGGTCCAATTTGGCGTAATTCGTCAACTCTCCGTCACGAAAAATTGAAATGGCATGGATGAGCAACAATTGAGTCGAGGGATCAAAATCAAATTCAATGCGCCCTGCCTCCTGAACGGCTTGTGCTGTTTCGAGGCGCCGAACGTAGCGAGTGTATCGTGCCGATCGATCAGGCGCAATTTGCCGATCCAGCAAGAGCATTGTGATGGGGTAGCCATCGACACGCTCGAGGTTTTTCACTTTGCGACGGATCGTCCACGCGGGTGGTTCTTCGACTTTGAGGCGCGAGCCCCGCAATGCCAGGGGATTGCGGTGAAAATCTTTGGGATCCGTTGATTCCATCTTTTAGATCCGTATCAGAAATCAGAACCGGGACCAAGATCGGAACTTCCGGCGAGCTCAAATCCATCGGGATGGAAAGATCGAGATATCATTTCCGGTTAATCGACTGGAATACGCGGCAGGGCATTATTGAAGGTGGAGCAATCAGAAGGAAGACCATAGGGCACTCTATTTGTGATTTTTTTCGGCCAAATTACCATGGGCAGGCCGGGCGATTGACTGTGATTACCACTTCATGAGACGGTAAAACATGCGGGGAAGGGAGCCGGCGGTTGGCCCGATGGTCAGAGGGGATGTGAGGTCGGGGTGGTTGAGCCAGGAAGTAAGGTCCGTGCTGGATTGAGGGATCACTTCTTCGCTTGTCCAGAAGAGGTAGCGTTCGGAACCGAGATTCGCCGAAACCGAATTGATGCGATCGCGGGGAACTGGAATGGCCGTGAGTTCGAGATCAAAGCTGATATCACTTGAGTCCATTCCTTCCTGGTGGATTTCCACGCCAAGGGTGTTGGCTCCGATGACCAGGTTCGCTGCCGGGATTGTGAAAGTCTCACGATCATCGTCGGTCGAAGTCGAGCCGATGTAGAAATCAAAGGCAGGATCTCCGGCGGGCATGTTGGCGGCAGCGACACGGTTGCCATTCAGGTAAACGACTGCACCGTCGTCGAAGAGGAGATCCAGGGAAAGAGAGGAGAAGGAAGCGGGATCAGTGATCTCGAATTGGTGGCGGAAGTAGGTGGTGGCGTTCTTGGTGGAGGAGGTGCCGGTGTAACCGACATCTGTCGCCTCGTTGCCATCGCCGTAGCCAAGTTGCCCGGCTCCGGTGGGCCAGCTGGAGTCGTCGAAGGCGGGTTCACGCCAAGCGGTGCCTTGGTCGCTCCCATCGCTGAGATAACTCCAGGTCGATCCGAAATCTACGAGAGTGGTGTCTGCGGTGGGCATCCCGCCGGGAAGATCAAGAAAGTGGCAGCTGGCCGGGCCGGTTGCGATGGCGGAAGGGGAGCTGGTAAAGCGAACGGCAATCCACGAGGCGGAGTCGTGAGGTGCGGTGAGAGGAGGAAGCTCCAGGGTGGCGAAGGTTTCTCCGGGAGGGAAAGCGAGGGTGCCGTTGGTGACGACGGCCTCTTGGGAAAAAATCTGCCATGGCACGGTGACGGTTGAGGCTGCGGGGCGATCGAGGTGGAGGGAAATCCCGCCCCCATATGCGGAACGGGGATTTTGGGGGGAACGTTCCACGATTGAATAACCGCGAAGGCCGGATCCTCCGTCGAGGAAGGTGGCGATTTGGGGAGCGTGGATGGTGGAATCCAGAATGTCATTGCCTGGGTGTCTGGCGAGCGGGGAGGTGAGGACATTGTTTTCAATCGTCATATTGTCTTCGCGGTAGGTCCAGGAATCCCATTCGACGCCAAAGACATCTTTGCGATTTTGGAGGATGAGCGAGGAACTGACAGCGAGCTTCCCCTTGTAATCCCAGTCGTAGTTGTCGCCATAGCGGGCTCCGTGGGCATTGCCGACAATGAGCATGTTGGTGGCGGTGGCATCAGGCCGATCGAGATCTGCGCTGTAACCGACTTCGAGTCCCTGGCCGTTGTTGACGGAAACGGTGTTGTTGATGGTGACAATTTTGTCTCCGCTGAGAGCGAAACCTTCGTGGAAGCAGGAATCGATCCAGGAGTCTTCGACAAGGAGGGTGGCGTCGGAATTGCCACCACAGTCGATGCCATCGTCCTTGGCCCAGCCGATGACGCTTCCGCGGATGTGGTGGGTGCCTGCGGTGAGATAAAAACCGTCGTTGTCGGCATCGGAAAATTCGGGGCTATCGACCGGAAATTCGAGGGCATGGCTGTCGAAAAAATTCACGACTCCCCCGTTGTATTGTCCGGCTGTGGTGGTGCGTTGGATGAGGCAGCGCTCGAAGGTGATGGCGGCATTGCGCCCGTGTCCGGCCTGACCGCTGGGATTGTCGACGATCCAGGTGTCGGTGAGAGTGGCGACACAAGTGCCGCCGCTCGTCCCGGCGTCGAAGGCGAGAATGGGTTGTTCCTTGCGGTGTGCACTGAAGCCATTGTCCGAGGTCCAATTGCTTTCAGCTCCACCACCGGTGAAAAAGGCCCCATTGATTTCTGCGGCCGCCGCCCCTCCCCGCAGGAAAAATCCTCCCCAAACTTGTGCCGGGTCGGCCGATTGAAAAACGACGGGCCTGGCTACGGTGCCGGCGACTTCAAGATTGCCGAGGATTTCGACGGTGACATCGGCGGCAAGCCGGACGAGGCAGCCTTCTTCAAAGCGAAGGGTCATCCCGGTTGGAAGAGTGGTGTCGGCGGTGACGTCGATGAGAGATCCCGGGGAAAAGATCAGAGAGGAGGTGAGGCTTCCGCTGAGAGATTGGGGAGTGGGAGAAGCGACGGAGATTTCGCGGTGAAAGGTCCGGCCTCCAATCTGAAAGTTGAGGTTGAAGGGGCCCGTGGCGGGAGCAAGCCATGAGCCGGCGCCGGCTCCCCGACGGAGCTTGACGGCAGTGGCATTGCCCGAGGCATCGCTGATCAGGGTGGTGGCGTTCAATCGGGCAATGTCCCCCGAAGCGGTTTCAAGCCGAATCACCAGCGGGAATTTCATTCCCGGAGTGACGGAAGCCGGAGTGACAAAGGTGACCTTGGTCGTGTCCAAAAGGGAGGCAGGGGCGTTGACAGGAGGGCGGGGGGTCCAGGTGGAGATGCCATTGTCTGAGGAGGGCCGATTGGGGTCCCTGACGATAAATTGCAGGGTGAGATCTTCGGCGGCACCTCCGGCTTCGGGGGTTTTCGTGACAAAGAGTTCGTGATAACCGGGGGAGGATTCAGTGATGGGGGAATCGGGGGGATGTTTGTTTCGTCGAGATTTGCAGTGATCTTGAAGCCAGACTCGGAAGGGACAGTGAAGGTGACGCTTCCAGAGTGGGTGCTCCGGGAGGAAAGGCCGTTGACCATGATATCGGCGAAACCGGGAAGCAGG
>ERZ887942.1142-NODE-1142-length-19216-cov-6.467617_pt1 | contig 19216 bp, 20 predicted proteins | sample MGYA00521099_ERZ887942 | MGnify/ENA primary metagenome ERZ887942 (study PRJEB32303, sample SAMEA104408605) | aquatic metagenome | biome: Brackish water; feature: Pelagic; material: water | place: Baltic Sea | collected 2014-06-07T06:48:00 | depth 16,251 m ...
TTTCTTCCACGGGCGATCGTTCGTCGCCGAGAACGCCGGGAATCAAGCGCACAATCGAATCGACCACCACTGCTGCGGCGACGGTTCCATTGGTCAAAACGTAGTCACCGAGTGAGATCTCCTGATCGACGAGCCCATTGACGACCCGATGATCGACGCCTTCGTAATGACCACACAGGATGATCAAATGTTTTGCCGTCGAGAGCGATTCGGCATCGGACTGCTCGTAGCGTTTGCCTTGCGGAGTCATCAGCAAAACGATTGAATCTTCAGTCTTCAGCTTCCGAACTACCGCAAAAAACGGATCCGGCTTCATGACCATTCCCGGTCCGCCTCCATAAGGAATATCATCGACGCTCCGATGTTTGTCGGTCGTATATTCGCGAAGATCGTGCGCTTGGATTTCGACGGCGCCCGCAGCTTGAGCCCGCTTCATGATGCTTTCGCCAAGCGGACCTGCGCAGATTTCCGGGAAAATGGTGACAATATCGATCTTCATCTTTTTGCTAAAATTTACCCATCAGATGGTTCGCAATCGTCACGACCCGTTCCGACCACTTCAAATTTGCCGGCTTCAAGGTGGGAACCGTTGGTGCCGCGACTTGTAAAAACGGTTTTCCCGAAATCCATTTCCCCTGCGTTCCATTTCCTTTTTGAGCCGTGAAAGGCTGGCCGTTCGAATCGTGGAACACAAAAATCTCCGACTCCATCCCGCCGTTCGGGTCGATAATTCCAAGTTTGAATCCTTGAGACGACACCGTTTTTGTCACCTCATCTCCTCGAATTAAGCTATCAGGGACTTCGGTGATCAGGACATAATGATGCTGTCCGATCCGCCATTCCATTTCTCCCGGTTTGTTCAACTTCTCACGGGCAACAAACGATTTCAGGCTCAAGATGGGTGGAACGCCCGCCTCCAATGATCGTTTCATCATTCGATGAATTCGGCGAACCATTTCGGAGTCTTTTTCTTTAACATTCTCGCGATCCAGCCATGAGCCTGATAAATCGAGACGATCAAGTCCGTTCTCCTCCATCCAATCATCTGCGGCCGCTTCCATGTCGCGGGTCAAAACTCCGTTGATGCCCCATCGATACAATTCCGGAGAAATCACCGACCGTTTCTTTTTGAAATGACGTTCGATCAAATAATTGATTCGTTTTGCGGAATCCGAACCGATCAGCTTTCCATGCGCCGCCTGCATTTCCGGCGTTCCGTTTTGAAATTGCATCAGCATGCACGTCGGTCCGCAAGCATTGAGCGATTTAGGGTAGGTGTTTTGATCAATCTTTTCGGTTATCTCGATTCTTACAGTTTCTCCAGCGCTCCCTATTTGAATTGCGCCGAAAAGTGCAATAACTGAAAACACGAGTTTCCACGAACGGACCCTATTGATTCGCCGAACGTACCCTGTTGCTTCAAAACGGCTTTTCGAAACAATAGGGTACGTTCGATGAACAGACCCTGTTGCTTCGTTTTCGGTTGAATTAAACGATTTAAACATCGCCGTCATCGGCACCTCCTACTTGACCGCGGAGTTTTGCCTCCATGAACGGAGTCAAATCACCATCCATCACCGCTGAAATGTTGCCGGTCTCGCGACCGGTTCGGTGATCTTTCACCATTTGGTAGGGATGGAAAACATAGGAGCGAATCTGACTTCCAAAGCCAATCTCTCCTTTGTCGCCGTATTCCTGCTCCATTCTGGCGCGCTTTTTGTCTTCCTCGATCTGGAAAAGCTTGGTTTTGAGCAATTTGAAAGCGAGTTCTTTGTTCTTCAGCTGACTTCGCTGTGCGGTGCAGCGAATCTGAATTCCAGAAGGCTTGTGCTTCAGTAAAACGCCGGTTTCGACTTTGTTTACGTTCTGGCCGCCTTTGCCGCCAGATCGCATTGTGGTGACGTCGCAATCGGAATCGGCCACTTCGATATCGGGGGCCTTTTCCAGATCAGGTGTCACTTCAACACTCGCAAACGAGGTGTGACGACGCGATTGGGAATCGAAAGGCGAAATTCGGACAAGTCGGTGAACGCCACGCTCACAGTTGAGGTATCCGTAGGCGTTTTCACCCGAGAACCGAATCGTTGCTCCGCGAATGCCGGCTTCGTCTGCGTCTTGGAGATCGACGACCTCTGTTTTGAAATCATTTTGATCACCCCAACGAAGGAACATGCGGAAAAGCATTTCAGCCCAATCGCAGGCTTCGGTTCCGCCCGCTCCTGAGTTGATTGAAAGGAATGCGTTGTCCGAATCGTTTGGGCCGCTCAACAAAGTCTGCAGCTGGATTTTTTCCAACGCGACTTGAATTTGAGCTGCTTCGGAAACGACTTCTTTGGCGCTGGCTTCATCGCCTTCTTCTCGGGCCATTTCGACGAGCACTTCCATATCATCGATCCTCGAATCGAGCGCGATGATTGGATCGATCTTCTTTTTCAGGGTCGACACGTTGGCCATTTTTGCCTGTGCCTCATCCTGATTGTCCCAAAAGCCGGGCGCGGACATCTCCTCTTGAATAGAGGCCAGTTTATTTTCGAGCTCAGCGAAGTCAAAGGTACCGCCGCAGCTCAGTGAGCCGGGCCTTTAAAGCGTCCGTGTCGATTGTTGAGAGATCATCCATGTTATTTAACAAAGATAAAGTAGTGCCACAGAATGCGGGGAGGGCAAGGGCGAAGGGTGATTCTTCAATTCATTGATTTATCAGAGCCACAACGATTCCTGCCACGCAGAAGCAGGAGGCAAGAAGCATCCAAGGGAACATTGGAACAAATTTTGGCGGCTTGATCCCTTGTTTCCGGTAGATCGCGTAGATTTTCTGTGCATCTAAAAATGGTCCGATGTTTAGGGGCTTGCTTGCTGCTTTTCCGCCCTTTTCAGTAATGTCTTCCTGAACTCTAACCCACAAATTAACAGTGAGAATCCACACGGCAGCTGCAATACAGAATGCAATGATTAGGAGGCCGCTCATTTTGGTTGGTTGGTGAACCGCTCCGTTTGTTTTGCGGAGGACGTTCAGGAGCTGAATGATCTGCGAAAAACGTGAGCTGTTCAATCGCCACGTTTGTAATCGATCACGAAAGCGCCGACTTTCCATCTTGAATCAACCTCCAATTTCTGTTCCACTGATTGAATGACTGAATCGAACTCTCGACGCAATTTTTTGCAGAAATCTGCTCTCGCTTCCCTTGGACTAGCTGTTCCTGGTGCTCTTGTAAAAGGCCAAATGCCGCGCTCAGCAATGACCCCAAATTTTGTGGTGAAAAATGGACGGATTCGCCAATCGATAATGGGGTGGTGCTTCAATAAGGCTTTTGACAAAGAAGATTCCAAGAAAAATACGCTGATGCTGGCTCAACACTGCAAAGATATTGGGTTGGTGGCGATGGAGGGAATCTCTCGTGATCTCTATCCTGATGTTAAGAAGATGGGGCTGGATATTTCGTTGGTGAGTGGTGGGCACGGATTCAAGAACGGGCCCTGTAACCCTAAATTTCACGACGAAGTGGTCGAAGGCCTGAAAGGTGCGATCGATGCTGCGGTTGAGTTTGATTGCCCGAGTGTGATCACTTTTACGGGAATGCGATACGATGGCATGGATGACGAAGAGGCGGCAAAACGCTGCGTCGAAACGTGGAAAGAAGTGGTTCCGTATGCGGAAAAGCACAATAAAACACTGGTGCTGGAGCATTTGAACTCGCGGGACGACTCGCACCCGATGAAGGGGCATCCCGGCTACTTTGGCGATGACGTAGACTTCTGCGTGGATTTGATCAAAGAAGTCGGGTCAGAGAATTTTAAGCTGCTGTTCGACATCTATCACGTGTCAGTGATGAACGGCGACGTGATCCGCCGGATTGATCAATACAAGGACTACATCGGTCATTATCACACCGCGGGAAACCCAGGTCGCGGCGAGCTGGATGATACGCAGGAGATCAATTACCCGCCGATCATGAAAGCGATTTTAGCGACGGGATATAAGGGATTTGTTGCTCAGGAGTTCATTCCGAATTGGGATGATCCTGAAGCTGCGTTGCGGCATGCCGCTGAGGTTTGTGATGTTTGAGGTGATAAAGCCTACGTGTCATAAAACTTTTCGGGTAGGAGTATAGGGGACTGAGTGCAAAATTCTGAGTCGCTTTTCCCTGGTAAACTTGAAAGACGACCATAACAGAAATAGGCCACTTTATTCAGAATAAACCTGTTAAGCACGGAAATGCACGCTTCTTATGATTCAGAAACTAATTAAAATTTTCATGAAAGGTCCACCCGTGAACGATTTAGGAAGAGTTGATATGAGGGTAGACTTTATGGATGAGGACATGATCTTGCTGATCATGATCAGCAGTCGTCTCAGAGATACCGAGGAGCATCGAGGTCTACTGACGAGAAAATTGGAAAGTTAACTCGAATATCTTCAGTCGAACGACTGCAGTCTCTATCGCAACGGAACCGTTGAGATTAAGAACGGATGGCCGTTACCAGTGAGTTTGGTCGCGATTTGCGAAGATCGTGCCGCCAAATTCACTGACTTTCGATGTAACCTCGCATGGAAATAAAGTGCGGAATTCTATAGATGCCTAACAGGCGCTCAACATCTGAAAGCTATGAGCCTAAATTACTTTTTTTGATTTGGAATTTATCACCACAATCTACATGTACTCTTTGCAGGATGACAGTGCAGTCTAACGTTCTGGTGGTGATACTCACTTTTTCGGAATGACTCCCCGCGCGGGCCGATCGCCAATCGAGAAATAGCCTAGCTGGCCGCCTTCGCTGCCATTGATCTGCCAAACGGCACCAGGCCTCGTGCTTTGAGATTTTGTCTTGCCTGGCTTGATCTTTCCGTAAGAAACTGGCTTTCCTTTGGGATCCATCCAAAGTAACTCAACGGGATTTTCGCGCTTGTTGATGAAATGGGCTTGGAAGGTTCTGCCGTCGGGTTTGGAAACAGGCCCATTTTTTCCTGAAAGCTTGTTCCACTTCAATTTCGTAAGTGACTCTACGGTCGGCTTGGGCTTCACCGCGAATTGCTGCGGTCCCAGTTTTTTCAATTCGGCCAATCTCTCGCTGTGCTCCTTTTTTTCTGCAAGATTGGTCCATTCGTATGGATCGTTCTTAATGTCGTAGAGTTCGTTCTCGCCGTTGGCGTATTGGATCATTCGCCAATCGTTATCACTGAGGCCGTAGCTACCGCGTTCTGAGAGGTAGGTGACAGAAACGTGATCCCACTCGGCTTTTGGATCCTTCAAAAGCGGAACGAGACTTGGGCCTTTGGCGACAGGGTTTGCGGGTAGCCCGGCCAGTTCAGTCAAGGTTGGGAAAAGGCTGATGAGATTGACGGGCTCTTCGCAAATGGTTTCTGGCTTTGTGAGGTTGGGAACGCGGATCATCAAGGGAACTCGCGTGACCACGCGCCACGCGGTGTATTTCTGCCAGTGCTGTTTTTCACCGAGGTGCCAACCGTGATCACTCCACAGCACGACGATGGTGTTGTCTTTGTTGGGGCCGGATTCGAGCGAATCGAGCACCCGACCGAGCATGGTGTCTGCAAAATAGATCGAGGCGAGATAGCCTTGGATTCCCTGTTTCCACTGATCGTTTTTTTGAATATGCTCGAAATAGCGATTTGGTCCGCGTTTCTTGCCCGCAGATGGTAAATCATCGAGATCATCCGCTTTGTAGCCCGGCGGAAGCTGAATCGATTCGAGTGGAAACGGTTCAAAGTATTTCTTCGGCACAAACCAAGGTTCGTGAGGTCGGTAAATCCCGCAGGCGAGAAAGAATGGTTTGTCGTGCTCTTTGGAAAGCTGTTCGCCGATCCATTGGGAAACTAACCAATCACCTCCGAACTCTTCATCAGTCGCATCGAGCGCGGCCCAATCCGTTTCCACGTATTGCCAGGGACCTCCCACGGGGAGTGAAACGGGACGATTCTCGGGATAAAGCGTGCGCGGCAGTGGTCGCTCGGTTTCAGCTTTAGGGAAGTAGTCGTCCCACGACGGCGCATCGATAAAGTAATGCAGGAGTTTGCCTGAACCGGCTGACCAATAACCATTTTCGGAGAAATACTTCGGCATCAAGGTGGCGTCGGGCGTGACCTCTCTCATCTTTTGCCCGTTCTCATAAAGCCCGGAGACATGGGGCGAGATGCCGGTAAAAATCGCGCTGCGTGAAGGATTGCAAGCGGGAGCCGGACAGTGAGCATTATTAAAAAGAACGCCACTCGCAGCGAGCTGATCGAGATTTGGCGTTATGGCTTGGGGATGTCCGCCGAGGCAACCGATCCAGTCATTGAGGTCATCCATCGAGATGAACAAGATGTTGGGTTTCTCATCGGGGGCCGCAGTTGCAATTCCGGGCAGACAAAAGCTGAGAAGCAAAAGAGCGATTGAGAAGCGCGGTAGCATGCGGCGAAGATGCCATGGAATAGGAATTGAAACAAGATCACAGACCGGCTTTCAAAAATGTGGTCCCCCGATCGCCAAACACAAAAACGGCCGAGCTTTCGCCCGGCCGTCTTGTAATTCTTGATTGTTTTCTATCCGAAGAACAGAAAACGCAAGGTGAGGTGAGAGGTATCAGTCTTCCGATTTTTCCTCTGACTTTTCCTCTGATTTCTCTTCGGTTTCTGCACCTTCTTCGCTTGGACGCCATTCGTCGCTTGCGAGGTTGAACGCCTGCTCGAGTCCAACAAGGTCGCTGCTTGGACGCAAGGCTTCGAATGCGGCAGTCTCTTTCTTGAGATCTTCCTCGCTGTATTCTGCAGCTTTGATCGAAAGACCAATGCGGCGCTCGACGCGGTCGACTTTGATGACGCGTGCCTCGACGTCGTCTCCGACTTTGAGAACGTCCTTCACCTTGGCCACGTGCTCTTCGCTCAATTGCGAGATGTGAACCAAACCGTCGATGTCGTCTTCCAACTGAACGAAAGCTCCGAAGCTTGCGATCTTAGCGACCTGACCTTTAACGAGATCTCCAACCTTGAAGCGGCCGTCGATTTCATTCCATGGGTCATTCTCAAGCTGCTTGATACCAAGGCTGATGCGCTGGTTGGTCTTGTCGATGTCGATGACCTGTGCTTCGAGCTCTTCGCCCTTCTTGAGGATTTCGCTTGGGTGATTGATCTTCCGTGTCCAACTGAGGTCGGAAACGTGAATCATACCGTCGATGCCGTCTTCGAGTTCTACAAACGCACCATAGGCAGTGAGGTTGCGGATCTCGCCCTTGATCGTTGAACCGATCGGGTAGCGTGACTCGACTTCGTCCCAAGGATTTGGCTCGAGCTGGCGAACCCCGAGGGAGATTTTCTGCTCTTCCTTGTTGATCGAGAGGACAACCGCTTTGACTTCCTGATTGACTTCGAGAACGTCGCTTGGGCGTGTAATACGCTTGGTCCAGGACAGTTCGGAAACGTGGATGAGACCTTCGACGCCTTGCTCGATTTCGACAAATGCTCCGTAAGGAACCAATTTCGTAATCGCACCGGCAACTTCTGTTCCGATTGCATACTTGCTCTCGATGCCATCCCAAGGGTTGTTGAGAAGCTGCTTGAGACCGAGCGAAACACGCTCTTTCTCCTGATCCACTTCGAGGATCTGAACAGTAAGCGTCTGACCAATCATGAGCATTTCGCTCGGGTGATTGATACGGCCCCAGCTCATGTCCGTGATGTGAAGCAATCCGTCCATGCCTTGGAGATCGACGAACGCACCGAAATCGGTGATGTTCTTGACCATTCCGTCGACCGTGTCGCCGATTTGAACTTCCTCGAGGAACTGCTGACGCTGCTCTGCGCGCTCAGCTTCGATAACTTCACGACGTGAAAGAACGATGTTCTTCCGGATGTCATTGACCTTAACGATCTTAAATTCGTAAACCTTGCCAACGTATTCATTGAGGTCTTTTGGTGGGATGACGTCGATCTGCGAACCGGGAAGGAAAGCCTCAACACCGACGTTGACCATGAGGCCACCTTTAACAACAGATTTGACCTTACCTTTAACAAGGCCGCCATCTTCGTAAACTTTGACAATCTTGTCCCAGTTTTGCTTGTGTGCTGCTTTCTCTTTCGAGAGAACAACCATGCCCTCGTCGTTTTCGAGTTTTTCGAGGAGCACCTCAATTTCGTCGCCTACGGCGAAGTCTTCGTCTTCAAATTCTGAAACGGGGATGATTCCCTCGGATTTCGCGCCGATATCGACGATGACGACTTGCTTGCTAACTTCAAGGATCTTGCCGTTTACAATCGAGTTTTCTCGATAGGCGATGAAGTTGTTGTCAATGAGTGCTGCCAATTCAGGATTGGTGCCCTCGATGAGGTCGGTGGACATAATAGGGTAGTATTTGAAAAAAAATGCTGCCGCTGGCGTGAACAAGTTCACGCGCTACACGGTCGCAAGCGACCTGCAGCATTTTTTTGGTTTTGGTTGTTTACTTGGTTAATCGGACTTCCGATAGTGCTCCAAAGATGAACCCGGCCAAAATCGTGGAGCGCCTGCATTCCGGTCGGGGGCGGCAAACCTAGGATGAAAAACAGGAATGGCAAGAGAGAAAATCAGGCCGAATCGAAGCCCGTTTTCCCTGATGGCCGTTGGAGCCATGGCGTTTTTTAGAAGCATGAATTTTGGTGATATCCAGTCGAAGAAGTTAATCATCGCGAAAGGTCTGCTTTTCTTAATATTAGGGCTGATTGCAGGCGCTCTCGTGGTCTTTGAAACTGGAGAGTGGTGGCGGTGGCTCGGTTTTCTGTCGATTTGCGTCTGGGCCTTCTGTCGCAGTTACCATTTCGCCTTTTATGTAATCACCAATTATGTCGATTCGAGCTTCAAGTTCGCTGGATTGGGCAGCGCATTGCGATTCTTGCTGAAACGTCAGAGAAATGTAAAAAAGTAGCCCATTCCAAACGCGTCCATTGCACCACTGAAAAGATGGGCAAAAGTCCTAAAGATGATGGTTGGATTGAAACAATGGGGAATCGGCTGTGTGATGCTCGCGACGGCATTTTTCGCGAACGCACAGGAAAGCGGTGCGGTGCGGACGTGGACAAACGCTGAGGGGAAGTCTCTCGAAGCGGTCTTAGTTCACGTCAACGAACTCACCGCTGAATTAAAGATGGCCAATGGCACTGTTGCGCGAGTTCCTGTTGCGTCGTTGTCTAAGCCCGATCAGAATTTCATCGATGAATTGAAAGAGCTGAATCTAGTTGTGCCGCCTTTCCCGAAATCGGTTCAAAGTTCACCTGGTGGGTCGCATTTCGCGATAACAGGGCAGGGGGAAATGGGGCCCGAGTTCGATCAAAGGTTCGAAAATTCATATGCAGCCGCTTCGGCCCTTCCCTTTAATCTGGATCTTAAGCCGGGACCAGATCAGGATAAGTTCTCGATCCAATACGCTGACAGCGCGGGGTTTCGCTCGTTTCTAAGCAGTAAGAAAATGGATCCCAATCTGCAAATGAACGCTGCTTTCATCCTCGATGAAGTTTCGATGTTTGTGAATTATTCCAACATTCGAGCAGATAAGCTAACCCCGCAAAAGCAAGCCGAAATCGATCACGAGGGCGCGGCTTTGGCGCTAATCCGTTGGAAGCCTGTTCTTCCAGAATGGTTTTTTGATGGCCTTGCCAGCAACATCGCTTCGATTCCGGCTGTCAGAAACGAAGTCCAACTTGCGAATCACGAAGCTGGGCTCAAACAGTTTTTGGTGACTCGGTTTGAACTCGATCCAAGGAGTATTGCAGTTACCAGCCCATTTAAGCTGCTTGATAAGAGTGCCAAGCCGTGGACTCCAACCGTCCAAAACCGCGCGGGAGCTATGCTTTTGGTGTATTTCTTGATGTATCTCGACGAATCCGCGTCCCCTGGTGTGCCCGTTGCGCAGGTGCTTGAAAGCGTCCGTGCGATGCGCGAAGAGGCTGCCGCAGTTCTTCAAACTCCGGAAAGTGCAGCGGCAAATTACGAGCGAAAGCGAGCTTCGTTTAACAAAGAGGTTGAGGCCTACAACAATGCGATCAACAAATTCAAAGACGAAACCGCGGCATACAATGATCGGGTCCGAAAATTTAATTCGCAGGTCGCAGCGGGTCTTCCTGAAATTCAGCGAGTCGTGGTCGGGGAGAAGCCCAAAATGCCGACACCTCCTGTTGCTCCGGTCATGCCATCTGAAACAAACGAAGTCACCAGTGGTGGCGTTTCAAATGAAGCCCTCGCCAAAGTCCTGCCGCATCTACATCCCGGCCGAACGCTTATTGAATTCTCCGATCAAGTTGCGGCCGCGTTTGCGAAGATCGGCGTGCCGCTGAAGTATTGAGTTTTTGAGACTCAGCGGCCGGCCTTGACTGGCAAAAGCACCAACTTCCCGTCCTTATCAAAGGGATCAGACCATTTTTCGTTCACATAAACGTCGGATCCCGTCAGTGTCTGCAGAAATGCAAAAAGTTGGCGTTGCTCTTCGGCGGTAATATCGAGGAACTGCGGCTTTCCACCGGGCACCATCCGTGGATCGAGATTTGTGTTCCGCGCATCAAACTCACGAAAATTGTAGCGCGCTTTAATCCCAATGATGTTGCCTGCGGTGCCTCCGTGGAACATAGGGCCGTTCATTTCGCCCGTCGGCCCCGTTAAGTCTCGCAACGGCGGAGAACGAGTTACTGAGTGATCCCGTGTTCGACGAGAACCTGAACCACGATCAAAGCCGTTGTTCAGAGACTTTGGATCAATATCAAATTCAGGTGGCTGGTGGCAGGTCGCGCAGTTCAGACCGCCGCTGATCCGCTTGGCGACATCCATTTTTGAGGTTCCACGGAATCTTTTGACGTCCACTTCGCCCAGCTCAAATTTGAAATCCTCGGTAAAAAGGCGCTTCCCCGCGTTTTCGGCCACGCTAAAATTAGGGAAATCATCAATGTGTTTCTCGACCTTGGCTCGACCGACATCGTATTTAGAATCGAAGGACTGGATGCTTCTAACAAATTAAGCAAGTGCAAGCTGCATCCGTTTTTCCGTGATTTCGGGATCACCAAATGCCAGATTGAAGAGCGCCGCATAATATTTCACTCCTTCCAGCTTCGTGATGAGCTCCTTGAAAGTCGGATTGCCATCAGCGCCGCTGTATCCAATCTCGACTGGATTCCGAACCGGAGTCGTCATCTGTTCTTCCAGAGTTCCCGCCGCTTCATCCCAGCGGAAGCGCGTTTCCTCCGAGAATCGAGCATTGATCAATCGAGGTGAATGCCGGGCCGTTTGTCCTGCGACGCCCTGACTTTTTTGCGCGGGGTCCGAAAACGCTTTCTCCTGCTGATGACAACTCGCACATGATACGGTGTTGGTAGTCGATAAATTTTTGTCATAAAAGAGGACTCGCCCCAACGTGGCCCCTATGTCAGTGATGGGATTTTCACCCGTGTTGTCTTTCACTTTCCCCGGCGTCGCGTTGATGTATTTCGGCACAGGTTGATTCGCGTAGTTTTGGAGGTTCGCCAGATCGAGCGTGCCCGGTTCTGCGGCCTTTACCGAACTGAATGAGGCTCCTGAAAGCAATATAAGTATGAAAAATGACTGAAAATTGGCGGAGGAGAGCTGTTTCATAGTTGGAACTACCCAAATAAACACAGCTAACCAAAAGTCGTTGCGTGGAAAGTTGTCCTTCAAACCTTATTGTCACGAACCAACAGGGTATGTTCGATGAATAAACCCTATTGGATCGTAGAAATTTTCGGTTAGGTTTTCAGCATGCCGAATGAACCGGAAACTCTGAACATGGCGGTGTTCGCCGATTTCGAAAACGTCGCGATTGGTGCTCAGCAGGCCAAATATTCTAAATTCGACATCGAAACGGTGCTGGAGCGGCTTTTGGTCACGGGGAACATCATGGTTCGCAAGGCCTACTGCGACTGGGATCGCTACAAGGCGTTCAAAAAACCGATGCACGAAGCGAATTTTGAATTGATCGAGATTCCGCACGTCAGCCAATCGGGTAAAAACTCGGCCGATATTCGAATGGTGGTCGATGCGCTGGATCTCTGTTACACGAAACCGCATTTGAACACGTTTGTAATCATCAGTGGTGACTCAGATTTCTCGCCGTTGGTGAGTAAGCTTCGCGAGAACAACAAAACAGTGATCGGAGTCGGGGTGAAGCAATCGACTTCGAATTTGTTCGTGGAAATCTGCGACAGTTTTATTTTCTACGATGATTTGGTTCGCAAATCGAAGCCAAAGGTCCGGAAAACGACGAGCAAAAAGAAGACTGCCGCGAATGGTCAGAAAAGCGGGGGAAAACGGGATGAAGGGATTGAGTTGGTTGTCGAAACCATTGAAACGCTGGAGGACGAGCGGAAAGGCGATGCTCCGGTTTGGGGATCAATGGTGAAACAAGCGATCAAGCGCTTGAAGCCGGGCTTCAACGAAGGCTATTACGGATTTCGCGGGTTCAACTCGATGCTGGAGGAAGCCCAGAAACGGGGGCTGATCCAGCTTCACGCCGATGAAAAGTCAGGCGGATACGTTGTGCGCGTTTCCTGAGGCAATTCAGCGAACGCATCGGTAAACAAGGGCTGGCGGAAGGTTGCTCCACGCAGTTTTGCTGAATTCGACTTCGCTAAAGCGTTCTTTTAGCTTCTTGAGGAACCGTTGTCCAGCCGGCATCATCAGCCCCTGCCAGTAGGCAAAGGTCGCGAATTGTCCGCCCGGTTTCAGAATTGAAAACATGGTATCAAGGCATTCATCCTGAAGCGATTCAGGGAAAGCTGCCCATGGCAAGCCGCTGAGGATGGCATCGACTGATTCTACGTTGGCGCCTTCGCACAGCGCAGCAACATTGGTGACGCTATCGATGTGGACCGTGACATCCGGACAACGGCGTTGGGTGATTTCTGCCAGTTTGGGATCCATTTCGATCGCGAAAAACGTCGAGTCCTTTTGTCGACAAGCCTGAATGCGCTCTGTGAAAACTCCGGTCCCGGGGCCGTATTCAACAACGTGCTTGATCGAATCCCATTCAAACCACTCGACCATCAATTGAGCCAATGCCGGCGAGCTGGGCGCGACGGCACCAACCTGGCCCGTGTTGCGAAGAAACGCTTTCAAAAAAGCGCGTTTGCTCCCGACTTCGGGCTTTTCGGGAATCGCAGTTGTGGAACTGGTATCCGGATCAATTGTTGGCTCACTCATCAAATCGCAGTCATGCTGACTAAACTCATACAGGGTATCGTTGAGATTCTGAAATCAATTTCAGTCTTTCTCATCATCACTGGACTCTTCCTTTTCAGGTAGCCCCAGCTCTTCGTCTTTCGGAGTGCGGGAAGCGAAGATTTGATTCAATCCGGCAAAGAGCGGAATGATGCTCACGACGATCACCGGGACCGTGAGCTTTCTTCCTTCGGTAAAGAAGACACCAACACAAATCGCAGCTGCTGAAAGCACCAGAATATAGCCGATGAGGCGTTTTCGGGCGAAATAACGGCGTTTGAGTGGGCCTCCGCGCTCTCTTATTTCAGGAATCAGGGATTTTGCCTTTTTTTTCGGCATACTCTGAGATACGAGATAAGCGATGATCTCAGTATCCCATGCAGCCCGGCCAGCCATTCTCACAGCTTGCCCCATAACGGCTTCAATCCGTTGTTCTTCAGTGGGTTCTTCGATCTCGATATCCATTGTGACGTTTTTTACGCTAATCCGGCATGAGAATAAGGTAAAATCTTAATCTTTCCGCTTTCCCGATTCCAAGAGTCTGTCAGAGTGTGGGCCTTTATAAAAGACGGATGAAATTCATCGCCATTGCCAATCAAAAAGGCGGCGTCGGGAAGACCACCACGGCGGTTAATCTCGGAGCCTGTCTCGCCGAACGCGGAGTTCGCACTCTCATTCTCGACCTCGACCCCCAGGCGAACTCTACGAGTTCCTTTGGATACACGCCTGGTGAGCATGACAGCGTTTACGCGGCTCTAACGGGGGATGCGGACATCGCGGATCTTGTGCTTCCGACTCAATATAAGAACTTAAGCATCATTCCCTCCGAGCAGGATTTGGCCGGTTGTGAGATCGAAATGGCATCTGAAGGCGACCGGTTGATCCGATTAAAGGGGATTTTAGAAGATTTTCGCCATTCGAACGTGGCTGATTATGTGTTTATGGATTGTCCGCCTTCGCTCGGCGTGATGATGACATCCGCACTGGCGGCCGCTGACGAGCTTTTGATTCCGCTGCAATGCGAATACTTCGGCCTCGAAGGAGTTGCCAAAATCGTCGATCTTCACGAACAGATTCGGAATTCCGGAGCTGATTTGAATGTGATTCTCGAAGGTATTGTTTTTACGATGGCAGATAGCCGGACCAATCTTTCCACTAGCGTCATCAATGACGTTCGCGGGGTATTTGGTGACGTGACTTACCAAACGGTCATTCCCCGCAACATTAGTCTGAGCGAAGCACCCAGCTTTTCGCAGACCATTTTGGAATACGCTCCAAGCAGCGCCGGCGCTACCGCTTATCGCCAATTGGCCGAGGAGTTTTTGAAACGGCATGCGGCAGTTCCTGCGGCAGTTGAGTGATTTGTCGATTCAAAAGAGGGGCTTCGTTGAACAATGCTCTATTTGATTGCAAAAAGCGAGTGATCATGTATCTGCGTGATTTGACGGTTCGTGTAGAATCCTTTCTTATGGATCAAACACCACCACCGCTATCGTCGTTTTCTGAACCTCAAGCTCGCTATTCTCTCGGAGAATTCTTGCAGGCATCCGCTTAACGAGATCTCGGGCAGGGAGTTTTTGAATTGGAAACACCTCGACTCCTCGAGCTAAATTTGAACGGGACCATTTGGACCAAATTGGGGTCAATGGTCGCCTATCGGGGGACGTGAAGTTTGTTCGCGAAGGAATGATGAATCGCGGCGTCGGGAACCTTTTGAAAAAAGCGATGACAGTTGAGCGGGGCGAGCCTTTCGAAAGCGGAAGGGCAGGATCAGGTTTACTTGGCGGATGCTGGAAAAAAAGTGATCATCATTCAACTGCATGGCGAGGAAATCATTGTGAACGGTAACGACTTGCTCGCGTTTGAGCCGTCGATTGAATACGAAATCAAGATGATGAAAAAGCTCGGTGCGATGTTGGCCGGCGGACTTTTCAATGTGCGCCTCCGCGGAACGGGAATGATTGCTTTTACCTCGCATTACGAGCCTATCACGCTTCGAGTGACACCCGATGCTCCGGTTTACACGGACCCGAATGCAACAATCGCCTGGTCAGGAAATCTTGAGCCCACCTTCAAAATCGATATTTCGCTGCGGACCTTCATGGGCCGGGGCGGTGGTGAATCCTTTCAGATGGAATTCAAAGGCGACGGCCTCGTGGTCATTCAACCATTCGAAGAAATCGTAATGGCGAACTCGCAAGGCAGTCGCTAAGTCACGCAACAATTCGAGGCGTTGCTATAACGGTTTGGCTGAAGGAATAAACCTCAACTTACTTGCGGCGCTTCGGCGCAGGGCGCTTTTTGCGGAGCGGTTTCTGATTTTCGTCCAAAAGCGCGGTGTAAATGTAATCGAAGCCTTCGAGTTTCTTACGGTCGATTTTTTGCTCAACAAAATGTTCAACCGCTTTAGCGTTATCTAGTTCATCTGCAGACAAAATGGTAAAGGCATCGCCCTCTTTCTGAGCGCGACCGGTCCGTCCAATACGATGAACGTAATCTTCCGGGTTTTCAGGGACGCGATAGTTAATCACATGTGTAACGCCGGTGATATCGAGTCCACGAGCGGCGACATCGGTTGCGACAACAACATTGAACGTGCCATCACGAAAACCATTGAGTGCCTTAGTCCGGTCGGATTGCTTGATATCTGAGTGAAGAGCAGCAGGACGGGCGCCTTCGAGTTCAGAAATTTTAGCCAGTAGCGCATCGGCCTCTTTTTTCGTCCGCGTGAAAATCATGAGACTCTCGAAATGTGTCTCACGAACAAGACCGAGAACCAGTTCATCGCGCTGATCCATTGCGACCGGGTAAAAAGCGTGAGAAACCGTTTCGGCAGGAGAGCGGCGTTCACCTACCTCAATTTCCACAGGATCTTTCAGAGCCCAGTTTGCGAGCGTCTGAATCGCTCCCGGCATAGTTGCTGAGTAAAATTGAGTTTGCCGATCTTTCGGGCAGCGATCGATAATCCGCTTCACGTCAGGGAGAAATCCCATGTCGAGCATCCGATCAACTTCATCGAGAACTAGGTGTTTGATCTGGTCGAGCTTCAATGAGCCGCGCTCCATGTGATCAATCAATCGTCCAGGAGTTGCAATAACCACATCAGGTTTTGTCGCAAGACCTTCGTTTTGAGGTCCGTATCCAACTCCGCCGTGAAGGAGGACAACGTTCATCGGACGAAAAAATCCAAAATTCCGCATCTGATCTTCCACCTGCGCGGCCAATTCTCGAGTCGGCTCAAGGATCAAGCACTGTGGCTGTGTTCCCGGCGTGAGCAGCGAAACGATAGGAAGTCCAAACGCAGCAGTTTTACCCGTTCCAGTTTGAGAGGCTCCAACGATGTCATTTCCTTTTAAACACTCGGGTATTGCCTGCGCCTGAATAGGCGTAGCGGTCGTGTAACCGGATTCTTCAACGGCACGAAGGACGGGTCGGGATAACCCGAGATCTGCAAAAGATGACATGGTGGACAAAGGAGGTTACGCAATCCGGTTGCAAGGGAAAAATGCGCGGATCTGAAGAATGTGAAGATTATTTAGCCTGATGAAGAATCAAGCGAAACGGCTGGGTGCTTTTTTCTTTTTACCACGGCGTTTAGTCATCAAAGTATCGAGTGAGAATAAACCGCCACCAGAAAGCAGCAGAGTGATGCATAAGCCGATGTAAATGAGCAGAGTCTGCGGGGTCAATGAATTCTCCCGAAGTTCAATCGGAGCCACCAAAACTACGCCGAGACAAATAAGAAGAATCGCCGCATTGATTCGAGTCAAAAATCCGATCAGAATCCCAAATGCGCTGACAAGGAGGAAAAAGACCAGCGCCACCGCCATCGGTCCGGGAGAACTGTAATTTAAGGCAGCCATTTGATCGACGACGCTCCACTCTTTCTTTGCCCACATGTATTCCCAACCCAGATTGGCATGTTTCCATGCTTGATAATAGACCATAGGGAATCCGGTGAAAAACCGGAGGAGAAAAACCCACAAGTCGCTCGCGTTCATACGGCGGGACGACGATGGAGTTTCGTTTGAATCAGTAAAAACAGACATGGTAGAAGGGCGAAGGTTCCAAGAGAGGTCGCTCGGAGCATCATAAGAAATAATTACCGAAAAGTCTAACCGCAAAACGCGCTCGAACCGAATTCTCAGCGTCGTTCGTAAATCTCGAAGCTGTCGAACATCACTTCTTCTGAGTTGGAAGCCCGGGTTGCGATCCCGTCGTAGTGACCTTGATCTTCGATTGATTGCCACGGCACTTCGGCATAAAGATTGATGAATTCAATGAACCGAATCCCGAGATTTCTGCTTTTAAACTCAAGGTCAAACTGATCAAGGGCATCCCGTGCATCCACGGCTTGAACGAAGCAATAGACGAACCCGCCTTCAAATTCTCCATGGTATTTTGATCCTGCTTCATAGGAAAACTCAATGTTGGCCCAGTAGACCAGGCGAGTTGAATTGGGAGAAAACATGGTGTGAAGAGCGTTGCTCGGCTTCTTTTTGCCAAATTCGGAACCATGGAGCAAGAAAAATCGAATCGCTTAGTTGCAGACGACAAAAAACGAGCCGAAAACGAAATAGAAAGTTCCCAAAACGCCTCGCATAAATGAATCTTCTGTCTACATTTCGAAACTGCCTATGGGAGAACGTTGGACACTTGAATCAGCCGCTGCCAAACGGGGGCCCGCATTGCACCCGCTCGCAGGTGCCCGGACGCCACTTTTTGCGAAACGAACGCTATTAACGTCTGGCCTTTCGAAGAGGAGTCGAGTCCAGCGGGCCGTCAGTCTTGCCGCCCAGTTGGGGAGAAATCCCTTTGCCTGGTATGAAAGCCTGCGTTGGAAATCAAAATTTGCGGACGTCGATCCTGAGAAACCGGTTTTGTTTCTCATCGGACACTGGAGAAGCGGCACGACTCACCTTCATAACCTGATGAGCCGCGATCCGCAGTTCGGATTTATGACTTTTGGCGAAACTGCGCTGCCGATGAATATGCTGGGCAAAAAAGTCGAGTTCGCGCGAAGCATTATCGACAAAACCCTCCCGAAAACGCGGGGTTACGACAACGTAAAACTCGATCTCAGCGAACCCCAGGAAGAGGAGATGGCACTCGGGAATCTCAACTCTATTTGCTACTACAACGTCTATTATTTCCCTCAGATGATGGAGATTGAACAGAAGCGCTCACTCCTGATGGAGGAGGCGACACCTGAGGAGATTGAGCAGTTCGAAGACTCCTACCGCTTCATTGTTCGAAAGATGAATTACGCAAAAGAAGGGAAGCAGCTCCTGTTTAAAAATCCGGCGAGCACCTCGCGGGTCGCCATGCTTAAGCGACTTTTTCCCAATGCTAAATTCATCAATATCGTCCGCAATCCATGGCCGGTTTTCAGTTCCAGCATGGGAAAATTCCCCCGAATGCTGAACGCGTTCGCGTGGCAGGATTTTGATCAAATTGATTACGCTGATTTTACGATTCGGAATTATAAAGATCTGATGCAGCGTTACTTGCACGATCGGGACGCTCTGGATTTACCACCATCCGATCTTGTTGAGACCAGCTACGAAAAGATCACGGCAGATCCGATCGCTGAAATTGGCAGGATTTATGATCAACTTGAGATTCCTAATAAAGAAGCCGGATTAGTTCCGATTCAGGAATACGCGGAATCGATGAATAGCTACAAGCGGAATGTTCACACCATTTCTCCCGAACACGCTGCGCGAATCCGCGAAGAATGGCGGTTCGCTTTTGATGAATGGGGCTATCCGCTTGATCCGCCGGTGGACATTGCCATCCTGTAGCTGCCAGCACACAGCCGTCCAAATAAGTGTAAAAAGTCAGGCAACACCCAGTTGGCCAGGGGGATGCGGGTGGTTTTTTTGAGGCGTCACGTTAGAAGTGACGGACGTCGGTCAAATCGCCTGCCTCGGTAGCTCTTGCTGTAATTTCCAAACCGTCTGTAATTGGAGCTGTGTCGTAAGGAAAATTCCTGAGTGGATCGCCTCGCGCTCAGGTAATTTTAAATTTTG
>ERZ887942.1145-NODE-1145-length-19205-cov-11.683342_pt1 | contig 19205 bp, 17 predicted proteins | sample MGYA00521099_ERZ887942 | MGnify/ENA primary metagenome ERZ887942 (study PRJEB32303, sample SAMEA104408605) | aquatic metagenome | biome: Brackish water; feature: Pelagic; material: water | place: Baltic Sea | collected 2014-06-07T06:48:00 | depth 16,251 m ...
GGCGTCACGAAACACCAGACCACCCGCCCGTGCAAGGGGATTGGATGGCCTATGTCCAAGGCGGCAGTTCTGGTGGCCCGCTAGCTGCCTTGAATACCGGGCGGTTAGGTCAGGAGTTGGTCAAGGTCATCGCTGTGGCGGCGTCTTCCCCGATTGCGAAGGCCCCTTCGATCAGACCGGGGCTGGGCTCGGCCACTTCTGACACGGCAAACCGCAGGCGGCCGCCAAGATAGGGCTGCCTTAGCAGGTTCGGCCCAACATCGGGATGGTGTGGGGGGTGCGACAGGTCAAGGTCGGTGACGATGTGCCGGTTGATCGCCCAATCCTCGATCTTGAGGGACACAGGCTCCCCTGCCGCCTCTCCCAGGCAGTCGGCTAGCTGGGTCAGAATGGCCTGCCGCAGACCGGCGGGGTCATTCTGGCGCTGTTCCGGCGGCCAGCCGACAAAGCCAAAGATCGCGGCGGGGTTGCCGTCGATCGCTGAATGATCGTGCGCCTCGACCAAGGGGCCGTGGCGGCTGGCGATCCTGCCGGAAAGTCCACTGTCGCGCCAGAAGGGACGGTCGTAAACGGCGACAGCTTTGGCGGTCGTGCTCATCCAGGTTGGGGTGCGCCGCATCGCCTCGGTCAGGGACGGGGGCGCCCAGGGCAGGTGCAGGGTCGCGGCCGCCACGCGCAAGGGGATGGACAGGATGACCCTGCGGGCGGTGATCACTTCGCCCGAGGCGAGGTGGACCGCTATCCGGTCGGACCCATCCTCGATGACCCCGGTGACGGGGGCAGAGGTGCGAACGCGGTCGCTGCCCAATTGCCCGGCAAGCGCGTCAATCAGGGACGTCGGGCCGCCAACGGGGCGGACCATGCCGTCCTGTCCCGGCAAGGGCTGATGCAAGGGGCCCGGTCCATAGCCGGTGATCACGGCATTGCCGTCGTTGAACTGCTGAAACGTTTCGACACCCAGCTTTTGCAGCCATCGGGCGGCGACGGGTTGGTATTTCGGCCAGATCCATGTCGGCCCAAGATCGGCCAGGACCCGACCGTTGTCTGGATCTCGCAAGGCGCGAATGCGGCCGCCGATCTGCGGCCCGGCCTCAAGGACCCGAACATCGGCACCCTTGCCCTGCAATGTGACCGCAGCCGTCAGACCCGACAGGCCAGCGCCGATGACAACGACATCCAAATCCGTCCCTCACCCCTTGTGGCGGAAACCGGACCCGGCACCGCTGACCGCGACATGCCGCAATCGAAGGCGCAATTCAATTGCCCCTCGGAACTCCTATCGATCTTGGCCGACGCTGGTGTGCTTGTCCGGTTCATCCGCCCCGACAAAGTTCATCGAACGGTCCGGTCACCCTTTCGCTGATCCCGTCATCGTCACGCAGCAGGAAAAGTGCGGGGATGTTCCGGGCTTGCGCCAGCGCGATGCCCTTTTGCGGCCCCAGGACCATCAAGGCGGTCGCCAAGGCATCGGCGCGCCAGCATTGAGGATCAAAGACGGTGACAGAAGCGATGCCATTGTCCAAAGGTCGGCCCGTTGCCGGATCAATGGTATGGGCCAGCGCCTTGCCATCCATCAACCGGAAGTGCCGGTAGTCGCCTGAGGTCGCCAGTGCCCCGTCCTGCGGCTCAAGCGCATCCCAGGCTTCACGTGCGCCGCGTACAGGGGCATCGAGCGCGATGGACCAGCGGCCCTCGGCACCAGGCTTACGGCCTTTCAGGCGCAGTTCGCCGTCCAGGATCACGAGGTAGTCGACGATTCCGGCCTTCTCCAGCACCTTTGCCATCAGCTCAACGCCGTAGCCTTTGGCGATGCCCGACAGATCGAGCGAGAGAGGTGCCGTCTTGCGCAGAGCGGTTCCGTCCGGCGATAGTTCCAGCGCACCAGACCCGGCCGAAGGCAGGGAAGACAAGGGGGGATCGGTCCTCCCCGGCGGGCCAAAGCCCCAGGCGTCCACCTGTGACCCCACGGTGATGTCAAAGGCCCCGGATGTGGCCCGACCCAGCGCAATGGCCTGCCGAACGACGAAGGCAAGCTCTGCGGGAACGGGTACCCAATCACCTACCGGCGCGGCGTTTACCCGCGACAAGTCCGAGGCAGGTTTCCAGGTCGACATTTGCCCGTCCACCAGATCGACCGCTTGCTGAATTAGGGCAACAACCTTTGTTTTGACATCGTCGCGGGTGACAAAGTGCGCCGCCCACTCTGTCCCCGTGGTCGGCCCTTGGGCACTTTGCAGGCTTGCGGCCTGTCTTGGTGTGGCAGGTTGCGGGGTCGCCGGGCGGGAAGGTTTGCGAAATCCGAACATGCGGCCCCCTAGAATACGTCTTCAAGGTAAAGGCCACGCTGCTTGAGAGCGTCTACCGATGTGCCAAGTGTCGCAAGGATCACGTCGAACTCGGCCCGGACGGCCTGGGCCATTGCGTCCCCCCCGCAGACCATCACGGCAGCCCCCTTGGACAGAAGGCCGGACAGGCGGGTGGCATCGGCGCGGACACGGTCCTGGACATAGGCCCCGGCCTCCATCCGGCTGAAGGCGGTGGTCAGGCTGGCAAGCTGTCCTGACTGCTGGGCTGCCTGCAAGACGTCTTCGTAGAGGAAGTCCGACCCTGCCGACCGGCCCCCCCAAAACAGATGGAGTGCCTGCTTGCGTCGGTTGGACCGTATCAATCCGGCAAAGGGGGCGATACCTGTCCCGGCCGAGACCATGCTGACCGGCTTGCGCCGAAAGGGCAGTGTGAAATCCGGATTTGGGCGACCAAAGGCGTCAATCTCATCTCCGATCTGCAAATCGTGCAGATAGGTCGAGCAGAGGCCGCCCGCCTGCTTGCGCACGCAAATCTCGACCTCGGTATCGGACGCGGTTGACGCGATCGAATAGTAGCGCGGCACCGTCCCGTCGGGGGGCAAGACCCCCAGAAGATCGGTCGGTGAATAGCGGGTAGCCGCCCCAAGAAAACGCATCAGCTTGCGCAGACCACCGGTCCGGGGCGGGGTCGACAGGCGAAACCGCAAGACAGCTGTCGGGGCCTGCATGGCCTCACCGTAGATGTCACGCCCGATGAGGGTCAGCCGTTGGGTTGGCGGGGTGGCGACCTGATGGCTAAGCGACAGGGTCAGCCCGAGGGCTCGCCCCAGGTCGTTCCCCCAAGAGGCAAAGGCCTGGGTGGACTGCCGGTTGATCAAGGTGACGGGCAGGGCTGCGGTCCAGCCTCGGGTCCCAAGGGCAAGATCGAGGTTCTTGGCGAATTGGCAGAACTTGGGAAAGGCCCGGTCGCCAAAGCCAAGCACGGCGTATTGCCATTTGGGCGGTTCGACCTGCTCTGCCAAAAGCGAAAGGGCCTTTGCCGCGTTCTCTGGTGCATTGCCGTCACCATAGGTTGACGTCAGGAAGATCACCTGTTCGGCCGACCCATACCGGCCGGAAAAGTCGTTCATTGCCCCAAGATGGACAGCCTTCCCGCCCGCCGTAAGGTCCCGGTGAAGGGACCTGGCGAAACCCCAGGTGCTGCCGCCTTCAGAGCCGACCAGGATCACGATCTCTGCCTTGCCTGCTGCGATATTGCCCTGGACACGGTGTCCGCCCTGGCGTCGTCGTTGCCACCAGATGGCCACCCCGGCGGCCCCGATACCAGGCACCAAAGTGGCGGCGAGCCCGAGCAGAGCCCCGACCCAGGCCAGCCCTTCGCCGGTGTGCAGGGCGTAGAACCAGGCATAGATCCTCTCGGACCGTGTGGCAGGGACGGTTTCAAGGACCTCTCCGGTAAATTGATCCACGACTGTCAGGCTGGCATCAGTGCGCAGGGTAAAGACGTCGTAGCTATCGCCGGGATAGGGAAACTGCAGGAAGCGCAGGTCCTGTAGCGGTACGGCGGCAAGCCCGGCCAGGGTACCGGCCGAGACGGCGGGCAATCCTTGGGTCGATTCCGGGTAGGCGACCGAGGTCGCATCCTCGACCATGATCCATTCGAACTGGACGGCGAACAGGTAGACCGCTGTGACCGACGACAACAAAAGGGGCAAGAGGGCCACCCGCGTCAGGATCGCGTGCAGCCGCGCCGCAAAACTCCCCTTTGGCGCATCGAATATACGTCGCCAGCCGCCCGTTCTGGCTACCAGCAGGGCAAGGCCGCTCAGCGAAAGCGCAGCCATGACGAGGGCCCCGACGCCAGCCAGAATGCGCCCGTTGTCGCTCATCAAAAAGCCGCGGTGAAAGTCCTTGAGGCCCGCGTAGAACCAGCCCGGTTCCGGGCTTGACGCGATGATCGCGCCTGATGAGGGATCGACGATGCCCGACAAGGGCAGGCCGTCGGCATCGCTGTACTGCACGCTGATCTGGCCCGATGGGCTGACCTCGATACTTTCGATGTCCGGCAAGGCATTGGCTAGGGGCCCGGCAATGTCGGCAACCGACTGACCGGTTGCGACAGGTGCCGCTGCGATGCCGTCCTTGATCGGGTAAACCGAAAGGATGGCACCGCTGACGGCCAATGCCAGCACTACGACAAGGGCAAAGAGGCCCAGAGCGGAATGAAGTCGACGCCACATCGGACCGGCCTAGTAGGACACGGTCACTGTGCGGACATAGCCGCTACCTGCGATGGGCTGGCCGTTGTTGGCATCGCCAAGCAGGATGGCGGCTTCGTCAGGTTGGTAACGCTTGTCCTCGACCGCGGTTTCGATGCGCAGCGTATATCCAGCGTTCAGCAAAGCGTCGGGGACATCGATCTGGGTGCGGATCGACTGACCAGACCCGATGCTGGCCCCGGAAAAGCCGTCGACCCTGCCTCCGGCGCGTTGGAACATGCGGTTCCAACGGCTCAGGTCCGCCAGGTAGCGGCTGCGGGTGCCTGCGGTCAGTACGGTGCTGACGTATTGCCCGTTGGCATCGACGATATATGCCGCCAGATACGCCTCCTGGCCGCGATAGGAATCCATCGTGATCGAGATGTTGAAGGGGCGGGCCTGCGCTGGTGCGGCAAGACCCAATACGGCGACAACCGTGGCGGTCTTCAATAGGGTAAACATATGCTTCGTCCTTGTACTGGCTTCGAGTTCGGACGTATCTATGACAGGCCAAGCTGACAGCAGGCTGAACGGCGCGGGGTCGCAGGATACTATGCGAGTTCTTCTGGTCGAAGATAACCGGTCCATCGGAGAAGCGATTCACGCCCATGCCTCGGGCGACGATCATGCTGTGGATTGGGCACAGGATATGGCAACCGCCCGCGATCTTCTGGCCGTTGCGAGCTATGACCTCGTCCTTCTTGACCTTGGTCTGCCAGATGGGCGCGGGATCGACCTGTTGCGCGAATTGCGGCGCAAAGGCGAGGCGGTGCCGGTTGTGATTTTGTCCGCTCAGGACCAGATCGCGTCCCGTATCGAGGCGCTGAACGATGGCGCGGACGACTATTTGACCAAGCCCTTTGATCTGGCCGAATTAAGCGCCCGAATTGCCGCCGTCGCCCGCCGGTATGTGGGCCAGCCCGTAACCGAACAGGTGTTTGGCCATCTGCGGATCGACGCCACAAATCGACAGGTGATGTCGGACGGTGAGTCTGTCGATCTGTCATCCCGCGAATGGGCGGTCCTGCTGCGCCTGACCCAAAGGCCCGGCGCAGTGGTCGCCAAATCCGAGATCGAAGAGGCGCTTTACGCCTTTGGAGCCGAAGTCGAAAGCAACACCGTCGAGGTCTATGTCTCGCGGTTGCGGAAAAAGTTGGGACGCGACGTGATCCGAACACTTCGTGGCGTTGGCTACCAGGTTTCAAGGGAGACTGACTGATGTCCATCAGGGCCCGGCTAATCCTGAGCCTCAGCTTGCTGATCACCGTCTTCTGGTTGTCGGCGGCGATGATCGCCCGCAGCGTCTTTGTCGAAGAGGTCGACGAGATCTTGGAAGACACCTTGCAAGGGGCAGGGAGCCGGCTGTTGCATGCCGCAACGCACGATCGCAGACCCGATGACGGTGCTGGCGCCAGCCTCGAACAGGATCGCGATCGGGACCACGATGATGATCACGATAGCGATGAGTCGGATGACCGCTTTGATGACTGGGACATGCTCAGCGATGGCAGAAGCGACTACCTTGCCTTTGAGGTTCGCGACGGTCAGGACAGGCTCATCATGCGATCTGCCGGTGCGGGCGAACTGCTGTCCGAACGCCGCGAACGGTCGGGTTTTTATGTTACCGACGAGGCCTTGCTTTATTCGATTGCCGATCGTGCGAGCCGCTATTCTGTGACCGTCGCCACCGCAAGAAGTCACCGCGATAGCGCCATTGCCGAGGCGACATGGGCGCTGTTCCTGCCAATGGTCGCGCTTTTGGCACTGATGGCGGGGACCACCTTTTTCCTAGTTCGCCTCTTCGTGGCGCCGGTCAAGGACCTGTCGACCGAACTTTCAAAGCGAGCAGGGACCAATCTCGCGCCATTGGACAGCGCCGCGCTTCCGTCCGAGTTGCGACCGATTGCGCAGTCGGCCAACCTGCTGATGCAGCGACTGCAAAAGGCGATGGATGCTGAACGCGTTTTTGCCGCCAACAGCACCCATGAGTTGCGTACACCCATCGCTGGCGCGCTGGCGCAGGTCCAGCAATTGCGGGCCGAGATCGGCGATGGCAACGGGCACGTCCGCGCCGCAGAGATCGAAGGGGCACTGAAACGACTGGCCAATCTGGGAACCCGTCTGCTGCAACTGGCACGTGCGGACGCCAATCTGGGCCAAAGGCAAGAGCGGCAGAACCTGACACCGGTTTTGCAGGCGGTCGTGTCAGAGTTTACAGGCCGGGCAGTGTCGCCCTTGGCCGTCATCCTGCGCGACAACCTGCGTCAGGATCTCATGGTTCAGATGGATGCCGACGCCTTTGCAATCGTGGTCCGCAATCTGATCGAGAACGCTGAACGCCATGGCGCTTCTGGCAGCCCGATCGAAATCGAAGTGGGCGCGGACTGGACCATCTCGGTCAAGAATCACGGACCGGTGGTGTCGGACGAAGACTTGCCAACCCTCAAACAACGGTTTCAAAGAGGCCACTCTGATGCCGAGGGGTCAGGTCTTGGCCTTGCCATTTCGGATAAGTTGGTCACGCAGAGCGGCGGTGTGTTGACCCTGATGTCTCCGGCGCGGGGGTATGCTGACGGGTTTGAGGCCCTGATCAAGCTGCCATAGCGAGACCTGTGTGATGCGCCCATGAAAAGGGGGGGCGTCTGGCCGGCATCAGCCATGGGTCAAACGATCTAGGGGCGCGTCGCCGCAAGGCATGGCAGTCTGCAAGTCCCCCCAAACAAAATCTTCTTTTCGATGTATCCGCCGTCGAGTGGAGATCGCCTGTCGCCCCGGCCCCACTGCCGGTGCAGAAGGAAGGAACGGTGCAATCAGAAGGGTCCGGAATGGGCGATGCTGCCCCAAACGGACATGTCGTTCTACACAGTTTATTTTGCCGCCCACGGTTTGTTGCATGTCGGGATCGTGGCGGCCCTGCTTTATGAGGCTGCATGGGCCTATGGGTCGTCAATCATCGTTCTGGCGGTGTTCATTGCCTATCAACTCTTTGAATTGGCTCATGTCGGCGGCGCGATGCTGCTGGTTCTGAGCGCCATCGACCTTGCCGTGATTTTCTGACCCTCATTGAGTGGTGGCAAAGGCGGCAGGCGCCGCCGTGGTTTCTTTGAAAGCGATTGCAGCCTGACCCGACGGCGCATGCCGACGTCGTAAACCTACTCGCTTAAAGCGCCGTTGCCCTATCCAGCCATGGGGGAAGCCCAGTTTCCGCATGACCGGTGCAAGCGGCCCGCGCGCAATCGGCCAGACTGCCAAACCTGACAGAGCGACCGGTCAAACCGTTGGCATAATGTGCATATTTGCCTGAGTTCGTCATCAGAACCTTTGCCTCATGAGGAAACACCGGTTCGGTTATCGAACACCAGCAGATGTCAGGGATGACCTGCACGCCGGCCTTGGCCAACCGGGCGATGATGCCCTCTGCCTCGGCGGAGGCGAGGACGTTGCGCCCAACCGTGACGATAACGGTCGTACCTGTAGCAGGCTGGCGTCCGTCCATCAGTTCCGCGAACCGGCGGCATTCGGACAATGACGCATGCGGACTGCCGATTGCGACCAGATCGACAGCGCTGTCCCCTTTGTTGAAGTCGCGCCAAAGTTGCGCCAGATCGTCCGGGATGATCGCAAGCCGTACAGCGTCTTTGGGTGGGGCAAGGTGCCCCTCTGGCGTATGCCCGCGCACATGCAGCAGGGGTGAGGCGGATGTCGTACCAAAAGCGGCGCAAAGGGCCTTGAGGTCATCCTGCGTGGGATGTGCGGCCTCAAACCCCGTCAGGACGGGAACCATGTTGGGAGACTTTGCCCCTGCCAGCCACCCCAGCATGGGCCAAATGGCATCGTCATACCCCTGTGGCAGGCGCACGCGGATCTCAAGGTCGGGGATACGATTGGCGTCCAGATAGACACCTGTATTCGGGGCGCGACCTGTCATGGCAATGAACAGGTCAAGGTAGTCGGGGTGCTTTACCGTGCGAGCCCCAAGGACGGAGTTGGCGAAAATGACGGCATTGGATTCCGACCAGCCAATCGCCTCGCCTTCTGCCGGAACATCCTCGAGCAGATAGGGAGCACAAGTGAACGTGGGGCGTGCCCCCATCCTGACGTAGGCATCGGCAAGACGGCTTGCCTTGCGACCGAAATCCGGGACGACGCCTTGTGATGGCCAATTTTCCCGATCCACTGAAATGGCATTGATGGTTGTGGGGATGATGGTTCTTGCCCCCATCTTCTGCATTTCTTCGGCGAAATCGAGATTGGCGTCATGTGCCAGAATGCAGCCGTCTATGTGCCCGCGTGTCACGTCGACAAAGCCGTCCGCGCCCTGTGCCGCGGCCATTAGGCAAAGGACCTCCATCGCGATGCGAAGGGCCGGGCCGTCCTGCCCGCCCAGCCTTGTCCGATCCACCTCATCAAGGGACAGCGCCTCTGGGTCAAGCCGCGACAGGGGGATCGTCCGGCCTTCGAACTCAAGGGTCGTGGGATCGATCGAGGCATGGGTCGCCCGCGAAAGCGCGTCGTATTCCGGCTGAGGCAGGCGCAGGATGGCGACGGGTGCGTTAAACAATCGCGCGGCCACCATCGCACCAAGGGTCAGGATGTTCTCTTCTTCCCGGAACACAAGGGCAGCGGGTGCCTGGCCGTTGCGGGCCAGTTGCAGCAACACACCGCTGCCACTGCAGGAGCCTCGGGATGTCGGCATCAACACGATGCGGCCGGCAAGGGAGGCCCCGTGATCGGGGTGGTGTGCGTCGATGATGACCCCGGTATCGGGATCAACGCCGCCCCAGAAGCTCAGGCCGTCTTTGCAGGGCAAGACCTCGCCTTTGGCCTTTGTCGCGACCAGGATCGTTGCAGGTGTGGTCCGCGCCATGTTCATGGGTCCTTGTTGCCCAAGGGTGTTCTGCCGTCAGCCGGTATCATGGACGTGCTCCCTGGCACCATGACTTTGGCAGGGCGGTTGCCGCATCACGGTATGTCATTTTTGGCAAGCGCGTCCCGAAGGGTCGGTGCAAGGTCACGGCTGACTGGTATCGACCCGCCCCCGGCCATATGGGCGGTCCACCGGTTGCCGTCCCTTTCAAGCCGCTCGACTGCGTCGAAGGCCACCCAATGAGAGCGATGCACCCGCATGCCTGGATAGCCGGTCAGATCGGCCTCGGCATCCGCCATCCGCATGAGGATCGTTTCGCGGCCCTGTCGGGTGACAATGTCGAGGTAGTGGTCATTGATCGAAAGCGAAACAAGAGATCGTCCCGTTTCGGGACGCAGGCGACGTAAAAATGTGGTGCCGGGCGGATTGACCGTCAGCGTGTCGACTGTTTTGCCGGGCGGCAGCGCTTTGGCCGTTGTTGTCGCAGGTCGCTCTGGAAGGACGTTGGCTGCCAACTGCCTCTCGACCAGAGGTCTGTGGAAATCCACTACTCCGACGGCAATCCCGATTAGGGCCACGAAAAACCAGATCGTCACCGCGAAGTGGACCGTCGGGACGATCTGGCGAAACAGGGCCTCAAGCGAAACGATGACGACCGCGCCGGGCAGGGCGGCGACAACCGATGCTGCCACTAGGCGGGGATAATAGGGAAACCTGTCTAGCTCGGGATGGGTCAGGGACAGCCACATCGAGATGTTCATGAACAGGCCGACACCGGCAATTGCACAGGCCCAATAGATAACGCGCTGGCCCAGAGTCAGGTCGACATACGTGCCGAATGGGCCGATCACCACACCGAGTACAATCAGGCTGAGCGTTACAATTACCTTGCGTCTGAATGCCGAATTCATGCCGTTTCACGTATCGTAAAATGTCATGTCGATCAATTGCCGAAGTAATTCTGCGACTTGCGAAAAAGCCTTAGTGAATGGCGTGGAAGCCGACAAACTTGTCGTGATCTGACACGATGAACGCCTCTCCAATTCGCCGAAGGCCAGCCGCAATACTGGCGATCCGTGGCCCCGTGTTTTTAAGGCCGAGGGTCAACCTTTGGCCAATCCAGCCGGTGCAACATGGGTCAGAATTTCCGTAACTATATGATTATATGATGATTTTAAAGAATTTGATAAGAAAGTCTGCATTTTTCCCGATAGAAAGAGGTTCCTTTTGCTTACCGCAGTTCTTGCGCCGCTGGTCATTCTTGCCTCTGCGGCATTCTACTGTCTCTCGATGATCGCGATGAAAGCCTGGTGGACTGTTCCGGGTCCGTGGACTTTGATCCTGATCGCAATGGCATTGGTCACTGCCGCGATCTTTGAAATCGTGGCGCTGCGCCAAGAAAGGCTTGGCATCGTATACGTCAGCATCCTTGGGGCGGAGGTGATCATTATCGCCCTTGCCTCCCTGCTTTGGTTTGGTGAGTCGTTTTCTGCCCGGGAGGTGGCTGGGATTGGCCTTGTCCTTGTTGGCACCGCCCTGGCGTGGGACTGACGTTGCTGCCGGTTACCGCGTCGCTGCGCGGCTGCAATCTGAAAGGCTGCAGCGCGCAGGGCGGGCGGATCGACCCGAAAGGGGCGCGCCCAATCCTCTGGCCCGCGCCGAGTGGGATGTATTAGAGTGGATCCGATACATTACCCGGAGCGATCTTAGCCAATGCCCAGACCCGCCCCCATTCTGGCCCCCGCGGTGCGCTCATATCGCGGTGCTATCACGCGCCCCGAACGTTGGGCCGACTGGGTGCCCCGGGCTGGCGACATCCTTGTCTGTACGCCACCCAAATGCGGCACGACATGGACGCAGACGATGCTGGCCATGCTTGTGCACGGGGGCGCTGACCTGCCGCAAAAGCTTCCGTTTCTGTCCCCTTGGGTGGATGCGGATCTGGGTGTCCCGTCCAGCGAAGTGGCGGCCGCCCTTGCGGCGCAGCCCGGACGGCGCGTGGTCAAGACCCACACGCCTACGGACGGGTTCCCGATTTGGGAAGGGGTGACCGTCGTCGCAGTTTATCGCCACCCGTTGGACGTTTTCTTGTCCTTGCACAAACATACGGCCAACCGGGCAAAGCCAGAGCCGGATGACCCGATGGCCCAACCCGTTTCTCAGGCCGTCCGGGCTTATGTCCAAGACCCGCCGACGGGCACAGATTTTGATCGTGACAAACTGGCAATTCTGGTCGCCCACTACGAAAAGACCGTACTTTGTGGTCGGTTACCCGACCTGAAGGTGTTCCACTACTCGGACATGATCAGGGACGGGCGTAAAACGGTTCGGGCGTTGGCGACGGCCGTTGGTATCGACGCTGACGATGAACTGGTCGAAACGGTGGCAAAGGCGACTGCCTTTGGTGCGATGAAGGCGAAAGCGGCGGACTTTGCCCCCGTTGGGGGAACTGGTTTCTGGAAATCGGACGAGACCTTTTTTGACTCTGCCACGTCGGGCAAATGGGAAGGCCAACTTTGCCACGAAGAACTTGCCATGTACGACGCACAGCTGGCCGAACTGATACCCGACACCAAGGCGCGCGACTGGCTTGAGCACGGCGGTGGTCCGGCAGCCTTGTTGTGAACGACGCCTGATTTGAGGTCGATGCATCGTTTGACCAGGTCGATCGAGACCAATCAGGGTAGCAGCGCAAAAGCGATTGACCTTGCCATGGCGGCCCAATTGGGGTCTGCCAGACACCTGAGGCGCAGCCAGAGGAGGCGCATGTCGTGACCTCGTTCATCAAAAAGCATGCGATGCTGAGTATCTCATTCGCCGCAGCCGGGCTGCTGACGCTTTTCTTTCTTGTCAGGTTTCTGGTCTCGACGGTGGTGTGGTCCGACCCCGGGCTTCTGGATCAGGAGATCGCCGGCTGGATGACCCCGCGCTACATCGCGAGATCATGGCAAGTAGAGCCTGACGTCGTGGCGTCAGGTTTGGGGATTGTCATGGATGGAACTGGGCGTCGCGCTACGCTCGAAGAGATCGCCGTTGCGCAGGGTCGCAGTATCGACGACCTGATCGCCGACCTTGATGCCGCTTTGACGACAGCCAAGGGCACCCGCAATGACTGAGACCTTCTTTGGATATGTCTCAAGCTATGGCTTGCCAGTCATTGCCCTTGCCGCGTTCTTCTCATGCCTGGCCGTTCCAATCCCGACATTTGCGGTGATGCTGTCGGGTGGCGCCTTTGCGGCCACAGGTGATCTCGTGCTCTGGCAGGTTCTGGCGGTCGCCTATGGTGCTGCTGTCTTGGGCGATCAGACAGGGTTTCAGATCGGCCGCTGGGGAGGGGCGAGGGTCATTGCGACCCTTGAACGGGACCCCAAGAGGGCGGCCCTGATCGTCAAGGCGCAGGAGGCCGTGGCAAAATGGGGCGGCATCGGGGTCTTTTTCTCGACCTGGCTCTTTGCGCCCTTGCGCCCTTGGGCCCTTGGGTCAACCTCATGGCGGGCGCCGCTGGGATGGCGCGACCCCGCTTTGTGCTTTGGGATGCTGCAGGCGAGGCGATTTGGGTCGCGGTCTATGTCCTTCTAGGGTTCCTGTTCGGGTCGCGTCTGCCCGAGCTTGCGGACCTTGTCGGCGACTCGGCGGGGTTGGTGACGTCCGCGGGGGTTAGCGCGATCCTTGCGGTGTTGCTGATCCGGGCGGCGATACGTCATCGGGCGCATGCCAAGGCCAGCAAAGAAAACGTTTGACAGCAGTCCTCGCGGGTCGCCTCTGCTGGCCATTCTTCTCAACTTCTGGTGACACGCCGCCTTGCGGCCCACAGCAGGGCCGATAGCCGCCGTGCGGTCGGGTGCCGTTGCCTCCGACGATGGCGCGGCCATGGGTGTTGCGTTAGGTCGCGGCTTCCGCGAAAGGAGAGCGTCCGGGCACCTTTGGGCCCCGTTGCGAACTGGTTGGACGGGTACAGTTGCCCAGGAACGGCGCCCCTTCGGACAGCGATCGGCGGACGAAAAAGATGAGGGAAAGCGCAACATGAACACCGCACCAACGGGGGCCACATTGGAAGAGGCCCGCGCTTTTCTTGCCAGGCATCCCGACGTCGAGGGGATCGACATCGTCCTGACAGACCTTCATGGCATCGGACGGGGCAAGATCATCCGCCGCCACGAGCTTGAGGCTCTGTTCGCCGAAGGGCGAGGCATGCCTGCGTCCCTGTTCGCCCAGGATATCCACGGCGATGACGTGGAGGGGGCCTTGGCAACATTCTCGGACAAGGGGGGAGACAGCCGATGCTGGCCCGTGCCCGGAACCCTGGGTCTGCAACCGCTTAGCGGTCGTGGCCTTGTTCTGCTGCAGCTGTTCGACTCTGCCGGGCGGCCGATCCGGCACGATCCTCGGAGCGCGTTGATGCGCCAGGTCGACCGTGCAACGGCCGCCGGGTTTGTTCCGATGGGGGCGTTCGAGCTGGAGTTCTATCTGATCAACGCGTCGCCCGGCGTTGGGGGCGAACGCGCACAGCCGGTCCGCGCCCTTCTTGGAGGGCGGCCGCTTGCATCGAACAACTGCATGTCGGTGGATGAGCTGGACGAAATGTCGCCTTTCTTCGACGCCGTCTATGCGGCGGCAAAGACCTTTGACCTGACGCTTGAGGCGATGATCTCGGAATACGCCGAAGGCCAGTTCGAGCTGACCTTGCGTTACCGTGATCTTGCACGGGCGGCGGATGATCTGATCCTGACCAAGGCGTTGATCCGGACCACAGCCCGTCGGTTTGGTATGACTGCCTGTTTCATGGCCAAGCCCTTTGGGGACCGATCCGGGTCGGGCATGCATATGCATCTGTCCCTTGCGGACAAGGACGGGACCAACCTCTTTGCCGATACGCCAGACGGCGAATTGTCGCCGCTGATGCTGCAGGCGATGGGCGGTATTCGGGGTGCGATGGCTGAAACGATGTTGATCCTCGCGCCGGGTCTGAATTCATGGCGCCGCTTTGCCAGCAATTCCTACTCACCCGCCCAGAACAGCTGGGGGATCGAGGACCGTGGTGTCGCCCTGCGCATCCCCGGATCATCGCCAAAAGCCCGGCATTTCGAACACCGTATCGCCGGGGTTGATGCCAACCCCTACCTCGTGGCCACTGCAGCCTTGGGAACAGCTCTTGACGGGATTGACGCTGGTGCCGAAGTCGGTCCCGCTGGGCCCGAAGGGGCGGCCAGCGCTCCTTTGCCGCCGGACTGGCAGTCCGCGATCGAGGCCTTTGCCGCGTCCGATACGATGCTTGACGTGTTCGGGGCACCTCTGCGAGACGCGTTGGCCGAGGTCAAACGTGCAGAACACGCCCGTTTGGCCAGTCTGGTCACGGATGTCGAATGGTCGATCTACGGCAACAGCCTGTAGCGACCGTCCCGTTGCGCCCGTGGCCGTGACTGCCACGTCGTCCCCTATGCCATCGGATCGAACTGGTCAGCCGCAAAAACCGTGTGGATCACATGGCCGTCAAACATCTCAAGCAGCTTCTTTGAAGTTTCCTTGCTTGCCCATCGGGTTGGAGAGGCAAGCGCCTCTTGGATGTGGTCTCGTGAGGCGAATTTCATTGCCATAACGAGTGGGAAGGGGCTGTCTGCATCGTCGCTTTCCACCTCGCAAAGCACGCGGAGTTCCAAGAGATTTGGAAATGCGCCCCACAGCGGGACAAGGTTTTCGCGCCAATGGGCATGAAAGGCTTCTTCCATACCCGTCTTGATTGTGCCTTTGAAAAACGCGCAGCGAATGAACATCTTGGCCTCTCTTCCTGATTTTGGAGGCAAGCGGCCCCTTTGGCCTTCCAGATAAAGAAACAGCGGGACGCCGCCAAGTGAAACTCTCTTGTCCAGGGCGGGTCTGGGGGTCATCCGGTAGGCGGTGCCGATACCTACCAAGCGCGAGCCACAGAGCGGACCGACGCACTTGTGCTGGTGGGTGCCCGGGCGGTTGCGCGATGGCGCATTCGACCGGTCGATTCCTTTTGCCGAGGGGCCGGGTTTGACGGGCCAAATCGCTGACGTGATTTTCGCCAAAAAACGGGCATCACCAGCTGTTTTCGGGTAGCCTTTGATCGCCATTCTCATTGCATCGAACCAATGGCTGGTGCTATATTAAGGGGGTTAACAGATTGCTGACACGTCAATTGAATGCTGTCGGCCGATCCTGATCGGGAATGCCAAAACAGGACTTCCGCAGAGACCTGCTATGCTGCGTTTTTGTCTTTTGCTGTGACGTACAAACCCAGAGCTATCGAAGCCTCCCGCCGGTGCGGTGTTGTTAGGTATTGAAGGCGTCAAAAGATAATCGTGTTGCATGCTATTCTGAAATATAATCCTGACTTCTATTTTGTGTTTTCGACCTGAAGGACAAGCTGATTTGAAAAGATCGACGTCGTTGTCGCGATTGGCATCCTTGGCCCTTTTGGTCGCAATCGCAATTTATCCAAATTTTGGAGCCAGTCAGACAAGCACGGGAAGTCTCGCTCAAATGTCGGTGCAACCAGTCGGTCATGATGGCGGGTTCGAACTGGTTTTCAGGGATGAATTTGACAAACCGATGCTGAACCTTGATCGCTGGACGACGTGTTTCTGGTGGGACGACAATGGCTGTACGAACCTCGCAAGCAACGAACTGGAATGGTATATGCCGTCCAATGTTCATATCGAGGACGGGGCCCTGATCCTGACGGCCCGGCGCGAAAGCGCGATCGGTTTCGAGGGGCGCGAGTTTCCCTACACTTCGGGCATCGTGACCACGGGTCGCTACTACGCTGAGGACCCGGGGGAAACGCGGTTCGAGGCCACCGAAGGCTATTTCGAAATGCGTGTCAAATTGCCGTCGGGACAGGGTCTATGGCCGGCCTTCTGGATGCTTCCGTCAAGCCTGCATGACAAGCCTGAAATCGACATCATGGAGTTGCTTGGCCATCGCCCTGACATGCTGGAATTGCACTTTCAGTATGAGGACGGCGCCGGTAACCCAAGCAACATCGGACGGCACCTCAGGACCAACGATCTTACCCTCGACTGGGATGTCTTTGCAGCGGAATGGTCGTCCGAGCAGATTGTCTGGTACCTCGATGGTGTCGAAATGTGGCGCTACACCGATCAGCGATATATCCCCGACGTGCCGATGTATCTGCTGATAAACCTTGCGGTGGGCGGGGACTGGCCCGGCGATCCTGACGAAACGACCGAGTTTCCTGCCACCATGAAGGTCGACTACGTCCGCGCATGGGTCAGGAGAGAGGGATGATCCTGGGCCACGAATGCGCGAAGCGTCGGATGCCCCCGCCAGAGGTTAGAGGATGCGCCTGCTAAGTTCCCTCAAGGCGGCAACACCGCTGGTGTTGAATGGCTATGCACTTGTCGCCAATGTCGGGGTCAGTTCTGTTCTGGGCATCGTCTTCTGGATGATAGCGACCCGGCTTTATACGCAAGAGCAGGTCGGGTTTGCGGCGGCTTTGATTTCGCTGATGATGACGACAAGTTTCCTGGCGCAGATGAACATGGGCGCTCTGCTGACCCGGTTTCTGCCATTGGCGGGGGGCGGGGCAGGGCGGCTGATCCTGAAGACCTATGCCGGGGCGGGCCTTTTCGCTGCCCTGGTCGGGACAGGTTTCGCGCTGGCGGCAGGATCGTTCGCCGAACCACTTCTGGTGGTGCGTACCAGCCCCGTCGCGACGATGATATTTGTTGGTGCAACGATCGCATGGACTGTATTCTCGTTGAAGGACGCCGCATTGTCCGGGCTGCGGCGATCAACGTTGGTCCCGGTTGAAAACGCAGCCTATTCGGTCCTGAAGATCGTGGTCCTGGTCCTTGTGGCGCAGTTGGCTCTGCCGAAGACCGGGGGCATCTTTCTGGCTTTTGTCCTGCCCCTTATCCCTTTGATCCTGATCATCAATGCCGCAATCTTTGCTCGGCTACCGGCACGCGCGACGACCCCCGTCGGACAGTTGCCGGACCTGAAGACGGTCTTTCGTTTTCTGGGCTGGGATTTCCTTGGCAGTCTGGGCCTGTCGGCAGCATACGGCCTTGCCCCCTTTTGGGTCACGGCATTTGCGGGCGTGGCCTCGACTGCCACTTATCATCTGGCATGGAGCATGGCCTATTCCATCCACCTTGTGGGCATGGCGATGAGCGTCTCGTTGATTGCCGAAGGCGTGACCGACCCGTTGCGCTTGCGAAGACTTATCGTCGATACTTTGTGCCATGCCCTGATCCTGAGCGTTCTGGCCGTCGTGGTTATCGCCGCCGGGGCCCCGCTGCTGATGGGGATGTTCGGAAAGAGTTATGTGGCTGAGGGCGCGCCGGTCTTGCGTATCCTTGCCCTGTCCTGCTTGCCGTGGACTATCTCAACGATTTATTTTGCCTCGGCCCGGATCAAGGGTGACACCCGTGCCGTTGCCTTGGTCCAGATCAGCACCCTTCTTGTCTTTGCTGCAACTGGTGCGATCCTGGTTGCGGGCCTTGGTGCGCTTGGCGTCGCCCTGGCCTGGCTTGTGGCACATGGCGTTACCTGCGCGGCTGTCGTTGTTTCCGTGATGCGAAGGGATGGCCCCGGCACCCTGGCTGACTGGACCATCGCGCTTGCCCATTCGGCGATGCAGCTGCTGCGGTCGGTTTGGAAAATGCTGCGGGGCGGAAGCAGGATAAACCGGCGGATCGCTCAGGATCTGGTGTCACCAGGTGATTTCCATTGTCCCGATTGTTCCAAGCTTACCGTCCTGGACGGTTCGACCAATTGCGTGACGGCCGTTCTACTGGAAAACGACGGGCCGGCCGGCGGCCCTGTCGGGGTCTTGAAATTCGGAACCAGCCCCAGGGGGCGCGCCTATGTTTCGCGAAATGCCGAGGCGCTTCGGTCGTTGGTGGCGGACACGCGTTTGGCTTCGCACTGGGACCTGATCCCTCGCATTCTGGCTGAAGACACCACGTCCGGGCACATTCACACGGTCGAAACGGCTATTGTGGGGTTTGATGGCCTTCAGTTGGACTTTGGACGCAGCGATGCCTTGCTTGCGATGGCGGTCGCATCATCCACGGTGGCCGAGATGCACCGCAAAACGGCCACCAGGTCGCGTCTTGATGACCGTTGGGCAGAAAACTGGATCGACGCTCCCGCGGCAATCGTGAGGGAGGCGACTGGCAATCTGGGCAATTGGCGGCAGCGCGAAATCGGGATCGAGAGGCTTTGCGCTGACCTGCGAGCTGCCTGTGTCGGACGATGGGCAAACCTTGGTCTAGGGCATGGGGATCTATCGTTCGGCAACCTGTTCTTTTCAGACCGCGATATCACCAGTCGTGATCTGCGCGTTGCGGGCCTCATCGATTGGGAGGCCTATCGCCCGGATGCCCTTGCTCAACTGGATGCCAGCCACCTTGGCCTCACTGTCAGGATGGCCCGGACAGGCGAAGAGATTGGTCCTGTCGTGAGAGATTTCCTGCAATCGGACGGTTGGACTCTGGAAGAGATTGCCGTCTTCAGGACCGCGGGGGTCCGTGATGACAACGACCCGTTGGACGACAAGGCGATCGTTGTTCTGGTGTGGCTGCGCCATGTGGCCACGATTGTCCGCAACACTGAACCTTCCTTGAAGTCCAGACTTTGGCTGGCATGGAACGTTGATCGCGTTCTTGACACAGTCGCGCGTATCCGGTTCGCGGCCCACCCATGACGAGCAGACCCAGAACCGCCCCCCAACAATCGTCTGGGCAGTCAAGATCGCGTCCGAGCCTTGTGGCGCAGGTTTTG
>ERZ887942.1147-NODE-1147-length-19163-cov-11.922598_pt1 | contig 19163 bp, 14 predicted proteins | sample MGYA00521099_ERZ887942 | MGnify/ENA primary metagenome ERZ887942 (study PRJEB32303, sample SAMEA104408605) | aquatic metagenome | biome: Brackish water; feature: Pelagic; material: water | place: Baltic Sea | collected 2014-06-07T06:48:00 | depth 16,251 m ...
GAGGAAGCGCCTGCTGCTGAGGAAGCGCCTGCTGCTGAGGAAGCGCCTGCTGCTGAGGAAGCGCCTGCTGCTGGAGACGACGAAAAGAAAGAAGACGCTTGATTGCGACTCAACGATAATTTTAGGAATGGGCTGTACCGAAAGGATGCAGCCCTTTTCTTTGCCATCACATTCGATAGGACATGAACATCAAGGACTGTTTTTTACTGGGAATGATCACCAAGCCACATGGATACAAAGGCGATGTGGTCTTGTTTGTCGATGCTGATGAGCCACTTCAATACCGGGAGTTGGATAGCATATGGGTGCAAGAAGCCAGTGGGTTGGTTCCTTATTTCTTCGATTCACTGCGACCACATGGCGACCGGTTCGTTGCACATCTAGAAGGTGTTGACACCGAAGCCGCGGCACAACGCTTGGCAGGCAGCAAGGTCTTTCTGCCTGAAAAACTCCTTCCAGAGCTTCCTACTGATTCCTTTTATTTTCATGAAGCCACGGGCTGGACCTTGTTTGACTCCCTCTCGAAAACTGAGGTTGGCAGCATTGTTCGCGTGCTGGACCATGGAGCGTATCCCCTTTTGGAGGTGGATGCTGATGGCAAAGAAGTTCTTGTACCGCTGCCAGATCATATGAATTTGCACGTTGATCGAACTCGCGGCGTGCTCGAAGTTGAACTTCCAGAAGGCTTGCTCGATGTTTACCTTAAAAATTCTGAAGAGGATCAGGACGGAAATGAGCAAAGCAGTGAAGAAGACGAGGAATGGACTGACTGACATGGCGAATTGACCTATCTCGAGTCACCGCCGGTGTCATTGATTCGGGACCAAGGCTACAACAGACTCCGCCAGGCCATGGCCCACTCGTAGCGCAATATTTTGATTTTTGCATCCATGTGGACGGTCCATATCCGGAAATGGCTCCATTGAAAACCTTGGTGTTTCTAATCGTCGCAACAGCAACTGCCTTCCATTAGTCTCGGACCAATCTGCGGATGGCTTGAGCTCCATTTTTATCGTGAAAATGCACGACATAAACGCCACGTGCATCCGGCAAACTCAGTGTCCATCTGGCAGCTTCCGCGTTCATCGGACCGGCTAAAACACGCTGCCCTGAGGCATTGAAAACTTCATACACCGTGCCCGTAAAACCCTCAGGAGTTTCCACAAACACCCGTCCATCCGACGAAGGATTCGGATAAACTTTCCAATCCGAGCCAACGATCGTACCGACGGATGAGGCTACGAAATTTTGCGTGACTTCACTGACCAATTCAGGCGCAGCATAATCCCAATACATGGATTCAAATTCGGCAATGACATCCGTCTCCACCTCGAACATGGGCGCTATCCATCGTGGCGGCATGGCCTGGTACCACAACCTCGCAGTAACACTGCAATTAGAACATCCACTCAACTCAGGAAGAGGAAAAGCATAATGCACCACATCCGCTCCTGTCCCTTCTGCTCCTGATTCTGCACGGTTGAAGTCCCCCGCTTCCATGTCCCACTCCACATTGGCACCAACGACAAGCGTGGTGTCATAAGCAGGGTGGTCTGTACGAAACCCGATTGGAGGCAATCGATTGTCTTTCAGGGTGATGGCCGCGCGTTCAAGTAAATTGGTTGGAGTCCCGGTGACGTCCGCAATAACAAATTCATAGATCTGCACTTGAGACGATTCAGTGATGACATCGTGGTGCGGTTGGAAAGATTCGATACCTCCTTCATCGGCGCCGACAATGTTCACCCCATCTTCTGCCAACTGCCCCGACTGCCAAATCGCATTGCCCAGGCCATCCGCTACTTCCAACTCCAACCAGACTCTTCTTGCAGGGTATCCGGAAGGGAATTTATGCCCTGCTTTGTTTTGCAATTTGACTGAAACAGCGACGTCTCCCGATTCAGGATCGAGTTGGGCCGTTTCAAACGTCATGTCAACACTTTGTTGCTGCAACATCTCAAGCGTTCTATTCAACGTGGAATCAAACTGAGCCTCCGATGCAGTCAAGCCCAACTCTTCGATGTGATCGCGCATCAAGCGGATCATGGACGTATTGGCGCCCACGAGATAATGAAGTCCAAAAGGACTGCGGGGTTCCAAAAAGGAATAACCACTCGAAATAATGACCGGATCGTCTAATTGAGGCATGTGACACCCTTGACACTCCTGCTGCAACGCATTCGATTCACCATCGACTAGGTCCGGCTCATAAACGCTATTGAGCCACTCATGATACGTTGCTTGCTCAATGTAGTCAGCTCCCGTGGCCTCCCCCTGCAGGTCGGCTGTCTGTGTGATCAAGGAATGGCATCCAGCACACACTTCACTTTCTGCACTGTGCTGCCCAAATAAAGGCTCATAACCAACATAGGTTGTCATGGGCAGCCCATAAAGCAGTGGTTCAGATTTGCTGCCTCCGTAGGGTCCGTACAAAGTGTCTTCTACAAAATTGAGCAGGCCACTGAACTGCTGCCCAATGTTCTCCGCCGATTGTTGATGACACGCATTGCAGGATACGCCGTCGAGCGCCAAGCTATCCAGCAGCAACTCGGCCATGGAATAAAACTCCTGGCCATCGTGGTGCGCAGCAAAATGGCCCAATGGCGCGTGGCATGAAGTGCACTTGTCTTCCAATTCAAGTTGATGAGCGGGATTGATGGCCACCTCCTGACTCACCTTGGCTTGCCAAAAAGGATCCTTGGCAGAATTGGCCATCAAGGTACTGCGCCAATCATCGGTCACATTGACATCCCAGCCACCAGGCATGGGCACTGCAGGGTATGTTTGTCCAACGATACTTGCATAATGGTTGGGGTCTGTCGCATGACATCCAGCACATTTTCCGCTGCCTGCAAACAAACTATTCACCGTGTCTGGCAAGCCCCCATAAGCTGATCGAAAGATGGACGAATGATACGGGTCACCCTCGGCATGCAAACGATCTGGTCTCTGAGCACTGCTCATGATGACCATCGCACCAAATGCTGCGATCAAACTTGTCCAAACGAGCGATTTCATAATTTCTTAATCCCCTAAAATAAGGCCGCTATGATGAAAATGAGAAGACAATGACCTCCATGACATGAACTGGGGCTTGAAAGGGCCCACATGCGCACTGAACCGAACCGTGACCTCATTGAATGACCAATTCTTTGATGATTTTTCGACCAATTTGCTCATTGATGCGCTCCACAACCTTGGTTTTATTCATGAGCAACTCCTCTTTTAAAGGACCACTCTCTAGAGAAACCCAAAGTTGACCACCAGCCTTCAAGCGAATGCTTCGTGTTTGCCGATCTACCATTTTACCAAAACAGGATTTCCATGCCAACACGATGTCCACCTCGTCCATCTTGCTCTGCATCCGGTTGACCCGAATGAATTGTTCGATGGCGGCCTTCAGGGGTTTGGGATCTTGTGAACTCACGTGTCGAAGTTAGGCGCAGCAACCGGCTCTTGCGCAATGGCCTCACCATTTTTCACTTCGAACACCCGCACATCCGCTCCAGTCGCAGCAAACAATTCAGGAATCCTACCCAAATCAGTGTCCGTAATAAATACTTGTCCAAACGCTCCCGAGGTCACGTGCGCCATCAAGGCCTGCACCCGCTTCTCATCAATCTTATCGAAAATATCATCCAGCAGCAGGATGGGCTGCACCCCAGTAGCCTCCTGGATGTGCGCTCGTTGAGCCAACCGCAACGCAATCAAAAACGACTTCTGTTGCCCTTGTGACCCAAAACGCTTCAGGGGATGTTCTGCCAATTCAAACCGGACATCATCTTTGTGAATCCCCATGGTGCTTCGACGAAGTCGGCGATCATCTCCTTGAGCCGCCAGTAAAGACTGCAGAAACTCCTCCTCCACCGGCTCTACAGCCGTCACATACGATAAACCCACACGCTCCGCTCCGCCCGTGATTTCCTGGTGAACCGTTTGAAATACAGGTGCGAATTTGGTCAGGAAGGTTTCACGGCGGCGGCGAATGGCCACTGCAAGGGGAATGAGTTGAGCATCCCACGGCTCCAAGGCCGTGGCATCCCATGTACGATTCTCAGCGAAATACCGCAACAACATGTTCCGTTGATTCAGGGCCTTGTTATAGTCCATGACCTGTTGCAAATAGGACCGATCAAACTGAGAAATGACCGAATCCAGCCATTTCCTCCGAAAATCACTGCCCTCATGAATCAAAGCGGCATCATCCGGGGCAATCATCACCGCTGGAAAACGGCCGATGTGATCTGCCATGCGATCGTAGGCCTTTTCATTGCGGCGGAAGACTTTTTTGACGCCGCGTTCAACAGCACAACTCACTTGTTCAAGTTGATCATGGCGCAAAAAACTGCCCTTTATCAGCATGTGTGTTTCCTCATGCGTGATGTTTTGGCCATCAATGGGATTGAAATAACTCTTGGTATGACACAAATAATGCACCGCGTCCAAAACATTGGTTTTCCCACTCCCATTGTCGCCCAGCAAGCAATTCACCTGTTTTCCGAACGCCAGGTCTGAGCCAGAATGGTTCTTGAAATGATGGAGATGAAGATCTTGAAGAAGCATGATGCGAATTTCACTATTTTTGCTCGGTCTTTCATAAAGATTTAGAACAAACGATTACAAGCGCCATGGCGAAGAAAAATCAGACGGATGAGTCGAACTTGCTGAATGTGGACGAGGTCTACACAAAAACAGAGCAATTCGTTGATAAAAATAGAAGTGCTTTAACCTACGGTGTAGGGGGGCTTGTTGTGGTCATTTTAGGCGTTTTGGCTTACCAAAGCTTTGTAGTGACACCTGCTGAAAATGGCGCTGAAGAAGCGGCTTGGAGAGCAGAGTCATACTTTGAAATGGATTCGTTGGATCTCGCCGCTTATGGCGATGGCTACGAAGCTGGATTGGAGGAGATCATGGCTTCTGAGTCAGGGACAAGCGCTGGGACACGCGCGGCATATCGCATGGGTGTATTCCATCGCGATGCGGGCGCTTTTGAAGACGCCATTGCAGCCTTCGAACAGGTCGATTTTTCCGATGAAGTCATTCAGGTTTTGAGCACAGGAAACATCGGCGATTGCTATGTTGAATTGGGAGATTATGCTGCGGCACTCAACCATTTTGAAAAGGCGGCCTCTTTGGCTTCTTCTGGCTTAGCTGAGTCCGTGTTGGCTCCTATGTTCCTATACAAAGCAGCCATCGTCGAAATTGAATTGGGCGATATGGGAAGCGCGCAAAAGAAACTCAATCGCATTGTTGCTGATTACCCCAAGAGTCAGCAATTCAATACGGCCAAAGGGTTGGTGAGTTCGTTGAACAAAAGCTAACTGAACATGGCGACTACAGGTCACAACCTGAGCGATTACGACAAGTCCAACTTGCCCAATGGTGCCCACTTTCGAGTGGGCATCGTTGTTTCCAAATGGAATGACTCCATTACTTCCGGACTGTTAGAGGGAGCCCTCGAGGTGCTTTATGCCGCCGGAGTCCCAAAGGACCAGTGCATTGTGCAGGCCGTTCCTGGAGCGTTTGAATTGCCCATGGCGTGCCAATGGATGCTAGAAAGCACTCCTGAAGTCGATGCCGTTATTGCGATTGGGGCAGTCATTCGAGGAGAAACTGCACACTTCGACTACGTCTGCCAAGCGGCATCAACCGGGATTCTTCGAGCGGGAATGGACAGTGGAAAGCCAGCCATCTTCTGCGTACTCACAGATGATCATATGGAGCAATCGATTGCACGATCCGGAGGAGCATTGGGCAACAAAGGAATTGAAGCTGGCGTGGCCTGCCTTGAGATGTTGGCCTTGAAACATCGCATATTCGCATCCTGATTATGATCTCACGATTGGTGTCTTTTTGCAAGCGGCAACCGCTTGTCGCTATTCTAGCGCTCGCCCTGATCCTTCGCTTATCTGCCGTTTGGAACTCTACGGGATACTTGATGCATGACGATCATTTTCTCGTTGTGGAGACGGCGGCTTCATGGGCTGTCGGCCAAGACTACAATCAATGGCTTCCGAGCGCTCAATTGGCGGCGGGAATTGAAAATCCAGCGCCCCATCAAGCGAACTTGGCCTACCCAGGGGTCGTCTGGTTGGTTTTCAAAGGTTTCCATTCCATTGGAATTGAACATCCCTCGACACAGATGCTCCTGTTGCGACTGCTGCATGCTTTGTATAGTCTACTGATCGTTTATTTTGGGTATTGTATTGCGTTCCGCGTCGCCGATCGGCGCACAGCCATTTGGAGTGGATTGGCTCTCGCGGCTCTGGCCTTACTCCCAAACCTGAGTGTCCGTCAATTGGTGGAAGTCATTTGTATTCCACCACTTATGTGGTCAACATGGGTTATCGTTCGCACCGACATCCACCAAAGGACCGCCGGCACTTGGCTTCTCGCAGGAGTCGGCTTGGGTCTTGCCACAACACTTCGCTATCAATGCGGAATCTTTGGAATCGGCTTGGCAGCAGCCATCCTCTGGGAAGCACCCACCAACCAACGTTGGCGTGCCATCACATCCATTGCTTGGCTAGGAGGTTCTTCTCTCATCGTCTTTTCAATCGGTCAAGCTCAGGACGTCATCCTCTGGGGGCGACCATTTGCTCAATTGCAAGCGTATTTCGGTTACAACACCACCCACTCAGGAGGGTATCCGCAAGGCTATTGGCACCAATACATTTGGACGCTTCTTGGCCTGCTCATCCCTCCTTTTTCCTTTGCTTGGCTGTTCGGCTATTTTCGGGAATTCAAGCGGCATGCGCTGCTCGTTCTTCCCGCCTTGGCCTTCCTTGTTTTTCACAGCTATTTCCCGAACAGGCAAGAGCGTTTTATTTTGCCGGCCGTGCCCTTTATCATCATTGCCGGCACCGTGGGGTGGATTCGGTTTCGAGATGCTTCGGCCTATTGGAAACGCCATCGAGTTTTAGAGAAACGCGTGCTGATCGTTGGTGTCGTTTTCAATGCACTTTTGGTCACAGGATTCACCCTTGTGGAAGGCAAGAAATCCCGAGTTGATTCCATGTTGGCACTCTATGAATTTGGAGACGTGGACAACTTTCTGGTTGTGCATGTGGACACCCATTCCCAACCGCCGCAATTCTACTCCGGAGCGTGGCAGCGTTATTGGACGAGCGATTCTGGAACGGACATTGTCAACCATCAGCAGGTCATGTGCCAATCTTCAAACCGGGCATTCCCCAATTACATCCTGTTTTTTGGAGATACGCATTTGGGAGAATCCATTGAGGCTTATCAAAAAGTCTATCCATCCATGGCGTACGTTCAGCAGACTCCACCGGGCAAGTGGGACCAGTTCATCTCTTGGCTAAACCCTGTGAATACAGTAGAACGCGTTCTCATATACAAGGTGGATCCTACCTCAGAGTGCGAGGCTTTATCCTCTTCAGCGCTTCTAGATAGCTGATTGCTTTCGGAACCTTCTCACGTTGTAATTTCGCGGCATGAATGGAACCCTCTCTTCTTCTTTTCAGCGTGTGACATTGAGTCTCTTCGCTGGAATCTTTTTGCTTTGTTCACACGGTTGGGCGCAATATCCCGGGTATCAGCAAGGTGCTGATTATACGATGACCATTGATTTGGACACCACGCTTCATCAGTACCACGGAACCATGACGGTGGTCCTGAAGAACAATAGTCCCGATGCTCTGAAACAAGCCTATTTCCATTTGTTTTTCAATGCCTTCCAACCGGGCAGTATGATGGACATTCGCTCGCGAAACATTGTGGATCCGGACTCCCGAGTTGGTGATCGAATTGGCAATCTTCCCGAAAATGAATGGGGCTGGATTGAAGTCGAAAGTCTCCAAGTCAACGGCAAGGCGGTTCAATTCGATCACGATGGAACGCTGCTCGACGTCACACTCAACACTCCCATTGGCTCGGGCAAAAAAGCCACATTTACCATGGAGTGGGACGCTCAAGTCCCCCGTCAAATTCGACGGAGCGGCTGGATGAATAAAGAGGGCATCGAATATTCCATGACCCAGTGGTATCCCAAGTTGTGCGAATACGATCACGATGGATGGCACACAGAACCTTATATCGGAAGGGAGTTTCACGGGATTTGGAGCGATTTTGATGTCACAATCAACCTGCCCGCTGGATACATCGTTGGAGGAACGGGGACACTCAAGGGCCAAGAGGCCGAATCCATATCATCTGGAACATGGCATTTCACGGCAGAAAATGTCATCGACTTTGCTTGGGCGGCAGACCCCGATTACATCCACACATCCAAGCAACTCAACGACGTAACCCTAAACTTCTACCGACAGGCAAACCCCGAGTTTGACGCAGCATGGGAAAGTCTGCCGGAATACGCAGCCAAGGCAATGGAGTTCCTCAATGAAGTCGTAGGTCCTTACCCCTACCCGCAGTACACAGTGATTCAGGGAGGCGATGGTGGCATGGAGTATCCCATGGCAACCTTGGTGACAGGGCACCGAAGTGAGCGAAGTTTGATCGGCGTCACGATCCATGAGATGGCACATTCGTGGTTTCAAGCCGTTTTGGCGACGAACGAAAGTTTGTATGAGTTCATGGATGAAGGCATGACGAGTTATGTCACTTCCTTGTGCATGAGCCACCTTTTCACAGAGGCCATGACAGGAAAGAACCCCCACCGGTCCTCCTACAGTGGTTACATCAGTCAAGCGCTCAGCGGCAAAGAGGAGCCTTTGATTACGCATGCTGATCATTATCAAACCAATCGTGCATACGGTGTCGCAGCCTATTCCAAGGGGGAGGTATTGCTTGCGCAATTGGCCGCGATCATGGGAGATGAAGCGCGTGATCAAGGACTCAAGTCGTACTTCAAAGAGTGGTCATTCAAACACCCCGGACCAATGGATTTCAAGCGTGTCATGGAGAAGACATGTGGCATGGACCTGGACTGGTACTTCCAATACTTCATGCATACGACTCACCAAATTGATGCGTCCATCGAATCGGTTACGGCTGGCAACGATACGTTGACCATCACCATGGCCCGTCCAGGTGCTATGCCGATGCCTGTTGACCTTTTGGTGACGTACACCGATGGTTCCGAGGACGCCTTCCACATTCCATTGGTGATGATGCGGGGACACCGAACGCTAGATCCGCAGGAGGTTTTGCTTGAGGATTGGGCTTGGACTCATCCGACGTATACCCTTGAATGGCCTACCACTAAAACAATTCAGCGTGTTGAAATTGATCCGCTTCGCAAAACCGCTGACGTGCAACGGGCGAACAATACCGTTGTCTTTGACACCCAAAAATCCCAGCAGTTTCTGCGCAACTGAGCATGTTTGAATACATTATTTTAGATCGTTCGAAACCGTGGGGCATTCCACTTAGTTTGATTTTAGGCCTCGGGATCCTGTTCGTTTTAGGCCCCATGCAATTGAAAACGGCCGAAGGAATCCCCATTACGCTGCAATCACTTTTGGTGGTGCTCATCCCCTTACTCGTAGGTTGGAGACTGGGACTGAGCGTTGTCATCCTGTATCTAATCTCTGGTGGATTGGGGTTGCCTGTTTTTGCCTATGGAACATCCGGATGGGAGCGATTCACAGGGTCTACGGGTGGGTTTTTATTGGCCTTCCCGCTCTCAGCACTGTTGGTTGGATGGGCTGCTGAACGCATTCAGAAGCAACGCGCTTTCATGGGAACACTTTGCATCTTGGCCGGACAGGTTCTAATCTTGGCCTTGGGGTTGCTCTGGCAACGCACGATCGTTCCCATCGCAGAGCCTGTTTGGGAAACGCTTGCCCGATTGGGGCCGGGGCTTCTTATGAAAACAGCTTTTGGCGGTCTTGCCGTGGTTACTTTGAGCCGAATTATAGAACGCAACTCTACAGAAAACCCAACCAACAAATCATGAAAAAAACTCTACTGCATTGCTTTGGAATTTTGGGAATAGCGGCCTTGTTTATTGCCTTCACGGGATGCCAAGATCAACCCACAACCCCACGCCGGAATCAAGCCATTTTGGACATGAAAAGAGCCACAGACCATCACAGTTTTAGCAAACCAGAAGAAGCCGTTGTCACTCATTTGGATTGGAACGCTTCCATTGACTTCGACACCCGTGTCATTGCAGCCACAGCTCGTTATGCGATTCAAACCAGCGAAGGGGCCAAGCGCATCCTATTTGACGTGGTCGACCTGAACATCCTGGACGTGACTGTAGACGGTCAAGTCGTAGAATGGGCCCTGGGGCCAAAACAAGATTTCATCGGACAGCCGCTGAGCATTCCCATTGGCGAATCCAGTCAAGAGGTCAGCATCCGCTATGAGAGCGCACCCGATGCTGGTGCGCTGCTTTGGGTGGAAGGAGAGCAGCCGTTCTTGTTCACTCAAAGTCAAGCTATTTTGGCTAGAACCTGGATTCCTTGCCAAGACTCACCCGGCATTCGATTCACCTACAATGCCCATGTGCAAGTCCCTGTGGGCACCATGGCGTTAATGAGCGCAACGAATCCAACAGAGCAAAGTCTCGATGGACATTATGACTTTAAGATGGAACAACCGATTCCATCCTATCTGCTCGCCCTCGCAGTCGGCAATGTCGAATTTCGGTCGGTCGGGCCCCACACGGGTGTCTATGCCGTTCCTGAATTGATTGATGCCGCCGCGTATGAATTTGGCGAAATGGAACAACTTTTGGTCGCCGCTGAAAACCTCTATGGCCCTTATGCGTGGGAGCGCTATGATTTACTAGTCCTACCCCCTGCCTTTCCTTTCGGCGGCATGGAGAATCCTCGACTCACGTTTGCCACCCCCACGATCATTGCTGGCGACCGCAGCCTTGTCGCATTGGTAGCCCACGAATTGGCGCACAGCTGGAGCGGCAACTTGGTGACCAACTCGACTTGGGACGACTTTTGGCTCAACGAAGGGTTTACGGTCTACTTCGAGCAACGCATTATGGAGTCGGTGTACGGACGTGAAATCTCTGAGATGCTAGCGACCCTCAGTTACCAAGGTCTCGTCGACGAAGTCGATGAAATCATGGACACGAATCCTGATGACACGCATTTGAAGTTGCATCTACAAAATCGGAATCCCGATGATGGCATGACCGCTATTGCCTATGACAAGGGTTACTTCTTCCTCCGTTTGATGGAAAAGACAGTCGGACGCGCGCCTTTCGATGCCTTCTTGAAGAACTACTTCGAAAGCAATGCCTTCACGGTCATGGACACAGAGCGCTTTATTGATTATTTGAAGACGAACTTGCTCAATACCGATGAGTTGTTGGCGGCTGTAGATTTAGAAGCCTGGATTTACGGCCCCGGCTTGCCTGAAAACTGCCCTCAGGTTCGATCTGAGCGCATCGAAAATGTGGACGCGACCTTAGCCGCTTGGACCCATGGAGATCTCGCTACGAGCGCATTGCCTTGGAACGAGTGGGTGTACCAAGAGCGCTATCGTTTTCTTTCAAATCTAGAAGACAACATGTCATCGGAGAGACTCGCAGAACTCGATGCTGCCTTCCAGATCACACAGACGGGCAACAACGAAGTGCTTTTCGCTTGGTTGGAACAAGCTGTTCGCAGCCAGTATGCGCCCTCTTACGAGCGCTTGGAATCCTTTTTAGTCCGCGTTGGACGACGGAAATTCCTCACGCCGTTGTACCGCGCGTTGGTGGAAACAGATCAAAAAGATCTTGCTGAATCCATCTACGCCAAAGCCCGCCCCAATTACCACAGTGTAGCAACGGGTACCATGGATGAATTGCTCGGGTTGAACTGATTCTCGATCGACCTAATGGTGAACATAAAAAAAAGCCCTGGCTTGAGCCAGGGCTTTTCTTTTTCACTGTTTTTTCGGTGAACAAATCACACCCAAGGAGACCCTATCTCGTAACGAAGACTGAGCCCGTTACCTCTTGTCGTTCTGCCGTTGAACTCGTTGCATACACGACAACACGATAGTAGTAAATCCCATCGGGGACAAAATGCTCAGATTCAGGTCCTGATGGGCCATACCACGGCTCTTCGAGATCATGGGTTTCAAACACTTTATTGCCCCATCGATTGAAAATCTGCATGGTAAAGCGGTTCGGATCTATATCCGCACCTTGAACAAAAAAGGCGTCGTTTATTCCATCGTTGTTCGGCGTGAATGAAGTCGGGATGTACAAGGCGAAGAGGTCTTGAATCTCGATGATGCGCGTGATTTGGCTCGAACAACCATTTTCATCCGTTACGACGAGGGTCACGGGATAGTCACCGCCTACATCCATTGGGAAGACAAATTCAGGGTCCGGCAACAAAGATCCTCCTAAACTTTGGATGCTGTCAAAGAGCCAATACCAATCCACTACATTGTTGCTATTGACCGACTCAAACTCAATTTTCGTATCAGGAACGCGAGTCGGTTGCGGTGTAGCCGTGAATCCAACAGACGGTCGAGGATACACCTGCAAGTAGCCCGGCTGGAAATCGGTGTACTCACATCCTATGAGCGAAGTGATGTTGTACGTTACATCATATCCACCAGGACTAGGGTATACATGCACTGGGCTGGTTTCGTCACTGAGCTCTCCATCTCCAAAGAACCACTCATGCTGAGAAATCTGGGCAATGTCCACCAAGCTCTCAAATTGAAAGATTCCCGGAATGCATGCTCGTGTTGTGTCGGATGTGAAATCAGCCGGAATCGGTGTTTCGATTACAACTTCGATGCATTCCGTGATTGCCGGCGTTTCGCAGTTGTCAGTAAGGGTCAGACAATATGTTCCTGTCGCAGCAGGATAGTCCACAATTTCAAAATCATTCGTTCCAACTGGAACATTTTGCCAAGTCCAATTGAAGTTATAACCTGCGCCACTCCCGCCCTCAAAAACACTCGCTTCCACTTGTGCAAACGCCCCACCGCATATCAATGCCGGTGCAGCCAATTCGATAGACAGAGAATCATTTACTTGCACCGTCACCGTCTGTGGCGCTGATGTGCAGCCATTGGTTGCCGTTGCGAATACTTCGTAATCCGTATCCACAAAAGGTGACACCAATTGGTTGAATCCAGTGCCCAGACCATTGTCCCATGAATATACCCAAGCATTGCCTGGATCCATATCACTGGACACCTCCAAATTCACCGATCCATTGATGCAGATAATGGGATTGACCGTCAAATCAAAGTCCATAGGAACAGGAGCGCTCAGAATAAGCTCCATCTCATAGACACATCCTCCAGAATCACTCAATTCGAGATCGTAGACTCCCTCATCCAATCCTGTAAAAACATCGAGACCACCATTTGAAATGATGGTTTCAACCAACGTCGCCCCTTCAGTGAGCACCAGTGTCCAAGGGCCATCTGACGGTGGTTCTGAAATGGTCACAGACACTGAACCATCCGTAATTAAACACGTTGGGTTGGATGATGTGACGTCATAGTCAAAACCAGGAAGCACACTAACAACATCTTCAGTACCACAATAGGGCATTCCAATTGGCTCCACCAACAACGTATACTGAATGGGCGTTCCATCAAAATCCAAAACTGTCGGCGTTGCACTTGTCGGATCATCCAAGTAGGTCGTGGGCTCCCAGCTCCATAAGTATCCGCATTCAACCTGTCCGCCGCATGAAGCGCACCAGACTGACTCCTCCATACCGCCCGAGCCACAGGAGTTTCCGCCATCCGAAACATACACAACCGTCAAGCAGCCATCCGCATTGGTTGCCGTGTAGGTCAGGCCCGTTAAATCACCTTCAACAGTTGCAATCAACGTTGCAGTGTCTGAATCACCATCGTATATATTCACTGCATCCCAAAAAGCTTCTACCATTCCAGAACTGAAGTCAACCGTCATCATGGTGCCATCGCCCGGAACATCTGGGCAGTATGTGAAGACATCATATGCGTTGTTGCCATAACAATAGCTCACCGTTCCTTCATCATTGGAACACGGAGAGTCCGCCGCTCCAACAAAAGCTCCTTCAAGCTGCACGGGGTTTTGACAGAAAATCAAGTCAGCTCCAGCTGTCACTGAATTGCCCAGTCCCGGGATCACCTCAATGTTCACAATGGTATCCCATGAGCAACTGAAGTTGTTCGTGACGGTGTATGTAAAAGGATACGACCCCGGCGTATCAAACATCAAGTCAACATAATCCGCCTCTTCGTCAAGACTTTCCACCCCGTAGGTCGATGTTGAGACTTGCCAAAAACTAGAGTCCATATCCGCTCCAATGGTTGGCGTGAACGTCGTTACCCCCGGAACAATGGCTGGGTTGAAATCAATCCCCCACTCAAACAAAAAACCATTGTCTGCAGCCCACTGATCCAAAATATTGAACTCCCAAATGCCGTTCAACGGACACCCGACGAGATCACAAATGTCACCACACGTAGCATAGAGGCCTGCGGGCACAGCATTGAATCCATCCAAATTGGGGTTGTCTGGGTCATCCAGAACATATTCACCCTCAGTACTCCAAGAATACTCATAGCCCACGCCAGGAGTTGGACTACCGCCTCCGTCTCCAAAGACGGGCTCACCCAAATCATTCCCACCCAGATCGGGATTGTTGCAACCAGAGGGGTCCACTCCTCCTGAAGCACCATTGTCCATAATGAGGACTTCCGTCCCGTCAGGACAGGTAATCCACATGGTTAAATCGCCAATAAAAGAGTGTTCAATGACTGCAGAAAAAGACATCAGATCATCGCAATCTTCCAACACCTGATCAGGGTCGAAGAAGTCAATGAAAAGTTCCGAAGTGAACGGGATACCTGTCGCGTCGGGCAAAGGCTCCGACTCAGAAACAGCCAAGGGAGGCAAGGCAGTCCATGTAATACTCTGGACCGGGTTGCCATCTAGATATCCCGGGGACCCGGTGCAGAGCGGGGAAGAGAAACTAGCGTTGAAAATTGGAATGGTTGACACAAGCACCTGATACGGTTCAAGGTTCACACTATTGCATTGGTTTTCATCTTCGACGACCAGTGTCACCAAATATTCTCCTGGCTCGTCGTAGTTGTGCGATGCCAAAGGGCTATTCGTTGTTTCCACATTTCCATCTCCCCAATTCCAGATCCAATCGGCCAAAGGAACTCCATCTGCAGTGGAAGCACCCCCATCAAAGAACACATCCTGAAATGGGCAGATTCCGACACTTGGGTTGATGTTATCAAATGGAGCTGGTTCCGTCAAGGCAAAAGCTGATGCTGGATACGTGCAAGGTGTCACACATGATATCTCCGCCGCCCAACCGATGTCACCGCCTGAAGCTCCGTTATTGCACGCAAATTGAAACGTCAAACAGCCCGTTGGGTTGTTGATCGACGCCGTAATGGTCATGTCCTCAAACAAATTGCCTGACCCGGCTCCAACCATCGGTGCGCCGTTGGTTTCTCCATCAAAAACGTACAAAACATCGCTGTTGTTGGGATTGGCATTGGTTTGAACATCAAACCCCAAAAAAGTCACTGAAACTGCTGTTCCGGGCTCATCCGGACACAAGGTTATTGTGTAATCATTGTCCGTATAGGGTCCTCCATCACCAGCGACGCCAATTTGGTCATCGTAGAAAATACCTCCACACGTCGAAACCGTCCCCCCCTCAGAGATCAATATCTGAGACACGAGGTGTTGCCCTGTGCCTAGGAGCATCAATCCGAATAAAACAGGCAACAGGAAGAACGGATTGGAAGTTCTCAAGATGGACATGTCAAATTTGTTCATCGAATAATTTTACTGTTCAGGTGTACAGTCGACCACATCGACTGACAAGCCAAGTTAAAACACTAGTGCACCTCATATGGTTGCTCGAAAAAAGTATTTCAACCGCATCATTCTAATAAAAGAAGACAGAAAGACTTGGCTGGATGCAAACATCATCCGTCAATCCGCACAACGTCAGAATGAATGGATTTCGACCCATCAGGATTGGTTACTTCTAAATTCCAGAAATAACGCTCTCCAATTCTCACTCTTCCTCCCCCTTGAATCTGACCTTTCCAGGCTTTTTGAGCACTTTCGGACTCAAAAACCAATTGACCATCTACGTCGAAGACCGAGAATAACCATGGCTTAAACGCATCATTCGCAGCTTCGGGTAAGAATTCATCATAGCGACCGTCTCCATTGGGCGAAAACATCGCTGGAGCTCCGGCGACATGTCGGTCTCCTAATTCAATATTCCCGACGGCTACATCTTGACATCCAAACGCATTGCTGACTATGAGATTTACAGGGTACGCTCCGGGCTCTTGAATCGTGATGCGGGATCCGTTGAGACCGAGTTCTGTCATGACCCAAGTGGAACTGCTCGCACTTTCTGTGGCATCGACCAAATGAATCTGAACTCCATTTCCCGTGTTCACGTCAAACTCCCAATCCAACCTTGCTTCGGGTTTTGGACGAACAACAATCATGTCTTCAATCGACTTGGTTCGGATGTACCCATTTTCATGCGAACGAACTGAAACCGTAATGTCATATGAACCGGGGCGATCGAACACATGCGACGGTGTGCTCTCCTGAGAAAACGTCCCATCACCAAAATTCCAAAGAATGGAACCGGTATCCATGAATTTATCTAAGGCAAAATCCACTTCCGTTCCTTCACAGGCCTCCTGAACCGAACTCGTCATTTTCACCGAGATCAATTCCACTTCCTTGTCATCCTCATCGCCAACAGAAGCATGATTCGCTTTCACATTTACACTCGTGAATAATTCGTTCTCGTCACTGTCCTCGTTCTCAACATCAACCAGAATCATTGAGCCCTCACCATTCTGATCCGACTCCACACTGGACATTTTAACAGAATTGGAGGTGCGAGCAGATGACTCCCGAAACACCATTCTTCGATGGCTCCCTGCAAGTTGCGCTTCCGAGTCCATCTTTAAATTTTCGCTCCAAACACCTTCTTCCAGGTTTTCTGAAAAACGCACCGAATGCTCGATCGAAGCAACTTCTTCGATTACACCTGACGAAGCTACTCCCTCATTTTGATGACCTGTCGCTGTGAAGAAGTCCAAAATGAACGGGTACGAAATCCACAAAGTGAGTCCAGCCGCCACGGCAGTGGCTCCTATAGCAAAACGTTCTGCAGCACGAATTCGACTGGTCACGTCCGATTTTTCAGGGACAACTTGAGCATCCAGTTTGGACTCAACACTGCTCCAATCCCCTTGAACCTCTGGCTCAAAAGCATCAAAAGCCTGGGCCATTTTATCTTCTATGCTACTATTATTCATTCGAATATGCTCTCATTTAAACACTCGATTCTCCTATTAAGATGCTCCGCACATTTCTGCGCGCTTTGGCCAAATTCGATTTTGAAGCCCCCACAGAAATACCCAGCTGACTGGCGATCTCCTGATGCCCCAAATTCTCAAAAACAGCCAAGTTAAATACGGTACGATACACGGGGGACAAGCGCTCCATAGCCTGCAAAACATCGTGTACAGTAAAAGCCAAATCAGCATCCTCATCTTCTTCGATGACCGCCTCATCAGCCAGCATATCCATCGAACGTTCATCTGCCAGAATCCATCCGGAAGCTTTATTTCGACGGATCGCATCAATGGCTGTATTCACCATAATGCGCCGCATCCAACCTTCAAAAGAACCTTTCGAGGTGTACCCTTCAATGTTATTAAACACCTTAAGAAAACCCTCTTGCACAATGTCTTGCACCGCATCCTGATCGGAGGCATAGCGGAGACATATTCCAAACATCAACCGGTAATACCGATCAAACAACCATTTTTGGGACAACCGGTTTTGCCGCTTGCATCCGTCAATGTGATTTAGGAGTTCTGTCTCAGACATGGCTTTCGCCGTAACTATAACGTGAAGCACAAACGAGGGTTGCCTGCGCGTTGTCAATTTATAACCAATCCACTGAATTGCAAGGAATCAAGCAGAGAACCGCTTCGTAGCCGTGATTTTAGATTGCCGTTTGCAATTGCGCGCGAACTAACTTTGCTCCATGCGAGTAGTGGTCGGACTTTCGGGAGGAGTAGATTCCAGTGTAGCAGCTTATTTGTTGCAGCAACAAGGCCATGAGGTCATTGGTCTTTTCATGCGCAATTGGCACGATGAATCGGTCGTCATTGACAATGCATGTCCTTGGATCGACGACGCCAACGATGCGGTCATGGTGGCGGAGCACTTGGGCATCCCCTTTCAGGTGCTCGATCTCAGCGACGCGTATCGTGAGCGCATAGTCAATTACATGTTCAAAGAGTATGCTGCAGGCAGAACACCCAATCCGGATATTCTTTGCAACCGAGAAATCAAATTTGACCTATTCCTTGATGCAGCGAAAAGCATCGGTGCGGAAGCCGTCGCAACCGGGCACTATTGTCAAAAAGAAACGCTCGTGACGCCTCAGGGTGAGGTTCATCGTTTACTCGCAGGGGCTGACCCGAACAAGGACCAAAGCTATTTTTTGTGCCAATTGAATCAAGAACAACTTCGGCAAGCTTTATTCCCGATCGGCCACATGCTCAAGCCCGACGTGAGAACGCTCGCCGAAGAAATTGGATTGCCCACCGCACAAAAAAAAGACAGTCAAGGCCTTTGTTTCATTGGAAAGGTGCGCCTCCCTGAGTTTTTACAGCAACAGTTGGAAGTGAAACCTGGTGACATCGTTGAAATTGAAGGAAACCATCCCATGTTTGGAGAAAGGCAAGCGTTGGCCATCGAATCTCCAAGACTCGATGCTCATCCGTTTATTTTCAGTCCTGACCAAGGCCAAGTCGTCGGAAAGCATCAAGGCGCTCATTTCTTTACAGTCGGTCAGCGCAAAGGATTGCAAGTCGGGGGAAAGGCTGAGGCGTTGTTTGTTTTGGCCAAGGATGTTGTTACCAACCATTTGTACGTCGGACAGAGCCCTGAACACCCGGGATTGAATCGCAAGGCTCTCTTCATGCAGGAAAACGAAGTGCATTGGATCCGTGAGGATCTTGAGATAGCAATAGGAAAACCAAAATCCGACTGGACATTCCGCTTTCGGTATCGACAACCCTTACAGCGAGGAACCATCACACGTTCCGAAGATGGCTACTACATCGAATTTGACCTCCCACAGGCAGGTATCGCTGCAGGACAATTCGCCGCATGGTATGATGGCGATGAGTGCATCGGTTCTGGTGTGATTTCCGATTAACGGTTTGCTTCAGCTAATCCTCAG
>ERZ887942.1148-NODE-1148-length-19156-cov-6.317627_pt1 | contig 19156 bp, 18 predicted proteins | sample MGYA00521099_ERZ887942 | MGnify/ENA primary metagenome ERZ887942 (study PRJEB32303, sample SAMEA104408605) | aquatic metagenome | biome: Brackish water; feature: Pelagic; material: water | place: Baltic Sea | collected 2014-06-07T06:48:00 | depth 16,251 m ...
GCAACACCGGCGATTGGGAGGCGGATTTTTCCCTGACGCAGGATATTGGGCGCGCATTTTTGCCCGCCTTCACGCCCTTGATCGAAAAGCGGCGCGTGCAACCCTGGACGGAGGATGACATAGACGCGCAACTGATCCACCGGGGCCTCTATGCAGAATACAACCTTGTCTATGATCGCGGGACCAAATTCGGCCTCGCAACCGGGCATGACGCCAATGCGGTGCTGATGTCACTGCCGCCCTTTGCGAAATGGGTTTAAGGGCCTAGCTCCAGATCGACCCAGACAATACGGTGCCGGCCCGCCACCTCCGCGCCTTCGGGCCAGTGGACGCCGGCACCCGCCACCTGCCAATCGCGCGACGGTAGGACATAGCTCACACGTAGCTCGCCCAGATCAATCCCGCTCCAATCCACCGTCTCAAGCCTGCCATTCGCGCGGGCGGACCTGGGGTCCTGCAGGCGTGGATCGGCCAGAAGCCCGGTGATGGCGGATTTGATTCCCTCGCCGCGCACCGGGTCCTGATTGCTGTGGCCCAGCAGAACGAAACGCGTGTTCGGCGCGGGGCCGAACGTGCCGTCCATATAGTGCTGCCAGAATACGATCTGATCATGGTTGCGTCGCCCGTTACGATCCTCAGGGCCATCAAAAACCGGCGCACCTGCGTGAAAGGCCAGGAGGGTAAGAGGGCCGGAGGGGTGGCGGATCGGCACAGCCCAATGGGCAGTCGTCGAGAGGCGCAGGGCGTCCTGAGCAGCCTCAGACGGGAAGGGCAGTCCATTGACGGTTGGCAACAGCGCATCCGGCACCTCACGCCACAAAAGCTGCGAGAAATCCCGCACGCTCGCCACCTCCACCGGATAGCGCGACAGCAAGGCCATGCCCCCCTGCCCCGAAAACTCGCCGTAGCCTTGCGCGTCTTCCTGTTCCCCCAACCGCCCGTCACCGTCCATATCAAGCCCTGTCGCCATGCCCGTATTGGGGCGCAGCGCAAAGACCTCGGGGTAGAGCGGGCCAGCTTCGGCAATGCGGTCGCGCAGGGCGCTGAGTGCAGCGAGATCCAGATCATAGTCGACGTTTTGCAACAGAATGATATCGGGGGCGACTTCGGCGATGCGTTGCACCACGGCATCCACCTGCGCGTCCTCCCTGCGCAGGATATCGCGCAGCAAAAGGCCCGGACCATCTCGTTTAAGCTCGGTGTTGAACGTGGCGATGCGGAGCGTATCTGCGCCCGCGATTCCGACCCAAAAAAAGGCCGCGCAGAAGAAGATCAAACCGTTTGAAACGCGTCCTGGGCCTTGGCATAGGCGCGTCGGCGTTTTGCCGTGATCAACTCGGCCACGCGGTGCAATGCGAGGCCCCGCATGATCATTCCTGCTGGCACAAAGGCCCATATCACAATCATCCAGATCACGGTTTGCGGGCTCAGCAGGGTGGAGCGATCAAAGAAATTAACCAAAACCACCACAAGCGCCGGAAGCAAGAATGGCAGCAAGAACCCTAACGAAAGGTTAAGGGCCGAGTCGCGATGCAGCCGCACCACCACATCACCGCCACCCGTCGGATCAAAGAGCGGCAGGTTCAGCCAGACGTTGAACGCCCCGCGCCGCACCGGCCAGCCCCAGATCCGCACCAACGCCAGAAACACGAACACCATGACCATCGACAGGCCATAACAAAGTGCTGCCAGAAGGCGGATAAGCTGCGCATCGCCCTCGGTGATGCCTGATGGCAGCAAGGACAACAAAAGGCGCACCGGGGAGTAGGGGAAGTCTAGTGCCGCAGCCATGACGCCCGAAAGCTGGGTCAGAAGCACGCTCCACGAGCCGGGTGTCTCAGCCCCACGCATGATCAAGCAGCACGCCAGAAGCGCCACTGCACCAAAGCCGAATTTCATCCGGTTGAAGGGGGCGGCAAAGCGGAACTCAATGATGCTGGGCGCACGAGAGGTATATTCCATGAACACCATGGCACCGGCGAGCACGCTGATCAGGACGACGATCTGATTGGTGTCGGACGCGGCGGACGGCAGCAAAAGAGAGGGCATTGCCAGAAGCAACGCCACCAAAAATGCACGCAATACAGCGCCAGTTAGTTTTGCAACCACTGCCCATTCCCTTCAACTTGGCCTGCTTCGATACGATGCCAAAGCGTTGTTCCAAACTGATCCCGCTCTTTATGGCGGTATGCCTCAATTCTGCCTCAATCTTGCCTTGTTTCCGCCGCCCGCTCAAGAACGGGGGGGTGCAGGGCGTTGAAATTAAGCGGGAAGGGCGGGAAACTGGTGCGCGATTACATCAATAGGCTGCACGCTAACTGGGCACCCCACAAGATGTGGCGGGTGCGCCCAGCAGGAGCACAAGCGGTCTGCCAGTGTGGCAAGCCGCTTGTTTCAGGCTTCAGATTTTCTCACACCCAGGGGCGTGCGGCACTGGCCGAGGCCTCGAACGTGTCGATCGCGGCCGCCTTCTCCATGGTCAGGCCAATATCGTCGAGCCCTTCGAGAAGGCAGTGTTTCTTGAACGCATCGACCTCAAATGCGATCTTGGTCCCATCCGATGTGGTCACCGTCTGCGCCTCGAGATCGACCTCGATCCGCGCGTTCGATCCCTTCTGTGCCTCTGCCATCAGGATATCGACCTGTTCTTGCGGCAGCGCGATGGGCAGGATGCCGTTCTTGAAGCAGTTGTTGTAGAAGATGTCCGCAAAGCTGGGCGCAATGACGCAGCGGATGCCAAAATCCTTGATCGCCCAAGGCGCGTGTTCGCGCGAAGAGCCGCAGCCAAAATTGTCACCCGCCACGAGGATCTCCGCATCACGGTAGGCTGGCTGATTTAGCACGAAATCCGGGATTTCCTTGCCATCCTCATCATAGCGCATCTCATCAAAAAGGTTCACACCCAGCCCCGACCGCTTGATGGTCTTGAGGAACTGCTTGGGGATAATCATATCCGTGTCGACATTGATCATCGGCATTGGTGCTGCCACGCCGCTAAGGTTTTCGAATTTGTCCATCACATCATCTCCCGCACATCGGTGAGTTTTCCAGTCACGGCTGCTGCCGCCGCCATTGCGGGCGACATGAGGTGCGTGCGTCCCCCCCGGCCCTGACGGCCCTCAAAATTGCGGTTCGAGGTCGCCGCACATCGCTCACCCGGCGAAAGCTGATCGGGGTTCATCGCGAGGCACATGGAACAGCCCGCAAGGCGCCATTCAAATCCGGCCTCCTTGAAGATATCAGCCAGCCCCTCTTCCTCGGCCTGCGCGCGCACAAGGCCCGAGCCGGGCACGATCATCGCACGTTTCACGGCGATTTTCTTGCCCTTCAGAATCGCAGCCGCAGCGCGCAAATCCTCAATCCGGCCATTGGTGCAGGAGCCGATGAATACCGTATCGATCTCCACATCGCGCAAAGGCGTGCCAGCGGTGAGGCCCATGTAATCAAGCGAACGCTGCGCCGCTTCGACCTTGCCACCGGTGAAGTCAGACGCGGCAGGCACTGTGGCGGTGATCGGCAGCACATCTTCAGGGCTGGTGCCCCATGTGACTACGGGGGCTATATCCTCACCCCTCAGGGTCACGACCTTGTCCCAATGCGCGTCGTCATCGCTGTAAAGCGTCTTCCACCACGCCAGCGCCGCATCCCAATTGCTACCTTTCGGCGCATTGGGGCGGCCATGGCAATACTCAAACGTCTTCTCATCCGGCGCAATCAGTCCCGCGCGCGCGCCACCCTCAATCGCCATGTTGCAGACGGTCATACGACCTTCCATGCTGAGATCGCGGATCGCCTCACCGCAATACTCGATCACATAGCCCGTGCCGCCCGCCGTGCCGGTGACACCAATCACCGACAGCGTGATGTCCTTGGCCGTCACACCCGGCGCCAGCTTGCCGGTGATCTCGACCTTCATGTTCTTGCCCTTACGCTGGATCAGCGTTTGCGTGGCCAGAACATGCTCCACCTCGGACGTGCCGATCCCGTGCGCCAAAGCGCCAAACGCGCCATGCGTGGCCGTGTGGCTGTCACCACACACAACGGTCATGCCGGGCAAGGTCCATCCCTGCTCAGGGCCCACGATATGCACGATCCCCTGCCGCACGTCCGAGACGGGGTAATAATGCAAACCAAACTCCTTGGCATTGGTGTCGAGTGCGGCGACCTGAATACGGCTGTCCTCGGTCATGGTCTCGGCATTGGCCCGGTCCAGCGTGGTCGGAACATTGTGATCGGGTACAGCGATGGTCTTATCGGGCGCACGGACGGTGCGGCCCGTCATGCGCAAGCCTTCAAACGCCTGTGGGCTGGTCACCTCGTGGACAAGATGCCGGTCGATATACAAAAGGCAGGTGCCGTCATCGGCTTCATGCACCAGATGCGCATCCCAGATTTTATCATAGAGCGTTTTGGGGGACATGGGTCCTCTCCCGTTTTTGATTTTCAGATGGAATTCAAACGTGACAAAGGGCTGCGCAGCTCATAGCCGGGCAAGTACACTACGCGCCGCACCAAAAAACCGCCAAGGCAGGCGCGCGCGATCGTCCATGTCAATAATTCTTGTCATACACCCGAGATACAGCCGATCCAAACTTCCCGCAAGAGTGTCGCGATCCACGGCTCCAAAAGCGTTTGATGCCTTCGGCTAGGATATTTAACGCAAGAAGAAAAACACGCGGGTTCCTCCTCTTGCCAAAAATATTCTGGGGAGCACTGGAAATTCCCTGGAATTTCCAGTGTGGGGCAAAGCCCCTCGCTGCGCGCGCGCAAAACCAACCCTGCGCGCCGCAGGCGCTCCTTTGGACCAGGCCGGTTTAGTCCGGGGCGAGCATGTAGCCTTCACCGCGCACTGTTTGTAGATAGCGGGGTTGTTTCGGATCGGCCTCGATCTTGCGACGCAGACGCGTGATCTGCACATCCACGGCCCGCTCTTGGGCCTGCCCGCGATCGCGACCCAAATCCTCGACCAGTTTGGCACGACTGACCGCTTGGCGCAGGTGGACTGAGAAAATACGCATGAGTTGTGTTTCTGTCGCCGTAAGGCGCACAGCCTCCTCGCCCCGTAACAGCTCAGCCCGCTCCATATCATAGCGCACGGGGCCCAGCTGCAGCACTTTGGGCGCAGTGTTTTCCGGTTCCGGCTCGGGCATACGGCGCAGAATTGCGTTGATCCGGAGGAGAAGCTCCTTTGGCTCAAACGGTTTGGACAGGTAATCATCCGCCCCCGCCTCAAGCCCGGCAATCCGGTCATCGGTCTCACCCTTGGCCGTGAGCAGCAAAATGGGCGTCGCAATCGTTTCGCGCAGGTCCCGTGTCAGGGCCACGCCATCCTCGCCCGGCATCATCACGTCCAGCACGATGAGGTCAAACTCCAATCCCCCCAAAACGCGCCGTGCGTGAGATGCATCGCGCGCGACCGACACGAGAAATCCTTGGCGCGCCAGAAACTTGCGCAAAAGGCCGCGGATGCGTTCATCATCGTCAACAATCAGCAGATGGGGGGCAGGCGCATTCATTGGGATACCTCTCTGAGGGCATGGTATCTGCGGTGCGAGTCCGGGTCCATCATTGCTTCGAGCACGTGCCGAAACCCGGCCACAGCCTCCGGTCCCGCCGCGCGGTAGGCCGCACGCATTCGAGCGCGTTGCGCATCGCTGAGCCGGCGTTCAAGCTCATGGCCCGCATCGGTCAGCTCCAGATTGCGTTCGCGCTTGTCGGAGGCGCCCACACGGCTTTCGACCAGACCGTCCTCCACCAGGGTGCGCAGCACGCGGTTGAGCGATTGTTTGGTCACGCCAAGGATGTTCAGCAAGTTGTTGACCGTGGTGCCCGGGCTGCGCGCGATGAAATGCAGCGCGCGGTGATGGGCACGCCCGTAAGCCAGATCCGACAGGATACGGTCCGGGTCGGCGGTGAAGCCGCGATAGGCAAAGAACATCGCCTCGATGCCCTGACGGACCTGTTCATCGGTCAGGAACAAAAGCGTTTCGCCGGTCTGGTTTTCTGGCATGTGGCGGCCTCTGTGAGTGTCCGGTCCCGTCAAATTTTAAGTCAGCTTTGTTGACATTCCAAGTCCTAACTGGTAGCGAATCGCAGTTTCTGCGTAACTTTATGTCCGCTTCGGACGTAATCCGCGCAACAAATGCAAATATTTATCCTGAGGGAGCGACGACAATGGCTGGCTATGATGACCGCGACGGCAAGATCTGGATGGACGGCAAGATGGTTGATTGGCGCGCAGCCAATGTCCACGTTCTGACCCACGCGATGCATTACGCAAGCTCCGTCTTTGAGGGCGAGCGCGCCTATAACGGCAAGATTTTCAAGAGCCGTCAGCACTCCGAGCGTCTGCACTTTTCCGCAGGAGAGCTGGATTTTCAGGTGCCGTGGACCGTGGATCAGATTGAGGCGGCCAAGGCTGAGGTGCTCAAGATCAACGGCCACTCGGACGCCTATGTGCGCGCCGTGGCCTGGCGCGGCGCGGGCGAGGATATGGGTGTCGCGTCAGCGCGCAACCCCGTGCATCTGGCCATCGCGGCGTGGGAATGGGGCGCGTATTATGGCGACGCCAAGATGAAGGGGGCCAAGCTCGACATCTCCAAATGGAAGCGGCCCAGCCCCGAGACGATCCCGGTCCATGCCAAGGCGGCGGGGCTCTATATGATCTGTACCACGTCCAAACACGCGGCGGAGGCCAAGGGCTGCTCTGACGCGCTTTTCATGGATTATCGCGGCTATGTGGCCGAGGCAACGGGCGCGAATATATTCTTCGTGAAGGATGGCGAGGTGCACACGCCACTCGCCGACTGCTTCCTCAACGGGCTGACCCGCCAGACGGTAATCGGGATGCTCAAAGAGCGCGGCGTGACCGTGCACGAGCGCCACATCATGCCGGACGAGATGGAGGGCTTCGAGCAATGCTGGCTGACCGGGACCGCCGCCGAGGTGACGCCTGTGGGCCAGATCGGGGAGTTTCATTTCGAGGTCGGTGCGCTGACGCGGGAGATCGCGGAAGGGTATGAAGCGCTGGTGCGGGCGTAAGAGCGCCGCGCGGGCTCCAGACAGATCGCGACCAGGACTGTCGAAGCGTCTAGGCCAGCTGTCTGGCGGGTCTAAAGACCGGAGGATAGAGGTGCCAGAAAGTCATGCACCTCTTGTATCTTGTTGAGAATATTTGGGCCCACGATCTCTGCGTCAGCAACGCTGGCGCCGTCACTGGCCCAGACCGCGCTGGTCAGCAGCTGTTTGTTGATGGCCAGCGCGGGCATCGTGCATAGCAGGGCATCACAAGAAACAATCAAAGGCGCATTTCCCGGATAGGGAGACAGAAACTGGCAACTCAATGTTTCAGTTTCCTGTATTTCAGCACAAAGAAAATTCGGGCCTCGCTTGACTTTCGTGTCTGGCATGCGCAGTACCGCACGATGCGCAACCGCGGCCTGTTCGGCCGACGCCACCGCGTCGTCAACGGCGAAAACACGCAGTTCAATCAGAGCTATCTCGGTCTTTATCGGATCATATTCGATACTCTTGACGACGGGGATCGGGTTGCCTGGCCCGTCCTTGGAAACTTCGGGGACCGAAAGGCAGACCGTGCGCTCTGTCAATAACAAATCCTGACCATCGAAACCTTCGGCGCGAAAGATCGTGCCCCCCCGATGAATTGCCCCGTCCCTACCTTCCAGACCAAAATCAACAAAGCGAAAGAAGTCTGGACAGCTCTGTGCGGAAGCATGGCCTGCGCAGATGATAAACAAAACCGGGGCAATCGCTCTCAGCATCTAGACCTCTCTGCTACGCTTGGACGAACCTGATTAGGTTAACATGCGTGAACCTGTCGGCTCAAACCGTCATTTGGATGCTCTGCAAACAGCGGGCCGCAGGCTAGAAAAAAGGGGCACCGTGGTGGCGCCCCTTTTTTACAATCTGATGTTCTTGCCTCACCCCGGACTAAGCCCGCGCAATCGCTCGGAGCGACGCCGGAGCAGCTCAACCATGGTCAGGAGCAGGATGGATATCACCACGAGGATCGTGGCCACGGCCAGAATGGTTGGCGAGATCTGTTCGCGCAGGCCGGTGAACATCTGCCATGGCAGGGTTTTCTGGGACGCGGAGCCCACGAAGAGCACCACAACCACCTCATCAAACGAGGTTATGAAGGCGAAGAGACCGCCCGAGATCACTCCGGGCAGGATGAGCGGCATCTGAACCTTGAAGAATGTCGTGACCGGGTTGGCCCCCATGGAGGCCGCGGCTCGGGTCAGTGAGCGGTCAAAGCCCACCAATGTGGCCGTCACGGTGATAATCACAAAGGGAATACCGAGGACAGAGTGGGCGAGGATGACCTTCACATAGCCCACGAAATTCTTGTCGAGGCCCATCGTGCCTTCCATGAAATTGCCAATCTTCGAGTAGAAGAAGAACATACCTGTGGCCGAGATAATCAGCGGCACGATCATGGGCGAGATCAGGATTGCCATAATGGCGCGGCGGAAGGGCACGTGGCTCTGGCTGAGCCCGATGGCGGCCAGAGTGCCCAGCGTGACAGCAATCACCGTGGCGATGGGGGCGATGATCAGTGAGTTCTTGAAGCTGCGCTGCCATTCGGCATTGGTGAAGAAATCCTGATAATGCTTGAGGCTGTAGCCCTCGGGATCGAGGCGCAGCATCTCGGGCGTGAAGGTGAAGAAGTTCTCGGCGTTGAAGCTGAGCGGGATCACGACGAGGATCGGCGTGATCAGGAAGATGAAGATGATCGCGCAGATCACGCGGAAGGCGTAATACCAGACGCGCTGGCCAAAGGTGGCGTAGATCGGCAAGCTCATATCAGTTTATCCCAATTTCACGTTGTCGATGCCGACGATCTTGTCATAGGCCCAATAGAGGATGAGGACCGCCACCAGAAGGATTGTGCCCAATGCCGCAGCCAGGCCCCAATTGAGCGAGGACGAGATGTGGTAGGCGATCCGGTTGGAGATGAAGACACCTTTGGTGCCGCCGACGATCTCGGGCGTGATGTAATAGCCGATCGAGAGGATGAAGACGAGGATGGACCCCGCGCCGATGCCCGGAATGGATTGCGGGAAGTAGACGCGCCAGAACGCGGTCCAGTTCGTAGCACCCAATGATTTAGCGGCACGCAGATAGGTCGGGTTGATCGTCTGCATCACCGAATACATCGGCAGGATCATGAACGGCAGCAGGATATGCGTCATTGCAATGATCGTGCCAGTCTCGTTGTTGATCAGAATGAGCCGGTTATCATCCGCCACGAGGCCGATCCACACCAGCACATCGTTGATCACGCCTTGCTGTTGCAGCATCACTTTCCACGCCGAGGTGCGCACCAGAAGCGACGTCCAGAAGGGCAAGAGCACGAGGATCATCAGCACGTTGGCTTGCCGCATCGGCAGGTTGGCCAGAAGCCATGCAATTGGATAACCCAGCAGGATGCATGAGAACATGATGGTCAGCGACATGATCATCGTCCGCACGAAGAGCGTGATCAGGACCTGACGGTCTTCGGGCTGCATCTCGACCCCGGTGGGCGTCTTTTGCATATCCACCGCGTTCAGGAAGTAGCCGCTCGTATAGGGCTCTGCATGGATCTGGATCGTGCGCCATGTCTCGATATTGACCCAGTCCTTGTCCATCTCCCCAAAAATCTCGGTGTAGTTCGGGGTGGGCAGCCCGCTGGCCTGGAGCGCGCGCAGATTGTCTGCCCCCGGGCCGTCATAACCGCTGAGATCGGCGGTGCTCAAATCATCGGCGAGGGCGACAAAAAGCGACTCGAATGGTTTGGTCGCGGCCAAATCGTCTTTTTTGATCAACGAGGTGACGATGGCAAAGGCGGTATATTCACGCGCAGTCAGCGGCAGCAGGGCCGACACATCTTGAGATGGGGCGAAATCAAGCTGGCCGCGCGGGGCCTCACCGTCCAACCGGTAAATCTGGCTCTTTTGGGCCTTCACCAGGGCCGCATCGGGTGTTGCACCTTCGGCGCCGCCCATCACGCTTTGCCATGTGGCACCGTCTCCCCATGCCTCATCAACAACAAGAAAGAGTTTGCGGTAATCTTTGCCCGCATCGTCAAGCTTGCGCCCCGATTGGCGGAAGAGCGAGGACATGCCCGTGCTTTCATAGTTCAGACGCGAGCCGAGGCGCGTGTGGCGCTTGAGCTCAGCCGCGAGGAACATGTCATGGTAAAGGGCGCGAAACACCGGCTCGGGCGGCAAATCCTCAGAAGAGCCGTCCCATTTTGCCAGCTCTTGGGTCGCGTTGGGCAGCGTGTTCTCGACGATCTGATTTTCGACCGAGCGAAAGAGCATATCACCGATTGGCATGATGAAGCTAAGCATCACAAAGAGTAGAAGCGGCGCGATCAGGGCCAGCGCGCGCATTTTTTGCACCCTCAGAGCGCGGTTGAGGCTGCGCTTGAGCGGGGTGCCGTCGGCGGCCAGAACAGGGGCTTTTGATGCGGTATCGCTCATATCTCAGAGGCCTTTGGCGGGTGCCACGCAGCGGTCTGCACAAAGCAGAGCGGCGGCAGTTGAAAAGCGCGGGAAGATGGCGGGCGTTGGATGTATCAAAGCGCTGTCCCTTCCCATGGTGCGGCCCGTTTTGGGCTCACTTTTGTTGGTGGGGATGCGGCCCCGGTCGTATGGGGCCGCATCCTGTATCACATCAGCCCGACGGGCTGATTATTGTGAGAGCCACGCCTGGAATTTGGCGTCCATGTCGTCGCGGTAATCGGCCCAGAACTCGTAGTTGTAAAGGAACGTGTTGGCCGCGTTTGCGGGATCTGTGGGCATGTGTGGTGCCATTTCGATACCCAGCTCAGCATGCTGACCCACCAGAGGTGCGGAGGACTTGCGTGCAGGACCATAGCTGATCCATTTGGCTTGGTCGGCCAGACGCTGTGTGTCTGTCGCGAACATCACGTAGTCCAGCGCGCGGGCCTGACGCTCGGGGCTCAGACCAGTGGGGATGATCCAACCGTCAAGGTCGAACACCTGTGCGTCCCAGAGCATTGCGACCGGCTGGTCCTGCTCTTCGATCAGGCTGAAGAGACGGCCGTTATAGGTCGAGCCCATGACGACTTCGCCATCTGCCAGAAGCTGGGGCGTATCGGCGCCAGCGGACCACCAGATCACTTCGTCCTTGATCGTGTCGAGCTTGGCCAGAGCCTGGTCTTGGCCCTCTTCGGTCGCCAGAACGTCATAGACGTCTTCCTTGGCGACGCCATCACACATCAGAGCCCATTCCATGTTGTTGATGGGGCGCTTCTCAAGGCTACGCTTGCCGGGGAAAGCTTTCAGGTCGAACACGTCACAGATTTTGGTGGGCGGTGTGTCGCCAACCATGTCGGTGCGATAGCCGAACGTCGTCGAATAGACGATCTGCGGGATGTAGCAATCGGCGACCAGCAGGTCGCCAAAATCTTCGGTGGCAGAGGTCCCATCGGGCGCTGGCGCCAGCATGGTGTCGAAGTCGATTTCCATCGCGAGGCCTTCGTCGCACAGACGAATGGCGTCGGCGGCCACAACGTCGACCACATCCCATGTGATGTTGCCCGCTTCGTTCATGGCGCGCAGTTTGGCCACGGCTTCGGCAGAGCTGTCATCGTTGATGATGGTCACGCCAGTCATCTCGGAATAGGGCGTGTGATACGCGTTCTGCTGCGACTTGGTGTAAGCACCGCCCCAGCTGACGATGGTCATTTCCATCGGCATGTCCTGAGCGACGGCCATACCAGCCGCAACCGTCAGCGCCGTGGTGGCCATGAGTGATTTACGAAGTTTCATTATAGTCTCCCTAAGTAATCCCGTTATTTGCTTTGTGAGGCCCCTGCCACGGGTTGGGCGTGGTGCCTCTATTTAATCGGGCTATGGCGTGCAGAGCCGCGATATTCCTATTACCTATTACGCCTCAAGCGCGCGGCAATCCTCGGGCAACCAGCCGATTTCGATCTGCTCACCCGGCTGCATCCGGCGTTGGTCCGGCGCGTTGCGGGTTTTCACGATGAACTCGTCATTGCCAGCCACCCGCAGGCGGGTGCGGAAAATGTCGCCCATATAGATAAATTCCAGCACTTCCGCCTTGAGCGTATGCGCGCCCGGCTTGAGGCGGCTCTTGTCCACCTCGACGCGCTCGGGGCGGATGGATACACGGGTGCGTGCGCCGACCTCGCTGACATTCACTGGCTTGGCGTCGATCATCTCACCACCATCCAGCTCGACCAGAGCCACCCCGGATTTGATCTCTTTGATGGTGCCCATCATGGTGTTGTTCTCACCGATGAACTGCGCCACGAAACTATTCTCCGGCTCTTCATAGAGCTGGTCAGGCGGCGCAATTTGCTGGATGCGGCCATCGTCGAACACTGCGACGCGGTCCGACATCGTCAGGGCCTCGGTCTGATCGTGTGTGACGTAGACGGTGGTGATCCCGAGATTGTGGGCCAGATCAGTAATCTCGAACTGCATCTTCTCCCGAAGCTGCTTGTCCAGAGCGCCCAAGGGCTCATCCATCAGCACCAGCTCAGGCTCAAACACCAAAGCGCGCGCCAAGGCGACACGTTGCTGCTGACCCCCCGAAAGCTGCGACGGACGGCGGCCTCCGAAATCGCCCATCTCGACCATTTCGAGGGCGCGTTTGACCTTCGCCTCGCGGTCGGACTTGTCGATTTTGCGCACCTCAAGCGGGAAGGCGAGGTTTTCCGCAATCGTCATGTGCGGGAACAGCGCGTAGTTCTGGAAGACCATGCCGATGCCGCGCTTGTGCGGTGGGATGTTGTTGATCGACTTCCCATCCAGACGAATGTCGCCATGCGTGGCCGTCTCGAACCCGGCAAGCATCATCAGGCAAGTTGTCTTGCCCGACCCGGAGGGCCCAAGCATCGTGAGAAACTCACCCTTCGGAATGTTCAGGTTCAAATCTTTGACGACCAGTGTTTCGCCGTCGTAACTTTTTTGCACACGTTCGAATTCTACGAACGCATCGCTGCTGTTGGATGCGGCCAAAGTAGGCTCCCGGAGTTTATCATTCGCGATTACTTCGCGTTCACCGAGCAACCTAATGCACGGCTGTGGATATATGCAACCAATCCTGTGCGGTTTGGGAAATTGAGGAGATCAGGCATGGTAAGCCGTTGGAAGTTCGCAATGAATTTTCGCAGCTTTTTCAAGCGGCGCCCAAATTTTCAGCGGTTTGTGAGAATCAATGCGGCATGGCGCACCCGATTTCGCGGATTTGGGGCGGCGCGCCTCCCATTCGGGGCGCGCCGCAAGAGGCCTCAAGCAGCCTTCAGCATACCTTCGGATTTGAGGTGCTTGTAGGTCAGATCGAGTGCGAGACGTGCGCGGTCGCCAAGCGTTTTGATCTCCTTGGGGGTGATGACAAGCGGCGGCGAGATGATCATCCGGTCGCCCACATGGCGCATCACCAGCCCATTTTTGAAGCAGTTCTCGCGGCAGATAAGGCCCACAGCGCCCGACTCAGACGCGAATTTCGCGCGGCTTTCCTTGTCCGGGGTCATGACCATAGATCCCATCATCCCGACGATATTCGTCTCACCCACCAATGGGTGATCCGCGAGGCTGTGCCATGTCTCTGCCATAAGCGGCCCGGTGGTGGAGGCCACGCGGTCCACGATCCCCTCTTCCTGAAGAATACGCAAATTCTCGAGCGCCACGGCGCAAGACACAGGATGCCCAGAATATGTGTAGCCATGGGCAAATTCGCAATTATCTATGACCGCTGCGATCTCGTCGCTGATAATAGAGCCGCCGATGGGCGCATAGCCCGAGCTCAACCCCTTGGCGATGGTCATGATGTCGGGGCGGATGTTCAGCGTTTCGCTGCCGAACCACTTGCCGGTGCGTCCGAAGCCGCAGATCACCTCATCGGCGATCAAGAGGATGTCATAGGCATCGCAAATCCGCTGAATCTCGGGCCAGTAGGTGCTGGGTGGGATGATCACGCCGCCCGCGCCCTGAATAGGCTCTGCGATGAAGGCCGCGACGCGGTTCTCGCCCAGGTCCTGAATGGCTTTTTCAAGCTGCTGCGCGCGCTCAAGCCCGAACTCCTCGGGGCTCATATCGCCACCCTCGTTCCACCAGTCGGGCTGATCGATGTGGTGGATGTTTGGAATCGGCAAGCCGCCCTGCTCGTGCATGAAGGTCATACCACCAAGGCTGCCGCTGCCCACGGAAGAGCCGTGATAGGCGTTCTTGCGGCTGATGATGATGTTCTTGTCCGGGTGACCCTTTTGCGCCCAATAGGTGCGCACGAGACGGATATTCGTATCGTTCGCTTCCGACCCTGAGCTGGCAAAGAACACGTGGTTGAGGTCGCGGGGCGCCAATTCAGCCAGCTTGGTGCTCAGCGCAATTGCGGGCACGTGGGTGGTTTGGAAAAACGTGTTGTAGAACGGCAGCTCGTGCATCTGCCGGGCGGAGGCATCGGCAGGCTCGGTCCGGCCATAGCCGATGTTGACGCACCACAGGCCCGCCATCGCGTCGAGGTAATCATTGCCATCGCTGTCGGTGAGGGTCACGCCGCGGGCGCGGGTGATGACGCGTGCGCCCTTCTTGGTCAGATCATTGTTGTGCGTAAACGGGTGCATGTGATGCGCGCTATCAAGGGCACGAAGCTCCTCGGTCGGCATGTGGTTGGTGATCATGTTCATGAGCGGAGCCTTTCGCAGCGTTGCGGCCCCCCGCATCGGGGGATTTCACCTCCAAAATATGATCAAATATTGGGAAGTCAATCGAATCAAGTCACCACGCTCAGCTTGCGGCGACGGGCGGCTCCAGAGACAGACGCAATTGCTCCATACCCTGACGCACATCGCGCCCAATGGCCTCGGCCGCCGCGTCCGCGTCGGCAGCGCGCAGAGCCTCAATTGCGGCCTTGTGATTGTCGGGCAGGTTCTGCGTGCCCATCAGTCCGCACACCACCCGCATCGACGGGCCAAACCTGAGCCAAAGCCCCTCGGCAAGCTCCGCCAGCAAAGGTGAGGCCGCCAGCGCGTAGAGCATCATGTGAAACTCATAATTGCCTTTCAGATAAGCGCGCAGATCGCCCCGACGGATCGCAAGATCAAGAGCCGTGTCAATCTCGGCGAGATGGTCCGCCTGATCCGCGCTGACGGCAAGAGCGGCGCGGCGGATAAGATATGGGTCAAGCCACTCACGCGCCACAATCATTTCGTCGATATCGCCTGCTTTCAAAAGTGGCACGGAGACCCGGCGATTGCCCTGAAATTCCAGCGCACCCTGCGAGGTGAGCCGCCGGATCGCCTCGCGCACCGGCGTCATGCCCGCGCCCAGCTCGGCGGTAAGGCCCTGAATGGTCACCGCCTGCCCCGGTGTGAGATCGCCAAACAGGATCATCTCGCGCAGGCGGCGGTAGATCAGCTCATGCGCCGGAAGCCCGGTCTCTCCCGCGCCCGCGTCGTCCCAGTTTGCTGCCTGTTGTTGCATCTGCCGTCGCCTTTCGTGCCTGCCGCGCGTGTCTCTTTTCTTGTCAGCTTAACGGGCGCGTGAAAGCATTACCATATTGCGCTTACTTCGAAACATGATCAAATGCGGCGCACCGGCAGAGAAAATCTGCCCATATCGGGAGATAAAAATGAAAACGACCTTTCTAACCACCACAGCCGCCCTTGCGCTGGCCGCCGCCACAGCCGGCGCCGACGAGGTGCGTGTGTATAACTGGTCCGATTATATCGATGAGGCGCTGCTAGAGAAATTCGAGGCCGAGACGGGCATCGAGCTGATCTATGACGTCTTCGACAGCAACGAGGTTCTGGAGACCAAAATGCTCGCGGGTGGCGCGGGCTATGACGTGGTCGTGCCATCGGGCACCTTTCTGCAACGCCAGATTACCGCAGGCGCGTTCCAGAAGCTGGACCTGAGCAAGCTGCCCAACCACGCCAATATGTGGGATGTGGTCGAGGCGCGCACGGCGCAGTATGACCCCGGCAACGAGTATTCCATCAACTACATGTGGGGCACCACGGGTATTGGTGTGAACGTGGGCAAGGTGACCGAGCTTCTGGGCGAGGACGCGCCAATGAGCTCGCTCGATCTGATTTTTGATCCGGCGAACATGGAAAAGCTGGCCTCTTGTGGCGTGCATTTCCTTGATGCGCCCGCCGAGATGATCCCCGCCGCGCTGAAATACCTCGGCGAGGACCCCGACAGCCAGGACCCCGACGTGATCGCATTGGCCGAGCCCGTCCTGATGGGCATCCGCGAATACGTGACCAAATTCCACAGCTCGGAATATATCAACGCGCTGGCCAACGGCGACATCTGCGTCGCCTTCGGCTGGTCCGGCGATATCCTTCAGGCGCGCGACCGCGCGGCATAGGCCGAGAATGGCGTCGAGATCGCGTATAACGCCCCCTCCGAGGGCGCGCTGATGTGGTTTGACCAAATGGCGATCCCGGTGGACGCGCCAAACCCCGAGGCGGCCCATGTGTTCCTGAATTTCATCATGGACGCACAGAACATGGCCGATGCGTCGAATTACGTCTATTACGCAAACGGAAACGAGGCCTCCAAGCCCCTGCTGTCCGAGGACGTGATCGGCGATCCGGCGATCTATCCTGACGAGGCGACGCTGGAGAATCTCTACACCACCACGCCCTATGGCCCCAAAGTGCAGCGTGTCGTCACGCGCATGTGGACCAAGATCAAATCGGGCGTCTGATGCTATTGGCCTGCGCCGGATCACACCGGCGCGGGCTGTTTTCTGGCCCATAGCGGCCTTGGGGGGACTGTTTGCATGAGCCAGATCACTTTCGAGCCGTGGAATGATCCAAGCGCCAAGCCTTTGATTGAGTTCAAGGGCGTAACCAAGCGTTTCGGTGATTTCACCGCAATCGATAATCAGACCTTCGATATCTACGAAAAAGAGTTCTTCGCGCTGCTCGACCCCTCGGGCTGTGGCAAGACCACGATGATGCGGATGCTCGCCGGGTTCGAGACCCCCACGAGCGGCAAGATCCTTCTGTCTGGGCAGGATATCGCACCCATCCCGCCCAACAAACGCGCCGTGAACATGATGTTTCAGTCCTACGCGCTCTTCCCGCATCTGTCTGTGTGGGAGAATATCGCCTTCGGCCTCAAACGCGGCACGATGCCAAAGGACGAGATCGCCGCGCGGGTGGAGCAGATGCTCAAGCTGACCCGGCTGGAGAAATTCGCCCAGCGCAAACCGCATCAGATTTCTGGCGGCCAGAGACAACGCGTGGCGCTTGCCCGCAGCCTCGCCAAGGCGCCAAAACTTCTCTTGCTGGATGAGCCTCTGGGCGCGCTGGACGCCAAGCTGCGGCAGGATACGCAGTTTGAGCTGATGGACATCCAAGAGAAAACCGGCACCACATTCGTGATCGTCACCCATGACCAGGAAGAGGCGATGACCGTCGCCTCCCGCGTGGCCGTGATGGATGATGGCCGCATCATTCAGGCCGACACGCCTGCGCATATCTACGAGATGCCCGGCTCGGTCTATGTCGCTGATTTCATCGGGGATGTGACGATCTTTGAAGGCCGCGCCAAGCGCGCAGAGGGTGGCTATCACATCGCCTTTGCCGAAGGGCATGACAGCCTTTTCGCCGCCTCCGATCTGGATCTGAGCGAGGGCCAGACCGCCTATCTCGCGATTCGCCCGGAGAAGGTAATGATCACGCCCGAGCGGCCTGAGGGTGCACGCAACGCGCTGGAGGGAAAGATCCTCGATATCGCCTATCTGGGCAACCTTTCCACCTATCACGTCGCGCTCTCCAACGGGCAGATCGTGAAGGCCCAGACGGCCAACACCCGCCGCCTCGCAAACCGCCCCTTCACATGGGAGGACAGCGTCTGGGTGTCGTGGACCGACACTGCCGCCGTCCTTCTAGAGCGCTGAGGGAGATGCGCCGCTTCGCCCTCATCATCGTGCCTTACGCATGGTTGGTCGCACTTTTCCTCGTGCCCTTCCTCATCGTGCTCAAGATCAGCCTCAGCGACCCGGCGCTGGCTATCCCACCCTATACGCCGACGCTCGATCTGGCAGCGGGCTGGGCCGGTATGCGGGAGTTCTTCGCCGATTTGGATATGGAGAATTTCACCTTCCTGACGACGGATGATCTCTACTGGAAGGCGTATCTGTCATCACTCCAGATCGCGCTCATCTCCACCCTGCTGACCCTCGCCATTGGCTATCCGATCGCCTATGCGATGGCGCGCGCGCCAGATCATTGGCGGCCCACACTCTTGATGCTGGTGATCCTGCCCTTCTGGACCAGCTTTCTGATCCGGGTCTATTCGTGGATGGGGATTCTCTTGACCGAGGGGTATCTGAATCAGCTCCTGCTCGGCATGGGCGTCATCTCGGAGCCACTGACGATCCTCAACACCAATACGGCCGTTTATATCGGCATCGTCTATACCTATCTGCCCTTCATGATCCTGCCGATTTATTCCGCGCTGGAGCGGATGGACGACTCCCTTCTGGAGGCGGCGGAGGATCTGGGCTGTTCGCGCCTGACGGCGTTCTGGCTCGTCACCATCCCGCTGAGCAAAAACGGCATCATCGCCGGGTGTTTTCTCGTCTTCATCCCCGCGCTGGGCGAGTTCGTGATCCCTTCCCTTCTGGGCGGGTCCGATACACTGATGATCGGCAAAATCCTGTGGGAGGAGTTCTTCAACAACCGTGATTGGCCCGTTGCCTCGGCGGTGGCGGTGGTGCTCTTGTTGATCCTGATCATCCCCATCGTGCTTTTCCAGCGCAATGAGCAAAAGCAGCGGGAGATTGACGGATGAGACGGTTCAGCTGGTTCAACGCCACCTCCCTCACGCTTGGCTTCGCGTTTCTCTATCTGCCGATGGTGATCCTGATCATCTACAGCTTCAACGAGAGCAAGCTGGTCACGGTCTGGGGCGGGTTCTCGACCAAATGGTATGGCGAGTTGCTGGGCAATGAGGCATTTCTGGATGCCGCATGGGTCACCATTCAGGTGGCCGTGGTCAGTTCTACCATCGCCACGGCTCTGGGGACGATGGCGGCCTATGTGCTGGTCCGCGCCGGGCGGTTTGCGGGGCGCACGCTGTTTTCCGGCATGATCTACGCGCCTTTGGTGATGCCCGAGGTGATCACCGGCCTG
>ERZ887942.1150-NODE-1150-length-19137-cov-36.672152_pt1 | contig 19137 bp, 15 predicted proteins | sample MGYA00521099_ERZ887942 | MGnify/ENA primary metagenome ERZ887942 (study PRJEB32303, sample SAMEA104408605) | aquatic metagenome | biome: Brackish water; feature: Pelagic; material: water | place: Baltic Sea | collected 2014-06-07T06:48:00 | depth 16,251 m ...
GAGACATTCTACTTTTCCTGTTTCTTTGGCCTGCCCTGAGGTCGAAGCGAGGATTCAAGGCCGAGGATCGCAGCGGTTTTTGTCTGCCAGTGAGTCTCACCGAATGGAGTGCCGCGAGCAAGGCTGTGTCGCAGGGCCTTAAGTCCGGCTTCTGTTTCCACTCCGATGACATGGCGAGTCCACTGAGCGGGCTTCAGGATTGGGCCGTCACAAAGAAGGCCATCCGGCCCACTTCGAGTTGTCGGCTTCAGGCTCGACCACTTCCCGTTCTGACTCCGCTGGACCATGTTCGCTCGCAGCGGATTCCGCTCCACATAACGCAGCACCGTCAGATAGTGTTCATTGGACTGCACAGGAAACGCTTTGAATCGCCCCTGCCAGGCATGCCCGCTGCCTTTATAATGTCGATGATAACGGCGAACCTGAGACGTCATGAGCCACTGCATCCAGCGACTCAGATCTCCACCTTTGTGCGGCCACAACAGCAGGCGGAAGTGGTTTGTCACAAACAAAAACCTGTCAGACGCATCGGCACCTTTTCGTGAGCCTCCCGCATCAGGTTCACAAACGCGGCGAAGTCGTCATCCTTATGAAAGACATCGCGGCAGCTATTTCCCCGGTTCAGGATATGGTAAACAAACCCACCTCGTGATGCTCTGAATGTGCATGGCATGCCCGAAGTCTAATCAACCGAAGCCCCCTCGTGAAGCAGAATGTCCCCTGCGATTCCCTCTTCGTGAGCTCGGCGAATCAACTCTGGCTTCCGATCGCTCGAATTTATCGAGCACTGAGCCAAACAGCAAATGGCGAAACCCGCGGCGGATGAGGGCAATACCGTCGCACCAGCCCCCAGCACATCAAGCACAAGGTGTTCCCGGTGATGAATTGACGGCCAGGCTGTTTGAGCAAAGTTGAGCATTGATCCGTGTCGTTTCTCACGTCGGTCCGAACTGCTCCGGTCCGACACACCGGAGCAGCCAACGATCCGATTTGCGAGGGCTCGTTTCGCCGTCGAATGCCGCAGTCGAAATGATCACAGTTACCCGTTGACGAAGCGGCAAGTGTGATCGTGATCGTGATGTACAACGGCTCCAGTTCAAACCACTCACGTGGGCGTGACTGGAGCAGTGTGCGACAGCCCTTGGACCGGCTCAGGACTGTTTCTACCAGAGTGCTTTTTTGGCGGAACCGAAGCTCGCGATGTGCAATGATTGAGCCGCATGTCCTTGATTTTCCTCTGACTCCACGTCTGGCGAACTATTGCGCACGTCGCGACGTAAAGCGGAAACCCTGCTGTCACCGGGCCTGACACCAGTCATTCTGTCGTGCCAGTGAAGTGATTGCCAGTTTGACTCGCGTGGGAGAGTCGATCAGTATTCCGTTTGCAAGAATGCCCCAACCAAACCCCATGCGATTCGGGTGAGTGACCTTCGCCTGAATGATCGGCTTCTCAGCCTGCACGAGAACTCAATTCACGATGCGCCAGGGCTCGTAGCAAATAACTCAAACGAGTTGCAACTTCTGGCCCCATCAGGATCAAGCTCAGCAGTTGTGTCGATCTGCTGATCTCGGCCATGCAACATGGTTCGCCCCTTCCCCGAAGCATCACTGACGAATCGGCCGCACCGAAACCCAGCCAGGAAATGGTGACTCAGTTCCGCAAATGTAAGCACGAGGCGTTGTTCCTATTCTTTTGAAGAAAATCGGTAAACTTGAAGCGAGCGGTAGTATCCATGGCAGGAGATCATCAAGCGACATGAGTGAAGCGGGCGAAAATCCAGATTACGAGCAGTTCGTGAGGCTGTTTGCTAAGCACGAACGGGGCGTTCGTGGTTTGGTTCGATCCCTGCTGCCGTCACTGCAGGACGTTGACGACGTCATGCAGGATGTGGGGTTGGTTTGCTGGCGGAAGTTTCAAGAATTCAAAACGGACGAGTCTCCGGATGCTTTCTTTCGCTGGGCGTGCGTCGTGGCAAGGTTTGAGGTGCTGAGGCATCGACGCAACTGTGCTCGGGACCGGTTGATTCTCAGCGAAGAGACTATCCAGCTGCTTTCCGATGACGCTGGTGCACGATCCCAAGACTTGGAAGCCGAACGACTGGCCATCGAAGATTGCTTGGAGAAGCTGCCTTTTGCAGAACGAAGGCTGTTGCTGAGTGTGCATACTCGAGGTGACTCGATTGCTCAGATTGCAAAACAGCTGGGCCAAAGCGTTCGACGACTCTACAGCAAGGTCAATGCGCTACGCGACATTCTCGGTGACTGTGTTCGTGGCAGGCTCGCTGAAGCGGAGGAGCAATATGAATGACGAACTCAAATCACTAATCCGTGCCTACGCAGACGGGACGATCGATGAATCGCAGTTCCAGAAACTCGATAACATCCTGAAATCCGATTCGGACACTCGACAAGTCTACCTCCATGAATTGAATCTGATTTCAGCGTTAGAAGACATTGCTATCGCTGAGGGAGCAGGAGTTACTCAGCCTTCGATCGTGACAACGGATCAAAATAAGACGACGACAAGGTTTGGGAAGGCGACAAGCCGCTGGCAACTCGTCGCGACCGCTGTTGTCTTGGCACTTATGATAAGTGGCGTTTCGTGGATGTTGCGTGGACCAAAAACGATTGGATCGCTTTCTGAGTTGCACGGATCAATGCGTTGGACTGGAAATAACGGAGAAGTTGTACGCGATCTGGCCGTGGGAGAAAGGTTGTCGGGTGGAACGATCGAACTACTCACGGCTGACTCGTGGGTCGTGTTTCGTTTCAATGATGGTTCTACTGTGACACTTTCCGGGGAGTCTGAGCTGACGATCAGTGAACAGAATCGCAAAGAACTGCATCTACGTCGCGGCAGCTTGTTCGCCGAAGTCATGCCGCAGCCGAAACATTCACCGATGGCTGTTCTCACTCCATCGGCGAATCTGGAAGTTCTCGGAACACAGTTTAATTTGCAAACAGAAGAGGCCAAGAGTCGCCTTAGAGTCAACGAGGGGCTGGTCAGTCTACAACGAGTTCCCGACGGTGAAGTCATAGACGTTACCGCCTCGCATGAAGTCATTACGGAACTTGGAGATACATCCAAGTTGCAGCTAGTCCCCGTCGTCACTGAAGCGGAAACCTGGCGTAGTAATCTAAAGTCAGACGTTGTGCACGGAAAGTGGATTCCGAAACTTTGGTCACTGGGGCAACGGCTCAAGGATGCAGTTGCTCAAGGCGAAATGACGGAAACAGACGCGATTGCGGCCTACAAAAAAGCTGCAAACCTCAGTGACGAAGGTGGCGTCTGGGCAACGCCATCTTCGGTCGGGACGCTGGTCGTGCTCAGCGCGAGCCCGAGTCCTGGCGCGAAGCTGCAGTTGGGGCCACGAAGTGTGTTTCGCATTCGCGGTCGAATCACATCCACAGCAGACCTGGAAATTGGAGTCTCACTGGTGCGCCCGGGTTCAGGGTTTGCGGGCAAGTTCAGCACAACCCTGCGCGACGATCAGCGGCAAGGCGACGACGGTACTTTCTACATCGAATTACCGGTCGATGCATTCCGAGCACTCAAGTCAACAACTACATTCGATAAAACCGCGGTTGGCTTAGAGCTGGCGGATATTTGGTTCCTAGTTCGCGATGCGAACACAAAGCTGGAGATCATCAACGTGGAACTAATAGAGGCCGAACAATAATGGCAATTGCGGATGTAGTGGATCTTGCTAAAGATCCCTTGGCGCGGCAGCCAACATACTGAATCTGGGATCTTTAGCAAGATCCACTACTCTCAAGGTCCAATAACCAGATGCAACTTAAATTTATTTACGCAGGAGAATGGCGAACTATGTGGAAATACACTTTGCTCGCACTCGTCTTGTCATGCAGCGTGTTTGCAGCAGCGCATATTCATGCTCAGGAGGAGAAAACGAAACCTGACACAAAATCCACACCAACGCCGGATCTCACAGCTTTGTCACAGAAACTGAAAGCGGCCGTGGCTGCCGGCGAGATGACGGAAAAGGAAGCTTACTCCAAATACATCGAAGCCGCCGGCACGAAGGGCGACAAAAAGATGATGGCTGACAAGATGAACGGAAAGGGCAACGAGTCGTTCTATGCCATCGTCATTGGTCGACTTGAATCGAAAGACCTGGAACTTGGTGAGTTCACACTTCGAGTGGACTACATCACATCGATCTACGGCGATCGTCGTCTCAAAGACTCGGTCTTGAATAAGTCGGTGAAGGTCACCGGTGTATCTGGGCCGTGGCTTGACAAACTGCTTGTTGTCAAACCAGGCCAGACGCTCAAGTTCCGCAGCGGTACGTTAATTGACTCGACTTTCTCGCTGTCTCCCAAGGCAACGGTCCTTGAACAGGCGACTGCGTTTGATCCCGCGACATATCCGATTCCGCCAGAACCGTTTCGTGGTTTTAAAGGAGTTGTGATTGGAACCGTCGAAAGCAAATCGGATCAGGGCTACGACATGACCATTCGTGTATCGGCAGTTGCAAGAGTCGAAAAGGAGAGTACGGCTTCCGAGCCCGATTCGATTGTCGGTCGCTTGATGGATCTGCAAGGGTTCTACGCAAACGAGTTTCGTGGACAGTTTGATGCGTTGCAAATCGGCGACAAGGTTCGCGTTGGTGCGGCACACCGACTGCCCGAGATTGATGCTTTGGAAGTCACCGGACTCCTTGAGAAGGTGGAAAAGTGATGAATCGTGATTGCTCTGCCGACTCCATACGGATTCGCAAAAAAACAGAAATCTTAGTTCGATACCTGCTTTCGCTGTTGTTTTGCTTCGGCTTTGTGACACAAGCCGAAGCACAGACTAGCGAGGCATCGCGTCGCTTCAGCGAGCTTGAAGGCAGCGAAGTCCCCGACTTTCAAAAGCACGTCGTGCCACTCTTCGGGAAGCTTGGTTGCAACGCAGCCAAGTGCCACGGTTCCTTTCAGGGGCAAGGTGGCTTTCGGCTTTCACTGTTTGGTTTTGACTTTAAATCGGACTATGAAGCTTTGCGATCTGAGGCAACTTCAGCCGAAGGGCTACGACTTTCGATAGATCATCCTGCCGATAGTCTTGTTGTTCTAAAACCGACCGAAATCGTCGACCATGAAGGCGGTGAGTTGTTCGAGGAAGGATCCTGGCAGCACCACCTTTTGCTGAGGTGGATCAAAGATGGCGCAAAGACGACGGAGCATCCAAAATCCATTGATCGGCTGGAAGTCGAACCTGCGGAGATACTGTTTTCGTCAGCCGACGACCAAAAGACAGTTCGGGCCATCGCGGTCTGGGACGATGGCTCTCGCGAGGATGTCACTTGTCTATGTCGGTTTACGACCAACAACGAAGATGTGGCGTCGGTGAATTCGGATGGGCTCGTCAAGTCGACCGGTAGCGGCGATACGCATGTCATTGTTACCTACGATAATGCCTTGGCTGCAATTCCGATTCTGCGGCCCGTGACACAAGCGAACAACGCATCTAAACCACTTTCGAGTAGTCACCCCATCGACCAAATGGTCGAACGGAAACTCTCGAAACTCGGCATTGTTCCCTCGGACCTATGTACGGACGCCGAGTTCCTGCGTCGGCTCAGTATTGACCTAACAGGAACGCTGCCCGCTCCGGAAGAGATTGTTGCATTTCTGGCAGACGACAATCCGGACAAACGTACTCGCAAGACTGAAGAGTTGCTTGATCGGCCCGCCTATGCCGCGTGGTGGGCGAATAAGCTTTGCGACTTTACCGGCTGCAGCCCCACGGCCTTCGGGGAGAATGCCAATCTCGACATCGGTATTGCTTACGCAACGCAGTGGTACGATTGGATCTATGTTCGCGTTCGACAGAACATGCCCTATGATCAACTTGTTGCGGGGATCGTTCTTGCCGAGAGTCGCACCAATGGCCAATCACGCAGCGACTATTATGCCGAGTTGTCCAGTTACGTCCGCAAGCAGGGTGGCGCGGAGTTTTCGAACCGTGAAACGATGCCGCATTATTGGACTCGCGATAGTGTGAAAGAAAGCAAAGACAAGGCACTTTCCTTCGCACACGGTTTCCTGGCAATACAACTGCAATGTGCCGAGTGCCACAAACATCCGTTCGACCAATGGACGCAAGACGATTTTCAAAGCTTTACTCGTTTCTTCGATGGAGTTTCGGCGGAAGGGCGGATTGGCTTTCCACAATTTGCGGCAGCACAGCGAGGAGAGACCGTTGCGTGGCCAGAACTTGTGGTTGATTCAGGCGAATCGAAAACTCTCTCGCTGCTTCGTAGCGTCGAAGTTCAGATTGGAACGAATACAGATCCCCGACAGCCTTTGATGGATTGGATTCGCGATCGCAACAATCCGTGGTTCGCTAGAGCTTTTGTCAATCGCGTTTGGGCTGGTTATTTCCACGTTGGCATCGTCGATCCGCCTGACCAGTTGACTCCGAGCAATCCGCCCAGCAACCCCGAACTCCTGGATTGGCTGGCTAGCGGTTTTGTGGAAAGCGGCTACGACATGAAGTGGCTTCATCGCCAGATCGTCGCGAGCGATACTTATCAGCGGAGCTGGAAACCCAACGAAACGAACCAAGCGGATACTCGCAACTTCAGCAGAGCCATTCCGCATCGCATCCCTGCCGAGGTTCTTTACGATGGGCTCAAACAAGCAACCGTGACCACTGGACAGATGCAAGCCTTACGCAACGATCTGACTCGGCGGGCGACTGCTCACTTATCCATGCGGATGGCAGGTACGCATGCGATGAAGGTGTTTGGCAAGCCGGATCGAGCCATTAACTGTGACTGCGAGCGAGTCAACCAACCGACGTTGTTGCAAGCGATCTTCCAACAGAACGATCCCCTGATTCGGCAACGCCTTGCCGAGAGTAGCTGGCTTCAGGAGATCGACGCGATGACGAGCGCCGATCAGCCAAGCGACAAGTCAGCACTGCTGCAGCAGGTCTGGCTGCGGACCGTGGGACGCCCTGCCAGCTCCGACGAACTGGATCGCGCCCAGCAACACCTAGCTGACTCAGAATCGATTGTCGAGGGAATTCGTGAGTTGATGTGGGCGATGCTCAACACTAAAGAATTTTTGCTTAATCATTGACCTTCCGGTAGTGGAACTTGCTAAAGATCCTTCGATCCCGTGCCCGAGGCACGCCAACACCCGCCAAAATAGATTTGGAGATTGATATGCAATTCCGGGATGAATACAGAAGAGGATCTTTAGCAAGATCCACTACGTTTAGTCGACGACAACTGCTGAAAATCGGCGCACTGGGAACTGGATTCAGCCTTTCCCAGTACTTGCGACTGCAGGCAAGTCAGGTCGAGCCAACTTCGATGCGGTCCGCAATCTTTATCTTCATGGAAGGCGGTCCGTCTCATCAGGATACGTTTGATTTGAAGCCTGAAGCGCCGGTGGAAGTGCGGGGCGAATTCCGACCAATGAACACTTGCGTCAGTGGCATGCAAATCTGCGAACATTTGCCGATGCTGGCTCAGCGCGCCGATAAGTACGCGATCATCCGCGGCATTACTCACAATCTGGCGGACCACGGGATCGGTAAGCAATATTTGCTCACCGGAAACAAGCCTTCCCGTTCCATTAGCTACCCAGAATACGGCAGCGTGGTCAGTCACGAACATCCGTCAAGCCCCGACCTACCTACTTATGTTTCCATCGACGAAGCCTTCGTCGGCCCTGGCTACCTCGGCTCCCAATACAGCCCCCTCACAGCGGAAAAGCCTCGTCATGGATTTCCATACTCGGTTCGCGGTGTTTCGCTCGAAGATGGTCTTACCGTTTGCAAATATCGATCTCAAATGCAACTGCTCAACGATCTTGACCAGGCTTTTCGTGGTTACGAGCAACTCGACGAACAAGTACGCGGGATGGATCGTTTCAGCGAGCAAGCCTACGACATCATCAGTTCGCCACGCACTCGCGCAGCGTTTAATCTTTCGCAGGAACGAACCGAAGAGAGCGAACGTTTTGGCAAGCACGAGTTCGGCCAGTCTCTTCTCTTGGCTGCGAGGTTGATTGAAGCAGGGGTGCACTTTGTCACAGTTCGGCTTCGTCCCGCCGATTTTGATTTCGATACGCACTCGGACAACTTCGCCAAACTGCGAACGCTTCTTCCGCCTTTCGATCGTGGCCTATCCGCGCTTCTCGATCGCCTTGAGGAACGAGGTCTCTTATCAACGACAGCGATTCTGACCACAGGTGAATTCGGACGAACGCCCACGATCAACAGCCAAGGCGGACGCGATCACTGGTCCCGCGCGATGTGTGCCCTGATGGCCGGTGGTGACGTAAACGCTGGACAGGTCGTTGGTAGCACCGACGCAACCGCATCAGAGCCTGACGGGGCTGGATTCACTCCTGACGACCTGGCGGCTTCGTTTTTCCGGAACATTGGCATCAGTCCCGGCACGGAGTTCCAGTCCAACGTCGGTCGACCAATTACTCTGGTCCGCGACGGAAAACCGATTCGCGAGTTGCTGTAGCGATTCAGGACTAAACTTTAGCCCAAATTCGTGTTGCCGACTCTTACTCCCTGCTCCATGGACAATTGACGACGACTGTTCACTGTCATCTGAATTTCCACTGGACGCCTCGTTCCGACACACCGATGCGACATCTATTTGATTCGCCAAGTCGGCGGTACTCCATCAAGTGGCGCTGTCAAGTCGAGTACAGACTGAAGTCCGTTGAACGCGAAAGTGATCGCGACTTGAGCCCGCAACGTCACCGTAACAAACTGCACAGGAGGGCGTGTCATGAGTGAGAACATCGGATGCCGCAGGCGTGTGGTTTCGCCACATCGAGATGACTTTCGACCGCAATCGGAGGCAGTGCGCCCCTATCGTAGAAGGCACCGTACCGCTGCAGACCCCAACTGGATGAAGTGCGGCGAGGTTGATTCTGAGCGCAGAAGGTACTGGACGATTGAACTCCAGAAGTTACTACCAGCATTTGGTTTCGGTCAATCGGGGCAATCACTGCGTTTGCCGATTGAACTCTGAACTCTTCCATGACACCACTAAAAAAGCTGCTGATCGAAGCGATCGGCAGCTGTCAGAAATTTTAGTGGAGGGACTCTTCAGTTCACCGCAGATCGACGAACTGATGGCTGTGCTGGAACGAGTGAAGGCGACGGCACTGGTGGCGTAACCACGTGCCGAGAGATCAGGTTCCCCTTTTCGGATGCCCATTCGGTTGATATGAACACCCGAAGGCGAACGATCGATTGAGAAGCCTTATTGCTGGCGATCCGGTTTTTCTGGAAGCACCGTCCCAAGGAACAAGCGATGCACGTGACGCGGCTCGGCCGGCAAGACACATCCAGTAGCGTTCGCGTCGAAACAGCTCTCGCCATCTTGAATTTGGCTACAGGCAGTTAGTCAGCGACGTGGATTTGCCGCATCATCCCTCTGAGCAAAACGATCGTTTGTCGATTTATCGGGGCTGAATTTTTTCTCACTCAGCTTTGCCAGACTCCGAATCCAGAAACCGAATTGCCGTGCCATAAGCAAAGAATTCAACGGTCTCCGTCTTTCCAACCAACGACTTTTCTGGCACAACTCGATAATCAAACGTGCAGTTGATCACCGCGCTTGCCTTCAACCCATCAGCTAATTGCCGAAGGCGTCTCTTGGTGCGTTGAAAGGCAATCTCAGCACTTCGTGGCTCCTGAAACAACCAGCCCAGAGCGTCTGTGTGTCGATCCAATGCGAAGATGGTATCTATTACCTCATAGCGGCGATCTGAGGGCGCAGGTCCAGTCGAAACTGCGAGCTTGTAGCTTCTAATACTGTCCTTCCGACTCTTCTTCGCCTGCCGCTCTATGACCCTGTCACGTTGCTGTTCTTCGCCTTCGTTATTGCTCACAACATCATCCAGGAAATCATCCCATTCCTCATCGCCAGCCATCTTTCGCCCCTCGCCTATTGAAAAGTTGCAGGCCAAAAGATAACTGAACCGAATTGAGATAGGTAGGGTTGGTCGGCCAGACGATTTCGACAACGAACTATCCCAATCACTGCGGTTCACTCGAGTCGCGCTTGACTGGAGCGAACGCAGGCTGAAGCTGCCAAACGCCGCTGATCGAAGCGTGAATTGGCTCTAGGTACAATTAACTATCCTGGCTGTGTCGCCCTGTTCAATTATCGCTTGTTGAGTCTCCGGCAACAGGTCTGGGCACAAAGCAATCAGCTGACGCAACTCCATCCAATGCACCACATTTGCACCACCCAACCGTAGTTCTTCTACACTTTCAGCGTTTTCGTTGATGGGTTCAAGTCCCTTATCCTCCACTTAAGAATCAAAAGCCGCTGATCAAGTTTGATCAGCGGCTTTTTTCGTGGGCTTTTCGGTGTGAATCGCTGGTGTCAAAAAGTTCAATCAGTTTGTGCGGTTTTGGGGCATGAATTCGTAAATGGTTTCCTTCCAATTGCTTATGGAGTTTCACTGTCCACTATCCTTGCCTCGTGTGTAAACTTGGTTTGAGTCCGTCGTGGGAGCTTTTGGTCGGTCATCCGAACCATTCTCTTCATTAACCCTCGGTCACAGGCATCATTATGGCCGAGGGTCTTGTCATTTCCATCGCAGTATTATTTCAAGCGGCGTCATCATTGCCCGCTAAATGATGGGAGAATTCATGGTCTCATCTACTCGCCGAAGTGGCGTCCAGACGGAGTTTTACGTAAGCCGTTGATTGCGAGGCATCAAAAGCGTATCTGGTAGAGTGCGGGTAGTTGGATGCTGTTCGTTCCCCGCCATTGGCTGGTTGTATGGCAGAACGAATCACGCGTTTTTCTTCTGACCAAGGCTCAATGGTGATTTGCAGCGGGCAGTCTGTGACTCGGATCGACTTGGTTATCTCGCTCCCGCTCCCATCCTCGTTCTTAACCTCTGTTCGTTCATACCGAATCACTGGCCAGCGAGTCTTCTTCTCGCCCGGCATCTTGATCGGCACGCGGACTTCCATCCACTTCCAGTTTGTGGGCATTGTGTCGTGTACGACGAGATTTTTTTCCGGGACTGAATACTCCAGTCCTGCGAGTCCTTCGAGGTACAAAAGGAGTTTGCCCGCGTTGAAGTTCGAGTACTGGTCTCCAAACCGTTTGCCACTTCGCGTGTACGCTTCCGGTGCGACCGGGATTTTCCAGTCAGAACTGAAGTTGTAGTGGGCCAGATGATTCAACGTCAGTCGCCACGCCGGATCGCCAAGATGCTGACGAAACATGCCATCGAGCATGAAATATGCGGTGTCCGGTGTGTAGCCAAATGAGTGGTCCACTTTTGTATCGAATGTCTTCATAGCTTGGCGTGACATGGCCAGAGGAAAGAAATCGTCGTCGCCGTAAAACCCCTTATCTCCATCAAGGGCCCATGACCGGGTCATCTTCAAAGCGTAATCCCGCGGGAAGTGCTTCGAACGCATGTGCCAGAATCCAGTTGTCATCAGCATCCCGTTCTGTGGTCCACCGAAGAAATGTTCGTGACCATTTACCTGCCAACGCTGATCGAACCACGTTCGAATTTGGTCCAGACCGACTGGCACCATCCGTTCCCAATGTTCGACATCCTCGACATGGCCAGTGACGCGAGCCATCGCGATCAGGGCTTCCACCACTTCAAAGTGATTCGAGAAGAAAGGGGAGATTCGCTCGCGAAACACTTCTCGGAAATAGCCTTCGTAACAGTCGCTTAAGAACTTGACATCGCCCGTGTGCTGGTAGATCTGCCACGCTCCGAGGACATGCTCTGACAACTCATTGCCGTACACACCTGAGTGCCATGTCGTCCCCTTGTTGTCAGCTAGTGCGATCGATCCGTTCGGTGATCGTTTGTAGTGACCGTTCTCGAAGAGATGCTTCCATGTCAGCACGTTTCCATACGCGTAATGCGACTTGTCGTTCGTCCACGCTCCCACTTTGATTTGGAACGTTGCGTCGTAGCGATGCATGCCGAGAAAATTGTTGACAGCTGTCTGCGTGTGCGGCTCCATCTCCATTCCGCGCCCGACATCAATGTCGTACATCAGGTACAGCGACCAAAGGTAGTAGTAGATGTCTTCGAACTTCCGATCCGAGCAGCGAAAGTATGGAATCTCTTCGCTCAGTTGACGATTCATCTCGCGCGTCTTTGCGAGTAGTGCCTCACGCGGCTCGCGGAGCACTTCCATCGCATCTTTCAGTGCCCGCCCGTGGTCATCGTGCATCGCCCACACCAGTGCGACTCCTTTGCTGTCGCAGGGCACTTCGAATTCATACTGCATCTCGCCATGCTCGCCCTTTGCGAACTTGTGGCTCGTGGCGAAGTTACGGGACGCGGCGAGAACGGTGCTCATGCCCTGATACATGATCGGGCCAACATCTTCAGAACGATCTGTTTCAGGCTGGCACTTCGTCGTGCCCCCTTCGACGATATGGATGGCATTGTGATCTGCGTCATAGTTGATCGTGGCAGTGCTTGTCAGGCTGTGGCGTCCAAAGAAACTTTGACCGTCCAGTCGCAGCGTGACCGGAGTCGATGAGGTGATGATCGAACAAGCTGAGTCATTTGCGGCAATGAACTTCTCCTCTCGTAACTGGACGCCATCGACTTCGTATTCGCAGATCATTCGGTCCGGTCGCCAGTACATCTTCTTCGGGACCGGGTGACGATGTATCTTCCCATCGATTACTACGCTGCCGTACAGAACCCGCGTGTCCTTGTAGAACTCCCAGCCCGAGAAGTCGTTGCCCAGGCCGGTATCGTCATGATCCTTACCGTGACTCTGGAATAGCCCAACGCCGCGACTGCGAAGATCGTGACAGAACGGATGCGTCAGTCCGAGCGTTTCGTCTTCCTTCGGCTCCCAACTCGCATGAAACCCGCCCACATAATACGTGACATTGCCAGCGAGAAATCCGTGCTTCTTTCCCTGAATCTCCTGCTGCAATCGCTGGCAGTAATCCGACAAAGGCGGAGCGTCCGCGAGTGTGACACTGGTACTAAACAGCAAGACCAACGTCGCGGCGAGCAAGGATGTCCGTAACGAAATCATGACAGAATTAATTTTCAATGGTCTTTCTCTCGTTGGCATTCCGGAGCGATGATGCCGTTGTCATCGCATCACTCGTTGTAACGAAATTATCAGCGAACTATGGGCTGTCAATGAAATCAAAACCAGCTTGCGGACTTACGGTCCTGGTTAAGCTTCTCCAGGTTGCCGCGATGATGGGTCTGCCTTGATTGAACTAACTTCAATTCGGCCTGAAGCTTTCTGCGATCCCACGCGTCTAAGCTGTCAGCTTTCAACTGTTGGTTGATCTTCGCGACTTTCTCTTCGTCATCCGCGATCCATTTTTCCAGCTCTTCTGTTCGGGTCGCGTAGACTTCTTCCATCTTCCAGGCTCCGACCTTCTCCAGATAGGCATCCAGCTTGCGAACCATCTCGGCTGTCTTTTCCGGCATTGTTTTTGAAAGGTCGCTGGACTCACCCATGTCGTCGACCACATTGAAAAGCTTGATTTCTCCCGTGTTGAGGTGACGCATCAGTTTGAAGTCGCCGTCTCGATAAGATGTGATCGGTACGGTGTAGTGAGCCGGGAAATGAAACACAAGTCCGGTATCGCGCTCGGCGAGTTTTCCATCGTTACCCTCTTCCAGAACCGGTCGCAGGCTAATGCCGTCAAGATCGTCGGGCAATGCAACCGTACTGCCAGCAAGATCGTGCATCGTCGTCAGGTAGTCCCACTGCGCGACGGGTTTGTCACATTGAGAATTCGCGGCGATGCCAGGACCGGCGACAATCATCGGGATACGCAAACCGCCTTCCCACATTTTCGCTTTGCCGCCCTGCAGCGGAGCGTTGCTGTTTCCGCCACCGTTGTCGGATGAGAAGATGACGTAGGTGTTCTCTTCCAGTCCTTGAGCTTTCAATTCGTCGAGCACCATGCCAATGGATGAATCCATGTTTTCCATCATGGCGGCGTAGTTGGCCGTCTCCCAGAGGGATTGAAGTTTCTTTGGCATCTCGTCGGCGTTTTGGTCGGACTTTGAAATGTCAGGCACGCCGCCTGCGATGCCACGCTCTTTCGCAAGGATCTTCAAGTACTTTTCCCGCGTACTCTTCAGTGAAGTATTGCGAACGTGAACGGCATAGTGGGACACCATCATGTAGAACGGCTTCTTGTCATTGCCGCGGTCTTTCAGGAAGTCGACTGAGGTTTTCGCCAGACTGAAAACTCGTTTCGGATCATCCAACGGGATCGGGGTTTTGTCTGCAGGTTCCCACCAGTCACCGTGGCCATTGCCGTTGGGATGCTTATGGATGAAGTCGGTGACGTCGTACCCATGATCCTTGAACCAATGCATCGGCGTGCATCCTTTGCCAAAGAACGCCGTGACATAGCCCTTGTCGGCTTCCTTCATCATCTCGCCAATCGAAAGCTTCTTCTCGAAATCCACCTGCTTCTTGTTCATGACGACGTCGTGAATCGAGACGCAACCCACGCGGGCCGTGGTCATGCCAAACTGAATGCTGGCGCGGGAAGAGGTGCAAACGGGCGATGGGCAATAGGCATTTGAAAAACGCATGCCTCGCTGAGCAAGCTTTTCCAGATTGGGCGTCTGATGCAGCTTATGCGCCAGTTCAGGCCGGCCTTTCATCATCGGGACGCTGGTCTGGGTGTAGCCCAAGTCGTCTGCATAGATGATGACAAAGTTAGGTTCTTTGGCTGTTGAGTGTTGAGCCCTCAGAACGAGGAGCAGAAGGATGAGTATGCTATTGGATTTCATCGTTTTCCCTGTTGCAATTTGCATGTTGTTGATGGTCCTGCGTCACGCGAATTCAATTTCGATCCGCCGTTCCACGTTTCTCGTGCATCTGAATCAACTCCCTTGAACGCTTCAGTTGCTGGTCCTGAAAATCGACGTGGTTTTGTGAGACGTCGACTTTGAACGCCTTTTGCTTGTTCCCCGGATCTGCAGCGAGTTCGGCTTTCAGCTTGGTGAGGCGTTTCCTTCCGTTCTCGATCCAGCCGCCTTCCAACAACTCCACGTAGTTGCGGCGAGTGAGCGTTACCGTCTCGGCGTTGATCGACTCCAGGTATTCGCTGCGCAATTGATCGAGTTCCTGAACCAACTCGGGCATGCTTTGTGAGAGATCGTTCTTTTCGCTGATATCTTTCGTGACGTCGAATAGCTTAATGTTGAGAGTGTCGAGATTTTTACGCAGCTTGAAGTTGCCGCGACGAATGACCGATTCCGGTTCGCCGGTGTGCCAGGGGAAATGAAACACCAGTGCTTCGCTATTGCGCTGAACCTTGCCGTCGTTACCATTTTCAAAGATATCGCGCAGACTGCCTCCGTCCAGATCGACAGGTAAAGGATCCGTTCCGCCAGCAAGATCATAGAACGTCTGGAGAAAGTCCCACTGTACGACAGGCACATCGCAATACGTGCCACTCTTTATGCCGGGGCCGCGAACGAATGACGGCATGCGAATGCCACCTTCGTACAGACTGCCTTTGCCGCCTTTGAGGGGAGCATTGCCACGGAAGCCGCCGCCGTTATCGGAGGTAAGAATGACATAGGTGTTGCCGGCGATACCAAGTTCGTCTATCGCATCAAGCAAGGTCCCGGTGGCTCGATCCATATCATCCAGCATCGCTGCATAATTGATGATCCAACCATGGTTGTACATCGCGATCGACATGTCTTTTTCAGGCGTGTCGTCCTTCTTGCCGTATTTCCTGCCTTTGGGCAGCTTCTTGTATTTCTCTCGCGTGTCTTTCAGCGAGTCGTGCCAAATATGCATCGCGTAGTGCGAAAGCTGCATGTAGAAAGGCTTCTCGGCAGCGACCTGATCTTTCATGAATTGAATGCTGTCGTCCGTCAACGAGAAGATACGCTTGGGATCGTCTTCGGGAAGATGCGTCTTGCGGTCATCGTCAAAGTCTCCTGGGCCATTCCCATTCGGTCCGTCTGTCACATCGTAGCCCGCTTCGGTCGGCTTGATACTTTCGTTGTGCCACTTGCCGAAATGAGCCGTCCTGTAACCGGGATTGGCTTTCTTGAGGGCTTGCGGAATCGTTATCTGCCCCATGTATTTCTTCTTCGCTTCCACGGCTGAAAGAACGGTGTAGCGAAGTCGACTGGGAGTCATCCCGTGCAGCAGACTGTTCCGCGAAGGTGTGCACAGGGCCGATGGCGAGTAGCACGATGAGAGAACCATACCGTCTTTGGCAAGTCGCTCGATATTGGGCGTCTGGTAATAATCGCTTCGGGAATCTGGTCGCACTTTGATCATCTCGACTGATGTCTCCGCCCAGCCGAGATCGTCGACATAGACAAGAACAAAGTTCGGTGGTGTCGCCGCGTACGAAATCGAAGTAAGAAGTACGACGACGGATAGAATGTAGCTGCATCGGTTCATGAAATGTTCTTCGTAGGTTCTACTCTTCCGCTTCGATCAACACGCGGACCTGATCGAGATGGCCAGGGTTTTCCTGAAGTTCGACAAAGAGCGTACGGCGATCAGCCGCCAGAATGAGACTATCGAATCCTGGGCGTTCGTCGCCCTCAGGGCGAGGCTCGACCTCTCGCGCGGTTGGGTATTCGACGTCTGGATTTCCAAAGATGATCTCCGACTCTTTCAGCAATCGCGTCGCCGTAATCACACCGGCGATTGGATTGGCAAACGTGATCTGACCGCGAACACTGCGTCTTCGATTGGGGTTCTTCCCTTCCGGATATGCGTCCAACTGCAGCAGGTAGCTCGTTAGTCGCTGCCCGGACGGCAGTACAGGCTTGTCACGATAATCTGACTTGGCATATTCACCCGGATCGACCATGTCCACTCGAATGGCATCTTCCGGAATGAAACCACTACGTTCCGGAAAGACCACGATGTGTTCGTTGTCTTCATAGTTCCCCGGATGGAAGTTGGGGCCGGGAGATACGAAGCGTATTGAGCCCGTTGTCTGTAACACGCCGGAATTGACCGGCCATGCGTTTTCAAAAAGCGCGACCTCGTAGTCCGTGGAATCAATCGTTGGCGATTGCTCTGACGCACGGACAGCCTGCCCTTCGCGGACCCGTGTCGGCTGGCTCGATTCGGAGTCCTTTTTGTTGACCGAAACCTCACCCTCAAAGACACACACGTCGGTTGTCCCGTCGTCTCCGACGGATACGCCAAACGCAGTTCCCAGATCGACAACATGCGCTGTCTTCGTATTCACGACAAAGCCAATCGCCGATGCCGAAATTCTTGCAGTAACTACTCCACGCAGCAGAACCACTCGCATTTCATCGACGATTTCGATCTTTGCCGGTCCTTCAATCGCGAGGCTCGCTCCATTAACAAAATCCAGCCGAACCAATCCTCGGTCGAGACTCAGTTGGCCTGACATGACTTGCTGGCCGGAGCGAATCGCAACGTCGCCGTCGTAAGCACCAACTGCTTGCGTGATCAAGGCAACGTGTGGCGTGTCCACCGATTGGATGATCGCAGGATTTTCGGGCCAGAGATAAACCATGCCCGAAATCAGCAGCAACATCGTCGCGGCCACAGCCGCGTATGTTGGTAACCCGACGCGTAAGCGAGGGATTCGTCCAAACTCGTTCCCCTGCTGACGCTTCGGGTTACCTCTGTTCCATCGCGATTCGTCATCCACAGCGTTTGGAAGGCAGTCTGCCAGTACTGCCTGCAACGCCGTGTGCGTGGCGATTTGGTCGAGGTACATCTTCCGAGCCGCGTCGTCCGATTCCACGCGGTTCATCAAGTCTACTCGCTGGTCGTCATCAAGCGCTCCGTCGAGCATTTCCTGAATGAGAACCGTCAGCGATCTATTGTCGTCGCTCATCCGACCGTTCCTTCCTGAAGACGTTCCTTCACACAGGCAGCCAGCAGGTTGCGAATTCGATAAAGCACCTGCTTGATTGCCGAAGTGGTTTTTCCAAGATCCTCGGCCAGCGTCGCAATCGCTGTCTCCTTGCCGTATCGCTTGTGAAGCAGGGACTTGTGTTCGTCCGAGAGCCGCTCCACGCATCCACCCAGCAATTGAACCCGCCGTTCGGTTTCCTCAGCCATCACCTCTGCGACCGGAGCAAGCTTTTCGGCAAACGCCTCGTGTAATACCAGCCGATCACGTTTTCGATCACGCAGGTGAGCCAGCACCTGAAAGCGGGCGGTGTTGTAAGCCCAGGACTCGAAACTCGCATCAATTTGAAAATCGTCCGCCTTGCGAATCAGAACGAGATTCGTTTCCTGCAAAACATCCGGTGTCGCCACCGGATCAGCCAGCAGCGAGAGGATATACGCATGCAATCTGTTCTGAATCGCCGTAATAGCAAGGATGTATTGATCTGACGTCATGCTCGGTCTGTAGTAAGGGCCTGTTTCGCTTCCAGTGAATACTAAATACCAAAGTCGGGGACGAGGTAACTCGCCACATCCAGAATTCTACCGAGCAACGAGGCGTAATCTTGGTCGTCCGGCGCTCGGGCCAAGGATCGTCAGTCAGAGGAGCCCTTCAAGCGTTTGAGAACCTGCGTCACTCTCGCCCTGCTGACTCCCAGATGTCGGACCAAGTCTGCCCTTGTTTTGACAGCACCAGAATCGAGCAGTTTTTGATAATGAAGCGCCAATCTCATCCGATCAGGCTTCGGTTTTGCTGACTCGGATTCGGCCCGAATTTGGTCCGAAATGGAGTTCCATTTGAACATTCCGAAACAAGGCAATCGACGTAACCTCTAGGTACGAAAGGCACCTAGCTCGACGAATCCCCGGTTCGGATTGAGACCGCCTCGGGGACTGTTTCAGTTGTTTGCGAGAAGCCTCATTGGCGAACAAATCAGCTAAAAAGTGACGCGGCTATTCTTGCTGTTTCGAGATTCCAAGTGGCTATTGCTCCTGCGAAAAGTTCAACTGGTGTCCTCGATCCTCCACTTTTTAAACAAGAGCCGCTGATCAAAACCGATCGGCGGCTTTTTTCGTGGGCTTTTTGGTGTCAATCGCTGGTCTCAAAAAGTTCAATCAGTTCGTGTAATTCTGGGCATGGATTCGCAAGTGGTTTTCAATAAACGACTTGCGTGGTTTCACTGTCCACTATCCTCGCCTCGTGCATAAGCTTGGTTCGAGTCCGCCTCGGGGAG
>ERZ887942.1155-NODE-1155-length-19069-cov-51.421111_pt1 | contig 19069 bp, 14 predicted proteins | sample MGYA00521099_ERZ887942 | MGnify/ENA primary metagenome ERZ887942 (study PRJEB32303, sample SAMEA104408605) | aquatic metagenome | biome: Brackish water; feature: Pelagic; material: water | place: Baltic Sea | collected 2014-06-07T06:48:00 | depth 16,251 m ...
GATACCGCCAGTCCGGCAGCCGCACAATCAGGCCCGTGGCTTCACTGCTGAACAGTTTCGCGGTGCCATGCACAGCCGGTTCTAATTGAAGTCGCTGACAGGCCGCTTGCACAGCCGACGCATCACGGACTTCCGTTTTGATTTCCACGATGTGACTCATACGAATCTCCTCCTTATCAGCTAACGTTAAGACTTACAGGTAACGTCAAGAAATAGTGGCCCACTAAAACGGGGGTTCGCCTCTGTCGCTCGCGGCTTCACCCTCATCGATCTCATCTTCAAAGTCCGCGTCAAACATCCGCGGGTCGTGGTGCTGCTCTGCAGTTTCAGACTGCCAGGCCAGCGCCTGCAAAAATCGCGGCTGCTGGCTCGTCAGTTCCAGCACCAGCATTTCCGCCACGGCCGCATGATCGGGTTCCTGAACCTGCATCTGCCGAATTACGTACAGGCTGACGAGCAACGGCAGCACGCTCACCAGCACCAGCCCCACGTCGTAAATCGCGGCCGCCAGCAGCGGATCACGAGTGCGTTGGGTGGCGATTTGCCGCCGCTCCTGCTCCAGTTGATCACGCCCGGCATCCACACGGGAACGCTGATCGTGCAGCTGCGACGTCAGCTCCGTTTGTGCGGCCAGCAGTTCCCGACGCGCGGTGGCATCCTGCAGCACCAGTTCCTGCGCGGCCTCAGCCAGTTGCCGGCTGCCCGCCACCACCGCGACCGATTGTTCGGCCATACGATCATTCTGCTGCCGCTGCTCGGTCATGGATTCACGAGCAAACTCCGCCAGTCGCTGGTCCCGCAGATCCGGCGGTTTACCGCACCCGATGATCACCAGCGCGAACATCAGCAGCACATACATCGCGACGGGACGCAGCAGAGTTCGCACTTCCAGCATCAGTATTTCTCCACAGGTGAAACAGTCGGGACAGCAAAGACTGCAACGCCCGTCGCAGCCGAATTTCACGCGCCCAGCCCAGTGTTAACAACACGGCCAGCACGCTGCCGGCCGCCACCATCACCACAATCATCCGCATCTCCTTCTGAAAGAGGGGAAAAACACACACACGAAAAAAACCCGCGACTCCAGACAGAATCGCGGGGCAGGGAAATTTGGGGGTTGAAGAAACAGCGAAGTCTGGCACGGTCCACACGGCAGCCAGAAACGCTAAGTCTTTCCATCACTGAATAATGACACCGATCACGACATAATTTAGCGGCACGGCCGGCGTGCCGACGGATCATTGCCCCGACCGCCACACGTACCACGTCCGGCGGCCGACACCACCTGAAACAGCACCGAACGGAGATCGCCGGGAAGGGCCTGCGAACGCCTGCGCCGACACGGAACGGCACCTCATTAGATAAAGGTATGGATGTTGCCACAGGCATGGCCGTCTGGGCGCCCGTTGGATTTCAGTCTTATACATCGCTGTAAATTGTTTCATGGAGGTGTGTTTTGAAAACTTTGCCCGCCGGGCTGTTGCAATATTTGCAACGAGTTCCCGATCCTCGCGGGCGCAAGGGACGGTGTCATCCACTGACGGCCATGCTGGCCATCGTTGTTGCAGAGATGCTGTGTAAGCTTGAAGGTTATGAATCTGTCGCTCACTGGATTCGACTTTGGCCGATTGAATTCTGGCATGCGTTGGGAGGGACTCGAAAACCACCGTGTGACAACTGCTACCGAGAGCTGATGAACGAGGTCTGCCCGCTTGAACTTGAGCGGGCTCTCAATGCCTGGATTACGGAAGGACTGGGACTGAATCCTGAAGACGAAGCTGCGGGAATCATCATTGATGGCAAGGTCCTGCGAGGAACACGCAGCGATCACGCTCGCACGATGCAGATTCTTACGGCCCTTGATCACCACACTGGCTGCGTGCTATCTGAAACTGTGATCGCGTCCGACACCAACGAAGCGAAGGCGGCCGTTGAGTTCCTCAAAACTCTTGTTTTAGAGGGAAAAACGGTGGTCGGCGATACGGGGTTCTGCCTTCGCGACATCTGCGAAACGATTCTCAGCAAACACGGTGAGTATCTTATTCTCGTGAAAGACAACCAGCCAACGCTTCACAAAGAAGCCATTCCAGCCTTCGTGATTCCCGAAGGCCCAGTGCTTGAGCTCAACAGGGGCCCCCTATGCCAAGCGCAAAGCGTGTGAAGCAAGCTGCACGGCAAGCACAATCGAGAAAAGTCGTGGGCGCGTTGAGCGGCGTACTTTGACGGCCACCAGCATGGGACCGACACCTGTGACTGGCCGGGTCTGCGTCAGTTCTTGAAACTTGAACGGACCATCACGAACAAGGGCAAAACCCAAACCACGGTCGCCTACGCGATTACGAGTCGCTCAGTGGAATCCTCTACGGCAGACCAGCTTCTGGGGCTGCGGCGCGACCGCTGGGGAATCCAAAACCGTTTATTCTGGATCCAGGACGTCACCTTCCGAGAAAATCACAGCCGCATCCGAACAGGCCAGGCGGCTTTCGCCATGGGCCTCATTCGCAACGCAAGTCTCAACGACATCAGATCTTCCGGACATTCCTCCATCACGGCGGCGCTCCGATCAAATGTCCTGCCAATCACTTCTCCCTTAGCCAGACTCGGCGTGATCATTTCATGAGTCGCCGTGCAAATCTGGCGGAAACTTTCCCAAAGCTGCGGTGCGATCGCAACAGAGTCTCGCAACAAAACTACTTCTGGGACGGCTTGCGTTTTTGAGCCAGCAGCCATTCATAGAATTCTGGATTGTTGTAGGTGTCGGTCCACGAATCATGTTCCGCATCCGGATAGATGGTCAGCTTAGGCTCACCGCCTTTCGCTTTCATAGCGTCAACCATTTCCTGCGATAATTCGACCGGCACAGCTTTGTCTTTTGCTCCGTGAAACACCCACGTTGGCAGATGGGCGATACGGCGAGCCCACCGAGTTTCACCGCCGCCGCAAATCGGAGCAATCGCGGCAAACCGGTCGGGACTTGCAGCAGCCAGAGCCCACGTTCCGAAGCCGCCCATGCTTAGGCCGGTTACATAGATTCGATCCTTATCGATTTTATGCTTGCTGATCACGTCATCCAGCAGTGCATTAAGAAAAATCGGCTCCCACGAAACTCCGCCTGGGCACTGCGGCGAAACGACCATAAACGGAAAGTGCTTCCCGTCCTGGATCAACCTGGGTGGACCGTGCTTCTTCACAAGTTCCAGATCATCTCCGCGTTCTCCTGACCCGTGCAGAAACAACACCAACGGCCACGACTCCTGATTCGCATAGTCGTCGGGCAGATACAACTGGTAGCCCATTTCAACTGGAATTGTTGTTTTGAGATGCTGAGCACTCTGACCGATTTCGTCAGCCTCAACGGATGACCAGGTGCATACAATGGCGGCAACAGCCAGAATCGAAATTCGCATTTGCTAAGGCAATTCAAACGAAGTAAAAAATCGTGATCGGTCAGGAAGTAGCATACCGGTTGAACAAATCGCAATTCACACTGCAGCTTCGACAGACTTCAATCTGCTCTGAAAAGTTCCTGTGAGGTCGAAATCGTTAAGTCTTCGCCGAGGAACGACATCAGCCCATCAATTCAGGAATTGGGCTTCCATGATCGACGATAGCTGTTGGACGTCCATTAAAATCCTTAATGAACACGTTCTTCGAATCGATACCAAGGTGGTGGTAAATTGTCGCCAGAAAGTCGCCGGGGCCGCAGATGCGTTCGATGGAATCTTCGCCGCGTTTGTCGGTCGCTCCAATAAAGCGACCGGTTTCGATGCCACCGCCGGCCCAGATGTTTGAGAACGCTCGTGGCCAGTGATCGCGACCTGGCTGACGCGTTCCTGCAGCAGCACTGGCATTCCCCGCACCTGTACTTGGCTGATAACTAATCTTCGGCGTCCGACCGAATTCACCGGTCACCACAACCAGGACTCGCTTATCCAAACCTCGATCGTAAATATCTTCGATCAAGGCCGACACCGCCTGATCGTAGGCTTTCGCCCGAAACCTTAACGCATCAAACACATGATGATTCACCGCGTGGTCGTCCCAATTACTCACTCGCCCGCACAAGGGTCCATGCAGGCTGCTGGTTAATACTTCAACTCCCGCTTCCACCAGCCGTCTGGCCAACAGCAATTGCTGCCCCCAGGTATTTCGCCCGTAACGATCTCGCGTGGCGTCGCTTTCCTGGCTCAGGTCGAAGGCATCCTTTGTGGCGGGATTCGTCAGCAGCGTCATTGCCTGCGTTTCGAATTCGTCAAGTGCCTGCAGTTCGTTCGCATGATCGAACGCGCGTTCCAGTGTGTCGAGATTCTTACGCAAAGAAACTCGACGCCCCAGATTGTGAATTTCGGTCGCATCAGAAAGTCCGATATTCGGTACCGAAAAATTAGCGGCGCTCGGATCACCTTTGACTTCAAACGGAGAATAGGCGTCTCCCAGATACGCAGACCCCGTATAGTTTGTCGGCGGGTTTACTCCAACATAAACCGGCAGTGGGTTGCTGCGTTGCTTGTTTTGCGACAGCAAATAGTTGGCAACTGACATCCAGTCGGGCAGTCGGGGCTTCGGCTTATCGCGTGTGTCGGAATCACCCGACAGCAATTGCATCGATCCGGCCGGATGCCCGCCAGCGGTTTGACGCATGGATCGCAGCACCGTGAACTTATCAGCAATCGCCGCCTGCATCGGCAATAGCTCAGTAAAATCCAGCCCGGGAACCTTTGTCTGAATTGTGGAAAACGGACCTCGATACTCGCTGCCCGCGTTGGGTTTCGGGTCGTACGTATCAATGTGAGAACATCCACCAGGTTTCCACACCATGATAACGGCTTTTGAGTCACGCTTCGAATCCGGCGTCTCAGCGCGTAGACGCAACAGGCCGGGCAGGCTTAGTGAAGCAAAGCCCGCCAGCCCCATTCTCATGAAACTTCGTCGAGAACCTGGCCCCTGACAGAAGCCTGTCGATGCATTAAAGGGATGAGTCATGGCTTAGAGCCTTATTCAAAATGACGCGAACACGGAACTCGATTTTTTTTGTTGCGACAACAGAGCAACTCGACGATTGGAACGAACCACGTTCCTTTGCACGCCACGCCACTGGGTCAAGGGCGGAGCTCTTATCAGGACCTGTTCCTACGGATTCACGCGGATGGAAATGGGAGTTGACACAACAATATCAACGATGTCTTTCGGGCGAGCGGCGGCTGCGGCTTTTTTAAGAAGTGTATCCGCTGCCTTTACTTCAGCATCCGCCGCCTTTTGTCTGGCTGCTGCCGCCTGAGCTTCTGCCATCACTGCGGCTTTCTGTTCCGCTGGAGCCGACGCCGCGGCGGCGGCAAGATTCTTTGCTTCAAGGGCGAACGCTGCGGCTTGCTCCTTCGCCGTTGTCAGCACCGCTTCAGCGGCTGGCACTGCTTCAGGAAGATAGCCATACTTCGCGACCGCGCTGCCGTAGAAAGCGATTGTGTATTCGCCCGGTGGCGTTTTAAGTTTGGCAAGATCAAGCACGGCTTCCGACGTATCAGCATCCAAAGCGATATCAAACGCAGCGTTGTTATCGAAGCCTGTTCCAAACGTCTTTAAGCTAAGCTTCGAACCGGAAAACTCGTAGCGCCGCACGTGAGCCAGCGGAATTGTCAGCTTTTCGCCCGCAGTCACTTCCCAGACTTTGTCTTCCGCGACGGCCACCGTTATGGGAGCAAACTCAGAACCTCCCACAGAAACTGGCAGATCTGCTAACAGCCGCGGAGCCGGGATTTCCTGCTTTGCATCGGGAACGGGCCACTTCATGGAAGCCATTTGCCCATTCCGAATCACGACTTCGCCATTGATGGTTGCTCGCCCCAAAAACGTGGCAATAGTCAGGCCGCGTGGTGCATTTTGATCGGCAGTCAGCAGGACGATGCCGCGTTGCTGGCCCTTGGGTATTTTCAAACCAGTCGCCGAAACTCCTTCCGGAAGGTTGTCCATCACCAGTTCAATCTCGCCATCGAATCCGTCACGGCGTACGGCTACAACTTCAATCGGCATCGTTGAACCGCCTCGCAAAGCGATCGGTTTCGATAAAGCATTCCGGTCTCCATTGCGAATGCCCATATGCAGGGCCCAGCCAACAATCGCAAAGTCGGGTGCCGCCTTGCGAATGATCATTCGGTAGATGTTGCGAGGATCTTTACGAGTGCCACCGAACAGGTCCGACAACTGCAGACGATGAATACCGTCTTCTTTGATTTCAATCTTACCGATGATATCCGACGAGCCCGCGTTATACGGAGGACCATCGTACGAGTATCCGTTGCTGGAAATCTTTACAGGGCTGAGAATGTCGTTCAGTTCTGCCACGTCAACAACGGTCTCATCGGCTCCGGTGCCGTTAACTTTCTGAACAACGATCGACGGATCAGTTGGCAATCCCAAACGTGCCGACGCGACTTCAACCCACCACACGTCACCTTTGCTGGCGGTGAACTCAAACGTATCAACGTCAGCCGCCGGATAGAAGCTGCCAGAAATATCACAGGGCAGGGTGATCTGCTGAGCAACAGCCTTATCGTTATTCGGCTCAACTTCGCTGGAAGCAGCTTGTAACGCGAGTCCAACTGGCGGCCATGAAAACGAACTGACGGCTCGAGTTGCAGGCAGGCGCGCCACATTTTCGTCTGTGGAAGCCGCCTGAATCGCCAGTCGATAGAAATAATTCGGGCCGCCATTAAACGTGAGGTCGTGAACTTTCACGACGTAGCTTCCATCCGCTGGTGCGACAAAATCGATCGCTCCGCCACGGCGTTCCACCACCAGATCATTGCCTGATGCATCCGCAACGATTAACACAGGATTCAGTTTGGAATCGACCCCCTGTGCTGCACAGTCGACGACGACACGTTGTCCTTTCGTTGCCGCAAACAAAAAGTGATCGACGCTCTGTTTCGTCATCGCTGCGTTACAGATGGAATTCAGATCCAGCGGCATCGCGGTTGCAACCGTTGTGTTCTTCCCCAAGCACTGAACTTCCGGCTGATCGCCAACGCAGAACACGCGCGAACTGGAAATGCCCAGACGGGTCATCACGCGCGCTTCGTGAATTCCGACAGGGCAGTCTTCTGCAATCGTAACCAGATATTTGTTCGCGATCGGAAGACCGTTGTCGTCAAGCACAGGAGCAGAAGTAAGTCCTGGGTGCGAAAAACTCAGTTCCTCAAGGTTCTCGGCATTGTCGGCAGTTATGGAAACTTCAACGGTCGTCCCGACCTGGCCACCCATTGGAAAGGTTGTCAGCAATCGCGGAGCTGGCAGGCACACAGACTGCGCAAACACATGGGGCACGCAGCAGCAAGCAACCATCAACGCAAGGTACAACGCCCCCAATCGACGAGAGGCCAAACAAAGTGCCAGCCGCTTCACCGAACGTCCAGACTGATGAATATCCGTGCACAAGTCAAAGATCATTTCACATTCCTGTTCATCACTGACTACCAAACTCGAAGTTGCTCATCACACACAGGCCATCGCAGAGAACATCAATGGTTGAATAGAAACTCTTTCGTATTCATCAACGCCCAGATCAGATCGCGAAAGTCCTGAGGCGTTGGCGTGCGATTTTCGACAGTCTCGTTGCGATCACCGGACTCCGGTTCCGTTAAATACGAGACAGCGGTCTCCAATTCTTCAGGACGCGGTTCGCGTGAGAAGGCGATGGCGTATAACTCGCGTACTCGATCTCCAATCGCCGCCTTGCTCTTTGCCAATTCTGCGGCGCGACCATTGCCAACGCTGAGCTTGTTTCGAATTTCAGATGAATTCAGCAGGTGCAGACTTTGAGCCAGGTTGGACGATTGGCTACGTTCGCATTCACAAACACTGGCATTGTCAGGCCGTCCAAACACACGAAGAAACGCGGAAGCGTTGTTATAGCTATTGTCCGGCAATGCGATCGCTCGTGTTCCGGGCGGCAGATTGGCAAACACTGTTTTCGATCCCGCCAGATCATCGATCGCGTCCAGCATCACTTCTGCCTGCAGTCGACGCGGGTAGTAACGAGAATAATTCTGGCGATCTACCAGGTTGTGTTCGTTCGGCAGGGAACTTAACTGATAGGCCCGCGACTGAGTAATCACGCGAACCAGATCTTTCAGATCGTAGTGACTGCTGACGAAGTGCTTTTCCAATGCTGACAACAGTTCCGGGTTTGTGGGAGGATTGGTGTCGCGAATATCGTCTTCGGGTTCAATTAAGCCGCGATTGAAGAAGTGTTTCCAATAACGGTTGACGAGAGCCCTGGCAAAGAACGGGTTTGTGGGAGACGCCATCCAATCGGCCAGATCCAGTCGAGGATCGCGGTCAGCGGGAATCTCGCCCATGCTGTCGCCGAACGCAGCGGGCGTCAGTTCAATGCCCGTCTTTACGTTCTTCGCCATCGCGATGCCACGTTTGTGAAAGATCAGATCTTCGCCAGCGGTAGCCGTGGGTTTGCGACCTACCTGAGTAAAGAATGCTGACAAACTGTAGTAATCATCCTGGCTCCAGCGTTCAAATGGATGATGGTGGCATTGAGCACACTGCAGGCGAACTCCCAGAAACAGCTGAGCAACGTCTTCCAGTTGTTCCTTGGGTTCCTTAACGCGTTTGTACCACGCGACCGGTGGATTTCCGATCACAGTGCCGGTAGCGGCCAGAAGTTCTCGCACCAATTGGTCGTACGGAACATTCGCCAGCAGGCTATCACGAATCCATGCATGAAAGGCAAAGTTGGAAGTGATGTCGCTGGCATCATCGCGGCGATTCTTCAGCAACGTTGTCCACTTGTTTGCGAAGTAGTCCGCATATCCAGGACTTTTCAACAAACGCTCAATGACCTGATCGCGTTTTTGATTTTCAGAGTCGGCCAGAAATTCTGCAGTCTCGGTTTCGGTTGGCAAGCGGCCCGCAATGTCCAAAGAAACTCGACGCAGGAACGTGGCGTCGTCGCAAATCGGGGATGGTGGAATTCCGATTTCTTTCAGGTTCGCGAAAACGTAATCATCGATAAAGTTCCGAGGTTCGGGCAAATTTTCAACGGCGGCTCCCAGCGGCACGGCCGCGCTAAAGACAGCAGCCTGTCCCTGATAACGCAACATCACAGATACTCTGCCAGGAATATCGTGAACCTGAACGAGACCTTCTTTGGTAACATCAGCCATCGCAACATCGTTGGATTCGAACAAAGCCAACTCTGTAACGTCTCGAGTACTTCCGTCAGAATAAGTGGCAATCGCCTTCAACTGTTGCTGCCCCTGCATCGCAACAATTCCACGCTGCGGTTGTACTTCAACCGACTTTAATTGTGGTTCATTGCCGCTTTGATAGGGCGAGCCTTGCTCAATCCATTTCAGAATCTGCAAGTAGCCCGGCGAACCCTGTGACAAACGCATTCCGCCGCCATGAGGTGTTTGGTTCGACGCTTTCATTAACACCAGGCTTCGTTCCGGTACTGCCGGAAACAGGCGTCGCCCACGAGCTTCCTTTGTAAGGCTTTCAAAATCTTCTGCCGGCTCGAAGCCCAACAGTGAAAGCTGAAAACCGTTTTGCCCGCCTCCTGCCTTCGCATGACAGGCTCCCGTGTTACACCCGGCCTTCGTAAACACGGGCATTACGTCGTTAACAAAACTGACCGTGGGATCGGAGTCTTGTGCAAAGGCATTCACAGAAATGCAGCCAACCAACGCTGCCAACAGACCGCGCAGTACACAAGTTGACATAGAAGTCTTTGAAAAGAGGGCCATCAAATCGTTTCCGAAGGAGGCCAACAAAAACCGAGACGACAGATTGCCGACGCAGTTTGAGGAGGGAAGTGGGGAGGGTACGTTTCTAAATACTTATCGAAGCTATTGAAAATGCTACCTCAGTTAAAGCCTCGGGTCCACCGTTATTCGCAATACGACGTCGGTAAACGGACCGCCTGTAACGAATAACGGCGGATATTCCAGAAACAGGTGGGGTCAGAAAAACAGTGTCAGCAGAAAAGAAGCCACGATTGCCAGAATCACAGCCTTCACGAAAGCCTGCTTTCTGGAGGCCGATGACTGAGGATCAGCATGCTCCGGAAACTCGCGAGTCACGAAGTCGTCGTAATCAAATGCATCATCGCCGTCAGTGTCGTAATCGCCATAGCTCTCATCATATTCATCACTGAAGCCGCAACTGCGACAGACACGAGCCGTCGTAAGCACACGTTCGCCACAATGCGGGCAAGGGTAAGTGACTGGAGGTGATTTGGCCATAAGAACGAACTACTGAAAGGGAAGGCAAACACTCGGCATAGAATCCGAGACTGACTCGTCGGGATAACATAGACTGGCTTCGCCCGTTTGCCAACGTAGATCGACTTTTGAAAGCTGAAGCACCGATTTTCGACCTTCACAGTACGTACAGAACCGAACGAATCTGCAGCCACACTGATTACAGAAATGGTCAGACATCAACAATCACCTTGCAGTCGCGGCATTGATGCATGCGACGCTGAGATCCAGTTTCGGCATTCAGTGAACCATACGTCACGCTTACGTGTCTGGTTCAGCGGCGACAGTGTTGCGCCGTTAGAACTATCGAAGCCCAAACCAAGGAGAAAACCTGATGCGTGCCTTAACGAAATTCCGTTTGTCACCTTTTTCCCTGCGAACCAGTCTGCCTGAATTCATTGTGTGAAACAGGCATTCTGAATCGATGCGGGATTAAGGCGAAGCAATGACTTCTCTCACCTATCCCATTTGGATTCGATCATGCCAATCAATAAAAAGAAGCGTGAGCAACTGCTGACGCTGTGCGGTCAACTGAACGAAGATGATGCCGTTGACCCGCGTGAATTTTTCCGTAAAAAATATCGCAGCAATAATTCCAAAGCGCTGCGACTGTGCAAGCAGGTGGCCGATACGCTGTCGCTTGTCCTGTCTGGACAATTTGGCGACGAGATCCTGCAAGGGCTGGATGTGTTCTCTGTACAACCCGGACCGGGCACCCGACGCTTGCTGGTTGTCATTCAACCATCTGAGGACCTTCGCGGCCACACGACTCCCGCACAGATTCTTGAAAAGCTCAATTCGGTCAGTGGAATTCTGCGCACCGAAACGGCAAATGCGATTTCACGCCGTAAAGCACCTTCGTTGATGTTCGAGATCACCTGGCCGAACGACACGCCTGTCCAGAATTCTGACGCGTAAGCCGGACAGAACATCTGGCGACAGGGCAGGGTGGAGTTACTGTTTTTGTAATCCCACCCGTTCTTTTCACTTCGCGCCAGTGCTTTTCCCCGCAAAAACACGGCAATTTCGCGTGATACTCAGTTGCGGAGCAGATTTAGTAGAAATCAGATGTAACAAATTCCGGCGAAGTCCGCTGAGGTGAATGTACTGAAAACAATCACCCAAACCTGAAAAACCGGAAAGCCAAACATCATGTATTTTTCACGAAACACTCTTCTGGCAGCGATCTTCTCAATTGGCACTCTGGTCGCAACTTCCAGCTTTACTGTTGCGGGCGGGGGATGCAGCTCACGAGGCTACTCTCGAAGCTATTCACATTCCTATTCAGCTCCATCTTATGGTCACAGCTACCCGTCACACTCACACGGCTATTCCCTGCCAAGTCAAAGTTACGCGCAACCAACCTACAACTATCAGCCTCAAGTTCAGGTGCATTCTGTAGCGCAGGCCGAGCCAGTGCAGATCCAGCAGGCTCCGGTGCCCGGCATTCAACAGCCAGTCCAGCAAACTCCTGTCCGCGTGGTGTCTCAACAACAGCAGTTCGCCCAGCTGCAGCCACAACAGCAGGTGCAGCCGCAAACAACACTGCCCGTTCAGCAACAACAACTGCAGCCACAAACCGTTCAGCCTGTTCAGCAGCCAGCCGTAACAGCTCAGATGTCAGCGTTGCAGGCCCTGGGAGGTTTCGCTCCGCAACAGGAAATTCAGCAACAGCCGATTGCTCCGCAAACCGCCGCTCAGCCCATTCAACATCAGGCACCAGTGCACGTTGGCAACTGGACGGCGAAACTTGACAACGGAGCTCAAATCCAGCTTGCCCTGCAAACGGATGGCACCTTCAGCTGGACGGCAACGAACCCAAACGGCAACTCAAGCAGCTTCTCAGGAAACTATTCCGTCGATAATGGACAGCTAAAACTGAATCGAAGCAACGACGACCAGCAACTTGGCGGCACTCTGAAAATCGCCGGAACGAACGCCTTCAGCTTCCAGGTCGCTGGAAACAACGCCCCGGCCATCAGCTTCAGCCGCAGCTAGTCAATCGAACACACGGTCGATTGAACCTACATGACAAAACAGAAGTCCTTCGCAACGAAAGCTGCGAAGGACTTTTTCGTTGCCGAAAAAGAAGACTCCAGTTCCTTCAGCAAGCTCAGCTGTTTAATCGTGTCAGCCATTCTTCGGTGGCAATGACTTCGCTGATAAACATCTGCTGAGCAACAAGAATGGATGTATGAAGTTGTTCGGCAGACACCGCCCCGGCCTGATTTTCCACCGCCAGAGTGCCCGTGGCATCTCGCAGAAACTCAACTTTATAGCCTTTGTGAAATGCCTGCCGAGCCGTCGTGTCGCAACACATGTGCGTCATATAGCCAGCGATGCAGACGGTGTCTGCGTGTACTTTCTGCAACCATTCCTGCAAAGACGTATTCGTGAATGAACCCGGTAACTGCTTGTCAATAAGCACATCATGCGGTCGCCCAGCAACTTCAGGATGTAACTGCCACATGTCAGAATTCAGCCGAAAGATGGGCGATTCCGGATCTGCCTGATGATGTCGAATTACGGCCGTCGGAATCTTTGCCGCGTTCGCTGAATCCATCACACGCAAAATCTGATTAAGGTGCCCCACCGGATGAGTGATCGGCAACGCACCTTCGAAATATTCCTGTTGAACGTCAATTACTAACAGTGCTCGTGTCATGCTGGTCCATTATCCTTTCTGGTAAAACCTGCGAACCGCAAAGGTGCGGCGAGATTGTTTTGGGCGCTCTGCACAAAGCCCCGTTCAAATCCTGAAGCCACCCGAATCGCAGAAGTTCTGACTGGCCGCTTCAGATTGCAACTCCATCGATTAACGCCAATCAGAAACTCGACCAGCAACAACGGGGGGCTTGATCAATCCGTGCAGTTGAGTCAGCACTTTCGCGTGACTACCGTAGTACGAATGTCCAAGCGGATCCAGTGAATCAACGCCTGACACACGCACAACCTGCAATCCTTCGATGTCTATTCCAGCTCGCGAGTCTCCTGCCCGATAACGACCACCGTGCAGTTTGCGGGAGCCTTCCAACGCGAAGTCACTGTCAGACGCGTACAACACCATTGTGCCACAAACGTGACGAATGCCGTCCGTAAAACGAGCAAACTCAACGGCGTCAACATCAGGAGCCGCCATCACAAGGTTCGCTAACGGCGGCGACTCAACGTTCGCTTTTCGCCAGACCGCCCAGTCAGGAAATCTCTGAGGCAGTTCAGCAGTTACGTCCACCACTCCGTTGCGAAATTCCTGCCCTACTATTGACTCGCCTCGAAAATTCCCGCCTTCTGCATTCATTTGCTGTGCAGTACGCGACATTCGAGCCAACAGAAATGGATCAACCTCAGCCCCTGTTGGCCCAATTGTACCAGCCAACGCATTCAACGCACGAAGTGCCACCCGATTACCCATGCTATGTGCTAACACGTGTAACCGCGAATCGTTGCCGCAGTTCCGTTTTAGGTTGATGAGCAATTCTGCGAGTGCCCAGAAGTGCCGTTCCGCCTGTTTTTCATCACTTAGATACGCGTCAGCAGAAGCTTCAGACGGCCAGCTAAACACCACCATCACACCATTAAAGGGCATGTCTTCTGCCAGCTGAGCAGCTCGAGCAACAGCGGCATTGAGAGAAACGTTGAACCCGTGAACAAAGACAAAAACATCTTTGGAACGCGTCTGATCAATAGACTGTTGCAACTGATCATAGAAATCATCATTGGTGACATACGACACGGGGCCTACGGCAACCTGAGCCGCCGGGTCGCCAGTGGTGCGACATTCACCACGACGACGATCATGAGGCACTCGCACATCTGCAAAGCCCATCGTTGAATTCGCAGTACGGTAAACAGCGTCGGCAAGCTGCTGAGACAGCGTTCGACGAACCACCGAGCTACTTAAGCGACTTTCTGCCAACTGTGCTGCTGCGGCCTCATCCGACAGTTGCCGATTTGTCACCACAGCGATTTTCCACGCTGCCGCTTCTGCATCATTCGCTGTTCGCATCGGTGATTCGGCGCGGCCTCCAAGAGAAAGATCGTCAAGACCAACATACGAAGACGAACTTGCTGCTGGAAGATCTTCCACGTCACGAAACACCCAACTCTGACCATACTTAGCCCCAGCCGCGACCGCCATCAGCGCTAACGAGCCTGCTATACTTTTGGCGTACCGAAACATGCCGTTCACTGGGTTGCTCCTTCTAACAAGGGCTTCGCCCTTGACCCGGTGGCGTGGTTGGCTGGAAGACGCAGGACGTTCCAATCGCCGAGCCGCTCCGTTGTCGCTACGACCAACATGCACGCACGGTGCGCGCATCATTTCAGGTAAGACTCCAATTCCAGATTTCCCAAAGCCCAGTATATATTCCTCCGGCACTCAGCCACTGGGGTTTCGCTCAGCGTTTGACCATGATTCAATTGCACAAGGCAAACCACCGCGGAGAACCGGCAGAATCTGCCAGCACGCCCGTTTTGACGTCCATTCACCCCCCGTCGCCGTAGCTCAACACTGCTGCCATTCGGAGTGCAACGAGGCAAAAGCCGGCTTGCAAATAATCGCTGCAAATGTCGCGTCGATTGCGAAGGACAGAACCACTTACTACGCTGGAAGACAGCCAACCCCGCCTTTCGCCTTCCACAGAATTCAGCGAGCCCCCACCAATGAGCAACTCGTCTCTCCCAAGCTGCAACGCGACACAATCACAGCGGACGCCGACAACACAGATTTCACGACGCGCTATGTTGTCCACGTCAGCCGCTGGTTTGCTGGCGGCAACTTCCGCGACCAGCTTTGCTGCTGCACGTGTGTCCAATTCATCCGATTTTGTGATCGACGAAATTAAGACAATAAGCCTGCAACACGATCGCTACATTGGATGGCCCACGCTGATTCGCCGCTCCAATGGAGAACTGCTGGTCGCATTCTCCGGCGGTCGTGAAACTCACGTTTGCCCTTTCGGTCGAGTGGACGTGATTAGCTCATTCGATGCAGGCGAGACGTGGACCTACCCGCGGACGATTCTGGATGGCCCCATCGACGACCGTGACGCAGGGCTGCTGGAAACGCCTCAAGGAACACTTCTGGCAACAACGTTTACGTCACTCGCCTACGAACCCAATCTGCAAAAAGCGATTGCCGCAGCACAGCAGGGCAAACCAACCATGGCGGCGGACCGACTGGAACGCTGGCAGGCCGTGCATCGACGAGTGCCGTCCGGCAGGCACAAAGAACTACTGGGCTGCTGGATGCTTCGCTCAGAAGATGGCGGTTTGAACTGGTCTTCTGCCTATAGAGTTCCGCTTAACAGCCCTCACGGACCAATCAGCCTAAGCGATGGCAGATTGTTTTACGCTGGAGTTGCCTTGTGGGAGACCGAACGAAAAGTCGGTTTCAGCACTTCAAATGACGACGGAAAAACATGGACGAACCTGGTCTCACTGCCGACCAGAACCGGCGACGACTTCAATAACTATCACGAGCTTCATGCCGTTGAAGCGGCTGATGGTCGAATTGTCGTTCAAATACGTAACCACAATGCGGCCAACAAAGGCGAAACACTACAAACTCATTCAACGGACGGCGGCCGCACGTGGGCTGAACCATATGCCATCGGAGTCTGGGGATTGCCGTCACACTTACTGCGACTTGCTGACGATCGCCTGTTGATGACGTACGGCCACCGCCGTGCTCCTCTGGGAAACCAGGCGAGAATCAGCGACGACAACGGACAGTCATGGTCTGAACCGATGATCATCTCCAACGACGCAACGTCAGGGGACCTCGGTTATCCGTCAACAGTGGAAATCTCACCCGGGCAACTTGTTACAGTTTGGTACGAAAAGCTGCCTGGAAGCCCGTTTGCTCAACTTCGAATGGCAAAATGGCGACTAACGTAGGCCACGACTTCTGAAATACAAAGCGCTACACCAATTCCGGCATTGGAGTTGTGTTGCCCAGCAGATACTGAGGTCGGCCCGTTAAATCGCTTAAACTGGCGACTTCCGGATTGATACCCAGATGCCGGTACAACATCGCAATCACCTCACTGAAATGGACAGGACGATCGGCGATCTCAGCGCCTAAGCGATCGGTTGCGCCAATCACCTGTCCGGATCGGAATCCTCCACCAGCCAGCAGGCCACCACCAACCTGCGGCCAGTGGTCTCGACCAGCATCTTTGTTAATTCGCGGAGTACGACCAAATTCTCCCCAGGCAACAACGGCGACATCATCCGCCATTCCTTTGTTGTGCAGATCTTCAATCAGCGCTGAGAGACCCTGATCAAACTGAGGCAGGTGAGTGTCTTTCATACCGCTGAAATTATTGCTATGAAAATCCCAACGACCAAAATTCAACGTCACCACACGACAACCAGCCTCGACTAAACGTCGAGCCATCAGAAAGTGTTCGAGGTTTCGAGGTGCACCATCGCCGAAGTTTTTCGGATCACCTTTACCGTAGCGTTCGATAACAGAAGCGGGCTCCTTCGAAATATCAAGCGCATCGGCCAGCGATGTGGATGTAAGAATATCAAAGGCCTGCTGAGTTAAAGTGTCCATACCCTGCAGCGTGCCACTGGCATCAATATCGCGTCGGATACCGTCAATACTGGTCAGCAGGGCCTTGCGATTATCAAGTCGTGATGTATCAATCCCCTGCAACTTCATGTCGTCTTTAGCAGGTCCGGAAGGGCGAAATGCTGAATTGGCAACGCCCAGAAAACCCGGATGACCAGGCGACCCATAAGGCGGATGGCCCGCATTTGGTGACAGGCCGACAAACGGAGGAACAGCATCATTGCGTGGCCCCAACATCTTCGATGCAACACTGCCTACAGACGGCCATCCTCCCGCTGGCTGATTTCGAACCGTGCGTCCCGTATAGCAGATAAACGAATCGTGAGCTCCGTCTGGCGAACCATGCATACTTCTTAGTGGAATACACTTATCCATAATGCCAGCCAGGCGTGGCATGTGTTCGCAGATTTCGATGCCGGGCACATTGGTGGGAATCGGCTTGAAGGATCCTCGAATTTCTGACGGGGCATCCATCTTCAGGTCGTACATATCCTGATGCCCGGGAGCACCACACATGTAGATCATGATGACGGCCTTCTTCGAATTACGAATTCCGGCAGCCTGTTCGGCGTGCAGCAACTGAGGAAGAGTCAAGCCTCCTACCGTTAACGCACCCGCTCTTAGAAAGTCTCGGCGAGAACGACCATCACAAAGCTTGCTTGTATCACCCGAAAGTGGGCGTCCAAAAATCGAAAGCATGGCAGGATCTCCGTTTCGCTTGCTGAAAGCGGCAGGAAAATTTGGGCGAGATATGAGGCAGGGCAGAGGAAAGTCTACCACAGTCATCGACCGATCGAAACGAGGCATTCAAAAAACCTCGCATATCGGCCAGCATCGGCCCAAACCGACAGACAACTCCCCTACAGCAGGCACAGCGGAAAATGCCTTGTATTACCGTCTTTTATGAACTCTGGTTAACCCGCATTGCCGCCACTTCCAGCCGTTCTTGTCAATTGAATTGCGCTGTCCTTAATCTTTTACCCTCGCCGTTTCTCAAAAAATTGCTGAGGGCTACGACATGTGCCATAGCCAATTCCCGAACAAACAACGCACGCAACGGCCGTCCATGAAGCGACCCGTACCTCCTGGAGAATTGCCATTCCCGCAGTCCACACAAACATAAACGCCAGAATTCCAACGCCCGCCCAAACTGAATCCGCTGCTGAACGCACGTTCATTCCGAATAGCAGTCCACCACAAAATGACGCAATGAGTCCCCCAAAGAGGCACCATTCTGCCCGAATCGCTCAGGTGAAAGCGAACATTGCAATCAGGCTGACTGCGACCGTCCACTGAAGTGCGATGTGTCGTTTTGCTGCACTGTCCTGAAGACTCAGCCCGGCGATTTGCAGTACCCAGCCAGTGAGCAATGCAACCATGAGTCCTGGGCTGAGCGAATCGCTATCACGCAACCGCCGATATCTCCACCAAGGAATTGTCCGGCAGCTTCGGCGTCGCTTTGGTCTGGATGCCGAATGACGCAGGTTTCGAGCAGATCCCTTGCCGTGGCCGAATCCGGAAGAATCTCTCCGGAATTCGCGAAACACAGCCCTCTCAGTTCCTGCAGCGACTCGACTCGTTTCAGAATCTGAACGTCTGCATACGAGAATCGAGTTCGCTGTCCGGCTTTTATATATTCACGATACACCTGCTCGCCGAAGGTCCCTTCGCTCATTCCGATATTGTCCCCTGAAGGCAGCAACGTATCCTGACGTGCTTGACGATGTCTCCTGGAATCACTCCGCCAGGAAACCTTCCCCCAACACAATGTCAGCAAGTGCCAAAGTTGCTTCCGGCGCGGACAAGGGCGACACGACGTCGCCGACGTTATAGGTTCCAATGGACTGAAATCGGCTGCCATGAGGCCTGCGGTGAACTTCGACACACGAATCATTCACGTTAATGATCCAATAGTCCTGAACCCCCGCCTCAGCATACAACTTCGCCTTGACGCCTCGATCCTTGCGAATTGTGGAGTCACTGACCTCAATAACCAGCAAAACATCGTCGGGCGACGGGAGTGTTTTACTGAAGTCACGTTTCCTGACCCAGGAAACATCGGGTTCGGCAACGCTGTCCAGTTTCGGAATGCCAATGGCGTTTTGGATTCGCACCCAAACCCTGTCCCTGTTGGCAGACTGAACACTCCAATACAGCAACTTATCGACGATAAAGGCATGCGGGGACTGGGAGGATTCTTTTCGACGACTTCTCCAAA
>ERZ887942.1156-NODE-1156-length-19066-cov-20.842039_pt1 | contig 19066 bp, 18 predicted proteins | sample MGYA00521099_ERZ887942 | MGnify/ENA primary metagenome ERZ887942 (study PRJEB32303, sample SAMEA104408605) | aquatic metagenome | biome: Brackish water; feature: Pelagic; material: water | place: Baltic Sea | collected 2014-06-07T06:48:00 | depth 16,251 m ...
TATGACGGAATTGTTACGTTGGGCAACACCGAAGCTTCATCACGTCTTTGAGAAGGGGATTCCCCCCATGCCACTTTCTAACTTCCCATCCTACAGGAATTCCTCCAAGTTGCGCGGGAACCGTCAGGATTCCCAACGGTTCATCACACCTTCCAGACCAACCCAACGCTGCCAGTGCTCGAACTGAAAGATGTTTGCTTCACCATCCAAAAAGATGGTGAACCCCTCAATCTCATAGACCGCGCCAGCCTGAAAATTCCCCGCGGCCACTTCATGGCCATCGTGGGTCCCTCAGGTTGCGGGAAGACGACCCTGCTCAAGACCATCGCCGGCCTCAACCCGGAATCCGATGGCTCGCTCTGGTGGAATGGCCGGAATCTTTCCGAAGAAGGAGACCTTGAACCTTGGGAGATTGGCTACGTCCCCCAGTTTTCGATCGCATACGACCAGCTCAGCGTCGATGAATCCGTTGAGGCCTCAACCCGCCTCCGCGTGAAAACCAAAGGACCCGCCGACCTGGACGAGCGCATCGACAAAGTCCTTGAAGAAACCGGCCTTGCCCCCATTGCCGATCGACAGGTGAGCGTCCTTTCCGGCGGTCAAAAACGCCGCCTTGGCCTTGCCATGGAACTGGTCTCCCATCCCAAGCTTCTTCTCTGCGACGAAGTGACCAGCGGACTGGATCCCCGCTCCGAGCGGGAAATCGTAAACCTCCTCCACGATATTTCCCGCCGCAAGGGCCGGATCGTCCTCTCCGTCACCCACTCCCTTGCCCACCTGGAACTTTACGACTCCATTCTTGTCCTCCACGAAGGACGCGTTGCCTACCACGGCACGCCGGAGCAACTCACCCACTATTTCTCAGTCGATCACACCGAGCTTGTCTACCCTCAACTCGCAAAGCAAGCCGCCGAAAAGTGGCGCTCCTCGTGGCTCAAGCATTCGCCAACCTACTACGAAAAACTCGAGCGCAACCGCCAACAGCTCGTCAATCAAGGGCTCCTCGAACTTCCGGCCGAAGAATTTGAAGATCCTGAGAACGAAACGACCGCCAAAATCCCCAAAGAAGACGAAATCAGGGCACCCGGCCTGATCAGCCAGTTCAATACCCTCCTCGGGCGGCGAATGCGCATTTTCTTCCGGGACCGCGGCCAGGTCTTTCTTCAACTCGCCATCCTGATCTGTTTTCCCATCCTCGTCGTCCTCTTCTCACCGAGGGCAAACGAAAACATGCGAAAATTCACCGATGGCTCCGGTGCCACTCTCCAACAAAAGATGGAAGAACAGGCCGGCGTTCAGGCCGACCGTCTCAAAGTGGGCTCGGCCGTCTCTGGCATCATCATGTTTCAGGTCGTTCTTCTTTCACTGATGGGGTCAAACAATGCCGCCCGTGAAATTGCGGGCGAACGACAAATCCTCGAAAAGGAAAAATTCGGCGGCGTCAGTCCCCTCGCCTACCTCATGAGCAAGGTCGTCTTCCTCTCCGGCCTCATCCTGATTCAATCCCTCTGGATGGCGGGCTTTGTCGAACTCTTCTGGTCCTTCAAAGGAAGCTTTACCGAACACGCGATCTTCCTCGTCCTCGTGAATGCGGCCATGACTTCCATCTGTCTGGGTATCTCAAGCCTCATGCGCACCGCGGAAAAAGCCTCCCTTCTTTCCGTCTACCTCGTGGGATTCCAACTCCCGCTCTCCGGAGCAGTTCTCGCTCTTCCCGAAGCCGTTGAACCCATCACCCGGCCCTTCATTTCAGCCTACTGGGCTTGGTCAGGCAGCGTAAAGTCGCTCTCCAGCGACTACATGAGCGCCCTCAGCTCGATCAGCGAGACCCAACTTTCGTCGGTAAACCTATGCTTTTTTGTCCTCCTCATCCATATTATGGTCGGCCTCATCGCCTCCTGGGTCGGAACCAGCCGCCCTCAATGGGAACACTAACCAACATCACTTTTCTCAATCATGGCTCGTCGCGCTAGCTCAGGCGTTAATTCCCAGGCCCTCCTTGCTGGAGGTGCCGCCCTCGCCCTCGTCCTCGGTGGCGGATACTGGTTCCTCAATCGCACCCCATCCGGCTTCGATGCTCCGGAATTTGATATCGTCCGGGATGTCGATCACCAAAAAAGTCAGGCAGGAAATACCAACAGCGTGACCGGCCTCTTGATCGACAGGCAAATCACACCGGAGGGCCAACTTGCCACCTTAAAGATTGGCAAGGATCACTTTCTCTCCATCATTATTCCTTCCGACTTAAAAGGCGGAAACTTAAACCTCCAGTCGGAATACATTTTTAAAATCGAGTTCAACACCGACGGAGTCGCAGTTGCGAAAGATGTCAAACCGCTGTAAATTCTACATCAATCCACCAATTTCATGAAATCCACCCTCATCTCCCTTGCCCTTTCCCTTCCGCTCCTGGGTCAGGTCTACACCCCCCCCGCCCCCTCCAATAATACATCCTCAACACCGTCTGATACTGTCGTCCGATCCAATCCCAACTCCGGTTCGAGCAACAACAACGCCAATGGCGGCCTCCTTGGAAATGAAGTCGGCTTTTTCGACCCAACCAACGACACCATCTCCTGGAACGGCAGCACTTGGGCCGCCAGCAATAACCGCCTCGTCGCCGCCCGCTTCGAAAAATATCTCAACGAGCCGGAAAATGTCACGGAGGAGGCCGAGACATACCGCGACACCATCGACGAAATCCTCGCTTTTCTCTCCCCTCACCGCAAAGGCGGCCCTGTTTTTGGTGAAGCTGTTGCGCTTCTCCCCAAGGCCGCCCTTTATCCCGGTGACGCCAAGCTCTGCGATTCCTTGAGCAACGCCATCTACACCGCCATCCTCTCCCGCAAAGATGTCCGCCGGACCAAGGAGATGATCGCCGCAATGGAGCGCGAAAAAAAGAAGGCCATTCTTGATGCCGACTGGAAGGCCCGCACCGAGCAGGACCCCAGCGTCGGAAAAGCCCGTCCCGCCGGAGGAGAAAACGAAGAAACCACCGAACCTGCCCAGCAAATCGGCCGGGGTGCCCAGTCCCTTGCCTATGCCGAGCACGTTCGCCGTATCACCGAAATTGAGGCCAGCAAAAAGACCCGCGAGATCGAAAGCAAGGTCAAGGGGGAGCTCTCCAAGGTCCAATACCAGGCCCTGATGGTTCAGTTCTTTGTCCAGAGACGATTCCGCCACGTCATCATGGCCTCCCGCTTCTACAACATGATCTGGAAGGAAGGAGACGGCACCCTCTACATCGACGAAGATTCCGACATCAACAAGATGTTCAGTGAAAGTCTCGGCGTCAGTCCCACGGTCTCCACCCTCGACTCTCTCGCCAACGAAGCCATCCGCGACGTTGATAAAGGAGTGGAGGTCTTCTCCTTCCTCGTCGAACGAGAGGAACTTGAATCAGCCTCCAAACGCCTTGCCGAATCCTTTATTGTCGGTGAATTCATGCCCTCGATCGACACCCTTCCAAGGATCAAAAAACGCAAAGTCCTCGACTTCGTTCGCGGATCCAATGTCCTGCTCAACGCCATCGGCGTCAAGGACTACACCAAGGCCAAAGAGCAGATTGAAGAACTCAAAGGCAAAGCCAAAGACTTTGACCCCACCAAAGCGGAAGCCGCTGTCGCCACCTACACCCGCGCCAGCGACATGCACATCATGATGGCCAAAAACCACCTCGCTGCCCGCGATATGGAAAAGGCCCAGGCCGAAATCCAACAGGCCATGGAAGTATGGCCTCAAAACCCCCGGCTCGCCGAAGTCGACCGCATCATCGATGCCGGCGGTCCCGTGATCCAGCTTCGCAACGACTTTGACCGACTCTTTGCAGAGCAAAACTATCGCGAAGTCTTCAAGCGCCAACACGAGCTCGCCTACGCCATCAAGGACGATGCCGACCGGCAGGCCAAATTCCGTCAGGTCCTCGAAAACATCAAAGAAATCGAAACGTCCGTCAAAGGAGCTGAAAAAATGTCCGACATCGGTCAGGACTACGCCGCCTGGGAGGATCTCGCAAACGTCCACGAGCGCTTCCCCGACGATCCCGATCTTAATCAAGTCATGACGAAGCTGGCTCCGAAAGTCGCCGACTTCACCATTGCGCTGAATAAGGCAAAAAATCATGAAGAACGCGGCAATCTAGGATCAGCCCTCTCATGGTTTTACAAAGCACGGCACCTTCATCCCGGCAGCAAAAAAGCCGACGAAGGAATTGAGAGGCTCGTCCAACGGGCTCTCCAATAGGGCCTCCAAAATTCTTCCTGTTTTCCCAGAAGCTCAAAGCATCTCCTCTAAAAGGGATGCTTTTTTATTGCCCCAACCTGCGAAGGAAATCGAACGCGTAGATCCCCGTGCTGTGGCCGTCAGCCCAGAATAGTTGAATGGCATACCCCCCGATCATCTCATGACGCAGAAGTTCAAAGCTCTTCTGCGTGTGATTGACTTTGGGAACAATCACCATTCCAGTGACATCCGGCTCCCCTTGACATGCCGCACATGGACACGCCTTTCGCAAGCTCTCAAAGCTGAGATAACTCTCGCCTCCATCCTCCCACGCAAATGCGATCTCGTTTCCGATGATCGCCAGATTTTTGAGTTTCATCACACTCATATTCGATTCAGTCGTGGACCAAAGATCACCGATCCCACCCGCACAATCGTCGAGCCTTCCTCGATCGCCACCTCAAAGTCTCCGCTCATCCCCATACTCAGGCCGGGTAACTGAATTGCCCCTCTCACCTCCAACTCATCCCTCAACTCCCGCACCTTCGCAAACCAAGGCCGCGCATCTTCTGGCTTCTCTACTTTTGGAGGAATACACATCAACCCCTGCAGGGATAGGTTTTCAAACGTCAAAATCTCTTCCAATCCGGAACGAAGATCATCAGCAAAGAACCCGTGCTTGCTCTCCTCTTCCCCGATATTGACCTCGAGATAGATCTTTGGAACCAACCCGAGTTCTCCCGCAACGCGATTGGTATATCGTGCCAGCTTCATTGAAGAAATGCTGTGGACGACCGAAAAAAGCGAGAGGACCCTCCTCACCTTGTTGCGCTGAAGTCCTCCAATAAAATGCCACTCCAGGGAATCTGGAAGAACGGGAATTTTTTCTTCCCCTTCCTGAAGCCGGTTTTCACCAAAACGCAACTGCCCGGCATCGACCGCTTCCCTGACAACTTCCGCCGGCCAGGTCTTGGAAACAACCAACAAGTCGACCTCACGCCCCACCCCGGCAGCCGCCCGGTCCACCTGACCCCGAACGACTGTCAGATTCTCTGCAATATGCCCCATCGATCTCTATTCGTCGCGATTCAGAACACCGGCAATCTTGCTCGATTTGATCGCACCCACCAAATCCCGGAGAACGGCAAGTCCTTCGCGCTTGGTGGCATCGATTCCACTGGGCCACTTTGGAGTGTCATCCAAATCGGCCACTTTATCCTCGGCATGACGCATGTGACGCTCTGAATCGCTCTCAAGATTCACCTCCGGGAGCTTTTCAGCGTTCACATCATCAAGCGTTAAGCGATACATTTTAAAAGCCTTCGTATCCTTTTCCTCCACTTCTGCAAATCGCTTCAATCGCTCCGCATTCCGGGTCTTGCGACGCGCCGCAGCTTCCGCAATTTCCTTCTTTCGATCCTCCATATTCAGCGACACCCGATTCTCCTTGAGTTGTTTCTCAAGACGCTTCGTGTCCTCAACGATATAGGTGAAATCCTTGCTCAGCTTCAACCGGTCCTTGCTCTTTTTCTCCAACATCGCGAGGAAAAGATGCTGACGATTGAGTGGCTTCAGATTCTGGGCTCTCCGGATTTTGTCATATGGCAGGGCGTGATCGGCATACTTTTCCCCGACTTCCAAAGCGTCCCTGAACGATGGCACAATGATATCGGGAATCACTCCGATATTCTGGGTCGAACTTCCTGCCACCCGGTAAAATTTCTGGATGGTGAGCTTCACCGCCCCGGCCCGGTCGTGGTCTGCAAAAAGCGGCATGTAGCGGCCGATTTCCAAGGGTTGCTGCACCGTCCCTTTTCCATAGGTGGATGACTCTCCAATCACTACCGCCCGATTGTAGTCCTGGAGCGCTCCTGCCAGAATCTCACTGGCGGAGGCACTTCCCTTATCAGTCAAAACCACAATTGGTCCATCATACAGGGGCTTGCGGAAGGGCGACTCAAGAGCCTCAATATGGCCATTGGTCATCTTGATTTGCACCACCGGCCCATCCCCCACGAAAAATCCGGTGATCCGACGCACCTCTTCCAATGATCCTCCTCCGTTCCCCCGAAGGTCGATTGCCAATCCATCGATGCCCTCTTTTTTCAATCGATCCATCAGGATCTCCAAATCGCGTGACACCCGGACATTCCGATCTTCGGGATCAAAATAAAACGAGGGCATCTTGATCACCCCCAGCTTCAAAGCATCGTCTCCCGTGCCATAGGCAATGACCTCGGCCGTGGTCAGCTCGTCCTTCATCGTCACCTCTTCCCGCTTAATTGCGATGATCCGTGTTTCGCCGGGCGCGCCATCAGCAGGCTCCACCTTGAGAGCAACTTCGACCCCTTCTTCCCCTCGAATCATTTCCACCACTTTATCCAAAGGCATGAACATGATATCGACCCACTTGCCATCGTTTTTGGAATCCACCCCGATCACCCGGTCCTTGAGCTGCAGGTCACCCTGCCTGTCAGCGGGACCATTGTTAACGATGCCCTCGATCTTGGTGGCTCCGTCGTCCTCCGCCCGAAGCAACGCCCCGATTCCCACAAGACGGTTCTGGATATTCACCCGAAACTGCTGCAACTCACGCGCACTAAAATATTCGGAATGCGGATCGTGCGCCCTCGCTACAGCACTCAAAAAGTAATTGGCAATATCCTCTTCATCCGAACCCCCGATTGTTTTGAAAAACCTCTCGTAACGCTGTGCGATCTTTTCCTTCCCTTTCGGCTTGTCCTTCAAGGGATCTTCTTTCCCTTGCTCTTTGGCTCGACGGGCAATCTCCTGTCTCCGAAGAGTTTCGCCCAAAAGAGCTTCCTTGAGCTGAAGTCTCCATAGATTCTTTGCCTCATCGGCATCCTTTGGCCAATCAGCATCTTCCCGGTTTCGCTCAATCATTTCATCCTTGTCGAAGGAAAATTGATGGGACTTCAAGAGTTCGGTCACCATGGCCGCACGCTCCTTGACCCGCTTCTGGTAAAGCTCGTAAATTTCAGTCGCTGCTTTCATCGAAGTCTTGGACAAAAGGCTGTCGTCCAACTCCTTTGCGTATTTTTCCTGAAGCAGAGCGATGTCTCCCTGCTCGAAGTAAAGTCGCGAAGGATCCAGATCTCCGATAAAATCATTGAAAATCCGCTCACTCAACTTGTCGTCAAAATCCAGCTGCGCATAATGGCCGTTCTGCAAAATGCGGGACATTTCCGCTCCAACGAGATTAAAATCAGCCGCCATCATGGAGCAGCTGGGCATGAGCCAAAGCGCAAAGGCAGGGGCGAGGAAACGCATCAGGGTTTTCTTCATAAGTATGGCAATCTGGAAATTCGGAACGGACTAACTGTCCTAATTCAAGAGGAATCTACCTCACTAGCGACGATCAGCGATGAGATTTTCTTGATCCTTCTCAATTTGTTCAGCGAGCCATGATCTAAACTCCCGAATTTGGAGGGTCAATTCTTTAGGCAAGAGAAATCTTTTCATTTCGTCGGAGGCAAAAAGAGAGCGGGCCCGCTCACTGGGAACCGGAAGGATTCCAAGCTGCAACTTTAGATCGATCACCTTGTCGTCTCGCCTGATCTTGAGCGAGATCGGACTACGAGGAGAGTGCTTTTGAATTTGCGAAGCAACTGATGAGGTGATTTCCTCACCTCCTTTTACCTCCCAGTCGTTGATCTGCAAAATCACATCCCCCATTTTAACCCCACTGGCCTCAGCCGGAGTGCCTGGCGCCACCGTAATGACACGCACGCCAATTCCCACCAATGGCTGCCCTGGCGGCTGAGGCGGAAATCGCCCAAATCTATCGAGAAAATCAGCCCGCATCACCACCCCGAGATATCCCTTCGGCGGAAAATACGCCCTCTCCAGCAAGGCGATCAAGCGAACCCGGATTTCTGGTTCCGAAGAATCAAGATACGTCCGAAGCAGTTCCTTTTTTGCCTCAGCCGGGAAATGAGTCGCCCACGTCGCGATCTCCGCCTGAGCTTTCCCCCTTATGGTGTAGTCAGCATCTGCAAGCCTCGTCAGCTCCGGCTTTTCTCCAGCAAACAAGGAGGCCCCTGCGAGCGTACAGAACAGACAAATTATCAACCGAAACATTTCGATTCATGATAGTTCCAACATCAATTGTGGCAACAACAGACCATAAAAAACGGACCATCCGCAGGGGAAGGTCCGCTTTGATCAAAAATATCGTTTTAGTTTTATGTACCATTCCACTTTTTCTGTGGAACGTCGATCAGGTCTTTGTTGTAGACCTTCACAGTCTTGTGCTTCTCGATTTTTAAATTGTAGGTGTAAACCTGACCATTACGATAAAGCTTCACGCGGTTGACCGCTCCATATGGAGTCTCACCACCCGCAGCCTGCACCGCAGTATAGAGAGTCATTCCCTCACTCCATGGTTTTTGTCCGGGACCTCGGACCTGACCACCCACCGTAAACGCCAGCACGTCCTTGGTTTGATCGCTCTTCGAACTCAACACCTGAAAGACAGGCGAAGAGTAGATCTGTGCCGATTTATACCTGGCCGCAATGCTGGCCGCCAATGCGGTTTCAGTGAGCCCTGATGCTTTAATCGTGCCGATTTTCCACATGTTAATGGTCCCGGAAGAAGAGACAGGATAGGTGCTGTTAAGACGCGCTTGCTCGGAAGTCGGAACTCCGGTGATCGAGATTTGAAGAGTTTGGCTCGGTCTAATTTGCGCAAAGGCATTTCCGAGCGTCAAAGCTCCAATAATTAATGTCAGGATTTTTTTCATTTTTTCTATCGGGGGTTGAGGAGATTGCTCTCCGTTTAGGGTGATTTTTAGTAAAGATCTTCGGTCTTTTGATCTTGTCGCGAATTCCCTTTCTCGTGGTCCGTCGACTGGTGCGCGGTCATTGGCTGAGGGGTCGGATTCTCTTCCATCGCGCTTGGAGCGTAGTAGGTATAGTAACTTGTGTAATATTGATACTGGCTGTCACTCCGAACATCGACGTTATTCAAGACAACTCCAATCACCTGGCCACCGACATTTTCAACCGCCTGCTTCACTCGCATCAGCATGTTGCGTGGGAGCTTGCGGTGCTGGACCACCACCATGGTCAGATCCACCTCACTCGCGAGAACAGCCGCATCACTCACCCCAAGAATTGGCGGAGAGTCAACCAGGACAAGGTCAAAGCGCTGCTTCACGTCCTGAAGGAGTTCGGACATCCGACGGGAGTTCAAAATTCCAGCCGCATCTGCGGGCAGAATTCCTGAAGGCAGGAAGTAGAGATTGTCGACAGGAGTTTGGAGAATGACATCCTCAAGGGCCAAATCCGTCGTGAGATAGTTCGTAAGACCCACCGAGTTGTTAATATCTAAGAACGTGTGGAGGCGAGGACGACGAAGGTCGGCATCGATCATGAGGGTGGTGTATCCACCCTGCGCACAAACATAGGCGAGGTTCACCAAAGTCGTTGACTTACCTTCACCAGCTCCACCGGAGACGACGGTAATCGAATTGTCCTCCGGATTCTTTCGGTTGAACTCGATGTTCGTTCGTAGAATTCGATAAGCCTCGGCATCCGGGCTCATGCCACTCTGCTTGTGAAGGATCCCAACGTCCTTGGGAATCACCGCAAGAACTGGCACTTGCAGATATCGCTCGACATCTTCAAGGCTCTTCACGGACGTATCCAGGTGCTCAAGGAGGAAAGCAATCCCGATTCCAAAAATGAGGCCGACACCGGCTCCCAACAGAAGATTCATTGTGATGTTAGGAAACACTGCGCTGCTGGCACGTTTTGGTTTCTCGTGGAGGGTGATTGGATCCCGGGGCATTTTGAGGAGGACCCGGGCCTCTTGTTGCTTGATTTTCATCTCCCGCAACATGGCACGGGACTGCTCGTAGGTCTCTTTGGCCTGATTGTAAGTGTGCTGCTTCAAGGAAAGGTCCACGGTGTCGTCCTGACGGGCATCCACCATCTCGCTCATTCGGTCAACCTGGCGGTTCACAAGTTCCAACTTGGTAGCAAGGACGGCTTTGAGTGAAACGGCTTCCTTCTGAGCGTATTCCAGTGATCCCTTTGCGCGCTCCTCAACCGCGATAATATCAGGGTGCCTTGCACCCAGTCCCTGCGCAATGAGGGTTGTTCTCATCTCCAATGACTCACGGTGCTGGGTATAGTAGTAGGTCACTTGGTTCTCTGGAAGATCCAAGCCTGCCGCGTAGCGAATCAGGTCCTCATTCGACATTTCCACAAGATTCTTGATCTGGATCTTGATCTGATCCCGTTGGGTTTCGAAATCAGCGAGTCTCTGGCGGGCGTTGCGGAACATGTCCTGCTCTGTCGCACCCAGGGGATTGGAATGTCCGCCATCGAAGTAGGGGATGCCGTATTGCTGAATGAGCACCGTAAGATTCTTTCGATTATCCTGAACCAAATCACTTTGGGCAATCAGTTCCCCGTCGAGAGCTTCCAGGGCACGCTCCGCGCGATCCACTTCGGATTTCTTCCGACGGGTCATGTAGGCTTCGGACACCGCGTCGGCAATTTCCTTGGCGTCGTCCGGCTTGGCATGACGGACCGTAATTTCAATAAAGTCCGTTCCCCGGCGGGGAGTGGTCATCACGATCCCCTTCAAATTAGTGATCACCTCATCCATTTCCATGCTCCAACGAGTTGGAAGATTGATGTCCTCGGCAGCCATCTTCAAAGTTTCAGCGGCAATAATTGTCTCGAACTCGTTCTCCATGTAATTCCGGGTCATCATGGAGCCGGGATTGGCACCTCCCGAATTGCCGATAGGTGAAATCGCAATCATGGACGGGTGGACCTGCACGACCGAGGTGCTCTCGAACTTTCGCGGCATCACCGATGTGATGACGGCTGCCGTCATGAAAACCAACAGAAACGTCAGCAAGATGACTCCGTATCGATTTTTGACCACTTGCCAATAGTCAATGGAGCTTCCAGTTTCGTTTTCGAATTTATTACTACCTTGCATCGTCTGTGAGGGTTTTTGTGTATGGAGAATTGTTGGGCTTTTTCTAGGGACAAAATTCAGCCTTCGCAATGAAAAGACACCGCAAAGGCTGAAATGTTCAGATTTTTCTGTAAATCTTAGAAGGTCGTCGAAACCCCAAGACTGAAGCGATTCCGATCATAATCACGACCGGCGTCAGATGCGAGATCTTCGAAGTTGTAGTTTCCGTTCAACCAGAGGTTGTCGGAAATCTTAAGATTGAACCCAACAAACGCATTCAACAAATCCTCGTCGACAGAAGACGCACCCGGATATCCAGGAAGAAGGTCGTTATACTCCAACATCGCGTAATTCACCCCGGCGTTAAGACCAAGAGATTGAGAGACTTGGTAGTTGGCGGTAAAACCAACACGAAGGGTATCAGAATCACTGTATACAGCGAATGGAGCACCTGGAATATCCAGATTTCTCAATGAGCGCGAATAGTCCTCGACGCCATAACGACCATAAGCCTTGACTGAAAACTGCTCGTTGATTCGCGAGTTCAGAGAAGCCTCGAAGTACGGGCTGCTGCCTGACTCACCACCATCAACATCCCGGAGTTGCACACCAGCACGGATGACACCAGATGTCTGCGGACTGAAACGATGCTCCAAACCGGCAAGAATATACTGGTTCGTCGAATCAGTCACTCCTCCGTCGCCATCAGTGTCAGAGTAGCGATAAGTCAGAGTCGCCACTGTGCGCTCACTCAGCTGATAGCGAAAATCATTGTAGGCAGTCCACGTGGTGCGATCACCACCATCAACATCATCATACGAAAGCCCACTAAAACGGAGCCCGGTATAGGTTGCAAGACGCTCCGACCAACGGTATCCAACGGCGTTGTCCGTTGACCAGCGGAGGTAGTTCCCATTCTGGCGTTGTGACTGGAAACCTGTCGAATAATCAGGCTCCAACTCGTAGCTGAGCCGGTTACGACTCACGAAACGAAGCCTCTCACTCACCCGGTTGGTCCAGTTGAGGTAGAGAGCAGTGGTGAAGGAGGTATCATCCACATCAGCTCCGAGAACATCAAGATTATCGAAGTAATGGATCACTCCAATCTGAGCTCCAACACTCAGAGTCGTCTGTGGCGTATTGTTAAGGAATGTTAGTCCGACATAGGCTTGGCCATACGCGGAAGAATCATCATTCCCAAGAAGCGGAGTTGGATTGTCATCGTATCCAAAGTTAAGGCCGGCAGTCCACTCCAAGGGGAGAGATTCATTTTGGTCATCGTCCGGAGCCAAATCGAAAAGTGACTGCGCACAGAGGGAACCGGCAAGAGCCATTCCAACTGCCGAAGCTGCTACAAATTGTTTTTTCATAAAGATATATTTTAAAGATTGAGTGTCCGCAGGCGCACTGGTCGCTCCTGCGGAAAGAGAATTTTACATACCACTGTGAACTCCGCTATCTTTAACGTTTGTTGCTCCTGGATCGTTTTCCACAGTTGGGAAGTAGAAACCAGGAAACCAATCAGCCGACTTCTCGGTGGGGTCATCAAGACGACTATCGAATGGGTAGTCGAGAGGGTTGAAATCGGGAGCTGGCTTTACGATATCCTCGGAACCTTTGGCATCCTTACTGTCGTCAAGGCCACCCTTTTCAGAATCTCCCTCACCTCCGGCAGCGTCATACTTTTCGAGCACGACCTGCACATTCGAGACGGCTTCGGGAGCAGTCGCGATCGCACACTGGGCGATGATGCGAATCTGAGAAGGAGCCTCTAGAATTGCGGCATTCACGATCTCAGCGACTTGCTTCTTATCAGCGTTAGAAGCGACGATTGCAGCCTTAACAATCTCGCAAGCGCAAGACTCATTGGCGGCGACATTAGCAGCGACGATATCAAGCACTTTGCTTGAATCAGCGGTGACTGCGGCTTTCACAGCGTTACTCAACTTGACGCAGTCAGCCACATCAGCAGATGCAAGTGGCGCAGCGGCAAGAAGAAGTGCCGTAAGTGCGAATTTCAGCGTATTTTTCATGGTTTTTAGATCTTGGTTGTTAAGGGTGAACCGTTATCAAATTTAGGTTTTTGGAGCGGGTAGAGGGAATCGAACCCTCATGATCAGCTTGGAAGGCTGGAGCTTTACCATTAAGCTATACCCGCGTCACTGAGTAGAGGATTAACTGCCCGTCGAAGAGACCGCAAGGTTTTTTTTCACTTAGATCGGGTCCTTTTTTAAGTCAGCTTCTACTTGCCATGGCTCAAAAAGCAGGATGAATATTAAAAATCTTCCCTCAAGAGCCGGAAATCTTAAATATTTTCAAGGGTTATAAACCGGTCGGATGATCCACGAAGGTTTCTTCTACCCCGAAAATCCGGGTCAAGAGTCCTCCCAACGCCCTGACGCCCAAGGTTTCCGTCGCATAGTGGCCCGCATACAGGACATTCAATCCCAGCTCCTCTGCAAGCGGATGGCTCCAGTGGGGTCCCTCCCCGGTCACGAACGTATCCACTCCTTCCCCAGCCATCGCCTCAACCTCGCTACCGGCCCCTCCCGTGATTACCCCGACTCGTCCGGCTCGATTTTTTTTCTCTCCCCGGAGCAAAACCGGACCTCCCACCACCTCGGAGAGACGGTGTTGCAGGTCTTCCAGATTCCCCTCAAACACTCCCTTCCTCCCAAGCTGAATTCCCTTCCAGTCAAAAAAAACGACGCCATCACCCATCCCCAGTTCTCTCGAAAGCAAAACGTTGTTCCCATATTCGGGATGAATATCCAATGGAATATGCGAACTGTAGATTGCAAGACCTGCATCCATCGCAAGCTTCAGCTTTTCATAATTGGCTCCCGTGATTTGTCTCACCCCCTGCCAAAAGAGGCCATGATGCACCACCAGGAGGTCCGCCCTTGCTTCAACCGCCTTCCGAATCACCGGCAGACTCGCGTCCACCGCACAAGCCACCTTTGTGACCTTGCCACCATTCTGCAGCTGGAGCCCATTGTGCGCCCCCGGATAATCCGGAATCTCCCTGGTTCGCAACTCACTCTCCAAAAAACCAATGACCTCCGCCAAATTTGCCATGCCGCAATCAAGTCCCCCGCCTCCATTCACGCAATAGAAAAGGCCGCCAAGTCCTCTGACAAAGGACTTTCCACCCTCACCCCCGCCCCTTTCCACTCAAATTCCATCCATCTGCCATGCAGAGCCTGCCGATCCAATATTAACCGCGCTGCCAATTCCCTCGTCCACCCCTGGTCCAAAAATTCCAAATACGCCCCCTCCTCACCCCCGTAGATCTTGTCGCCCACCATGGGAAAGCCGACATGCTCCAAATGAACCCTGATCTGGTGGGTCCTTCCTGTCTCCGGAAGACACTCCACCAAAGAAAATCTTCCCTCCGCCCTCACAAATCTCTCCCGCACCACGAAACACGTCGTACTTTGTTTTCCCTCCCCATGAACCCCCTGTCGCACCCACACCTTACTTTCCTCGAATTCCCCTCTCCTCCTCAAACCCGTCTCCACCCGGAGATCGTCCCACTCCGGCCATCCCCGCACAATCGCGAGATACCCCTTTCGGATCTCCCGCCTCCCCATCATCTTCCCGAGCTTCCGCGCCACCTTGCTCGACTTCGCCACGAGGACACATCCACTCGTCTCCCGGTCCAATCGGTTGACAAAAAAATACTCCTCCTTTGGTTTCCATCCCTTCAACACCCCCAACAAAGTCACCTCGTCCCGCCTCCCCGTCGGATGCATAATCAATGGCGCAGGTTTCCCCACCACCAGCCAATCGTCATTCTCTACCAAGACCTCAAAATCCGTTCGCGCCGGGATCCTCAAACTCACCCGCACATAAAATCGCTTTTCAAAACTCCCTTCCAGTCTAAAACCCCGCTCATGTCCCACATGGAGCACACGCTGGCATCCGAAGCCACCCTCGAAGGCACCTCCCTCCACACCGGAGAAAAAGTCACCCTCACTCTTAAACCCGCTCCCGAAGGCTACGGCTTCAAATTCCGCCGCGTTGACCTCCCCGACAAGCCCTTCATCGACGCCTGCGTCTCCAAAGTCCAGACCGTCGAACGCGCCACCACCCTTGCCGAAGGCTCCGTCCGCGTCCACACCGTCGAACACGTCCTCTCCGCCCTCGTCGGACTCGGTGTCGACAATGCCCTCGTCGAAATGGACGCCAACGAGCCCCCCATCGGCGATGGCTCCTCCCGCCCCTACGTCGAACTGATTAAAAAAGCCGGCCTCCAGGAACAAACCGTCCCCCGCAAGGTCTGGGAAATCCGCGAGCCCATCCACCTCGAAACCGGCGACGGCTCCCTCATCACCATCGTCCCCGACAAAAAATTCCGCGTCTCCGTCACCAACGTCGGAAAAGACGGCCGCTTCGTGCAATACTTCTCCACCGTCGTCACCCCCGAGCTCTACGAAAAAGAAATCGCGCCCGCCCGCACCTTCACTTTTTACGAAGACATCAAGCCCCTCCTCGACAAGGGTCTCATTAAAGGTGGCTCTCTCGAAAACGCCGTCGTCGTTCGCGGAGAGGAAATCATGTCAAAGGAGCCCATGCGCTTCGACAACGAGTTCGCCCGTCACAAAGCCCTCGATCTCATCGGCGACCTCATGCTCAGCGGCAGAAAGTTCAACGGCCACGTCATCGCCGTCAAACCCGGTCACGGACCGAATACCGAAGCCGCCAAGGCCCTCCGGAAAAACTACGCCGCCATGCGCTCCATGGTGCCGCCGCTCAAGCTCCCCGAAGCCGAAGCCGTCCTCGACATCAAGGACATCCTCAAGATCCTCCCCCACCGTTACCCCTTCCTCCTCATTGATCGCGTCACCAACTTCTCCTCCGAGATGAAGTGCACCGCCATCAAGAACCTCACCATGAACGAGGAGTTCTTCCAGGGCCACTTCCCCGGCCACCCCGTCATGCCCGGTGTCCTCCAGCTCGAGGCGATGGCCCAAACCGCCTCCATTCTCATCATGCGCATGCCCGATAATCAGGGAAAAATCGGCTACTTCCTCAGTGCCGACAAAGTCAAATTCCGTAAACCCGTCGTCCCCGGCGACACCCTCTTCATCGACGCCGAGATCCTCTCCTTCCGCCGCACCATCGGCACCGCCGTCGCCACCTGCTCGGTCAATGGCCAGATCGTCTCAAGCGCCGAACTCAAGTTCGCCGTCGTCGACGCCTGATTTTTTGGTGGCGCTCGATTTTAGATAAATCCGCTCCCTCAGCCACGTTCCAGCAGCAGCATGAAAAAATTCTTCCCCCTGCTCTTTCTAACCGGGCTTCCTTTGAGCGCATTCGACGTCCCTAAAAGTTTCTTCAAAATCGCCAAGCTGGAGGAAGCCCGCGCCGAAGCTACCGCAAAACCAAAAGCGATCGGATTCCTCATCACCGATCTCAAAATGCAGCCTTCCTGACCAACCTGTTCAGGAACCGTCAGTGTGACGGTCGCGAAAGAGCTCAAGCGCATGACCGCCCCCGTCATCGTCGACATTAACAAGGAAACCGGACAACTCCCGCCTCTCGTGGCCAAGGCCTACCGTGAAGCCGGTGGCGCCATGCCGATTGTGATCCTCGCCGACCCCGGCCTCACCAAGATTTACGGCACCTACTCCCATCCCCAGCTCAAGGGTCAAAACTACCGCGACATCTTCCGCGATGCCAAACGCGCCATCAGCGCCGACATCAAGGAAAAGACCTTCAACATCACGCTCGAAAAACCCGGGAGGTCCGGGGAGAAGACCGCCACCACGACCGCCACCGCTGCTACCACTCCAGCTTCTCCCGGAGTCGAAAAACCCGTACCGACAGTAAAGAAGGACATCATCAAGATCGACAACCCCACCATGAAATCCTGGAAAAGTTCACGGGGCTTCACCATCGAAGCCAAACTCGTCGAAGTCGAAGACAAGAAAACCTTCGTCCTTGTCACCAGTGGCGGTCAAACCCTTCGCGTCACCGGCGACCAGCTCTCGCTGACTTCCCTCAACGAAGCCAGGAAACTCGCCGGCCTCGAATAGGCGAATCTCAAGCAACTCTTTTCAAAGCCCGTCCGGCCCCATGGCCGCCGGGCTTTTTTGTGCCCACGTTGCCCTTTTCCCCGCACCGCTTGCGCCAGGATTTACTCTGGCACAGAAAATGTTAGTCCTTCACCCGTGAACACCATCGATCTCACCCACATCGGTCTCGAATCAAAAACCATCGTCCGTAATCCCGCCGCCTCGCGCCTTTATATGGACGCCATCCGCTACGAGCCGTCGACCTCCCTTTCCGCCTTCGGTGCCCTCATCGCCTACTCGGGGGAAAAAACCGGCCGCTCTCCCGGCGACAAGCGCATCACCGAAAACGAGGCCTCCAAAGACCACGTCTGGTGGGGCAATATCAACATGCCCATCGACGAGCACACTTTTGAGATCAATCGCGAACGCGCCAAAGACTACCTTAACACCCGCGAACAACTCTACGTCATCGATGCCTTCGCCGGCTGGGATCCCGAAAACCGCATCAAGGTCCGCGTCATCTGCACCCGCCCCTATCACGCCCTTTTCATGCAGATCATGCTCATCAATCCCTCCAAGGAGGAATTGGCCGACTTCGGCGAGCCCGATTTCACCATCTACAATGCCGGCCAATTCCCCGCCAACCGCCTCACCGCCGGCATGACCTCAAAGACTTCCATCGATGTCTGCTTCGAAGAACAGGAAATGGTCATCCTTGGAACCGAATACGCCGGTGAGATGAAAAAAGGCGTCTTCACCCTCATGCATTACCTCATGCCGATGAAGGGGCACCTCTCGATGCACTGCTCTGCCACCGCCTGCCCGGAGAGCAACCGCTCCGCCATCCTCTTCGGTCTCTCCGGCACCGGTAAAACGACCCTTTCCGCCGATCCCTCCCGCATGCTCATCGGAGACGACGAACATGTCTGGACCGACACCGGCGTCTTCAACATCGAGGGCGGCTGCTACGCCAAAGCGATCGATCTCTCGAAGGAAACCGAACCCGACATTTACAACGCCCTCCACTACGGCGCCGTCCTCGAAAATGTCGTCCACGACGAGGACTACAACGTCGACTTCCACGACACCTCCCTCACTCAAAACACCCGTGGAGCCTACCCCATCGAGTTCATTGACAACGCCCAGGTCCCCTGTATCGCCGGGCACCCCACCGACATCATTTTCCTGACCTGCGATGCCTTCGGCGTCCTCCCGCCCGTCTCCAAGCTGAGCGAGGAACAGGCCATGTACCACTTCATCTCCGGTTACACCGCCAAAGTCGCGGGCACCGAAATGGGCGTCACCGAGCCCACCGCCACCTTCTCGGCCTGCTTTGGCGCCCCCTTCCTCGTCCTGCACCCCTCCCGATATGCCGAGCTCCTCGCGGAAAAGATGAAGGATCACAAGGTCAACGTCTGGCTCGTCAACACCGGCTGGATTAAAGGAGGCTACGGGGTCGGGGAACGTATTAAGCTGAAATACTCCCGCGCCATCGTCGAGGCCATCTACAATGGGAAGCTCGCCGAAGCTCCCACCGAAACCGACCCCATCTTTGGCTTTGAAACCATCACTGAAGCTCCGAATGTCCCCTCCGGGATCATGGTTCCCCGAACCAGCTGGTCCGACCAATCGGCCTTTGACCAATCAGCCCGAAAGCTAGCCAACCTCTTCCTGGAGAACTTCGAAATATACAAGGAAGGCACCAGCCCGGAGATTGTGAGCGGAGGGCCAAAGGCGATCTAAATCAGAGCCATCTTCTCCCAACAGGCTTCTCTGTATGGATTTTGGAGGATTCCCTCCCAAGAAATAAAGTGTGAATTTCCACCCACTGATCGTATTTCTGGATGAATCGTGGCCGAATTGACGT
>ERZ887942.1157-NODE-1157-length-19037-cov-34.447213_pt1 | contig 19037 bp, 17 predicted proteins | sample MGYA00521099_ERZ887942 | MGnify/ENA primary metagenome ERZ887942 (study PRJEB32303, sample SAMEA104408605) | aquatic metagenome | biome: Brackish water; feature: Pelagic; material: water | place: Baltic Sea | collected 2014-06-07T06:48:00 | depth 16,251 m ...
CCCAGTCTAAAGCCCACCACCGATAGCTTCGCTAGCCTTAGCTCGTGAGCACCCAGGACCGCGCCCCCTCCGAGAGTGAAGAGCCTCTCATCGAGCCAGAAGTACCTCTGAGAACACCAGATTTCGCTGCCCTCGACACCGATCGCATTCTCCGCGAAACAGGATCGATACCACTTCCCCCGGAGCCTGCCCAAGCAACGCAACAGGAGGAGTTGCCCCTTACCCAAGAGCCAGAAGTTCCCCTCGAAGGGGCAGAGGCGGAAGGGCTGCGGCCGCGCAGCGGAATGAACATTCTGGCCATTATTTCCCTGATTTTGGCGATAGCCATAAGCCCCTTTGCCGTCGTGTTTGGTTACCTTGCGGTGGGCCAAGCCCGAAGGTCCCAGCAACGCGGCGAAGCGGTCGCCTGGGTGGCTGTGGGAATCGGATGGCTCTGGGTTGTGGGATATGTAATTTTGGGCGCCATTGTCTTCGTAGGCTGGCAACAAGTATTTTCCACATGATGCCCAGCTAACCTTCAGACCATTGCCTAGAATGAAAGGGTCCTCGTGACCCACAGAAAGGCCACAATGTCGAACTCTAACCCCGCTTTCTCCCGCTCTCTCGCTTTCCGCGAGAACCCCGTAGCGACCCCTGACGCTGCCACGCTCGATGAGCTTTATGGCAAGCCCTCCGCAACGGGTTCCGACACTGGCCGGATGACGTATGAAGATACGGTGATGAAAACCCTCATCGCTTTTGGCGTGTTGCTCCTTGGGGCCGTGGTCGGTTGGGTTATTCCTGCTCTCGCTATCCCCGGTCTGATCATCGGACTCGTTTTGGCGCTGGTCAACATTTTCAGGAAGCAGCCATCCCGCGGCTTGATTCTCGCTTACGCCGGATTCGAAGGCCTCTTCGTTGGGGGAATTTCCGCAATTTTCAACGGCATGTGGGAGGGCATCGTCACCCAGGCCGTGTTTGGCACCCTCGCCGTCATCGGGGTGACACTGTTCTTGTTCCTCAGTGGAAAGTTCCGCACCTCCCCTCGGATGAATCGCATCGTGATGGTCGCCATGGTCGGCTACCTGGTGTTCTCACTGGTGAACTTTGGTCTGATGGCTTTTGGCGCCACCGATGGCATGTTTGGGCTTCGCAGCGTAGAAATCTTTGGAATCCCCATGGGAGTCATCCTTGGCATCTTGGTCGTCTTCCTCGCCGCCTACTCACTGGTGATGGATTTTGAATCCATCAAAGCAGGCGTCGAAAAGGGCGCACCGAGGGTTTATGGCTGGCAGGGAGCCTTCGGCATCATGGTCACCGTGGTGTGGCTGTATGTCGAAATCTTGCGCCTGCTGGCGATCCTGCGCGGCGACTAGGCGAGGAAAAAAACCTGCTCCAACTCTGTGAACCCCTCATCAGGGTTTCGCCCTTCAAGTGATTCAAAGTAGTGGGACATTTCCGCCTGCCAGCGGGTGTTTATCTCCAGCCGAGACATTCCCTCCTTCGCTGCCTGGAGACTTGACGTCTCGACATAACCAAACAAGGTTCCATCCGTGCGGTCCAGGAAGAGTGAGTAATTTGTCCACCCTGTTGCGCTCAAAGCCTCGAGCATCTCGGGCCAGACTGAACTATGGCGGGCAACATATTCGTCAAGCGTGGCCATCTTCAGCTGGAGACGGAAGCCAATTTTTTGCATGTAAGTCCCTTTCTTATTGTTAACGACACCGGGTGGCCTTCACAGCGTGAGGGCCACCCGGGTCATTCAACTACCTATGCGAGATTTAGTAAATCTCCTTGAAGGTGGCAATGTTGTCGATCGTGAAGGTGAAGGGGTCGCCGAGGTAGGCAATCCCGCCTTCAATAACCGTGTAGGCCACGCCATTCGCGGTGAAGCTGGAGCCGACGGAACCGTCGAACTCGCCGTCCATCCCGAGAACCGCCGCGTACACAGCAACGTAACCGAGGTCAATGGGGTTCCAGAGACCAACCTTGGCGATGGTGCCATCTTCAATGTATGGCGCCATTTCGGAGGGCAAGCCCAAACCGGTTACAGCAACAGTGGCGCCCTTAGCCTTCTTCTCCTGTGCAGCGGCCAGGACACCCACGGTGGTGGGGGCAATGATGCCGGCTACGTCAGGGTACTGAGACAAGATGGCGTTGAACTGCTCAACCGACTTGGTTGCGTCATCGTCACCGTAGAACACGGCGGAGTCAAGGCTTCCGCCCACCCACGACATGTTGGGGTAGGTGGATTCCAGGTAGGGACCCATTGCTTCGATCCACACGTTCTGGTTTGCAGCAGTAGCGGAGGCAGAGAGAATCGCAACGGATCCTTCTTCGCCCACTTCTTCGGCAACCCAGTCAACCTCAGCAGTTCCGATGCGGTCTGCAGCGGAGGGGAGGATAGAGACCAGACGCGCGGAAGCTGATTCAGCAGCAACGTCAGCGTCAGAGGTCACGATGGTAATTCCAGCGGCAGCAGCTTCCTCGAGGGCCGGAACGATTGCGTTCTGGTCCGCGGCGGAAATGACAAGTGCGTCATAGCCTTCCTGGATAACCTGGTTGATGAACTGAACCTGCGCGGGGCCAGTGGCCTCGTTGGGTCCGATGTACTCGCAGCTCGCGCCGAGTTCTTCACAGGCCTTCTGTGCGCCTTCATCCCATGCAGAGAAGTAACCAATGTTGATGGCCTTCGGCATGATGGCGATACGGTACGCCTCAGAGGTAGCAGCGGTCTCAGTTGAGCCCGCTGTCTCTTCGGTCGTGGTTTCTGTAGTGCTTGCGCAACCGGCAATACCGAGTGCAACAACGGCGCTGAGGGCAAAAGTCCTCAGGCCCGACTTAATGAGTCGGTTATTCATTTCCCACCTCTCGAATGGTTTTATTGGTGTTTACCTTGCTTCTCACGAAAGCGCGAGAACGCAAGCCTTCAGTAATCTTTGGTGCGACTACTGAAATCAAAAGCAAACCGCCGCTCACAATGAGCAGCGAATTCGCTGTAAATCCGGCGAGCTGAAGAGCCGATCGAATAACTCCCAGCGAGAGGACAGCTGCCAGAACCCCCCACATGGTTCCAATCCCGCCAGCGATGGAGACGCCTCCGAACAGCACGGCCGCAATCACACTGAGTTCATAGCCGACCGCTCCGTCCGGGGAAGAGCTGGCAAATCGAAGCGTGTAAACGACACCCGCTACGCCGGACATAAGGCCGGTCATCGCAAAGAGCATCAATTTTGTCCGCTCCACAGGAATTCCGCTGAATCTGGCTGCCTCCTGATTAACGCCGATGGCAAAGGTCCACCGTCCGTATCGAGTGTTGTGAAGGATGAACCATGCGAGCGCGGCGAGAAGAACTAACAAAATGGTTGACCACGGAAGAAAGGTCCCGGGGATTCGGCCGTATCCAATCGAAATCCAAAATTCAGGAAGCTGGTTGACGGGCTGATTCCCGAGAAGGGCGTAGCTCAGCCCTCGATAAAGGGCCAGCGTGGCGATAGTAACCGCCAGCGAGGGCAAGCCCAGTTTGGTAACCAACCACCCGTTAAATAAGCCACACGCGAGCCCAACTAATAGGCCCCCCACAATCGCGACTTCAAAAGGAGCCCCTGCTCGGTAAAGAAAGCCGAGACTAGCGCTGCTGAGGTTTAGGGTCGAGGCAACGGAGAGGTCGATTTCGCCCGAAATAATGAGGAATGTCATCGCTAGGGCGATGATCGCGAATTCGGTAACGTCCCGAAGGACAAAACTGAGGTTGCTGGCATTGGCGAAATTATCGGACAGCAGAGAACCCAGTACGACAGCAATGATAAGAAAGAGGCCGACGCCTTTGTCCCAACTGAAGCTAAACCTAGCCATCATCTGACCCCATAATCGTTGTCGTTTTCACCCTCGTACTCAAATACTTATCGAAGGCGATCGCCAGGATGATCAGCCCTCCGTTGAACGCCTGTTGCCAGAACTGTGGGATTCCCAGAGCTCCAATAGCCCGGGTGATGCCCTGGAGCAGAATTGCCCCCAAGAAAGCGCCCCACACCGATCCTGAGCCTCCAGCGATGGTGACACCACCAACCACACACGCTGCAATGACCACCAGTTCAATAGCCAGACCTGAGTTTGCGTTCGCAGCATTGAAGCGGCCGAGCATTACTGCCCCCGCCAAACCGGCGATTGCACCGTTGATGACAAAAGCAGTGAAAACTCTCCGCGCCACGGGAATTCCGGCCAACTCGGCTGCCGCCGGATTTGACCCGATTGCATAGAGGTCCCGGGCTGAGCGAACGCGACGCATGATGAAGCCGCTGACTACGACGAGCACAAGGCCCATCAAGAACAACACGGGGATTCCGCCGATCCGGTTGAGTCCTATCCAAGCAACTTCTGGCGGCACCATAGCCGCCGTGATGGTTCTCCCAAATGCGTAGTCATTGAAGATTCCCCGAACAACATAGAGTGCCCCCAAAGTGACAACAAGGCTAGGGAGTTTGAGATAGGCCACAAGGAAACCGTTTACTCCTCCAACCAGGACCCCAACACCAAGCGCCGCGGCAAGCCCTCCCCACAGTCCATAGCCCTGCGAGTAAAGATCTCCAATCAGGAAGGAGGCGAAGCCCACGAGGGAGCCAACCGAGAGGTCAATGTGCCGCATGACAATCACGAAAGTTTGACCAATGGCCAAAATGGCAACAATCGCCACGCCCAATAAAATGTCTCGCGCACCGGTGGCGCTGAGAAATGTAGGATTCGCGACTCCCGTGAGTCCAACCACGAGGACTAGAGCGAGAAACACGGGGAGCTCGCGGGCCTTAAGGAGAGACCTCATGGCTTTCATACCGACACCGTCCCACCCGTGGCCAGTGTGATGATGCGCTCAGGCGTAGCATCTACCCGCTCCAGTGTTCCCTGGTGCCTTCCCTCACGCATCACGAAAACTCGGTCGGCCATCCCCAAAACCTCGGGGAGCTCTGAGGAAACCATGATGACGGCCATTCCCTGTTGTGCTTTCTGGGACAGCAATCTGTGCACCTCTGCTTTTGTACCCACATCAATACCCCGGGTGGGCTCATCGACAATCAGCACTGTGGGTTCTGTTGCCAGCCATTTGCCAAGGACCACCTTCTGCTGGTTGCCGCCCGAAAGTCTTTCCACAGGGTCGCTGAGCGAGGCGAACTTTAGTTGTAGCGTCTCAGCCCACGTGCGCGCAGTTGATTCTTCATCCAAGCGCTTCACTCGAAAACCTGAGGTTAATTTCTTGAGCATGGTGACTGCCACGTTCCGTGCGATCGACGTTGCCATGAAGAGTCCTTGTTGGCGGCGATCCTCCGGCACAAGCGCAATTCCCCGCTCCATGGAAACAGCAGGTTTTCCTGCGGGCAGCAATTTTCCGGCTAGCGTGACTGTTCCTGAGTCATACAAGTCGATACCAAAAAGTGCGCGAATAATTTCCGATCTCCCAGACCCTACGAGACCAGCAAGGGCAAAAATTTCCCCAGCCCGAACATCAAACGAAATATCGGCGAATTGACCGGCAAGGCTGAGGCTCTTTACCTGAAGCACAACATCGCCAATCTGGGGTTCGAGTTTGGGGAAAAGTTCAGAGACTTCCCGCCCGACCATCATCTTGACGACCTCTGGCTCCGAAGTTTCAGAAATCATGGACACACCTACAGTCGAGCCATCTCTCATGACTGTCATCCGGTCGCACAAGACAAAAACCTCATCCAATCGATGGCTGACAAAGACGACTGCGCTTCCCTGCTCCCGAAGATTTCGCACAACGGTAAATAAACGCTCTACTTCTTTAGAGGACAAAGCCGCAGTCGGCTCGTCCATCACAATCACCCTGGCGTCGGTCGAGAGGGCTTTTGCAATTTCAACAATCTGCTGGTCGGCAATGGAAATTCCTCGCGCCTTGGATTGGGGGTCAAGGGTTACGCCGAGTCTTTCGAAAAGAGCAACAGAGCGTTCCTCCATCTCTGACCAATCAACTAGTCCGGCTTTGAGTAGATGACGGCCGATAAACACATTTTCAGCGAGGGTAAGGTCCGGAAAAAGACTGGGCTCCTGGTAGATCACGGCAACGCCCTGCTCGATTGATTCTCGTGTTCCACCTTGAATAAAAGGTTTGCCTTCGAGGCTGATCTCGCCCGAGTCTGCCTTGTGCACACCGGCTAGCGTCTTGAGGAGGGTGGACTTTCCCGCTCCGTTTTCACCGAGCAAGGCGTGAATCTCGCCGGCGTAAAGGCTGAGACTCGCGTCGACCAATGCTGTGACGCCCCCAAACGACTTGGCGACATGCTCCATCGTCAACACGGGAACAGTTACCGTCGACTTAATCGGCCCCATTGCTCACACCTCGATTATTGAATCGTTTCAACACCCATAAGACTAGTAGAGTACGCGGGTCCGCTGTATCGTCGCGGTCCTTTGTGGTTGAATCGTTACAATTCATTAGACTCAACCACCAATGGGCCGCGGAACCAGGCGCTGAAGCTGCGTCACGTGATCAGGCGCCAGCTCTTCGAGTGACGAAACACCCAGTAGCCGCATCGTCCTGGTCATTTGCTCAGTGACGATTTGGAGCATCCGGTCAACACCCTCTGCTCCACCCGACATCAGACCATACAAATACGCGCGACCCACCATGGTGAACCTTGCTCCCATCGCAATAGCGGCGACAACGTCAGCACCGGACATGATTCCCGTATCGACATGAACCTCGGTGTCTTTGCCTACTTCTTTCACCACTTGGGGTAGCAAATGGAAGGGAATCGGTGCTCGGTCCAACTGGCGGCCACCGTGGTTAGATAAAACGATGCCGTCAACACCCATCGAGGCCAGTTTTCTTGCGTCAGCCACACTCTGAACACCCTTGACAACAAGCTTTCCTGGCCACTGTTTCTTGATCCACGCCAGATCTTCGTAGGTCACCGTGGGATCAAACATGTGGTCCAAAAGCTCGGCCACAGTGCCCTCCCACGAAGAAAGGGAGGCAAATTCCAAAGTGTCGGTGGTGAGGAAGTCAAACCACCACCATGGTCGGGGAAGCGCATTGAGAACGGTCCCCAGCGTGAGTGCGGGGGGAATAGAGAAGCCGTTTCGCTTGTCCCTGAGCCTGGCGCCTGCTACCGGCACATCCACCGTTACCTGAAGGGTGTCAAACCCTGCCTTCGCCGCACGGTCGACCAATTCCATCGATCGTTCGCGGTCTTTCCACATATAAAGCTGGAACCAATTTCTGCCCTCAGGCGCAACGGATTTCACGTGCTCGATGGAGCGCGTGCCCATCGTTGATAGCGCAAAGGGGATCCCCCACTTAGCAGCCGTCATTGCTCCGGCGTCTTCACCTTCTGAATGCATCATGCGGGTGAAGCCGGTGGGCGCAATGCCGATGGGAAATGCTACGGATGATCCCAACACGTCCCACGATGTTGACACCTGGGAAACGTCTCGCAGGATCGCTGGGTGAAATTCGACATCCTCAAAAGCTTGCCTGGCTCTGGTGAGGGACAATTCGGCCTCGGCGGATCCATCGCAGTAGTCAAAAGGCGCTTTAGGTGTTCGGCGCTTAGCAATCGTCCTCAAATCCCCCACCGTCAGGGCTGACTCGAGGCGGTTCTTCTTACCCCCGAAGGACGGCGCTTTAAACTTCAAGAGTGGCGCAAGTTCTGAAGGCTTGGGGAAGTGACGCCTGACCATTTTTAGTCCCTCGTTTGTGGTTGAAATGTTAGGAGATTGCTGCAGCTGCGCACAAGCGCACGGAGCGACTCCAAATCGCCGCTAATAAGTCCCGCTGCCCGCGCTTGCACCATAATATTGCCTAGCGCCGTCGCCTCCACTGGCCCTGCCACCACAGGGATTCCCGCTCGGTTAGCAAGGCGCTGCGCAAGCAAACCATTTTGAGAACCTCCGCCAACAACTGAGATTTCCGTCACGGTGATTCCCGCAAGCTCCCCAGCCTTGTGCGCGGCGGAGGCAATCGCCACTGCTAACGAGTCCACGATGTGGGCCACCATCACTACAGGATCGGAAGAGAAGGCAAGCCCGCGTTCTTCACACCAATGGGCGATACGCACGGGAATATCCCCGGGTGACATGAACACGGGATCGTCAACGTCGAATACTTCTGGATTCGAGGGAACTTCTGATGCCTGGGCCAAAAGCTCCTCTAGTCCCCGAGTTTCGCCCCTGCTTTTCCAGAAGTTGACACTCTCGTTCAGTAACCACAAGCCCATCACGTTGCGGAGGAAGCGATTGCGTCCGTCGACTCCGGCCTCGTTGGTGAAGTTTGCCTCTTTGGCCGCGTCGCTCACAACAGGACTCGATGTCTCAACACCCACCAGCCCCCAGGTCCCCAGCGAGACATACGCGCTCGAAGAACTCGAGAGTGGCGCGGCAACCACCGCGGAGGCCGTGTCATGAGACCCCACCGCCACCACCGGTGCTACAAACCCCACTTTGGCCTGGATGCTTGGGCTTAGGTTCCCGACAATTTGTCCGGCGTCAATCAAGGGCGCAAAAAGCGCCCGAGACGCACCTCCCAGTGCGAGTAACTCTGAATCCAACTCTCCCGTGGCAACATTGATCAGACCGGTTGTGGAAGCATTCGTGCGTTCCATAAATGACTCGCCTGTGAGCCAATAGTTAATCAAATCCGGGACAAGAAGTAACGCGTCAGCTGCGGATGCTGCGGCGCCCCAGTCTTCCGTGGCCAGCTGATAGATCGAATTAAAGGGAAGAAACTGGAGGCCATTCAGGGCGAAAAGCTGTGAATGGTCAGCGTGCCCGTGAACCAAGGCAACGCCTCGAGCGGTCCGAGCGTCTCGGTAGTGGAAGGGTTCGTGGAGCAGTTTTCCTTGAGCCAGAAGCCCATAGTCCACCGCCCATGAATCAACCCCCACCGAGACGATGTGCTGAGTGGAGTGCCCGATGCGAGACATCCCCCGAATCACCTCGTCAAAAAGCCCGGTCACGTTCCACCGCAGCGATTCCCCATCGTTCACCGGCCCATTGGGGAAACGATGGATGACGGTGTGCTCCAGGGAGGTCGGGGTCACCCGGCCTTCGATAACTCGACCGCTGGTTGCGCCGAGGTCGATAGCGACAACGCCGTGAGTCATCTAAGAAAAGCCGCTGCCACCCCGGAATCCACGGGAATGTGGACGCCCGTGGTCAGGCCCAAATCAGCACCGGTGAGAACAGAAACAGCGTCAGCAACGCTCTCCGGGAGCACTTCCTTCTTCAAAATAGTGCGTTGCGCGTAGAAGGAACCCAAGTCTTCTTCTTTTACGCCGTAGGTCTTCGCGCGGTTTGCGCCCCAACCGCTGGCGAAGATTCCAGACCCTCGAACAACACCATCGGGGTTGATTCCGTTGACTTTAATCCCATACTCACCGAGTTCCACCGCCAAGAGCCTCACTTGGTGAGCCTGGTCGGCCTTCGTCGCTGAGTACGCGATGTTATTGGGGCCGGCAAAGACGGAGTTTTTTGAAGAGATGTAAATAACATCGCCACCCATTCCCTGGCTTATCAACATCCTCGCAGCCTCACGAGAGACAAGGAACGAACCCTTGGCCATGATGTCGTGCTGGAAGTCCCAATCGTCCTCGGTTGTCTCGAGCAAGGGCTTGGAGAGCGAAACGCCCGCGTTATTCACCACAATGTCGACGCCGCCAAACGCCAGAGCTGTCTTGGCGAGTGCTTCTTGCACCGCCTGTTCGCTGCGAACATCGATGCCAACCCCAATCGCAACATCTGTCGTGCCAAGCTCAGCTGCCACCGCCTGGGCTTTGCTTTCGTCTAAATCTGCAATGACGACTACCGCGCCGTCGCGAACCAAACGAGTCGCAATTGCTTTACCAATGCCCGAGGCAGCGCCCGTGACAAAAGCGACCTTGGTGGCATGGGTTGAGGGCTTCGGGAGTCGCTGGAGCTTCGCTTCTTCCAACACCCAGTATTCAATGCGAAACTTTTCACGCTCGGGGATGGGCTTGTAGGTGGAAAGTGCTTCTGCCCCGCGCATCACATTGATCGCATTGATATAGAACTCACTTGCCACCCTCGCGGTCTTCTTGTCAGCACCGAATGAGAACATTCCAATCCCCGGAATCAGAACGATAAGCGGGTCCGCACCCCGCATCGTCGGGGAGTCCTTTTCTGCAAACTTTCGATAGTACTGCTCGTATTTCTCCCGATATTCCTCATGAAGCTTTGTGAGTCGTGCGACAACCACATCCCATTCCGCCGTGGGCCCTAGATCCAGCACCATGGGTCGAACCTTGGTGCGAAGGAAGTGGTCGGGACACGACGTTCCCAGAGCGGCGAGAGGAACATGCTTCTTGCGCGAGAGAAAATCAAGGACCACGGGGGCGTCGGTGTAGTGACCGACCATGCGTCGGTCCGTTGATGCCATCCCCCGCAGAAGAGGAGCCAGCTGAGCTGCACGTTGGTGGCGGGCCTTCACCGAGAGGGGCTTGTTCACGGGAATGAGCGGGCCAAATGGATCTTTCTTGCCATTGCTCGCGATGTATTTTTCCGCTGTTCGGATCATCCACAGCGAGTTCTTTTCGCACTGCTCACTGGTGTCTGCCCAGGCGGTGATTCCGTGACCACCCAGAATGCACCCAATAGCTTGAGGGTTCTTTTCCTTGATGGCTGCGATATCGAGCCCGAGCTGGAACCCAGGGCGCTGCCAGGGAACCCAGACCACCTTGTCGCCGAAAATCTTGGCGGTAAGGGTTTTCCCTTCCGCTGCAGCGGCAATGGCAATTCCCGAATCTGGGTGCAGGTGATCGACATGGTTCGCATCCACAAGGGCGTGCATCGCCGTATCGATGGAGGGAGCGGCGCCACCTTTGCCGTGCGCGCAGTAGTCAAAGGCTGCGACCATCTCGTCTTCCCGTTCAACACCGGGATACACGTTTACCAGAGACCGGACTCGGTCGAGATTGAGCACAGCCAGCCCGGACTCGGTCAAAGTCCCTAAGTCTCCGCCGGAACCCTTTACCCAGAGGAGATTGATTTTCTTCCCCGTCACGGGGTCGATTCCTTGACCCTGAGCGCTGGTATTGCCGCCGGCAAAGTTGGTGTTCCGTGGATCGCTCCCCAAGCGGCGGGATCGGGCAACGAGATCTTCCGTTGCCTTATTCATCAGGCCCCCCAGCCCATCTGAGTTCCACCTGCCCGCTCAGCTGCGATGTGGGCCAGGTGCCCGCTTTGCCGGTAGGCGTCAAATGGTTCCCGCGGCAACCCGCGAGACTCGCGCCAATCCGCAAGCGCACCGCGTACATCGGTGTTGTACGCATCCATCAAGATTCCGTTTGCACCCAAAACGTCACCTGCGACCTCGGCCGCATCGAGTGCCGGCGAGTCCACCAACAACACCTTTGCCGTCATTTCTTGAACATTAAGGACACTTCGAATTTGGCCCGGAATCTTGTCCTCAATGTTGTGGCATTGATCAAGCATGAAGGCCACCCCTGTGGCCGGATCAAAGCCGCCATTGCGGTGGACTTCAAAGAGGATTCTGAAGAGCTGGAATGGATCGGCAGCCCCAACAATCAGGTCATCATCGGCATAGAAGCGGGAATTGAAATCGAACGAACCCAAACGACCCAAGCGCAACAGTTGAGCGACGATGAACTCGATGTTTGTTCCGGGAGCGTGGTGACCCGTGTCCAGACATACTGAAGCTTTTTCGCCCAGCGATAGAACTTGAACATAGGCCGTTCCCCAATCAGGAACGTCGGTGTGGTAAAACGCTGGCTCGAAAAACTTATACTCGAGAACCATTCGCTGTTCACTGCCCAGGTGCGCATATATCTCCTGCAACGATTCGTTCAACCTGTCCTGCCGCGCACGAATATTGACCTGCCCCGGATAATTGGAACCATCAGCAAGCCAAATTTTCAGGTCCTGGGACCCGGTCTGATTCATCACTTCGAGACACTCAAGATGGTGGTCAATCGCTTTTTGCCGGATGTTCTTATCCACGTGTGTGAGCGAGCCGTATCGATATTCATCATCCTGAAAAGTGTTCGAATTCACGGTACCGAGCTCAACACCCAGGTCGTTGGCATGTTGACGCAGCGCTCCCATGTCCTCAACCCTGTCCCAGGGAATGTGGAGGGCAACCTTTGGCGCCAGACCGGTCAGCTCATGCACCTTGGCAGCATCAGCGATTTTTTCAAAGGCTGTCCTCGGGGTCCCCGGAGTGCTGAACACCTTGAAACGTGTTCCTGAGTTGCCAAAGGCCCAAGAAGGGAGCTCGATTGCTTGCGCCTCAAGCGTGTCAATCATTGCGGTTGTGAACATCAATTCTCATCTTTCGAAGTGATTGGGAAATTCTTCCAAGAAAGGGCTTATGAGTCACTCACCTGACGCTTTGGTCAACCTCGTGTTGTCATCGACCCTGTTTTGAAACGATTCAATTATGAATTACCTGTAACCTTGGCATACTCACCCCAACGTTGTCAAAGGGTACGGGGCCGTTTCTTGTAACGTTTCAGGCAGAGAATTGTCCTGAGACAGAAGGGTGGAGGACTCTATGTCTGCCAGCGTTAAAGATGTAGCGCTCCAGGCGGGGGTCTCCGTGGGAACGGTGTCAAACGTCCTCAATCACCCTGGTCGGGTCAGCCCCGACACAGTCAAGCGAGTGCAGAAAACTATCGCTGATCTTGGGTTTGTGAGAAACGACGCAGCTCGCCAGCTTCGCGCGGGAGACAGTCGCACCATTGCGCTCCTGGTATTCGACGCCGCAAACCCCTTCTTCGCAGACCTCGCCCGTGGGGCAGAAGATGCCGCCACAACTGAGGGTTACCAGGTAATTGTGGCGAACACGTCCGAGTCCCTTGAGCGCGAGCTCTCCTACCTTGACCTCTTTGAGGAACAAAGGGTTCGAGGTATCTTGATCTCCCCCTACGGCGACGTGGAACCTCGCCTTCATGCACTCAAAAAGTTCGGCATTCCCTCGATCCTCGTAGACCGGGTGAGCGAGAACCAAGGTTTTAGCTCGGTCTCAGTCGACGACGTCGCGGGCGGGAGCATCGCCACGGAGCACCTCCTACAGAAAAACCGAAGGAAGATAGCCTTCGTGGGGGGGCCCTTGGATATCCCACAGGTCCGCGATCGCCTCCTGGGAGCGCGGAGCGCTATGGAGAGCCAGCCCGAGGCGTCGCTGATTGTCTTGGAAACTGTGGCCACCACTGTTCTTGAGGGACGTCGAGTTGGCCACAGCCTGCTCGCCATGGATGAAGCAGACAGGCCCGACGCCATTTTCGCCGCTAACGATCTGGTTGCCCTGGGCTTGCTGCAGGCGCTCGTGGCTGCGGGCGATATTGCTGTTCCAGGGGATATTGCGATTGTTGGCTATGACGACATAGATTTCGCCACGTCTGCGATTGTTCCCCTGACCTCTATCCGTCAGCCCAGTGCTCTCATGGGCGAGACCGCGCTGAAGCTGCTCAAAGAAGAGGCCAGTAACTCCGGCATGAAACCTCGAAAAGTTGTGTTCCAACCCGAACTGATTGTTCGTTCGTCTACGTAAGCAGCTATTCCCACTCGATAGTGCCGGGCGGTTTGCTGGTCACATCCAGAACGACTCGGTTGACCTCTGGCACCTCGTTGGTGATGCGGTTAGAAATAACCGCAAGAACGTCATAGGGCATTCGGGTCCAATCCGCTGTCATCGCGTCTTCGCTAGAGACCGGGCGCAACACTATGGGGTGGCCATACGTTCTGCCATCGCCTTGAACACCCACAGATCGAACATCAGCGAGAAGAACAACGGGGCACTGCCAAATTTCTTCGTCCAGACCGGCCTTGGTCATTTCTTCGCGAACGATCGCATCCGCGGCGCGCAAGATGTCCAGACGTTCTTGGGTGACTTCCCCAACAATCCGAATCCCCAAGCCCGGGCCAGGGAAGGGGTGGCGTCCCACAATGGCTTCGGGCAAACCCAGCTGGCGGCCCATCTCTCGGACTTCGTCCTTGAATAGCGTCCGTAGTGGTTCTACGAGAGCAAACTCCATGTCTTCGGGAAGCCCGCCGACGTTGTGGTGGCTCTTGATCACGGCAGTTCCTGATCCGCCACCGCTTTCCACCACGTCGGGGTAGAGGGTGCCCTGAACCAGGAACTTTACCTCGCCGCCTGCAACGTGAGCTTGCTCCACAACCGAAGTGGATGCTTCTTCAAAGCTTCGAATAAATTCACGGCCAATAATCTTGCGTTTTTCCTCGGGGTCGCTGACACCGGCGAGCGCCCCGACGAACTTTTCCGCAGCATCGAAGGTGACGAGCCGGACACCCGTGGCGGCAACAAAATCTTCCTCCACCTGGCGACGCTCACCTTCACGCAACAAACCATGGTCAACAAAAACGCAGGTGAGCTGGTCCCCGATGGCCTTGTGAACCAGAGCAGCAGCCACGGCCGAGTCCACCCCACCAGAAAGCCCACACATCACCAGGCCATCCCCCACCTGGTCGCGGATGGCTTCGATTTGAGCGGCAATGACGTGCTCGCTGTTCCACGAGCGATCAAGGCCAGCAATGTCGTGAAGAAAGTTATCGAGCACTTCCTGGCCATAAGGAGAGTGTTTGACTTCGGGGTGCCACTGCACCCCAAAGAGTGAGCGCTCGAGGGAGCCAAAAGCCGCAACAGCAGTGGCCTCAGTGGTGGCAAGAACATCGAATCCTGGAGGGGCCTGCTGAACCTGGTCACCGTGTGACATCCACGTGGTTTGGGTTCCGGGCTGCCCGGCAAAAAGAGGGGTTAGGTCAGGATTCACGGTGGCCTGGGTGGCTCCGTATTCGCGCAAACCAGTATTTCCCACGACGCCGCCGAGCTCCCTGGCCATCACCTGGAAGCCATAACAAATTCCCAGCACCGGAAGCCCCAGCTCCAAAATCCCTGGCTGCAAGATGGGGGAACCCTCCTCATAGACGCTGGAGGGGCCGCCACTTAACACCAACGCCACAGGGTTTTTGGCGGCGATGTCTTTCGCGCTCGCCGTGTGAGAAATAATTTCTGAATACACGCCCGCTTCGCGGACCCGTCTAGCGATTAGCTGCGCATACTGGGCGCCAAAGTCGATGACCAGAACCGGGCGAGGTGTAGCCGCGGATTCGCTCACTACTCTCCTCGTATTTCGCGCAAAACGCCCCGAACAGTCTTCGTCGCATAATGCTCGATGGGGAAGGAAAGTAAGGGAACCAGCCCACCCGATGCCAACCAGAGGAAACGCCAGAGGGGCCAGCGCAAGATGGACCAAATCCGAAAACAGGTGAACAAATACACGACATAGAACCAGCCATGCACGATCAGAATGAGGGAGGACAGGTTGATTGCTTGGACGGTTCCATCAGGAACAAAAGCGAGGAACCCTTGGCCGCCATTCATTTCCAGTTCTAACCCATATCCATATTTCGCCACCATCTCCACGCTCAGCAAAATCAGCAAGATACCGGTGATGTAAGCGGCGACGCGATACCAACCAAGCGCCCCCTGAAGCCGATCAGGCACCACCGTGCGGGGGATAAGAGGAACAGCCATCAGACAAGTTTAGCGTCAAGCACTTGAGCCTCTTCGAGCTCACGCTCCCAGGCATCTTTTACCAGGCGGAACCACAGATAGAGGGCAAAGAGACCAAAGATCGCCCATTCCAGCGCATAAAAAAGGTTCAAAATATTGAGAGACCGCTCGGCCTCCGGCGCCGATGTGGCAATGGTGTCTAAACCTTCTGGGGCCTGCCCCATGACCAGATAGCCCCCATACACGGGTCCCGGGTCCCGCCAGAGGTTCAACAGCTCTGCAACAGCAACGGCCTCTCGCTGTCCATCAAACAAATCTGTTTGCTGGGGGGATTCGGTAGGGACATAGCGCCCGACCACTATCCCCTGATCCCCGGCGATGCTCGCTTCCTCATTACCGACCTGCAACCACCCGGCCACCACAACAAGAGAGTTTCCTGCCTCCGTCACGCAATGGCGCACTAACCACGAGCCTGCACGATCCTCTGCTTGACGATTCGTCACCACCACGTCATCGACCGGATTGATCGTGCAGGTGATACTCACCATGCGACCGCTGCCCTCGGTGGTCATGGTCGACTGCGGTTGCTCAAGAGCATCCAAGGCAATCACCGTCTCCGTGTCGCGCTCGATGATGGTGGCTGAAGCAATACTGCGCTCGAGCTGCCACTGGCCTAGGGCGGCAAAAACCGCTGCGACAACGAGGGCGAGCGCTAACGCTGCGAGCCACCGCGGACGCACCGCCACGCGCCACACGCTCAAAGGATTGGTCATCGTCTTTCCAGACTAAAGCGAAGGCCTGAAGGCCAGGTGGGTATTTAGCGCTGGATGACGACGTCGACGCGTTGGAATTCTTTAAGCTCGGAATACCCACAGGTCGCCATCGAGTGTCGCAGTGCACCCATCAGGTTGGTGCGGCCATCAGCGGAATGTGCGGGGCCAAAAAGCACCTCCTCCAGGCTTCCCCCCTCGCCCACATAGGCCCGATAACCCCTGGGCATCGTGGGGTGGTGAGCTTCTTGGCCCCAATGCCAGCCCAAACCTGGTGCCTCAGAGGCTCTGGCCAGAGTAGATCCGAGCATGACCGCATCTGCGCCGGTGGCGATGGCAGCGACAATATCTCCGCTTTGGCCAAGGCCCCCATCGGCGATGACGTGAACGTAGCGCCCGCCGGACTCATCCAGGTAATCGCGCCTCGCACTGGCCACATCCGAAATCGCGCTCGCCATGGGTGCGTGGATACCCAGCGATGCCCGGGTGCTGGAGGCGGCACCTCCACCAAAGCCGACAAGCACACCGGCGGCACCGGTGCGCATCAGGTGCAGTGCCGCCGTATAGGTGGCAGCGCCCCCGACGATGACGGGAACATCAAGTTCGTAGATGAACTCCTTAAGATTCAGCGGCTCCCGGTTTTGGCTGACGTGTTCCGCGCTCACGGTAGTGCCACGAATAATGAACAAGTCAACACCGGCTTTCACCACCGTCTCGTGAAACTCACGAGTGCGCTGGGGACTCAGTGACCCGGCAACGGGAACGCCGCTCTCACGGATTTCCTGCAAGCGCTGCGTGATCAGTTCTGCCTTGATCGGCTCGGCATAGATGCGCTGTAATCCGCGGGTGACTTCACCCTCGGAAAGGCCGGCAATGTCTTGATACACCGAAGTGGGGTCTTCATACCTGGTCCAGAGTCCCTCCAGGTTGAGTACTCCAAGACCGCCCTGTTTGCCCAGAGCGATTGCGGTAGCGGGGGACATCACGGAGTCCATCGGAGCGGCGATGACGGGGGTATCAAATGTGAACGCATCGATCGTCCAGGTCAGGTTCACATCTTCAGGGTCACGGGTTCGCCTCGAAGGGATAACCGCAACATCATCCAGGGAATATCCACGCGTGGCTCGTTTGGTGAGACCAATCTCTACTTCATTCACGACCAGTAGCCTATCGGCGCCCTCTAGCGGCGGTAGTTGGGAGCCTCGACAACCATCTGGATGTCGTGGGGGTGTGACTCTTTGAGGCCTGCCGGGGTAATACGGACAAACTTCCCGCGTTTCTTGAGCTCTTCGATCGTGGCCGCCCCTGTATAAAACATGGACTGGCGAAGCCCGCCCATCAGTTGATACACCACGGAGGAAACAGGGCCGCGATAGGGGACCTGGCCTTCGATACCTTCGGCAATGAGTTGCTCATCGCTGGGGACATCCGCCTGGAAGTAACGATCTCTCGAATAGGACGTCTTCTTGCCCCGGGTCTGTAGCGCACCTAACGAGCCCATTCCGCGGTAGCTCTTGAACTGTTTGCCGTTGACAAAGATGAGGTCCCCGGGGCTTTCGTCGGTGCCGGCGAGCAAAGACCCGAGCATGACGGTGTCGGCACCCGCAACTAACGCCTTGGCGATATCACCGGAGTACTGCAGCCCACCGTCGGCAATCAAAGGAACACCGGCCTTCTTGGCTTCGAGAGAAGCCTCATAGACAGCAGTGATCTGGGGAACTCCCACCCCGGCAACAACGCGGGTGGTGCAAATGGAGCCTGGCCCCACACCCACCTTGATGGCATCGGCACCTGCATCAATAATGGCTTTGGCGCCCGATCGGGTGGCGATGTTCCCCCCGATGACATCAATTGCTGCAAATGCCTTGTCTTTTTTGAGGGCTCGAATAATATCCAGAACGCCCTTGGAGTCACCGTTTGCGGTGTCCACCACCAAGACATCCACTCCCGCATCTCTGAGTGCTCCAGCCCGCTCGAGCGCATCGCCGAAGAAACCCATTGCCGCCCCCACCCGTAAACGGCCTTCGCCGTCTTTGGTGGCGTGGGGATACTTCTCGCTCTTATCGAAGTCTTTGACGGTGATGAGCCCTGTGAGGCGTCCCTGCTTATCCACCAGGGGAAGCTTTTCAATTTTGTGCTGGGCAAAAATTGCCAGGGCATCCTCTCCGGGCATTCCTTCAAAGCCCGTGATGAGGCCCTCTTTGGTCATGACGTCTTTGACGAGGGTGGTGTGAGCAACTTCTCTTGGGACAAAGCGCATATCTCTATTGGTGATGATTCCCACCAGTAATCCATCCCCGGTGACGACCGGGACACCGGAGACTCGGAAGGTCGCGCACAGCGCGTCCACATCCGCCACCGTTTCTTCCGGGGTGATGGTGACGGGGTTGGTAATCATTCCCGATTCACTGCGCTTGACCTTGTCAACCGCGTTGGCCTGATCCTCTATGGAAAGGTTGCGGTGCAAAATTCCCAGCCCACCCTGGCGAGCCATCGCAATCGCCATGCGCTCCTCGGTCACGGTGTCCATCGCTGAGGACACCACGGGAGAAGCCACAGAGATGCGCTTTGTTACGCGTGAGGCGGTGTTGGCGGCGCTGGGAATAACATCCGTGTGTCCCGGGAGCAACATCACGTCGTCGTAGGTCAATCCGACAAATCCAAACGGATTTTCTTCAGCCATCAAAAATCCCTACTTTTAGGCGCTAATGGCGCTTCAAACCTCACAATTGCGTTGCGATACATCGTAACTGGTTAGACCCCGG
>ERZ887942.1162-NODE-1162-length-18979-cov-19.695783_pt1 | contig 18979 bp, 8 predicted proteins | sample MGYA00521099_ERZ887942 | MGnify/ENA primary metagenome ERZ887942 (study PRJEB32303, sample SAMEA104408605) | aquatic metagenome | biome: Brackish water; feature: Pelagic; material: water | place: Baltic Sea | collected 2014-06-07T06:48:00 | depth 16,251 m ...
ACCAACACCGCCTTCCATCCTTCCGACGGAAGCATCTATCTCGCCGACGGCTACGGCGCCCATTGCATTCACCGTTATGACGCCGCCGGTCGCTACCTCGCCACCATCGGCAAGCCCGGAAAGGGTGACGGCGAATTCAATCTCCCCCATGGTCTCTGGATCGACAGTCGTAATCCCAAGTCCCCGACCCTCTGCGTGGCCGACCGCGCCAACAGCCGCCTCCAATGGTTCGACCTCGATGGCAAGCATCTCAAGACCCTCGCCGAGCCTTTCATCCTTCCCGCCAATGTCGACGTCTACAAGGACCTCATGCTCATCCCCGACCTCTCGGCCCGACTCACCCTTCTCGACAAGGATGACAAAGTCATCCATCTCGCCAATGACGACGAATGGCGCAAGCAAGTCACCGCCGGTGGTAACAAAATGCGCTCCAAACCTGAGAAGTGGGTCGATGGAAAATTCGTTCACCCGCATGACGCCTGCTTCGACAAGGAGGGGAATATCTTCGTCGCCGAATGGGTCGCGACCGGCCGCGTCACCAAGCTGAAAAAGGTCTAAATCTCGCATCGCGCCTCAACATCCCGTTGGCACTCAAACCAGCCCCACGCACCGCGTGGGGTTTTTCACACCCACACGTCTGCTGAAGGCGAACCTCATAACTCCTACTCGACCGCCCCCGCTTTCACTTCGGCGACAGACAAGCCCATCCCCTCTTGCTTCCACCATTCAAGATTCGTGGTTGTGATCAGCTTTTGCGCACTCCCGGGCAGGAGCTCCATCAGGGCATTTCTCCTTTTGGGATCAAGCTCACCAAAAATATCATCGATCAAGTAAAGCGGCTCTCGATTGCCGAGTTCCCGCAGAACTTCCCCCTGCGCCAACTTGAGAGCCAGAGCCACCGTTCGCTGTTGTCCTTCACTTCCGAAATCTTTCGCCGATCGGTTGGCAATCATCAGCTTCACATCATCGCGATGCGGTCCGGCCAAGGTCACCCCCCGCCTCGTCTCCGAATCCTCAACCTCCGCAAAGTGAGCCTCCAAATCTCCTTTTGACCGATCGACATAGCTCATCGCAAGCTCCTCCCTCTCCCCGCTGATCACCTTCTGGTTTTCCGCCGCACAGGGCACGAGCCGCTCACACAGTTCTTTCCTCAGCCGGATCATCTCGCTGCCATGCTCGATCAACAGCCGCGTATAAGCCGTCACCACCCCTTCCCCTGCTGAGTAGGACTTTAAGTAGCGATTCCTCGCGCTCAGCGCCTTGCGATAACGCACCCAATGATTGCGATACCCGGCATCAATCTGCGTCGCGATAAAATCGAGAAAACGACGACGACTCTCGCCCCCGCCCCGCACCAAATCGAGATCCTCGTTCCCCATCCAAACCACCAACCCGCTCTCGGCGAGATAGTCACGGCGAGAAGAAACCTCTTCTCCGTCGGACTTCAATGCCAGCCCTTTCCGGTCCCCGCGCACCTGCAGGGTTCGCCCCCATGCCTCCCCGGAAATCCCGAAACCCTCCGCCCCTTCCCGAATCAATTGCTTCGTCTGACGCGCCCTCGGCGATTGCAATCTTAACAAAAGACACACCGCTTCCAGAAGAGAGGTTTTCCCCTGGGCATTCTCTCCCACAAAAATTCTCCCCGCAGCATCCAGCGACAACGACGCCTCTTCGAAGCATCGAAAATCCACCAGGCGCAAGCTCTCTATCACGCCCGACCATCCTCTTCAAAACAATCAATGGCAACGAACAAGGTGAAGAATCCGGCATCAATTCCCTCCACTGGCTCAAGAAAACCCAAAACAAGGACGGCTCCTGGCATGGGGCTCTGCGTGAGAATCCTCTCCGGATTGTCAAAAAACCTAAAAACCCTCATTTCCTGCCCAATTTCCCTAATTTTTTCTCCAGGTCCAGCGTTTCGCTTCATGAAAACAGTGGATCTCTTCGCTGGCCAAACAGTATTTTGATCAGTAATTTGGTTTTCAACACAAAATAATCATCCCCTTTCTCCTAAGAAATCATGAGCTTACACGCCCAACTCTCCCCGGAAGCCCAAGCCCGCCTCGCGGCCCAAAAGCGGACCTCAACCATCACCAGTTTGATCATCGCCCTTCTTCTGATGGTCCTCGTTGGTGTGATTCTCATGATTATCGCGATGGCCAGCAACGTGAAGGCCATTCCGCAGATCATCAGCTACAACGGCTCTCCCGAATCTGACGACCCGCTTCAACAAAAAAAGGTGCAGACCCAAATCGAGCGCAAGCCCGCCGCGCCTTCTTCTTCCATGTCGAAGGTGATCGCTGCCAATACCACTTCTCCGACCGCCATTCCGGTTCCTGAAATCGATGTTCCAGAGCCCAGCACCGACTTCGGTGACGGCAATGACTTTGGTGACGGATGGGGTGACGGCGATGGTGCCGGTGCCGGTGGTGGCTTCGGAAACATTCCGACTGCCATGAAAAAGCGTTGTTCCAAGGCAGACCGCCTTCAGCGCCTCACTTCAAACGGTGGCATCGAAAAGTGTGAAGACGCTGTTGTGGAATCCCTCCGTTGGTTGAAGGAAACCCAAAATAAGGACGGCTCTTGGTGCAGTCAGCACACAGTTGGCATGACTGGTCTCGCTCTTCTGGCCTATCTCGGCCACTGCGAAACCGCTCAGTCCGAAGAATTTGGAGAAACTGTCCTCTCCGCCATGACCTTCCTCATCGATAAGGCCATGAAGAACAACGGCAAACTTGGCACCGACTTTAAAGACAACCACTGGTGCTACGAGCACGGTATCGCCGTTTATGCCCTCGCTGAAGGCTACACCCTCTGCGTGAAGTCCTTTGGTGAAAACATCAACCAGCTCGAAGACGCTGTCATGGCTTCCGGACAGTTCATGATCAACAGCCAGCACAAAGGTGGTGGATGGGATTATGCTTACAGCGAGGACAGCGCCCGCGGCGGTGACGTCTCCATCGTCGGATGGCATCTCCAGGCTCTCAAGGCCTGTAAGTTCACCGGACTTGATTTCAAGAATCTCACCAAGTGCTACAAAAAAGGCCTCGATTACGTCGAGCGCATGCAAATGGCCAGCGGCGCCATCGGTTACGCCAGCCCTAACTTGCACGCTGGTTCCGACGGAACAACTCTCGCCGCAGTTGGTGCACTCTGTCACCAAATCTGGAAAACATCTGCCACCAAGGTCGCCCGCAAGGCCGTCCGCTACATGGACAAGGAAATGAAGTTCGATTGGAACACGGAAGACGCAGACCTCTACGGCCACTACTACGCGGTCCAGTGCATGATCAATAACGGAGGCCCCGAGTGGGAGCGTTACAACAAGCTCTTCCGCGACCAGGTCCTCGACAACCAAAATAAAGACGGTTCCTACAAGGACGTTGGTGGTGGAGCCAAGGTCAAAGCCGTTGCCGGTAGCTTCGCTGGTGCAAGTGCGTTCTCGAAACACTACCGCACCTGCCTCGCAACCCTCATGCTTGAGTCCTACTACCGCTTCCTCCCTGCCACCGGAGCGAAACAGTAGCACCTTGAAATTCTTCGATTTTCTCAAAGCCGCTCACCAAATGGTGAACGGCTTTTTTTAGGTCATGACGCCGGAGTCAATTTCCAAACGGATCGGCGTGGCACCCTGCGCACCGGCTCTTAATATCGAAAGTGCCGCCGCCTGATTCGCAAAGCGGATGGCGTCACCAAGCTCCCTCCCCTCGGAAAAGGCCACCGCAAATGCCCCCGCAAAAGTGTCCCCTGCTCCCACCGTATCCACAGGAGTCACCTCCGGCGGCTCACATTCCAGAACTTCCCCGGTCGTATCAATTGCCAGAGTGGCTTTCGAACCCTGGGTCACAATGAGAATTTGAATTCCCAATCGATCCAAAAGGGATAATTCCAGCCTCCACCCGGAATCCCCCACCAGCGCAGCCATTTCGTGCTCGTTCAAAATGAGGACATCGCAGGGAAAATCCCTCGTGTTGAATGAATCATGCCACGGAGATGGATTGATGATCGTCGCGATCCCATATTGCCGCGCAAGCCGGCAGGCGTGAACGGTGGTCTCAAAAGGAATCTCCATTTGCAGGAGAAGAATTCCGGCCTCGTCAAAGAGGTCACGATGCCGGTCCAGATCAGCCGGTCTCAAGGCATGATTGGCTCCCGGATTGATGATGATGAAGTTTTCTCCCGAATCCTCCACCCCGAGAAACGCCGACCCTGTCGGATGATCAGCGCTCGAAATCATTCCCTCCGGAGAGATTCCATTCACCTCGAAATGATCGCGATAAGCTTCGCCCGCATCGTCATCGCCCAAACACGCCAGAAAGGCCACCTCCCCTCCTGCACGTTTGACCGCAAATGCTTGATTGGCCCCCTTCCCTCCAAATGAAACCAACGAAGACCCTGCAATCGCAGTCTCTCCCCGACCCGGAAGCGAAGAAACAAAAAGAGTGTGATCCAGGCAAAGGGACCCAACAACGAGAATAGACATGGCTCAAGCTTCCTCCGATTCGAACTTACTCGCCATCAACCACAGTCCGTCGGATAACCGGTTCAAGAAGACCCTCAGATCCTTCGAGGCAATTCCATCGTCAACCATCCAGGTTCGTCGCTCCGCCCGCCGCGCCACCGTGCGGGCAAGATGCACCCTCGCCGCGAGCTCTCCTCCGCTCGCTCCGGGTCGAAGCCAACCTTTAAACTTCTGCTCTTTCTCAACCTCACCGCTCCATTCTTCCATCCAGCGAATTTCCTCCGGCCCGATCCTGCCAAACCCTGAGTTTTCGTATTCAACCTCTTTTCCCGCTGGCGTTGCCAATTCCCCCATCAGCGTGACCAACAATTTCTGAATCCGGTCCACGATCCCGGCAGCCTCGCCATCCATTGCCACCCGGGCCAGTCCCAAGGCGGCATTCAATTCATCCACCGCGCCCAAAGCCTCAATCTGGGGATCTCCTTTCCCTACTTTTCCTCCAAACAAAAGATCGGTGAATCCTTCGTCTCCCCTTTTCGTCGTAATACTCATACCGGGGCAAACTTTCCTCTTTCCAAGGCCCCCGTCCACAACGAAACTCAAACCAATGCAACGTCGTCATTTTATCCACTCGTCAATTGCCGCCCTCACCGGAACCGCCCTCGCCGATCACCACGGCAAGCACAGCACCAAGGCAGAGGATCTTTTTAACATCTCACTCGCCCAATGGTCCAATCACCGCGCCCTCAAAGGAGGAAAGATGACCAACATGGAATGGCCCGCGTTCACCAAAAAAACCTACGACATTCTCGCCCTTGAGTACGTCAATCAATTCTTCAAAGACAAGGCCGGGGACATGAAGTATCTCGGCGAACTGAAGAAGCGCGTTTCCGACCTCGGCATGACCAACGTCCTGATCATGATCGATGGTGAAGGACACATCGGGGCCGGTTCCGATCAGAAGCGTCAAAAGACGATCGACAACCATAAGAAGTGGGTCGAAGCGGCCAAGTTCCTGGGCTGCCACTCCATCCGTGTCAACTCACACGGTGAAGGCAAGGACGATGCCGAAAAGGCCGCCAACTGCGTCAAGGGTCTCACCGGACTCTCCACCTTCGCCGAAGATCATCAGATTAACGTCATCGTCGAGAACCACGGTGGCCTCTCGTCCAACGGCGCCTGGATGGCCCGGGTCCTCAAAGACGTCGGCCTCGACAACTGCGGCTCCCTTCCCGACTTCGGAAATTTCCACGGGTACGACCGCTACAAGGGACTCGAAGAACTCATGCCCTTCGCAAAAGGGGTCTCTGCCAAGTCCCATGACTTCGATGACAAGGGCGAAGAGACCAAGACCGACTTCAAAAAGGCCCTTGGCATCATGCTCAAGCACAAATACCACGGCTACGTCGGAGTCGAATACGAAGGCGGCAAACTCTCCGAAGACGACGGCATCAAGGCGACCAAGAAGCTCCTCGTAAAATCCCGTGCCGCGCTCCACGCCGGGACGAAGAAGTAAGCTCCCGGATTCTCTCTTTCACAAAGCCGCCCACCGAAAATTGGGCGGCTTTTTTTTCTCCATGTATCCATTCCTTTTTGCCTCCTGCTATCTCATCACTTTTTTCCTCTTTTCCGGCATTCTTCACGTGTTTCGAAAGTGCGGATGGACCAAATCTTACCGCAGCCTGGATCACGACCGGCTGGATCCCTCTCATCATCGCTCTGGCGCTCTCAAAAAGGCTCTACAACGCGAAAAAAAGCACTCAATCTGGATCTGGCACCCAGAGAGTTATCGCAAACTTTCCCCGTGGCTTTTTTGAAACATTCCCTCCTGTTTCAATCGTCTAATTAACATGAGGTTCCGGATTTCCTTTCCCAAGCCCCTGATGGGCTTCAGCTGAAACCCGTCCTCTCCCGCCTCAACTTCTTCTCCATGTTTATTTCACCGTTAAAACACGCCAAAAACCGGTCGGGAACCCTTCTCCTCGCCTCCCTTCTTTTCGTTCCGTCCATACTCCGGGCATTGCCCGTGGCCAACGACGACAGCTTTTCAGGGAATGAAGACGAGCCCCTGATCATCTCGAGCGGCGGCACCTTGGTCGAAGCCAACTTTGAATCAGCTCCTCCAGTTCTGGAAAACACCTGGGAATATCTCGATCGTCTTGAGAACGAGAATGGCGCGAATCACGGGTATCCTCTCGATGGCACTTCCAATGACTGGAACTCACCACAGTTTGATCCCGCCACCTCATCAATCGGCCCATGGACTTCCGGGGCAACCCCTCTCCAGGGAGGAGTCATCGACGGCTTCCCGCCCGGGACCCCTGACGTCCTCTTTGGGCTGGCGGCGGCTGGCAATGGCGAGAACCTCGTCACGACCTACCTCTTCCGGCAGGAGTTTAACCTGACCGGTGCGCAAGCAGTTGAAGCCAACTGGGAACTCAACTATCTCGTGGACGATGGAGCCATCATCTACATCAACGGCACCGAGGTCTACCGCACCCCAAACATGCCGGCAGGAGCAGTCGCGACGACGACCTTGTGCGAAAACGGAGACGAAATCACCGCCGCCTCGGCCCAGCTCAATCTCTCCGGGATCATCCTTGCAGGATCTAATACCATCGCGGTGGAAGTTCACCAGACAACGCTGACAAGTACAGATGCTGGTTTTCAATTGAATCTCGTCCCTGTTTCCACCTCCGCTTCGGGTGGCTTCAGTTATTTGGACGATGCCTTCAACGGCACCTCCCGCCCCAATAATGCCATCGGGAATATCGAACCCTCCGGCGGCTTCACCGGCGGAGGACTCTTCGTCCAGGTCGGAGGACGCCTTTTCAATAATCAATCGACCTCGGGAGGATGGTCACGCCAATTCAATCTCGATTCTGCCGCGACCGCGACCGTCAGCTTCCGATATCGCCTCACCTTCTCCGACGGTTATGAAGATGACGAATATGGCGAAGCTCTCTTCGAAGTAAACGGGGTCCGCTACGGCAACGATATCGAGAACTCGCTCGCTCGCTTCCGTGGTGACGGAAACGGTGGGGGCGGAGAAGATGACTCCGGCTGGCAAGTCGCCTCGTTCGACATCCCTCTCGCGGAAGGAGACCACACCATGGTTCTCGGCGCCTTCTCCAGCAAGTCCACCGCGGACGGAGAAGACACCAGAACTTGGTTCGACGATATTGAAATCAGCATCCCCGCCACCGGAGGGGGCGTCCTTGTCAATGACACCGGCGATTCTCCTGTCGCCATTCTTCAATCCGGCCCCACTCATGGCACTCTCAATCTGAACGAAGACGGATCCTTCACCTATCAGCCGGCCCTCAACTATCACGGTCCCGATTCCTTCATCTACGTTGCCCGCGACCCCAGCGGCTTTTCCAATGATGCCACGGTCACTCTCACCATCAACCCCGTCAACGACGCCCCGGTCTCTCAAGCGGACACCTATGCCGGTGCCGAGAATCAAACGACCATCCAATCGGCTCCGGGAGTTCTCGCAAACGATACCGACATTGAAGGCGGCCCCCTCTCGGCCGTTCTCGTGACCGACGTTTCAAACGGAACCCTCCAACTCAACACAAACGGCTCATTCGCTTACACGCCCGAAGCTGGATTTTTTGGCACGGACACGTTCACCTATCGTGCCAGTGACGGAGATCTCGTTTCGGTGCCTGTTTTGGTCATATTGGAGGTCGCTCCGATCAATGACCCTCCAATTGCGGTCAACGACAATTACACCACCGTGGAAAACAGTCCGATTGCCATCACCGTGACCAGCGGCGTCGAGCAGGTCGTTTTTTCCTCCGACTTCAATGCCGCTAATCTCCCCTTGGCAATCTCCGGAAGCGGGTCACTCGCTTCAGTCCAGGGTTTCGACGGACGCGGACCCGGGGGAAACTCCTTTGACGGACAGTTTCTCCACAACCCCTCAACCGGGAACCCCGCCGCGGCAACGACGCTCACTCTCACCGGCCTCCCTCCCCACAACACCCTCAGCCTCCGCTTTCTTCTGGCCATCATCGACTCGTGGGATGGCAACAATGACAACTTCGTGGTGACTCTCGATGGAGCAGAGGTCTTCAATCAAACTTTTAATAGCAGTGGTAACCAGAGCTTCCCCTACCCCACCGGATCACTGATTTTTCGGGATGAACATGCGGCCTTTGGAGATGGCGACAACAACTTTCGCGACGGTGCCTATGACATGTCCCGCGTTCCGCAATTCCGTGATATTCCACACACCGCTTCCACCGCCACCATCACCTGGTTTGCCTCCGGAAACAACTGGGGTGGTGGCGACGATGAATCCTGGGCCATCGACAATCTGGAAGTGAGCGTCTCCGCCGCACCGGTTGAAACGCTCGTGGCGGCCGGTGCCACCTGGTCCTATCTCGACGACGGATCCGATCAAGGATCAGCCTGGCGCAACTTCGGATTCAATGACGGATCCTGGGAGTCCGGCCCTGCCCAGCTTGGTTACGGTGACGGCGACGAAGCGACCGAAGTTGGATTCGGTGGCGACGCCGGCAACAAATACATCACCACCTACTTTCGCCATACTTTTAGCGTAACCGATGCCGACCAATTTGGAGACCTTGTAGTCGGTTTCATCCGCGATGATGGAGGAGCGGTTTATCTCAACGGCACCTTGATCGCCCTCGATAATTTGGATCAGAACGCTTCGTCCTCGACACTTGCCAATACCAATTCCGGCCTCACTGCCGAAAACACCTGGAACGAATTCACGGTTCCGGAGGGGCTTTTAATCGAGGGAACAAATCTTCTCGCAATCGAGATCCACCAGGATGCCCTGAGCAGCAGCGACATCAGTATGGATGCCTATCTCCTTGGCAAACGTGTCGCCAGCGCCGGGGTCCTCGCAAATGACACCGACCCGGAAAACGATTCCCTCATCGCCGGGCGACTCACCAATCCCCAACATGGAACCCTTGCTTTCAATCCCGACGGAACCTTCCTTTACATCCCGAACGTCAACTACGAGGGAGTCGACTCCTTCACCTACCGCGTCACCGATGGCGAATTCATCTCCGATCCAGCCACCGTCACCCTGACGATGACCAGCGGCCCGGGCGACTTCCCCGTCACGACCCCGGACACCTACGCGGCAACCGAAGACACCGCACTCATTATCACTGCCACCACCGGCGTCCTTCAAAATGACTCCGACCCCGATAGCCCGACCCTCACCGCAACTGTCGAAAACGAACCCACCAACGGCTCTCTCGCCCTGACCGGCGGAGGCGGTTTCACTTACACCCCTGCCCTCAACTATTCCGGCACCGACACCTTCACCTATCGTGCGAGCGATGGCATCAACTTCAGTCAGGCGGAAACAGTCACGATTAGCATCGCTCCCGTCAATGATCCCCCCTCGGGGGCACCAGACGATCATCTGATCTCCCCCGGAGTGACTCTGACCACCTCGATCTCGAGCGGAGTGCTTTCCAATGACAGCGATCCCGACTCACCCACCCTCACCGCAATTCTCGTCGAAAACGTAAACTCCGGCGTTCTGAACCTCGCCCAAGATGGTTCCTTTTCCTACACTCCAAGCGCAGGATTTTCCGGGAAAGATTCTTTCACGTATCAAGCGAGTGACGGAACACTCACCTCGGGGCCGGTGACAGTCTCGATTCAAGTCAACGCGCCGCCCCTCGCGATCGATGACAACTATGTCACCACTGAGGATTCTCCTCTCATCAAGTCAGCAAGTGAAGGACTTCTCGCCAACGACCAGGACCTCGACATCCTGACCACAATCCTCATCAGCGAGCCCAGCAACGGAAGCCTCTCTCTGAGTCTCGACGGATCCTTCATTTATGTGCCCGTGGGGAATTTTGATGGAACCGATCGCTTCACCTACCGCGCCAGCGACCCTTTTCAGAATTCAAATCTCGCGACCGTAAGCATCACGATTGCCCCTGTTAACGATGCTCCCGGCACCAGAAACGACTCCTACGAAACCGGCGTAGACCAAATCCTCTCAATCAACGCTGCCAGCGGAATTCTGGCCAATGACCTCGACGTCGACAGCCCTGGCATCACCGCCGTCCTTGTGAAGGATGTCTCGGAAGGAACCCTCACTCTCTCACCGGATGGTTCATTCACCTACGAACCAGCACCTGGGTTCACCGGCAAAGATTCTTTCATCTATCAAGCCAGTGATGGTCGGGATGAGTCCGGCGAAACCACGGTAGAAATCGACATCCAATCAGCCTCCGGCAATATCGTGATCAACGAAATCATGTTCCACCCCTCCAGCGGGAGTGACCTTGATGAGTTTATCGAACTCACCAACATCGGAACCACTGCGATATCCCTCAATGGATGGCAATTCACCAACGGCATCGATTTCACCTTCCCGGACATCACCCTTCCCCCCGGCGAATTTTTGGTCATCGCAGCCGACACGGTCTCGTTCGAAACCACCTACGGAGTCCTTCCAAATGTCATTGGCAACTGGACCGGACAGCTCAGCAATAGTGGCGAACGGATCGTCCTCACAGATGCCGCGGGAGAGGACGCGGATGAAGTTCGCTACCACGACCAGGGTGATTGGGCGATTCGTCAAAGGGTGAATGTTGGCAATGAAAACGGCTGGTCCTGGCTCTCCGCCGCCGATGCCGGAGGAAGTTCCCTCGAACTGATCAATCGGAAACTCACCAACAAGCAGGGACAAAACTGGACCTCGAGCACTGGAAACACCCCCACTCCATCCGCTCAAAACTCGACGGCGCAGGAGAACACCGCCCCCTTCATTCTCGACGTGGAACACTTCCCGCCAGTCCCGACTTCAACAGACCCCATCGGGATCGTTGCCGAGCTGAAGGACGAAAACAACGCAATCATTGGAGGCACCCTTCACTATCGCGTCAGCGCTCAAAACCCCGGTCCCTTTCAGACCGCAACGATGCTGGACGACGGATACAATTGCGATTCCGAGGCCGGCGATGGCATCTACGGATTCATGCTTCCACCCCAGCCAAATGGCACCGTCATTGAGTTCTATATTGAATCAAGCGATGGCACCAATACCCGAACCTGGCCCGCTCCCGCAAGCAACGGCCAAACCGCAAATGCCCTCTTCCAGATCGATAACGAGGCCAACACTTACGATCACGCATTTTACCGCATTATCATGCCGGTCCCCGAACTCAATCAATGGCGCGGGATCAGACGTCAAAGCAATGCCATGATGAATGCCACCGTCATCCTAAATGACGGTTCCGGACCAAAAATCCGTTATCTTGCCGGAATGCGTGTCCGTGGTGCCGGCAGCAGAAATCACACTCCGGTCCCCATGCGTGTCGCCCTTCCACGGGACAACGAGTGGAACAACATGACCCGGATGAACCTCAACACCAAGTTCACCTACCTGCAGTTTCTCGGGATGAAACTCTTTCAGGCTTCCGACATGCGGGCGCCCGACACCTACCGCGTCGAGGTTCGCATCAATGGAGGAAACATCGCCCGGGGTGATGGCTTTGACTACGGCTCGATGGTTCACGTTCAACCACTTTCCGGTGAATTCATCGACGACAAATTCGCAACCGATGACGGAGGAAATCTCTACAAAAAAGTCCGCCCGGATCGCGAGTTTCGCTGGCGGGATGGCAACGTCGGGGACTACGAAAGCGACGGCTGGAGCAAGCAAACCAACGGCAGCGAAAATGACTGGAGCGATCTCGATGAGATGCTGCGCGTCATGAACAATGCGTCCGGAGATCCCGACTACCTCGACCAGATCGAAGCCGTTGCCGATGTCGATCAATGGATGAAGTGGTTTGCCGCCATGGCCATCCTCGCCAATGGAGAGACCAATGTCAGCAATGGTGCGGACGATGACTACTCCATGTATCGCGGAGCCAACGATCCTCGCTTCGTCTTTATTCCTCACGATCTTGATACCATCCTCAGCATTGGCGACGGCAGCAGAAATACAAATCCGCGGCATACCCTCTTCGACATGCTCGAAGATGGTGATGTTCTCGATCCCTTCGTCCCGTTTTTCACCCACCCGGATATCATTGACCGTTACTATCTGGCGCTCCGGAAACTCCTGCAAACGACCTTCTCAAAGCAGGAGTTTGACGAACTGCTAGACAACAACCTCACCGACTGGGTTCCCACCGCCCAAATTGAACAAATGCGCGACTTCATGGACGCGCGACGGAACTTCATCGAGGGAGAAATCACTCCGGTCATCGGTCCTCCCGACGCCCTTCCCCTCGCCACCAGCAATGGCACCTTTGAATCCCCGCACGGTGATCTCTACATCAGCGAAGTTCTCGCAATCAACAACGGCACTCTGAATGTCGATGGCTCCTACCCTGACGCCATCGAACTCCACAACGCCGGTCCGGTTTCCCTCAACCTCGAAGGTCTGAGCCTTTCCGACGACCCTCTCTTGCCAAATCGCTTCGTCTTCCCGGCGGGAACTGAAATTCCTGCAGGAGAATATTTCGTCGTTTGGGGAGGAAATGCCCAACCCACTCCCGGTCTCTACACCGGCTTCAATTTGGATGGGCAGGGTGAAACGGTCACCTTGTATAATTCCGCTGATAACGGCGGGGACATCCTCGACTCCATTACTTTTGGAATCCAAGCACCCGACTACTCCATTGGTCGCGCCGGAGCTGGCGACACCACCTGGCAACTTTGTCAGCCGACTCTGGGGGAAGTGAATCAAAGTGTCTCTCTCGGTGATCCCTCCCGACTCAGTATCAACGAATGGCTTTCCCAGGATGAGAGTGTCTTTGAAGAAGAGTTCATCGAACTCTACAATCCAACAGCCCAACCCATCGCGCTGGGGGCACTCGTCATCAGTGACGAACCTGTCAACTACCCCGACAAGCACTCGCTCAAGGAACTCAGCTTCATTGCTCCGGGCGGTTTCTCAATCCTCACGCCCAAAGGAGGATCAGCCAACCCTGCCCGGGCAAATGAACTCCCCTTCCGTCTCGCTTCTGAAAACGAATGGATCTCCCTGCGTGGCTCAAATGGAGTGGTGATCGACCAGGTCCACTTCGTCAACCAACCGGCCGATATCTCACGAGGCCGGAGACCCGATGGAAGCGCAGCCTATCATAACTTCGTCGTTCCCACGCCCGGCTATTCCAATTCGGCACCACTTCTGAATGAGGAACTCCTCCTCCAAAACCTCCGCATCAGCGAAATCATGTATGACCCGCTGGGAGGATCGGATTACGAATTCATCGAGCTGGAAAACATTGGCACCGAACCCATCAATCTTGCCGGTGTCCGCTTTACCGAAGGCATCCGCTTCGATTTCCCCAACCTCATTCTCCAACCCGGTGAATTTGTCCTCCTCGTTCAAGATCGCGGTCAGTTCGAAACCCTCTACGGCAACGACCTCAACATTGCCGGGGAATATGACGGCAAGCTTGACAACGGTGGTGAACGCATTCGTCTGGAGGTATCCAGCATCAACGCCGGTATCCATGACTTCGAATACGACGACTGGTTCCCCGCTGCCGATGGTGCCGGATTCTCTCTCGAATTCGCCAACACCTCCCTCCCGTCCTCAGCGTGGCAGGATAAGCAAAGCTGGGCCCCAAGTCTTGCCATCAATGGAACCCCCGGCAATTCGGGATCGTTCTCGATCAAGCCCTTTGAGAAGGAGGTCCTTGACCTCTCCGAAGAACTCACCATCACTCCAACGATCTCCTTCGGCTCCTTCAGCCCGGCGTCCGTCACTTTCCAATGGTCGTCCGTCGATGGTCCTGCTCCAGTCATTTTCTCCGACCCCGGAGATGCGAACACCTCAATCTCGTTCGAAAGCCCCGGAGTTTACACCGTTCGACTCGAAGCCTCCGCATTTGGCTCCAACTACGGACAGGAAATGATGATCACAGTCTACGATTCCTATGCCGACTGGATCACCCGCAACTTTGGTTCCGAGATCCCGGGACAAACGGGCAAGGAAGACGACCCCGACGGAGATGGCATCTCCAACCTTTTTGAATTTGCGCTCATGATGGATCCCACTTTGGCCGACTCCGAACTCTTCCCCGTGCCTGCCTACGACCCTGCCGACAATGCCCTCGCGGTCAACTTCACCAGGAACTCCCTCAACCCCACCAAATTCGCTCTGGTCGTTGAAGTCTCATCCGATCTGAAAAACTGGCAGGCCGGATCTTCGGCGGTCACCGAGACGGTCCTCACCACCATGAATGGCATTCAGACCCTTCGCGCCGTTGATCAAACAACCGCTTCCGCGGCCAGAACCCGCTTCATGCGCCTCAGAGTCATTGGCCGGGACGGCGTCATTTCAGATGACGCCCCTAAAATCCTCAGCATCACCAACGCTCAGGATCTTCCGACCATCACCTTCACCAGTCAGTTCGGCCTAAGCTACCAGCTCGAATACACCGCCGACCCAAGAGAAGGCTGGATTGCCATCGGAGCCCCCCTCGTTGCCACCTCGGAACAGTCCACCTTGATCGACACCACCGGAACGGCCGACCGCCTCCGCCTCTACCGCATTTTGCGGCTCCCCTAAGATTCCCCCCACTTCGAATCCACCGGACGAACTCCACTCCGGATTCCAAAGACGCGAAATCCCTCAGCCCCCTCTACTTATTCACATTCGTAGTTTCACCTCAGCAAGACACTTGTTCTCCCCCTTCGATTGACTACCCTCGCGGCTTCTCCGCCATGCACCGTCTTTTCGTCGAAAAAACCGCCACCTTTGCCAACGAGTCCGCCCACCTCATTGCCGATCTCCGCAATAACCTCGCCATCGACACCATCGAGTCGGCCCGCATCGTCCAGCGATACGACCTCGATGGCCTGACCGACGGCGAATTCGCCAAGGCCTCCCGACTCATTCTCTCCGAGCCTCAGGTCGAGACCTCTTCCTCCGACCTTTCTCTCACCTCCGAAGAATCCGCCTTCGCGGTCGAATTCCTCCCCGGCCAGTTCGACCAACGTGCCGATTCCGCCGCCCAATGCGTCCAGATCCTCACTGGCAAGGACCGTCCTTTCGTCTCCTCCGCCCGCATCATTATTCTTAAAGGAACCCTCTCTGACGACGAACTCGCTGAGATCAAGAAATACCTCATCAACCCCGTCGACTCCCACGAGGTCTCCGTCACCGACGACTTCCAGCGCACCGGCTCCCCCGAGCCCAAAGACGTCGCCATCCTCGAAGGCTTCAACCGCAAATCTGAAACGGACTTCGACGCCTACCGCAGCGAACTCGGTCTCGCCATGTCGACCGCCGACCTCGTCCACACCCAAAAATATTTCAAAAGCGAAGAACGCGATCCCACCATCACCGAGCTCCGCATGCTCGACACCTACTGGTCGGACCATTGCCGCCACACCACCTTCATGTCGAAGATAGCCAAGGTGACCTTCGACGAAGGCACCGAGGTCATCGAGGACACTTACAAAACCTACCTGCAAACCCGCGACGAAGTATACGGGCCCGACACCGGACGCCCCGTCACGCTCATGGACATCGCTTTGATGGGCATGAAGGAACTCCGCAAATCCGGCGAGCTCGACAACCTCGAAGTCTCCAACGAAATCAACGCTGCTTCCATCGTAGTCTCCGGAGACGATGACCAGGAATGGCTCGTTCAATTTAAGAACGAAACCCACAACCACCCCACCGAGATCGAACCCTTTGGCGGAGCCGCCACGTGTCTTGGAGGTTGCATCCGCGACCCCCTTTCTGGACGCTCCTACGTCTACCAGGCGATGCGGGTCACCGGCGCCGCCGATCCCCGCACCCCTTACGACGAAACCATCCCCGGGAAACTTCCCCAGCGAAAGATCTGTCAGGAATCCGCCCACGGTTATTCTTCCTACGGAAACCAAATCGGCCTCGCCACCGGCAAGGTCTCGGAAGTTTACCACCCCAACTACGCCGCCAAGCGCATGGAAATCGGAGCCGTCGTCGCGGCCGCTCCCCGTAAAAACGTCTTCCGCGGCGGCCCTGAAAACGGAGACTACATCCTTCTGATTGGCGGACGCACCGGACGCGATGGCGTCGGCGGCGCCACGGGTTCTTCCAAAGAACACACCGATGACGCCCTCGATAACTCAGCCGAGGTTCAAAAAGGCGACGCTCCCACCGAGCGAAAAATTCAACGCCTCTTCCGCAACCCGGAACTCGCGCCCAAGATCAAAATCTGCAACGACTTCGGAGCAGGAGGCATTTCCGTCGCCATCGGAGAAATCGCCGACAGCCTCGAAATCAATCTCGATGCCGTCCCAAAGAAATACGACGGCCTCGATGGCACCGAACTCGCCATCTCCGAATCCCAGGAGCGCATGGCCATCTGCGTCGATCCTTCCGAGGTCGATTACTTCATCGCCGAATCCGACAAGGAAAACCTCGAGTGCGTCCACGTCGCAACCGTCACTGACAGCGGTCGCCTTCGCATGACCTGGCGCGGTAAGATCATCGTCGATCTCACCCGTGAATTCCTCGACACCAACGGCGTCCAGCAGGAAGCCACCATCCACGTCGAAAACGTTGGATCAGAAAGCCCCCTTGGTTGCACCGCTTTCGAAAGCTTCGAAGATGCTCTCGGCGACCTCAACATCGCTTCCCAAAAAGGCCTCGGCGAAATGTTCGACGCCTCGGTTGGCGCCGGCACCGTCCTCGCCCCCTTTGGCGGGAAACACCAGCGCACCCCGGTTGAGGCCATGGTCGCAACACTTCCCTTTCTGGAGGGCCACAGCACCATCTGCACTCACATGTCATGGGGCTTCAATCCCAACATCGCCACCTGGTCGCCCTTCCACGGAGCCGCCTACGCCGTCACCGAATCGGTCTGCCGTTCCGTCGCCTCAGGGGCCAAGCTCAGCGACATCCGACTCACCTTGCAGGAATACTTCCCGAAACTCGGCGATGATCCTTCACGCTGGGGCCTGCCCTTCGCTGCTCTTCTGGGCGCCTTCAAAGCACAGCACGAACTCCGACTCGGCGCCATTGGAGGAAAGGACTCCATGTCAGGCACCTTTAACGAGATCGATGTCCCACCCACTCTCGTCTCTTTCGCCCTGGCTCCCGGAAGTACGAAGAACGTTGTATCTCCCGAGTTCAAAAAAGCCGACTCCCTCATCTCCTTCATCGAAGTTCCACGCGACGAAAACCAACTTCCCGACTTCGCCAAACTCAAAGAGATTGCCGACACTCTTCATCGATCCGATATTCTCGCAGCCCACACCCTCGACCACGGAGGGATCGCCACCGGCCTCAGCAAGATGGCTTTTGGCAACGGCATCGGAGCGATCATCGACACCAGCCTCGATCTCCATCAGGAACGGTTCGTCTGCTTCCTCATCGAATCGGACACCGGGATCCCCGGAGCCACCGTCATCGGAAAAACCCAGGCCGAACCCACCATCCAAGCCGGCGATCAAAGCCTCCCTCTCGGAAATCTCCTGGACGCCTGGACCGAACCACTCGCCGATGTTTATCCGGAAGCCGAAGATCCTTCGACAAACGAAGCCGATACCTTCAATACAAATTTCAACCCAGACATCCACTCGTTCGGAATCCCAACCCCCAAGGTCATCATCCCGAGCTTCCCCGGCACGAATTCAGAATATGATTCCGCCAAGGCCTTTCGTGAAGCCGGAGCGGAGGCCGGGATCCAGGTCTTCCGAAACCTCACTCCACACGCGGTCGAACAATCCCTCGCCAACCTCGCCAAGAGTATCCGCGAATCCCAGATCCTCATGCTCCCAGGTGGGTTCTCCGCCGGTGACGAACCCGCCGGCTCCGGCAAGTTCATCGCAACCATCCTCCGCAGCCCTGAGATCGCTGATGCCGTGATGGATCTCCTCAAGAACCGCGACGGTCTCATTCTCGGTATCTGTAACGGCTTCCAGGCTCTTGTCAAAACCGGCCTCGTTCCCTTCGGCGAAATCCGTGACCCTCAACCGGGTGATCCTACCCTGACCCACAACGAGATCGGCCGCCACATCGCTCGATACGCCACCACTCGAATCAGCTCAACTCTTTCTCCTTGGCTCTCAAGAACCGAAGTTGGCGATCTCCACAACATCCCCTTCTCCCATGGTGAAGGTAGGTTTTACGCCAGCGGGGAGGACATTCAGAAGCTCGCCGCCGCCGGCCAAATTGCGACCCAATACACCGATTTCGAGGGCAATCCAACCATGTCCCCCGAATTCAATCCAAACGGCTCCATCCACGCCATCGAAGGCATCACTTCTCCCTGCGGACGAGTCCTCGGTAAGATGGGCCACACCGAGCGACGCGGCCCCGATGTTGGACAAAACATCGCCGGCAATCTTCACCAACCGCTCTTCAGCGCTGGCGTGAGCTACTTCCAATAGGATTCAGCGTAGAAATCATTTTAAGAAGGAAGATGGTTCGTCCATCTTCACCACCTTGAAGTTGCGTAATTTAAAAGCTCCAAAGGAGCGACCGTCAGACTAGCCGGACCGGTCGCTCCGTGGTAGAGGCCAACCTCATGTCCGAACCATCCG
>ERZ887942.1163-NODE-1163-length-18968-cov-47.327182_pt1 | contig 18968 bp, 11 predicted proteins | sample MGYA00521099_ERZ887942 | MGnify/ENA primary metagenome ERZ887942 (study PRJEB32303, sample SAMEA104408605) | aquatic metagenome | biome: Brackish water; feature: Pelagic; material: water | place: Baltic Sea | collected 2014-06-07T06:48:00 | depth 16,251 m ...
CGGTTCGTCCTGAGTCAGTTACGGCACACCTTCGGCGTTGGCGGAAACGTTACTGGCACGCCATCGATTTGACTACACTGGCGATAGGAGTCCCCCGAGGTCGAATATCCATATCTGGGCTCGGTTAGCGCGACTTACGTGTGTTTGTGGGTAAGGGACGGGAAGCAGAACAAGTCGCTACCAGATCACAGCTTCGTTACTGGTTGCGAAGGATTCTGTTTCGACGCCCGTTTTGTTCAGGACGTCGACAAACAGGTTGCACAGCGGTTTATTGTCGTCTCGGTCGTGAGCAATGAAGCGCCCGTGCTTATACCCGCCGCCTGCGAGAAGGATCGGCAGGTTCTTAGGGTCGTGGGCGTTGGCATTGCCGAGGTTGCTGCCGAACAAGACGGATGTCTGATCAAGTAGCCGCTGACCGGCTTCAGCAGGGCGTTTCAATTGGGCCAGGAAGCCGTCCAGGCACTTTAGGATTTCGGTTTCGATGATTTTCAGCTGCTGGATTTTTTCCGGGTCCTGACCGTGATGTGACAGGTTGTGATGCTCTGCCGAGACACCATCGATTTTGGGCACGACGCCATGATCCTGAATCACAATCGTCACGATGCGGGAAGAATCGGTCTGCAGAATCAGTGGAATGAGGTTTAGCAGTGTTCGCGTCCGGCCGGTCAGGTCTGACAGATCGGCAATGTCTTTCGGTCGTTCTGTGTCCACGGTGGGCTTAGGTCGTTCCAGCCACGCTTCTTCTTCCACCAGTTCCGTTTCCGCAGCGCGGATGGCGGCGAAATACTCATCCAGTTGATGACGGTCTGCTGCGCTGGCTTTTCCTTTGAGCGCTCTTGTCTGTTCAGCGACGGAATCCAAAATACTGCGGCCGTCTGCCAGCCGTTGGAGTTGTCGACGAACTTCCTGTCGGTTACCTGTCAGGAACAATTTCGCGAACACGGACGACGGTTTGTCCTGGGCAGGAATCATCACTCCATTGCTTGTGTACGACTGACTCTTCTGCGTATTGCTGCTGAGTGAAATCGACGGAAAACGTGTGACGTGTCCCAGTTGCGTGGCTGCAAACTGATCGACGGACACGGAGTTTTTGAATCCGGCAAGACCTGGGTTTCTGGCGGCAGACAACCACGTCATCTCAGTATCGTGTGGTTGCTTACCGTTTTGATCAGGATGTGACAAACCGGAAAACAGCGTGAAATCCTCGCGGTGATTCTTCAGTAAATCCAGGTACTCCGTGCTTTCGTAGTCGCTGCCTGGGGCATTAGGAAACAACGACGGCGGATGTAATCCGAGCGTATTGCAAATCATGACCATTCGTTTGGGCGATGCTACTACCTCCTGGCCAATCACTGCGTTCATAGATTCCAGCAGTGGAAGCGTGACCGCAATGCCAGACGCTTTCAGTGCAGTACGTCGTGAGAGGGGAGTGTGCATGAACTTAAGTCCTTTGTAGCGAAACTCGTCAAGAGTTTCGGCCGTTACGTTGTGCTATCAACGACGATCACGTCAGGCTTCCGCCGAAAGTCTTGACGACTTTCGCTACGCTATTCAACGATCTGTAAACAGTCGACTGGCGATGACCTGATGAATAAGAGTCCGCAGCGGATAACCGTCCTTCTGAGTCTCCCGCAATATTCTTTCAACAACTTCTCGATCGGCAAATACGACCTCACCGCCGGTTGAAAATGCTATCAATCTGAATATGAAATTTCTCGCGACCTGTTCAGTCGACTGTCGCAAATGTTTCTTGTAGTCGCGGATGCCTTTGAATCTTAAACCTTCTTCTGTCGTACCGGATGTGTCAACGCGAAGTCCGGGGTTATAGTCCTTGTGCAGGAACCGAAGTCCCGCGTTGAGTTCTCTTTTGATCCCTTTGCTGTTGCGGTAGCGATCGCGAAACGTTCCCACTGGATCAAAACACTCCAGTGCAAACCCCGGCGGATCAATGCGGCGATGGCAGACAGCACACGCTTCAACCGATTGATGTTTAAGCAGCGTTTCGCGAATGGTGGTGGCTCCGCGCGTATCGGGTTCGATCGAGCCAACGCTTGGTGGTGGCGGATTCGGCGGCAGTCCCAACAGATTAGTCAGCACAAAGTTGCCGCGTTTAACGGGAGTTGTGACTGTGCCGTTTGCCGTCACCTTGGCGATTGACGCGTGAGTCAGAATCCCCCCGCGAACGCTCATCGGATCAAGTGTGACCTTGCGCATTTTTTCGCCAGCAACGTTTTCGATGCCATAATGTTCAGCAAGCTTACGATTGAGGAACGTAAAGTCGGAATTGACCAGGTTTTCAACGCTGAGATTCTCTTCGATGAGGTGAGCGAAGAATTCACGAGTTTCCGCCAACATGGCTCGTCGCAGTACGTCGTCGTATTCAGGATATAAATACGCGTCGGGAGTCGTCGCGTCGATGCGGTCGAGTTCCAGCCACTGATCGAGGAAGTCGTGTACGAATCGTTCGCACTTGGGATCGTTTAGCATTCGATCGACCTGTTCGGTCAGCACATCGGCATCGCTTAATTTCCCATTGTCAGCCAGCCTCAGCAATTCGTCGTCAGGAAGGCTTCGCCAAAGGAAGTAGGACAGGCGGCTGGCAAGTGCCACGTCGTCCAGCTGCCCGGCCTCGCCGGCCTGGAACAGTAGTTGAGGCGACACCAGGATCGCTCGAAGGGGGATTCGGACTGACTGAACGAAATCACGCTTTTCATCGACGCTGAGTTTCGCAAGCTGCAGCAAACCGTCGATCTCTTCATCGCTCACGTTTCGCCGAAACGCTCGCGGGGCGAATTCTGAGACAATGCGTCGAACGTGTTCGAGCGGCGACTGAGCGAGTTCTGGTTCGAACGCGGAGCCCTGCTGAAAGAAATTCACAATTGCGCCGCGAGCCTTCCACTCCACGCCGAAAAATAACTTTCGTGTGCGTTCGGGAGGCCATGTCGTTTCCAAAGGGCCCTCGACCGTGACACGCCGAATTTTGACTCCTTCGCCACCGAATGTACTGGCCGGCTGTCCGTTGTAGATCACCTTGCCATCCGGTGCGGGCTCCAGTTCATCAGCACTGACGTAGATGTAGTCGTCTGGCCGAAGGAATTTCGTCGTCTCAAGTTCTCGATAGTCTTCCCCCGCAAGATCCCAGGCGGCAAACAATTCGCTGTCACCTTGTGTGTCGTTTTGAAGTTTGAGGCTGACCGTGATCGATGATCGTGGCTGATAGGCGGCCGCTTTGACTGTGATGCGGTATCGGCCCGCTACCGGGGGAATGAATCCGTTGACATCAGAACGAAAGACGAAGTTCTCACCCCGAAACGTCACCACATCCGTATCCGTCTTGAAGATCGTGCCGCCCCCGCGCCGCACCTCTCGGTCCACCCACATTTGAATGTAGCGCGAATTGAAATAGTCGATCTTCCGCTTCGCCATTGGGGGCTTCTTCCCCAATTGAATCGCTTCATCCAGCGCCAGATCCGCCGCCGTCAGCAGACCGCGTACATGAACGCTCGACATTTCCTGAGTCGCCGCGACCACATCGAACGCACCGGACTCATTTTCCGGGGGAAGATACTTCGCCAGATCACCGCCAATTCCCAGAAGGTCGTGAAGCGTGTTTTCGTATTCTGTTCGAGTCAGCCGCCGTGAAGGAACTCGGCCCGCCGTCTGCTGAACGGCAAGACTGGTGTCGTGCAATCGCTTCTTCAGCGAAGCAACAGCGTTGGCCAGAAGCTGCTTGTCCGGGCGGGGCTCGGAAGCCGGAGGCATTTCGCCGCGTTCGATTCGGTCATAGATCGATTCCCAGACACGAAACGTCTCGGCGTCACTGAGTTCATCGCCGAGAGCAGCAAAGTTCAGCCGCGTTTCTGTGTTTTCGTCATGACACTGAATGCAGGCGGCATCAATCAGCGGCTGCATCGCTGTGACAAATTCTTCAGGCTGCGCATGCAGTGGTACTGCGAGGCAGAGCAGAAGCACGAGAGTCTGTAGTCCTTTCATTTTGCTGATGCGCTCGCGGTTTGGGACGCAGAGGCCTGAATGAATGCCAGCAGGTCGAAGATCTCTTCGACGGAGAATGTGTCCAGCAGTCCGGTGGGCATCGTCGATACGTCTGCGATCTTGCGTTCCTCGATCGATGACTGCTTGATCGTTTCGATCTTGTCAGGTTTAAGCAAATTCGGCACCAGACGGACAACGTCGGCGGTTTCTTCGATCACCAGTCCGGTTCTTATGCGTCCGTCATCGCCGACGATCATCTGCGTTTGGAACTCCTTGTGAATCTCAGCGGATGGCTTCACGATCTGCTGCAGCAATTTGCCGCCCCGGAATCGTTTGGTCACTTCCGACAGATCGGGGCCAAGCGTCGCCTGGCTACCACCGATCTTGTGGCAACGGCTACAAGTCGCTTGTTCAAAAATCATTTTGCCTCGTTCAATTGATCGCCCGCTCAACTGATCCGGCGCTGGACCAAAGTTGTGATGCTGCCACTTTTTGATAAAGCGTCGCTTCACTGGCATGTCGTTGTTGTTGATGATGTAGTCGATGATCTTCACATAGAACTGCCCGTCGTTTTTGCGGTCCGGGTGAGTCTGTCGGAACTCGTGCCACAATGAACCCGCGAGGCTGCGTTTGTGTTTTGGGAAGGCGGCCAGGCGTGAGTCGACCCACTTTTGGTGAGGCATCTTTTTATACGCATCGGGTAGTGGATTGACGTCGATTCTCGCGAATAGTTTCTCTCGCTCGGAATCCATCTTGCGTTCTACCTTCGGAGCGGTGGCAAGGTTGCCGATGTCGTGAGTTCCTTCGTAGTGTTCTGGAGCCAACTTGATTCCGCCGCCCGACGGCAGAGTCTTAGGCAATGAAATGCGAATCACGGCACCGACACCGCGTTCCATATGCCGAGCCGGTCCGGACGTGCTGGTCCAGACGTTGCCGTCGTCGTCGAATTCGATTTCGCGTGTGTACGAAACGCGTGTCGGCAATCGGAACTCGACCAATGTCTCTGTTTCTGGATCGAAGCGGTTAATCGTGTCGTTGCCGGTTCCACAGATCCATACGATGCCGTCTTTGTCTACGTTCAACGCGTAAGGAATCTGATTTTCGGCGTCCGGCAATTCGTAAACCGTCCAGTACTCGGTGTTGGGATCGAACTTACCGAACACGCCCGAGCCGAAGCCCGGAACCCAGACCATACCGTCGGGGGCAACGTGCAAACGACGCGGGCCGCGAAACGGTGGGTTCCATTCGGTGATGTCGCCATCGTCCTTCGTGGGATCGATGCGGCCGATACGATTTCCGTTCAGTTTTGAGTACCAAATCATGCCGTCGATCGGCGAGAAATCGATCCCATAGGGTGTGATCCCTCGTGACTCGCCACGCCCCGCTCCGACCGCCTGACCAGCGCTGAGCAGCTTGTATTCTTTCACCACGTGTGTGTCGGGGTGCAGCGAAAAGCAGGAATTGGAACCAGCATCCGTGTACCAGATTAGCCCTTCGGGATCTTTGGGGTTGATTCGCAGAGTGTGTGGATAGGCGCCCCGTTTCTTTGGCGCTTCGGCGCTGCTGTATACGTCAAACTTACCCGTTTCGATGTCGTAGCGAGCCATGTGGCCGCTGGCACACATCGTCGTCCACAGACTGCCGTCATTTGCAGTTTCAATGGAATGTGGTGCATAGGCACCGCGCGGAAACTTGATAGCTGTCTGTTCGCCGGTTTTGGAATTCAATGCGATCATCCGACCTCGACTGATGTTGACCGCGTAGATAAGCCCGTCAGGACCGATTTCCAAATCATGAAAGGAACCTTCCAGCGGTTTGTCCATTTCCCACGACGTAATCGTGGCCGAGGTCGACATTCCTGTGGGCGCCGGTGGCGGAACAAATGTGGGCCATTTGTCTACCGCGTCATCTTTGTAAGTGTTCATCAAACGATCGATGATGGTGTCCTGCGTGTGCGGATACAGCCCGCCAAACCCATCCATCCGCCGCAACATCGTTTCCCAGTCGACCGGTTTCTCCGGAGTGCGAAACCCAAGCGTCCCAACCTGGTGACAATACGAACAATTCATCTTGAAGTTCAGCTTGTCTCGCGGGTTGTCGAACGCGAGCATGTCGAACGCGCTGCTGGCTGGTCGCTGCAATTCCAGTTCTTCGCCAACGGCCGGACGAGTCTTCACAACCAGATCGCTGCTGCCGATCGCCACATCGCTGACCCATTCATCCGCGAGCCCCTGTAAGCGAGTCCGTACATTGTGCTTAACGCTTCGCAGGCCCTCAATCTTGAAGGAACCGTCCTTCTGGCTGAACACAGAGGTCCACTTTCGATGTTCGTCGTCAATGGCCGAAACCATGACGCCTTCGACCGGCTGATCATCTTTGTCGACGACTTTCCCGCGAATGTCATCCGCGGTGGAAGTCTGCGTTATGAAGAGGAAAAGCACCAAATACAGGATGCGTGAAGTCGTCATATGTCTCTCACAAAAAAACAAGGCTGCTTTAGCTGTTCAATACCGCCAGAAAATTCAGATCGTGGACATCAATTCCTGCTGCATGACGTCAATTCGTCGCGTCTTTGCCTTTGAAGGCGTAAAGCCGCGAATGAGTTCTCACGTATAGCGTGTCGTCTGCAATTGCGGGTGTCGCATAAACGCCTTCGTTCATCTGATTGACTTTCAACAATTTCGGCTTCGGTCCCAGCCCCACAACGCTGATACGGCCGTCGCCCGAGAAGGTTAGCAGTCGGTTTCCCGCAATCAGCGGCGAAGCGTAATGAGTACCGCTGCCACCGGTTCGGATTCTGTACACACGTTCGCCAGTCTCTCGATTAAGACACGTGAGCACGCCGCCGTTCTTAACAAAATAGACATAATCTCCGGCACACAACGGCGAGGGTACTTCAGGGATGCCCTGCGTGGCCAGGGTTCGGATCTGTGTCGCTTCAAGCACGCCTTCGCTGTCGAGAGGAATCGAAAGAATTCCGTGAGCCGTATAGCCGGACCGAAACTTTTCCACACCACGCAGATGGTTCGTCCATTCGTCTTTCCGAATTGCTCCATCTTTGTCGTGATCTGCGGATTTAAAACGAACCGTCGCGCCGTTCATCGGAGCCTCAGCACCATCAGGCCGGTGAAAGATCCACAGCTGCGGGAACTCTTCCTTGTTCACTGAACCATTTCCGTCCTGGTCGTGCTCTGCGAGCAACTTTTCGAAGTCGGGGAGCGGCGGTCGCAATGACGGCTCCCCCATCTTGTTCCATGCAGCAACAATCACTTTATTTCCCACAAGGACCGGTGTACTGGTGGCTGTGGTCGCACAGCGTGCGATCCACTTCCGCTTACCAGTTGCGACGTCAAACGCCTGAACCGCACGTGCGCTGTGGACGATCACTCGGTCATCGGAAACGATCGGCACAGCCGTGCAGGCCATTTCTCCTGTGAACTTCTCCTGTTGAGGAACCTTCCACAATTCCTCGCCACTATGCTTGTCCACGGCGAGCAAATAGTGGTCGACGTAGTTTCCCCGATAAAGAAACACACGTTCGCCAACGATGATTGGCGACGTCGCATTTCCGCCAAACGACTTCGCCAGCGGCATCGGTATCTCCCACAGTTTCTCACCAGCGACGTCAAAACAAATCAGGCCAAACGAACCAAAGTAGGCAACCACTCGTTCGCCGTCACTTGCTGGAGTACTGCTGGCTGGATTGAATGACGGGTGGCCCTTTTCGATTGCATCCGCCGAAACATTTTGGCTCCAGCGAGTTTCTCCGGTCACACGCTCCAGGCAGACAACGGCCAGCTGTTTCCTGGTCGCATCAAATGTGGTGAGATAAACAGAATCTCCTGCCACGCACGGTGCACTGTGCCCGCTGGCGACAGATACGCTCCACAGTTCATTAATCCCCGGACCAAATGCGTCCGGCACTGAGTCGTTCGCTGCAATGCCTGACGAATTGATTCCACGAAATTGTGGCCAGTCTGCTGCAGGTGCGGCGCTGCAACACAGAAACGACAGGACAGCGAGGCATAATGCACATCTCACACTTATCATTCAACTATTCCCTGATAGACGGACGGAAGTGCGGAGCATTCGTTTTCGGAAGATGGCTCTTCAGCGTTTTCTTTGCGTCAGCATACTGTGGGTCGTCTGCCAAATTCTTCCACTGATAGGGATCAGCTGCCACGTCGTAGAGTTCTTCGCCTCCGTCTTGATAGTGAATGTAATGATACTCGCGACTTCTCACGGCGTGGTTGGTGCCATGCCAGTGAGGCGAATGCGTAATCACGGCCGGCCATGGCCAATCGGCATCAGGATTCATCACAAACAACACGACCGCTATCGCGATAATCCCGAATCCAAAATGTCGATAGACCATGATTTGTCACACTCTTCCATTTGGCGGCCGTCAACACACTGTCTTTTGCAGGGCCATGCGGCTAACCCACCAGTATCCAGAATTACAGTTTCGGTTCACCATCGCTGAGTTCTGATGCGGTGAGTTCCATTCGCCCTTTGATTTTCGCACCATCTTTCATTTCGGCTTCTTCGAAAGTGACGGTGCCGCCGAGCATAATCGTCTTCGTGCCTGGAGCACCAAAGATGCCGTCGATGATCATGCCGCCAATTTCTACAGGCTTCTGCTTTGTCGGATGAAATTTCTCAATGGAAAGCCCCGTCCCCACGATGATGTTATGGCCGTTTGATTTTCGCGTGCCCAGAAAAACGATGGCTGGCGGTTTCGCCTTTCCTGCGGGAACGGGCGGCCACTTCGCGTGCTCTGCATAGACGCTTACTTCAGATAGCTCCACGCGTTCGCCGTCCAGTTCAAGGACAAGCTGAGCCTTTCCAAGCTTCTTTGTGTTCGCGGGAGTTGCGTCGTACCACATTGTTTCGAATGACGCGACGACGCGGCCTACTTCCTTGAAGTACGCTGGCCGCCGTGCCGCTGACTTCAGTTCGACAGGCCCATTCTTCATCTCCGCGTTCAACCGTTTACGCCGAGCATTAACGAAGTTTCGTATGCTGTTGACAGCCCCTTTAAACTTCGGGTTGTCTTTGCGGATGTGATCTTTCAGCAAAGCTTCCATGCGGTCGACTTCGGCAACAAGTTCTTTTTCGTTCCAGTGAGTGTCAAGCAGTTCGGCCACTGTCTTGTGGTAGAGCTGTTGTACTTCGGGTGTGCGATACAGCTTGTTGGGCAATAGCGCTCGGTTGTAAACAAACTGGGGCTGAATGAGGTACGGCGGAAGAGGCATGTGTTCGGTAAAGAGCGCGTCGGCGCCCCATGGGATGAAATACAGCTTCGCGTTCGCCGGGCTTTGGTAGACGAAAAAATTGTTTTGATCGTTGGTGTATCCATCCCAGAAACCGAGCAGGCTTTCGGTCGCCCAGTATTTCACGAATGCGTCGAGGTCGATAATGGATCGCAACGTCTTCAGGTCCGGCTCATCGCCAGTCATGGCTTCGGCAACCGTCTCAATTGGTTTCCGCTTCGCCGCACTGTTCTTCCTCTCAAACTTATCCACGTAGTCCGGATAGAAATCGGTGATTGTCCCTTCGTAAAGGGCTCCGGAGCCGTCGCCGAATCCGCGTTTCAACATGGGCGTCTTGATGGATTCGACATTTGAATAGATTCCAAGGTATTCGCCGTTAACCGTCACCTTCGCCAGGTTGCATCGGGAAGCGAACGTTCCTGAAGCGTTGAAGAATCGATAGCCGAGATACTGACTGAGCCGCGACGAATCCTGCTTGTTGTTATTGAGCGTCAGGCGATCCAATCCTGCGACCGGCGATTGCTTCCGGTACTTGTCGAATTTGAGTTTCAGAGACGGCCGGTGTTCGTCCAGTGACCCCAGGAAACCCTTTTTCCGAATGCCGACGTCTTCAACCAACACGCCGTCGATCGTGACATCTGCCTTCACATACGTGTATGGAGAATCCTGCAGTTCTCGGGACAGCGCTTCCGTAAGAGATCGTCCCTGTATCCGCAGTGTGTCCCAGTCGTCTTCCGCGACCGAGATCTTCACTTCCACAAGGTGGTACGGCGCGAACAGTTCATCTGCTGACAACGGAGGCGCGTCGACAGACGCTGTGTCACAACACAACAGCGCGGCGAATAGTGAGCATGCCGTAACAATTGCAGTCCGAAATCTGGTTGTTTGCATTTCTTCATTCCTTCTGTCTTTGTCGAGAATCATTCTCAAAGACGTGTTCGTTTTCTGAGGCGGTCGGCGTTTGCAATTCAGGCTTCCGCCGTACACTTGTGCGGCACAGTTGCGTGAAAAGACTGGGCCTGCGTTATTCGTTCATGATGCCGGACGTATCCATGACGGTCGCCTTGATGATGAGTTCGCGGAATCGTTCGTTGGAGACGTCTTCCAGCAGCGTCAGAAACGAAGCGACATTCCCGATGTCGCGGTCGCTCAATTTTAAGGCGGCATAAGCGTTGTTGCTATCGTTGGGTGATGCAGATATTTTCTCTCGAATGATCTGTTCAGTGGCGATTCTGCGATTTGACAGATTCCGCAGTGAGGGTGCTGGATTCGCGGCCTTTGCCGTCACTTGGGATGGGCCATCCGAAAAGCCGGGCAACGTATGGCATGCGATGCAGTTTCCGACGCTTTGGTCTCCTTCCGTTCGAATAAATGCCTTAAACCCTTCGTAGGCGGCAAGTGTCATTCCCGGCGGAGCCTTCAGGAGAATTCGGCCTTCCTGATTCGCAAGAAGACTGAAGATGCGGCCCGAGAAATCAGCCGTCGACTCACCGTCTTCTGGTTCGTCGGGAATACGATTGATATAGGTAAAGGCGTCGAAGACAGACCGCTTTGTTGACGCAAGTCGATGGATGCGTGTCTTTTCTTCCATCGATTTGCCAGCCTTATCGTCAGCGGCAGCAACGGATGCGTCTTCAATGCAGTACAACCATTTTCGTCCGCGAAGAAAAAGCTGACTTCCAGCCATAGCCGGTGATGCGTTGATTTCATCGTCGAGTTTGTTGTTCGCCAGCACTTCGAATTCTCTCGAACGCTTCAGCACAACCGTTGCGCCATTTCTGCCCGTGAAGTAGATTCGACCAGCAGCACCAACGGGCGACGAGTACAGATTGCTGATTCCAGGCAGACGCGTTCGGTCGAGTACCGTGCCTCCGGTTTGCGAATCAACTACGGTCAGGATCCCTTGGTTGGATTGAGTGTGGTACAGCAGTCCGTCGTACAGCACAGGTGACGGCACATACGGCGTGCCTTTGTCGCGAGTCCAGGCGATGCTTTCGGATTCGGAAATGTCGCCTTTGGAATCAAGGGGAACTGCCATCAGCGAATGACCTTCATAGCCGCTCATGCACAGCACCAATTGGCCATCGACGACCGGGCATGGCGTGCAGTTTCCGGTTAGGCCTTTGCATTGCCAGATGATTTCTCCAGTGGCCAGATCGTAGCTACGGATCATCTTCGAAGCAGTCGTGATGACTTGAGTTGCACCGTTGTGTTCGATCACTCGTGGAGTGGACCACGCGTTCGGTTCGTCACGATCCTTTTTCCACACCGTTTCGCCATCTGCTGCATTCAGCACTTCGATGGTCGACTGCCGGGCCTGGTCTCGGACGATGATCAGACGATCATTGTGGATCACAGGCGAACAACCTTCGCCCAGACTGGCTCCGATGTACGCTTTGCCGAGATCTCGCTGCCAGAGTTTCTTTCCGTCAAGATCGTAGCAGTACAACCCTGCCGAACCGAACCAGCAATACAGTCGCTTTCCATCCGTGGTGGGGGAAGCGGAAGCGAAGTCGGCGTCCCGATGTGTTCCTTCATGCGGAACATGTTCGCTAGCGGTTTGTCGCCAGAGTCCGGCGCCCGTGTTTCTGTTGAGACAAACGACGTCGAACTTATAGAACGTATTTGGGTATTTGATACCGAACACCCGGTCCGGCTGATCTTCCGGTTTCGGCAATGCCGGATCAACTCGCCCTGTATCGATCGCCGTCAGCACAAAAACTTTGCCGCCCCAAACAATCGGCGTCGCGTTGCCTTGTCCTTCAACCGCAACCTTCCATTTGATGTTGCGATCTTCGCTCCATTCAAGCGGCGGATTGGCCGTGCGGCTGACACCCGTCACTTCGGGACCACGCCAGTGATGCCAGTTGTTGCCACCACGATCGATCGGGCCCACGTTGACCGGATCCGGAGTGTCACGCAATGGGGGAACGGGGCCGGCTTCGCCAATACGCTCCGTAACACGAGCGGGCTTCTTCATCGGCTTCGCGCTCGGCTTCTTTTGCGGAGCTCCATCAGTCGCGACAAATTCCAGAATCCGAACAAAGGACGCTCCCACGTTCTTCATCTTTGGTTCGAGCCGCCGTTTGTCCTTCCACATCCGTCCCAGTCGACCGCGCTGCTGTTCAGTCATACCCGCCATTCGTTTGTCGACGTACTCTTGATGAGTGCTGCCGTGATAACTCTCCGGCAGATCTGTGGTTTCGATCTTTGCCAGGAGTTTGCGGAGTTCCGCGTCGGCGGCGTTCTCATCGGGCGACGGTCGCGCGGCGGTGGGTATTGCCGATCGTTTTGCAGTCGTTAGGTTCGGCTCTGACTTTGGGCTCCACAGCGGACCTTCTTTGAGCACATTCCCGTTGACCTTCAGCGCATGTGCCTTCAGTCTCGCAAGAATCTCTGGCTGGTCCTTCGCAAGATTCTTCTTCTGGTTCGGATCCGCCGACAGGTCGTAGAGTTCCCAACGCGAGATGCCGCCGGAACCTTCTTTGATGATCGACGTCCATGACTCCTGGAATGCATTCAGGTGGACAAACTCGTTCCGCAGCTTGAGCCAGTCGGGGCGTTTCGATTCTGAGTTCCAGCACTGATGTAACAGTTCCCCCTGAGTCAGCTTTCGGTCGAGTTCCTGTTCCATGATGACCCGCATCTTTTTCATCACGGCCGCAATGGTTTCCTGATCCTTGGGGAATTCGTTGGCGCGAAACCCGACCAGCGAATAGTCGTTATCGCGAACACCAACAACCGGCTGCGAGCACGGTGAATGCCAGGTGATCGGTTGCGTCCGTCGTTCTTCATCAGAGTCCCCCGACCACAACGACGACAGATCCAGGCCGTCGAGCTGAACGCCTTTTGGTTTGTCGACTTCACACAATCCACACAGTGTCGGCAGCAGGTCGATGTGACCGGCTGGGGTATTCAACACGCCACCGGCCGGAATCTGCTTCGGCCATGAGACAATGCCGGGAACGCGCAGTCCTCCTTCGTAAAGAGACCCCTTGCTTCCTTTTAGATCGCCGTTGCGTTCGGGGCGATAGCTGCCGTGATCGGATGTGTACACGATGATTGTGTTGTCGGCCACGCCGAGTTTCTCAAGCTTCTTCAGCAGACGACCGATGGCTCGATCTGTGTTATCAATTGTCGCAGAATAGATTGCCGCCTGATCATTCGGCTTTCCATACTCGCTGACAATTTCTGCCGGCGCTGCCAGCGGGGCATGAGGTTCGTGGAACCAGATGTTCAGAAAGAACGGCTTGTCTTCACCGTGCTGTGTGTCCAGCCATGAAATGGCCTCGTCGACGACGAGCTGGCATGCGTAACCTTTCAATTCGCCGACCCGTTCTCGGTTCTTCCAGAAGTTCCTCGGATCACGATGGCTGGGCGCTGAATTCAGGTCGGTGGCGAACCAATAGTCGAAACCATGTTCATCCACCCAAGGTTTGTCGCGGCCGCGAAACGGAGTCCCCAGGTGCCACTTACCGATATGAGCAGTGTCGTATCCATTTTTCTTCAGAATCTCTGCGAGCGTCACTTCGCTGCGGAGCAGATGCATGTCGTGCAGGTGATCCTGTATCACGGTGTAGACGCCGGTCCGCACATGGTGTCGTCCGGTCAGCAGCGTAGCCCGCGCGGTCGAACAAACGGGAGCTCCCGAATAGAAGTTGGTGAGACGAACGCCGGAGGCGGCAAGCTCGTCCAGGTTCGGCGTTTTGACGGGGCCGCCATAGCAGCCGATGTCTTTCGATCCAAGATCATCGGCAAGCAATATGACAATGTTTGGTCGAGCGGCCGTTGCCAGCGGCGTAAAAATCAGCAACAGCGTGCAGGCTGCAGCGCATCGCAGATGAAGTCGGAAGAGATATTTCATGGCGTGGAATCCATTTCTTTGATAACTCGAAAACCCGCAACAAACTCAGGGCGGTATCCAACTCGGCCATAACTATTGCGACTTGCTGAACGAAGATTTACAGCGTTGTCGGCAAATCCGCCACCCCGCCACGCATGCTGCCGCCCCTTGCCCGGTCCCTGTGGGTCTGTGACGACGTCGTTTTCTGATTGCTTGATACGATCCGCATACGAACCGTGGAAGTCGGAACACCACTCATACACATTGCCGTGCATGTCGTAGAGACTCCACGCATTGGGAAGTTTCTGGCCAGCGGCGTGAGCATACTGTTCGCTCTGTTGATAGGCGTTTTGATCGAACCAGGCGTATTGGTCAAGTAGGAAAACATCGTCTCCGAATGTAAACGCTGTTGCCGTGCCCGACCGACAGGCGTATTCCCATTCCGCTTCGGTCGGAAGTCGGTACACGGCATTTTCGAGTTTGCTAAGTTTGCTGCAGAATTCGACTGCGTTGTCCCAATTGATGTACGAGGCGGCGACGTTCTTGCCTTCGGTCGTAAGCGGCTGCCCCTTCCACGGTGTCTCACCCATTACTTTTTCGTACTGCCCCTGAGTCACTTCGCACATGCCGATGAAGAATGGCTTAGTGATGAGAACTTTGTGCTGCGGGTGTTCGCCTTCGGAACCCGGCGGTGCTTCCTTCTTCTTCGTTTCCTTCTTTCCGTCGACTACTTTTGATTCGGCAGTGCCCATCAAGAATTCGCCAGCCGGAATGGGAATCAGCGATATTCCAACACTGTTTGCAACGGGCTCCGCGACTTCCAATTGTTCGGCGGACATTTGCTTCTTCACCGAATACAGATCCGGCAGGCTGGATCCACATCCTGAGGCGGCTGACATCAATAGACCCGCGAGCAGTGCGCGCGTAGTGAAATACCGGAAAGGCCTCGAAGCCGTAGCGAAACTGTTGGAAAGTTTCGGCAGTCCACATAAAATGCTGCCGAAAGTCTTGACGACTTTCGCTACGCACAGCGGGCGATCTTGCTTCTGAGGCAGGTCGATGTTCCAGTTGGCATCAATATTCACCGACGACCTCCCCGCCGTTTCGAGTGTGAATCTTCTGCCACACCCCGCGCTGACTGACCGGCCCGCAGCCGCTGGGGTTCTTTGAAAAGTCTATGTTTTCACTGACGAATCGCACCGAACCGTCCGCCAGCAACGCCAGAATTCCTCCGGTGTGCAGGCTGCGTGCGGTCATCTGGCCGGTTGAAGTGCTGTCGAAGCAGCCCATCGGCGGTACGCCAAGCAACCCGGCAACGGCACAGTTTTCCATGTCGTCGGACTGCGGTTCTTTGCTGTTCGGAGCACTCGCGTCGTTGAACATTGCCGCCGTTCCGGAACCGAGCCCCGGCATGGCCCAGCATCCACGTAGGTCACGTTCGTTCAGTCCTCCTCGCAGTTCATCGACCGCCACTGTATTCGACGTGCCATCGGTGATGTCTCGCATGCGGACCACATGATTCGCCGCACCAAGACCACCGCCGTCGCCGACTCCATGACTGCAAGGCGAAACGTTCAGCCCGTAGTTACCACGAGCCCAGCCGCCGCCTGCATAGCTGCAGTGAGCGCCGTCGCTCTGCGGATCGGTCGGACATTTGAACACGGAAAGTTCTTCGGAGCGACCTGGATTCTGGTTGGCGGGAATATCGAAATCCCATTGTCCGTAGAGATTGGCTTGTTCCAACTGAGGCAGCAGTAACACCAGCCAGTTGGCTCCTTTGTCAGGATCAGCGATTCTCGTCAGATCTCCCGTTCGGTGAATGAAGAACGGAGGAAACGAACGGTGAACATCGTGATAGTTGTGCATGGCAATACCGATCTGTTTCAGGTTGCTTTTGCACTGAGTCCGTCGGGCGGCTTCACGAGCCTGCTGAACGGCGGGAAGCAAGAGTGCGATGAGGATGGCGATGATCGCGATCACCACCAGAAGCTCAATGAGCGTAAAGGCTCGTTTGTGTCGAAGCATGGGGAGGCTTTCGAAGGCGGGATGATTGGGAGGGAAGGAAGTTATGAAAATGTGTGCGGGTTGGTAGTTATGTTTGGGTGTAGCGAAACTCGTCAAGAGTTTCGGCCACTGGAGCAGGCTCCGATCAATGCCGAAAGTCTTGACGACTTTCGCTACTCATTAAATGAGTTGGTGTTCCGAATAATCAAGGTTGGCGTTCACGCGGAAGCAATTCCACCTTCGTCAATTCAAGTCCCGCAGACGATTCGGTATGAGTAAACGCCCAGACTCCGGTCAGCACCAGACCATCCGGACGCGGCGCGAGTTCGTCTCGCTTGTCCCACACGGCTGGGTCGACCGTGAAGTTCGTGAGTTCATAGACCTCTTCGAAAACACCGGCTTCATTTCGTTCAGCCGGTGGTTGCTGGTCATGCAGGTCACCGCGAAACATGCCGGCGAATTCGCCGTTTGGATGAGCGACTCGAATCCCAAAGTGCACTGCTGCATCGTGCTGAAGCCGTCCCTTCACGAGGAAGCGAGATCCCGACTCGATGACAACAGGAGATCCGTCGGAACGGTCCACCGAAATCCCAGCCAGATGCAATGTGACATGAGGGGCACCGGGCGGAACCAGCGGAATGGCTTTTACGGAAGCAGGACTGTCGTTGGTCGCCGGTTGCCACTTGCCATAGCATTCACGCTTGTTCTGAAAGTCTGTTCTCCATTCGTTGACTGATTGCGAAACACGTTCGGGAGTCAATTCTCGTTCACCATCGGCGACCGAGAGGTGTTCGGCCGGAACATCCACTTCACTACCATCGCTCAATCGACGAATTCGCACCTTACCTTCTCTAACATTGAGTGCCGTTGACGTGAGTTCGGCCTCGACGTCAAATTGAGTGCCAAGCACCTTCAGCAGTGCGGTGCGAGTGTGAACAAGCATGGGGCGATCTTGGGGTTGAGGCATCACATCAGCCGACAGGCGTCCTTCTCGCAGCCGAAGTATCTTCTGACCGGAGTCCGCAAACGTCAGCATCGACGTGCCCGAAATCATCACCGTTGATTTGTCGTTAAACTGTAGTTCGAACCAAGAATCCGGGGCCATGCCTTCGATAGTGCCTCCGGCAAGTTCTGTCCCGATGGAGATATCTCGCACAATTTGCCCGCGGTCGCCGGTCCAGATGAGAGCTCCACTCAAGCCCGTGATACGAGCGATTGACGAATCCGCTTCGTTGGTGGCAGCGATTTCGTTCATCCGACCACTGCGTTCACGGATGAGCAGTGCGGTCAGGCCGATAATAACAACCGTTGACAGGACCAACAGACTCCGAAGAAGCCGCTGGCCTCTGCTTCGCTGCCCATCACCAGGTCGCGACGCATGCGATTTTTCGATTTCGGGCTTCTGATCCTTCACTTGAAGGAATCCGGACAATTCGGTTTCCCACCGAACAACCTCCACGAAGGCCTTCCTGGCATCCGGTCGACTGTCCAGCAATTCGGCAAGCTGCCCCTGCTCCGACTCGTTTAGATCACCTCGCAAATGCCGGTCAATCAGGTCATTCAATACTTCGTCGCGATTGTTGTCGGTCATTGTGTCGCCTCCAGTCGGGCTTCCACACAGGATTTTACGTGTTGTTTTGCGCGAAACAGGGCTTTCCGCACCGCTTCAATGGTCATCTGCAACCGATCTCCGATCTGCGGATAGCTGAGCTGATCAACGAACCTGGCGTTCAGTAAACGTCTGCCTCGATCAGTCAACTCTTCAAAGCAATGAGCCAGCGCCTCGTGGCGAAGACCATTCTGATGATGATCCGATGTTGTTTGAAACTCTTCAAACGCGGCATCGACAGCATCGTCCAGCAATCGCTCAACCAGACTGCGTTCTTTTCCGTGCAACTGCCTGGCTCGCAGCACTTCGATTCGCACCATGGCTCTACACCACGCCAGCACAGACGTACCCTCTTCGAACTGGTCATGTTTCTTAACAACGACCAGCATCGCTTCCTGCACAGCGTCTTCTGCGGCCGCCAGATTGCCCAATAAAGACCACGCATAGGCCACGAGTTCTGACCGACAATCGAATGCCGCTTTCAAAATGCGATCACGGCTGTTGTCTGAATCACTCATTTCACGTTGCCGTTAAAGTTCTGGGAGCTGTAAGAGCCGCAGTGTTTGCCGAATAGTTTACGAAATTGACTGTCGTTTTTTGGTCGCCTTTCGCTCCGCGAAAGAACGTTCTCCTCGCACTCGTTCGCGGAGCGAAAGGCGACCATCAACAGATGTGTCGCACCAAGAGCAGCCCTCGATCTCCTGTTCCGTCATGCCTTACAGTCTACGCGGAAGATTTCGTGGACAGTCATTTTCAGAGAAACAGACGAATCTTACACTTTTGAGCCGCCAATACGGCGAACCGAGGTCCGGAAATACCGATTGGGAAAGCTGCACGCAGGGCCGGTACGACTGTTAATGCCGGTCAATGTGGAGCAACGATAAGAACTGTGGAGAAACCAGGTGGACTCGACATGAACTAATCAAAGTCGCAGATCAGCCTAAAGATTGACTGCCATCGCGGTGATCCACTATGCGCGTGTTTAACTCAGGCCACCTTGCAAACACCGTCTATGGAGCTTCCATAGTCGCGGCACTAATCGCTGGCTGCAGCCAGACGGAACATCGACTGGCAGCGGACCGCGAAGCGTATTGCACCATTGCCGAACGGAATCATGATCCGCGATGGTCGGCGGCCAACTTCGGCATCGACATGGATCCTCGGAGCCGTTACTTCGATGCATACGACCCCGACTGCTCGCCGATACCGATGGATGATCCGGCGTCGCACCGATACATGCACTGTG
>ERZ887942.1165-NODE-1165-length-18956-cov-7.170573_pt1 | contig 18956 bp, 15 predicted proteins | sample MGYA00521099_ERZ887942 | MGnify/ENA primary metagenome ERZ887942 (study PRJEB32303, sample SAMEA104408605) | aquatic metagenome | biome: Brackish water; feature: Pelagic; material: water | place: Baltic Sea | collected 2014-06-07T06:48:00 | depth 16,251 m ...
TTGTTCACCGTCATTTACTTGAGTTTTGACAATATCATTACAATCATTAAAAATACTTTCTTCACCTCTGTGTTTACCTTTTTAATGGCTTACTTTTCAATGGGATTGTTTAAAGAAAAAAAATGATTAGGCGATTTTTCTTACCGTTTGTTACGCTTTTAACTGCTGTAGTTTTCATCGGGAAACTGGTGAGTTTACAGTTGGTGAACTCCTCCTACAAGCTTCTCTCTGACGGTAATGCAGTAATCGAAAATTTTATTTTCCCCGAGCGCGGATATATTTATGACCGCAACAACAAATTATTGGTTTCCAACCAACCCGTTTATGATCTGATGGCCATTCCAGAAAACATTGCTCCCTTTGATACCCTCGAACTCTCTCTCCTGCTTGGAGTCTCCCTATCTGAACTCAAGAATCAAATCGAAAATGCCAAAACCTTTTCGGTTAAATTACCCTCCATCATATTGGGTAAAATTTCTAAAGAACGCAATGCCGTCGTTCAAGAAAAAATTTGGAAATATCAAGGTTTTTATCTGTTGAAAAACTCCGTGAGAAGTTATCCTATTCCCATCGCTTCCAATTTGTTGGGTTACGTGAGTGAAGTCAATAAAAATGAAATGAAAAATGACAATTACTATCAATTGGGGGAGTTGATAGGCAGACAAGGAATCGAGAAGTATTATGAAAATTATTTAAGGGGGACCAAAGGAAAAAAGTTCTATCAAAAAGACCGTTTCAATCGTATCATAGGTTCTTACGAAAAAGGGAAATATGATGTTCCCATGAAAGGTGCTCAAAATCTAATTTTGACAATCGACAGAGCCTTGCAACACTATGGAGAGGATTTATTTCAAAATAAAAGGGGAGGTATTGTAGCCATTGAACCCCAAACAGGGGAAGTGCTCTCGTTGGTTACTGCTCCCAGTTACGACCCCAATATTTTGGTGGGTAGAAAACGATCTGAAAACTATCGTAAGTTGGCTTTAGATACATTGGCCAAACCTTTATTTGACAGAGGGCTTCAAGCCCAATATGCTCCTGGATCTCCTTTCAAAACCCTCAACGCCCTAATTGCTTTACAAGAAGGGGTAATCGACTCAAAAACCAGCTACATCTGTAATGGAGGTCACTATTATGCTCGTGGAAGGTTCATGGAATGCCATTGTCAAGTGGGAACTCATAACGATTTACTTTCTGGAATTTACCGATCCTGTAATACTTATTTTGCCAATATATACAGAAAGACTATAGACCAAACAGGGGAAAACACAGCAGAAGGAATGAACATTTGGAATAAGCATCTAAAAAGTTTTGGATTGGGTAATTTTTTGGGATACGATCTGCCCGTGGGTAAAAAAGGTTTTATACCGGATGCCGAATATTACAATTATTGGTACAACAAAGGAGGTTGGAAATCGGCCACAGTTGTATCCAATGCTATTGGTCAAGGAGAATTACTCACCACCCCCATACAAATGGCCAACTTTACTTCCGCCATTGCCAATAGAGGGTATTATTTTCAACCTCATTTCCTAAAATCTGTAAGTAATGATTCCCTTCAAAAAGTTTACGAAAAAAAAACAACCTCTATTGATTCCCTTCATTTTGAGACGGTCATAGAAGGTATGCATCAAGTTGTGGAAAAAGGAACTGCAAGAGTCGCCAAAATAAATGGAATTGAGGTCTGTGGAAAAACAGGAACGGTCCAAAATTTCATGAAAATTAATGGCGTTCAAACACCACTGACAGATCATTCCATATTCATTGCTTTTGCACCCAAAGACGATCCTAAAATTGCAATTGCTGTCTATGTGGAAAACGGTTATTGGGGGGCACGATGGGCCGCACCCATTGCCAGTCTGATGATTGAAAAATACCTCAATGGTACTGTCGAAAGAAAATGGTTGGAAGATCGAATGTTGAATGGGAGTTTGCTGGAAGAATACGAAAAGCCCTATTCGGGAAAACCCTTTGTCGTCAATGAATAAAAATATAATTTACCGTTTGGACTGGTGGTTGCTAATGGTTTACTCGCTTTTGGTCACTTTTGGTATTGTCAATGTTTATTCTGCCACTTTCAAAGAGACACTCCATGGACTATTTGATATTTCTCAACCTGTTGGCAAGCAAGTTTTTTTTCTGTTTTTTAGTCTTTTCACTGGAATCATCATATTAATAATAAACGGTAAATTTTTTGAGCAATTTGCTCCATTGGGATACATTTTTGGCATCCTGCTGTTGGTAGGACTTTTTCCCTTTGGAAAAACGGTTTCTGGAGCCACCTCGTGGTATAATATTGGGGGCCTAAGTCTTCAGCCCTCAGAACTGGCTAAGGTGACTACTGCCTTGATGATAGCTAGTTTTTTAAGTAAGTTTCAGACAAATCTCAAGAGTTCAACCACCTTATTAAAAATTGGTGGTTACCTGTTCCTTCCTTTTTTATTGATCGTTTTACAACCTGACCCAGGATCTGCTTTGGTCTTCGGCGCTTTTTTCTTTCCTTTATTTAGAGAGGGACTCAATTATGCTTTTCTGGCGATTTTCATTTCTGTTTTAGTGCTGTTTTTTATTACACTGAGTTTACCCATTGGTGCAGTGGTCGCTATCATCAGTTTGTTGATTTTTATACTCTTCTTTGTGCTCAAAAATTTTAACCCTAAAATTAAAATCTGGCCCTTTCTCATCTCATTAATGGTATCAATTGGTTTTTCCTTTTCCGTTGACTACATCTTTAACAATGTTTTTGAACAACGACACCGCGACAGGGTGAATATCGTCATTGGAAAAGAAGTAGACATTCAAGGCGTGGGATACAACATCAATCAATCTAAAATCGCCATAGGGTCGGGTGGGTTTAGTGGAAAAGGATTTTTAAAAGGTACGCAAACCAAAGGAGATTTTGTCCCTGAACAACACACCGATTATATCTTCAGTACTATAGGTGAGGAATGGGGATTTTTAGGAAGTTTTACGGTCATTTTTCTGTTCTGTTTACTATTGTTCAGAATCATAATTCAAGCCGAAAAACAAACCAACAAATTCCGAAGAGTATATTCTTATGGGGTAGCAGGGATAATATTTACCCACTTTTTTATCAATGTAGGCATGTCATTGGGGATGGTACCCACTATAGGCATTCCTTTACCCTTTGTAAGTTATGGCGGATCCAGTATTCTCGCTTTTAGCATTTTATTGTTTATTCATCTGAATTTCGATGCCAATAGACTCCAATGAATGGTAGTTTCAATGCTTAACGTCTAAAATGTCTCTCAAACTGTTTCCTAAGGTCATAAATGCCAATACCAAACTCATGATGGCCAGTCCAGGTAATAAAGTGAGATAGGGTTTTCCCAACAACAAATACCTGAAATGATCTTTTACCATACCTCCCCAACTGGGGACGGGAGGCTGGGCGCCTATTCCCAAAAAGCTTAATCCGCTTTCGATCAATATAGCACTGGCAAAATTAGCCGCAGAAATAACAATCAATGAGGGAACTATCAGTGGTAAAATATGATGCCATATGATTCGTGTTTTACCGTAGCCCAAAGTATGAGCGGCTTGAATAAAGGTTTTCTCCTTAAGGGTCAGAACCTGACCTCTAACTACCCTAGCAACTTCAACCCACATGGTCAATCCTACAGCAATAAAAACTTGCCAAAAACCTCTTCCCAAAGCAAGTGTAATGGCTATTACCATCAACAAGGTAGGTATGGACCAAAAAACATTGATCAACCAAACCATTGCTTTGTCTAAGTATCCTCCAAAAAAACCCGCCAAAGCCCCTAAAATAACCCCTATTAAAAGTGAAATAAAAACCGCAACAAATCCAATAGAAAGTGAGATTCTCGATCCAACAATCAAGCGACTCAATAAATCTCTACCGTATTTGTCTGTACCCAAAACAAATGTTTTTTCTTCTAAGTGTTGTTCCCTAAAAACAACTTCTGAAAAAGGGGAATTAAATTTAGAGGATTCAATAAACTCGTAGTAATCTGGAGGGGAACCATAGGGCTGAATGGCAACACCATCTGACTGAAACTGATAATCTTGGATTGGAGTTTCTTGTCTATTATTTACTTTTCCATTAAAGAAAGATGCTTTACTACTTTGTTGGTTGTTGGAGTAAAGCACCAGTAAATCCGTTTTAAAACCTGGGGGTTTGGAGTGAATTGACAAATGCATTTGATTGGCATTCGAAGTACTATCGGGAGCAATTTGATAGGCAAAAATAGCCACCAAAATAAGAATCAAAATATAAAGTATACTGACGATCGCCCAGAGGTCTTTACGAAATTTTCTGAAAACTAAGCCCTCTCTCAAAACAACGAAATTACTTTTTGACCTGGGCTACAGGATAGTTGTTCAGATTGATATTCAAGTCCTCCAAAATACTTACGGCTTCTGAAATGTAAAAGTCCTGTTGAAGAGATTCGATCCACCTATTTTTTTTCTCCTTTACCTCCTCATCAATTGTGGTACCGGGTTCTGGAATCCATTCAAAAATCAATTCTGATTTGTAATCTTTTAGCGCATTGAATTTTTCAGATATTTTCTTATTGGCCTCCTTTTCTTTGAGAAAATCTTCATAATTGAGGGTATAAGTATAATCATCCTGTTGTGCTTCAATTCTTTTGGCTTGTTGATCTACCAGCTGAATGTAAGGATCATCCTTTAACCTTTTAGCGCTTTGAGCCAAAGCATGGTCATAATTGATTTGATTTTCCCATTGCTCATAAGGGGCAGGATCAATGGTATCCCAAGCCAAGGGATTGTCCTGATCTTTCTCCCCCATTTCTATGTAGGAATATCGATTTTTGACAACGATATCGCTTTTCACACCCTCCAATTGGGTAGAACCCCCGTTGATACGATAGAACTTGTCGGTAGTGAGCTTGACAGCGCCCAAATCTCCATGCGTTCCACCCGATATAATCTTATTCAAATCAATAACATTCTGAACGGTACCTTTCCCAAAAGTTTGTTTACTCCCCAAAATAATAGCTCGTTTATAATCCTGAAGTGCCGCTGCTAAAATTTCAGAGGCTGATGCAGAAAATTTATTGACCATGACCACCAGAGAACCATCCCACAAAATGCTGGGATCTTCATCGTACAAAATGTCTTTTTTTCCTCCCGTACTTTTTACCTGAACAACTGGACCTTTATCAATAAAAAAGCCTGTAATATCGACCACAGTTTTTAAAGATCCTCCTCCGTTGTTTCTCAAATCCATGATGATACCACTTACATTTTTCTTTTTGAGCAGCTCCAATTCCTTCTTGATATCACTGGCAGCATTTCTGCTTTTTTGATCTTTAAAATCGATATAAAATTTTGGAAGCTCTATAAAACCATAATTTTTTCCATTTTTTTGAATGATCGAAGATTTTGCGTAAGATTCCTCCAATTCTACCACATCTCTATTGATGATCACTTCTTCAATTTCACCACTCACTCTTTTGACGGTCAAAAAAACTTGAGTTCCTTTGGGGCCTTTGATAAGCTTTACTGCATCGTCCAAAAGCATAGAGCCAATTTCTACTGGATCCTCATTTTTTTGAGCTACTTTAAGGATGATGTCGCCCACCTCTAGCGCTTTCGCTTTCCACACTGGCCCTCCTACAATTACTTCAACAATTAAGACCTCCTGGCCTTTCTTTTGTAAGCGGGCTCCTATTCCCTCAAACTTACCCGAAATGTTTTGATCAAATTTTTCTTTATCATCTGGAGCAAAATAGTTACTGTGAGGATCGAACTCTAATGTTATGGAATTGATGTACATAGAAAACCAGTCCTTACGCTCAAGTTCTTCAAAAATCTCAAAATAATTTTCAATGTTTTCTTTGGTTTTGGACCTGGCCTCTTCTTCCAATACGGTTTTTGATTTAATTTGATAAGTGCTGTCTTTTTCTTTTTCAAGATTTTCTTGCTCTACCAAATCCGAGAAATACTCCAAAGCCGAAAGTTTGAATCTTTTTCGCCAAAGGTCTTTTAAACTGTTAAGGGTTCTGGCATAGGGTATTTCCTCAAAGTTAAGATTGATAGAATCTTTAACACTAAAATCGAATGGTTCCTCCAACAACTCTCCATAAAACACTTTCACTTGACCCATACGAGCAATCAACCTTTCATAGGTCAAATTGAAAAAGGAAACGTCGGACTCTTTTATTTGATCATCGATTTCATTTATATATCTCCTGAAATTATTGATATCCGATTGCAGGAAGAAACGGTGTTGTCCATCGATCCCCTCTATATAGTTATTAAAAACATGCTCCGAAAATTCATCATTGATTTCTTTGGGGTCATAGTGACCTCTTTGCATTACATAGGTAATGACCTCAATCAATAACTTATCTTTTTCAGGATTTTCTGCAAATATGGAAGAGCTGCCTGTAAGAAGAATCAGACAAAAACCAACTACAAAAAGTCTAAGGAGCCTCATAATATCTTAATTAGAAAGTAAATTTAACTAAAAACCCTTTATTTGACCCCCGGCCAAAAAACTTTTTGTTGAGGCTAAATTGATTCTGAGGAATTATTATTTTTAAATTTACCTGGTATAAATTATTCATGGAGAAAAAACCCTTAATACTCGTTACAAACGACGATGGAATTACTGCCCCGGGCATAAGGAAATTGATTGAAGTTATGAACGAAATTGGCGAGGTTGTGGTTGTGGCTCCAGACAGTCCTCAGTCTGCCATGGGACATGCTATAACGATCAATTCAACGCTGCATTGTACTGAAATCAAAGTTAAAGAGGGAACCCATCTCGAATACAGTTGTTCGGGAACCCCAGCAGATTGTGTGAAGCTAGCGGTCAATGAAATTTTGGACCGAAAACCTGATCTTTGCGTCTCAGGGATCAACCACGGATCCAATTCTTCAATCAACGTGATTTATTCTGGAACCATGAGTGCTGCAGTTGAAGCGGGCATAGAGGGCATTCAAGCCATAGGTTTTTCCCTATTGGACTATCGTTGGAATGCAGATTTTGATGCCATCAGAAATTATGTAAAAATCATTACCCTCAGTGCCCTCAAAAATAAAATTCCCTCCAATGTCGTTTTGAATGTGAATTTCCCCAAACTCAAAGAAAAAGAAATAAAAGGCATTAAAATTTGTCGTCAGGCCAATGCCTATTGGGTAGAGGAATTCGATAAAAGAACCAATCCCATGGGATTAGATTATTATTGGTTGACGGGCAAATTCGTCAATGAAGACAAAGGAGAAGATACTGACGAATGGGCTTTGAGTCATGGCTTCATATCTGTTGTGCCTGTAGAGTTTGACCTGACTGCACATCATGCCATTCAACGACTAAATACATGGAATTTTGAATAAACAGGAACTCTTTAAAGGGGCTATCGCCAGTTTTTTTGCCACTTCGAGCCTCACCATATTCATCCTTCTTTATTTTTCGGAAGGACCTATAGAAGAGGCCATCTCTTTCTTGTTCCATGAAAAAAAATTAGGAGGCCTTATCAGCATAGGTGCATTGATCAATTTACCCCTTTTCTTTTTGGGCATGAGAAAGAGAAAGACAAATTTTGCTAAAGGCGTACTGATCACCTCTATTTTTATTGTTGTTTTGGTAGCGGCTCTTAAAATCATTTAAATTGAAATATTACATCATTGCCGGCGAAGCTTCTGGTGATCTTCACGGATCGAAATTGATTGAGGCTTTGAAAGAAATAGATGACAAAGCTCAAATCCGATGCTGGGGAGGAGACTTAATGCAAAAAGCCGGTGGCACCTTGGTAAAACATTATAAGAAGCTCGCTTTTATGGGTTTTTGGGAAGTTATTACCCATCTTGGAACCATATTGAAAAATATAAGCTTTTGTAAAAAAGACATTTCAAACTTTCAACCCGATGTCATCATTTACATCGACTATCCTGGGTTCAACCTTAGAATTGCAAAATGGGCTAAGCAACAAGGTTTTAAAAATCACTTTTACATCAGTCCACAAGTTTGGGCATGGAAAGAAAACAGAGTACACCAAATGAAAAAAGATCTGGATGCGCTTTATGTAATACTTCCATTCGAAAAAGATTTTTTTGAAACCAAACACCAGTTGGAGGTAGAATTTGTGGGTCACCCCCTTTTGGACACCCTTTTGAATAAAGAAAAATCAACCCATTTTTTAAAAGAAAACCAAATATCTGAAGAAAAAAAAATAATCCTATTGTTACCGGGAAGTAGAAAACAGGAAATTAAAAAAATGTTGCCCATTTTTTTAGAAGTAGCCCCTTTATTCCCTCAGTTTGAATTCATCCTCGCTGGTGCTCCTGGCATTTCCCAAGAATGGTATCATAAATTCCTCAAAGGCGAAAACATTAAACTGATTCAAAACAAAACCCACGAACTGCTTCTTCACGCCAGAGCGGCCTTGGTGTCCAGTGGAACCGCTACTTTAGAAACAGGGCTTTTGGATGTTCCTCAAGTGGTTTGCTACCGCAGTAGTTTTATAACCTATCAGATTGCTAAGCGTCTCGTGAAATTAAAATTCATCTCATTGATCAACCTTATTATGGATCGTGAAGTGGTTAAAGAACTCATTCAGGATGCATTCAATGTCAAAGAGGTGGTACGTCAGTTGAAATACGTTCTGTCCGAATCAGGACAAAAGAAATTAAAGGGCGATTACCAAGAACTCAGAAAAGTTTTAGGCACTGGGGGTGCCAGTAAAAAAACCGCTCAATTGATCTTTGAAGCTTTACAATAAATTTTTAAAGTTTTAAATTTAGGGGATGAAAGCCCCCAAATTTCCCCTATACATCGTCACATTATTTTTTGTGAGCGGTATGTTGATTTCCCCTTGGGTGGAGCTTAACTGGCACATTGGTGTGTTCATCATAATGCCCTTTTTGATGGCATTATCTAAAAAATATCGCGTCTTTATTTATCTCGTTTTTCTCCCATTAGGCGTCATACACCATCAGCAATTCTTTAGTATTTCCAAAATACATTTCAGTCAATTTATGAAAGAAGAAAAAGAAAAATCTCTTCTGATTAAAGTTTCTCAAATACTCAAGCCCAATGAGTTTCAATCCAGATATTATGGAGAAATTATACAAGTGGATCAACAAAAATCGAAAGGGAAAATCCTCATAAATATCGAAAAGAATACATTAAAAAAAATCCTTAGATCCGGAGATTTTATATTCACCCAAAAAAAGCCAAAGCCCGTATTATCCAGAACCCATCCTGGTGGTTTTGACTACAAAAAATACTTGAATAGAATCAAAATCTACAACCAACTCTCTCTCAAGGATCAAGATTTTGTGATCGTTAAAAATCAAAACTTAAGCTTTTTAGATCATCTGAAAAATTGGAATACAGATCTCGAAAAAAAACTGGATGAATCCTCGCTGGGACAAGCATCAAAAAGGAGCATAAAAGCAATTTTACTGGGGAAAAGAAATGCAATGGATCGAGAATTAATTCAAGCCTATGCCGATGCTGGAGTCATTCATATTTTAGCCATATCAGGGCTGCATATGGGGGTCATTATGCTTTTTTTAGGTTTCATTCTCAAACCCCTCAAATCAATACCTGCTGGAAATTGGATTTATATCATCTGTATCATCCTCTTGTTATGGGGTTTTGCACTTTTCGCAGGGGCCGGTCCCTCAGTAATAAGAGCTGTAACCATGTTTACTGGATTGGCCATAGCTCGATATGCAAAAAGGATTCACAGCACCCTACATTTGTTGATGGTTAGTTTGTTCTTGCTGTTGGTTCTCTACCCTCCATTTCTATATCAGATCGGGTTTCAAATGAGTTATCTGGCTGTACTGGGCATTATAAAAATTGATCCTGTACTTCAAAGACTATGGCAGCCCCAATACCTCATCATTCAAAAAATATGGAAGATCACTACCGTATGTTTAGCCGCTCAAATGGCCGTTGCTCCTCTGAGTATTTATTATTTTCACCAATTTCCAGGGTTATTTATGCTCACCAACTGGATGATACTTCCCTTTTTTGGTTTGTTTTTGATCGGTAGTTTGGGTCTGCTTATTCTCATTGTATTAAACATTGAATTTCAACCCTTGATCGTAGGCTATGACTACATTGTAACTAAGATGAATGAAACCATCCTTTGGATTGCCCATCAAGAGGGATTTTTGTTTAAAAATATGAGGCTGTCTCTTTTGGGGTTAATCATTATTTATGCCTTTTTAGTCTTCTTGTATTGGTGTATCCGATTTAGAAAAATAAAATTTTTTACGGGACTCCTTTCAATCGTCTTACTCTTCCAAATTGTTTTGTTTTTTGAACGATGGGATCAGTCAAAACAACATCATTTGTGGTTGTTTTATCAACACAATAAAACCGTCATTGGTCATCAATCGTCCTATAAAATGACGCTCTACAGTCCCCAAGATATTTCTCGTGGAGAGTCATTTATAAATGATTTCAAAAACAAATATCCAATCGACACCTTGGAGATCAGATCCTTTAAAAACACTTATATCTCTGGAGCCCTCCATCTTCTGGTTATAGACGAAAAGAAAGTTTATGAGATTGCGAAATTTAAGGCCTCACATGTATTGTTGACCAATGATCCAAAAGTGAATCTTGATCGCGTCTTATTATACCACTATCCCAAAATGGTCTTTGCCGATGGAAGCAATAAACCTTGGAATGTTTCCAGATGGAAACAAAGCTGCCAAAAACTCAACATTCCATTAGTGAACCTACGAGAAAATGGGGCAGTTAAGATCAGCCTCTGAATTTGGGTATAAAACTCTTTCGATATTTTTCAAAATCTCCTGGCTTACTAAAAATCATATAATCTCCTTGTTTGATCATTTTAAGATAGAGTTCAATTTGTTGAGGATTCTGATAGCCTACCAAAGGGGTGATCATATCACCCATTTCGCTTACAAAAATAACGGTTGGATAACCTTTAACTCCCAAAAATTGAGTGAATTGGTGGGTTGAATTTCTTCCTTTTTTATTGGGGTTATAGTTGGGGTTGGAAAAAGTATTCCCGATATAGTTTATAATTTCTTGACCCTCGGCATTGAATTTTACAGCATAGTAGTGTTCCGAAATATAGGTTGCTACATCTGGATTCTGAAAGGTTTTCTTATCCATCAATTTACAAGGTCCACACCAATCAGTATAAACATCTATGATCATTTTTTTGGGATTCTTTTTTTGTGCTTCCAACGCCTCTTCAAAAGACATCCACTCTATGGTTTGAGCGTTACCCCAAAAACTACTCAGAACAAAAACAAAAAATATAAGTCTCATTTTAAAAAAATTAAATCGTTTTCACCTTTAAATCCTCCGCCCCATGTGCTAATCGTTTTAGGGGTTTTAGTATCGCGATAATTAAAAGCGCAAATAGGGTACAGAAAATGAAAATTCCTGTAAAAGTAACTTTTTCTCCTGCCGCATTTGCGTTCTCACCAATGGTGGCCGCCAACTTATTCCCCAATCCTGTCGCGGCCCAAAAAACCCCCATGATTAAAGAGGCATACTTTTCGGGGGCCAGCTTTGTAATGTATGACAGTGATACTGGGGAAGCACACAACTCACCAACAGTATGGAACAAATAGGCCAGCACCAACCAATACATCGATGAACTTCCCATCAGCTCATACTCTGATGCTGCAAAGCGCATAAACATAAATCCAAATCCCATGATCAATATTCCTACTGCAATTTTGAAAATAGAGGAAGCCTCCCTTCCTTTGGTTTTTATTCTCATCCACATACCTCCCACAAATACTGCTAAGGTGACGATAAAAAAGGCATTCAACGACTGAAACCATGAAGCTGGAATTTCAAAACCCATCAGCATACGGTCCGTTTTTTGCTTGGCATATAAATTCATCAGACCCCCCGCCTGTTCAAAGGCACCCCAAAAAATGATGATCATTAAAAAAGAGATGAGAAGCACTTTGACCCTGTCTTTTTCCACAGAAGTCAATTTTTTTTGTTTGAGTTGTTTTTTTTCTTCCTTGTTGGAAAAAACTAAATCTCCAACTCCTAACAGATAAGGCTGCCCCAAATAATACGTAATTTGACCCACGGCCATTCCAACAGCCGCCAAACCAAAACCATAATGCCAATTATAGGTTTCTCCAACCCAGCCACACAAAAGCGGAGCCAAAAATGCACCCAAATTGATGCCCATATAAAAAATATAAAATCCTAAATCTCTGCGTTCATCTCCCTGAGAATAAAGCCCCCCCACCATACTTGAAATATTAGGTTTGAGCCCTCCTACTCCCAAAATGATAAAACCGCAACCAATGTAAAAACTCCATTCACTATCGAATGCCAAAATCCCATGGCCCAAGCAAAGTAAAATTCCCCCCAACATGACCGTCTTTTTTTGACCCAATAAATTATCGGCTACCCAACCTCCTGGAACGGCTGCTATGTAAACCAACATAGTGTACCAACCGTAGAGCCAAATGGCTTCTTCATTTGACCATCCGAAACCCGGGTTTTGACTCGTGGTTTCTGCCACCAGAAAAATGGTAAACAAGGCGCGCATGCCATAGTAAGAAAAACGTTCCCAAAGCTCTGTAAAAAACAAAACAAACAATCCAGCCGGATGACCCAAAATCGTTCTTTGATGGGGCGTACTTGAAGAAGGTATAGCCATAGTACAATACTGGTTTAGTCATTAAAGTTAATGATTTTATGGTAGAGTCCACCCCACAAGACTTTGAAAAACCCATGAAGGAAAAAGTACAGAAACATGTATCTTTACAGGCTACAGAAAAGGTCAATATGTCAAAAAAAATAGAGGGGTTTTCCAAATTATCCAAAGCCGAAAAAATAGATTGGATCACCCAAATCCATTTTGATGATGCCCATAAGGCCAAGGAGATTGTTGACTCCTACAACCATACCGATGGAGAAATTCAAAAGCGGCATGACGAATTTATTGAAAATTCTATTGCCAATTATTACCTCCCCTTAGGAGTAGCGCCCAATTTCGTGATCAATGGAAAAGAATACACAATTCCTATGGCCATAGAAGAGAGTTCTGTTGTGGCTGCTGCTTCCAAATCGGCCAAGTTTTGGGCCTCGAGAGGAGGGTTCAAAACCCAAATTATTGGAACCCAAAAAATCGGACAAATACATTTTTTATTCAACGGAACATCAGCACTGCTAAAGTCTTTTTTTGAAGAAAAAAAACAAAGCCTCAAGGACAGTTGTAATGCACTCACCGCCAACATGCAAAAGCGAGGGGGAGGAATACTCGATATAGAGTTCAAGGACAAATCCGATCTTATAGAAAACTACTATCAGTTGCACTTGACTTTTGAAACGGTTGACTCTATGGGAGCCAATTTCATCAACTCCTGTTTGGAGCAAATTGCTGAAACATTGCAAACCTTGGCTGCAGCGTACGAAGTTTTTTTGAAAGATCAACTTTCAATAGAAGTCGTGATGAGTATTCTTTCCAATTTTGTACCTCAGTGTTTGGTTCAGGCCGAGCTGAGATGTGCTGTAGAGCAATTGAAAACCTCAGAAGATATGTCGGGGATTCAGTTTGCTCAGAAATTCATTCAGGCCGTTGAAATTGCCCAAAAAGAACCCTACAGAGCTGTAACACACAATAAGGGAATAATGAACGGGGTCGATGCCGTAGTGATTGCAACAGGAAATGACTTTAGAGCAGTGGAAGCCGGAGTTCATGCTTATGCTGCCAAGAGTGGCGTTTATTCCAGTTTAAGTCATGCCTTTTTAGAGGGAGACGAATTTGTTTTCCAACTCACCCTGCCCTTATCTTTGGGCACCGTAGGTGGGCTTACCCAACTGCACCCCATGGTAAAATGGTCCATGGAATTACTGGGAAATCCCAATGCAAAAAATTTAATGGAAATTGTAGCAGTGGCGGGTTTGGCTCAAAATTTTGCAGCCGTAAGATCACTGGTTACCTCTGGAATCCAAAAGGGACACATGAAGATGCACCTACTGAATATTCTCAATCAACTCAACGCCTCAAAGTTTCAAAAGGAGAAAGCAATGGAATTTTTTAAAACCCATACGGTGAGTTTCAGTGCGGTTTCCGATTTTTTAAAATCCAATCCATGACCCTATGATGAAATTTTACAGTCATGGAAAGCTATTGATCTCTGGAGAATATATGGTTTTAAAAGGAACCAAGTCATTGGCTTTACCCTGCAAAAAAGGGCAGTCATTGGAATTTGAACCCGATGGTTCAAAAATACTGAAATGGGAAAGTTGGGACATCAATCATCGATTGTGGTTCAGTGCACGGATCGCCCTTTCTGATTTTGAGATTATTGAAACCAGCGCGGTAGAAACTGCTGAAAATTTGGTTACCCTTCTTAAAGCCATCAGGCGTCAAAATAAAAATTTTCTAAGAGATGAAGGGGGAAGAGTCGCCACCCGTCTAGAATTTGACCGTCATTGGGGACTGGGTAGTTCTTCTACATTGATTTCAAACCTCGCTCAATGGTCTCAAACCGATCCCTACACACTTCTTGAAGCCAGTTTTGGAGGCAGTGGTTATGACATTGCATGTGCTACAGCAAAAGGTCCATTGATTTATCAAAAAGATCCCATGGGGCCCAAAATCCAAATCTGTCAATTTGATCCTCCTTTTAAATCCCATTTATATTTTGTTTACCTCAATCAAAAGAAAAACAGCAGAGAAGCTGTGAACCAGTTTAAAAAACAAAAGATAAGTCCCCAACAAGTCACTCAGTCTTCTGGACTCACTCAGTCTTTGATAAAGGCAAAATCACTGAAAACATTTGAGCAAATACTCATCGAACACGAGGATTTTATCGGAAATATTTTGGGGATAATACCGGTAAAAGAAAGACTGTTCAGCGATTTTGGTGGATCTGTCAAAAGCCTTGGCGCATGGGGAGGCGACTTTGTTTTGGCTTGTGGAAATCCAAACACTCCTGAATATTTTAAAAATAAAGGTTTTCCAGTAGTATTGGGATATCAAGAAATCATTCTCTAATAATACAACTGTCGATTGTCTTCTATCTTTGCACTGGAACGCAGGGCCTCGTAGATAGCAGAATTGATCCTCATGTTTTCCTCCGTTTGAAGCGCATTGGCATAGGCTTTATAACTTTCCATTTCATCGGCAATTTCTTTGGATACAACCTCAATCATATACACTCCATTGTTTCCTTGAATCAAACCAGAAGCTTGATTGAGTTCGAGTGCAAAAGCAGATCCAATGACATAAGGTTCTGATCCAGCTCCTGCCAATACTGTGTTTTCTTGAGTTACTGCCGAAGCTGTTTCAATTTCTTTATCCGTAGCACTGGCCAAATCGTCTAAAGTTTTTTTGTCAGCATGTGTTTTAAGTAAATACGCGGCTTTTCTTTCCTTCAATATTTTTTGAGTAACCTCAGATCTGATCGCCTCAACATTGACCATCCCTACAGGAGTGATTCCCGACAATTGTGCTACAATGTACCCACCGGTGTTGAGGCTAAATCGTTTGACCTCACCCAATTGAGTATCCTCATTGAACAACCACTGCACCAAATTCCTCTGACGAGGTAATTCGGGAAGGTTTTCGTCCAAAAGATTCACCTTTTGTACAAATTTCACATCGTAGTCATACTGTTTTGCAACGGTATCCAAAACCTTGCTTTTGATGCTTTCCATCTCAAACTGGGTCGTTTTTTGGAATACTCCATTGGAAGTTTCTTCAGAAGGAATGATTTCTTTTACCACATCAGCCGTCAAAACAACATCTTCTTTATCCGTTACTTTGATTACATGGAAGCCAAACTCTGTTTCTACTAAACCTATCTTATCCACCTTTGAACGATTACAAAAGTCGAAGAATTTTTCGGTCATGGCTCCTTCTTGAAAAAATCCTAAATCACCCCCTAAGGATTTGGAGGGTCCATCGGAGTTTTCAATGGCCAATTGGGTAAAATCGTCTGAGTTTTTTAGGGCTTTACGGTACACTTCTTGCGCCAATTTTTTTGCCTCATCACTGGTTCTGGTCTCATTGGGATTCGCTCTTTCGGCTCCTTGGTAGGTAATCAAAATATGACTCGCTCTTATTGAACCTCCTATTTTACGATCTAAAAAACGAGACACCTTAAATTGATTGCCGTCTTTATAGGGACCAAAAACATCTCCAATATTTAGTCCAAAAAGTATATCTGCGTATTCACTGGCTAAATTTCCTTTGGTTTTATAAATAGAATCAAAGGGTACTTCAGAATACAGCTCTAAAAATTCCGTTAAATTTTTAGTCGTGGCCAAGCCCTCTATGGTATCGGTTAATTTCGATACATCATTGTACTCTATTCTTCGAGATTTGAGTTGTTCCAGCTCCCTACGGATCTGATTTTGGTCCGCCTCTGAGGCTTCTTCTGAAAAAATCACAAATCGAACACTTCTGCTTTCTTCAGTCTCATAATCCTCTTTTCTTTCGTTGATGTATTTCTTGATGTCGGCATTTGAGATCTCAAAAAGACTGTCAGGTACGCCCTCATAAGGCAGTCTTACAAACCTGAGGTTAACCTTATCGTTTTTGCTATGGTAAGCATTTTTTCCTTCCAGCTCTGTAAACCCAGTACTGGACTTGATCAAATCGTAATAAATATTCTCTTTGGCTAGGCCTACTAAATTTTCCTCTTGTAGTTTCCAACTGTCGTATGCTTGAGGGTTCTCGAAACGCAATTGATTGATATAATCGGTGAAAATTCCGAAATCAAAAAACCCTGTTTCGTTTTGAAATCTGGGATCTTGAACAATTCTCTCGTCTTGGGTCAAAATCATTTCTATCTGCTCTTTCCCTGCATCAATCCCCAAACGCTCGAATTCTTGTCTGAAAATAGTAGCCCTGATCAGCTGATCCCATACAGAATTGACTGCCTGCATGGTAGAAAGGTTATAAGATCTCTCCGTGTTTTCTACCAGTTGCCTGTAAAAAGTCAAATCAATCTCTTCATCATTTACAATCGCTATAGGATCACTGGAGTTACTTCCAGATGAGTTTGCATCGAAAACTCCTGAAATCACAAAGGCAAATAGTGCCATACCTATAACCAGGATAAGGAATACAGAACGTTGTCTAATTTGACCTAAAACTGCCATATCATTTTTTTTTTGAGTCGGATGCGAAAATACAATTTCCTTTTTGATTATAAAAAAGAATCGCTTTGTTATTTAGAGGGTTAGGACTCCCAACCGACCATGATGAATGGGTCCAAATCCATTAATTTTCTTTCTTAACCTTTAGGATTACTCTTTCGATTTTGGTGGAAGAAACTTCTTTGATCTCAAACTCGTAATGGTCAATCGTGATTTGAGATCCCTGGCTAGGGATTTCTTCTTTGGTATAAACTATCAATCCGCCAAGGGTTTCATAGAATTCGTTTTCTGGAAGGTCCAAATTATAGTTTTGGTTGATGTAGTCCACCTCCAAGCGAGCAGAAAACTCAAAAACATTCTCTTCAATTTGATGTTCATAGAGCGCGATGTGATCATGCTCATCCTCAATTTCTCCAAAAAGCTCTTCAATGATGTCCTCTACTGTAATGATGCCCGATGTACCCCCGTATTCATCCAATACAACCGCAATGCTCCTTCTTTGTTTGGTCAATAATTTGAGCACTTCGCTGATCTTCATCGTTTCGGGAACAAATGCGACCGGAAGTAATATTTTTTTGAGATCGGTGGGTTTTTTAAACATCTCAAAAGCATGGACATAGCCCTGAATATCGTCGATGGATTCCTCAAAAACAGGAATTTTTGATAAGCCGCTGGAAGTAAAAAGCTCTTTTATTTCGGACAAAGAAGCAGAATCTTCAATCGCAACAATTTCTGTTCTGGGCACCATAGCTTCTCTGGCTTTTACTTCCGAAAACTCCAAAGCATTTTGGAAAATCTGTATTTCACTGTCAACGTTTTGTATGTCTTTAGTTGATTCCAACTGTTGCTCTATATAATTTCCCAATTCTATTTTTGTAAAAGTCAGTTGAATTTGATCTCCTTTGGTTTTGAAAAACTTCATAAGGATAAAGTCGGATAACTTGATGATCATGGCAGTTATGGGCGCAAATACGGCATAGAAAACAGCAGTAGGAAAGGCGAAAACTTTCATCACAAAATTAGAGAATTGTTGAAAAAAAACTTTTGGCAAAAACTCTGCTGTCAGCAAAATAATAAGAGTAGAAATGACCGTTTGTATTAAAACAATCCGGATATTGAAAAATCCATTCAAAAGGGTCTCTGGATAAAGTAATTCCAAAATACGGTCTCCCATAAATATTCCGTAGATGACCAGTGATATATTATTTCCCACCAACATGGTGGCGATAAATCGGGAAGGATTTTTGGTGATAAAATTCAAAAACTTAGCATTCCATCCCGTCTGTTGCTTTTCTATTTCCAAATAAATTCTATTGGCAGAAACAAAAGCAATTTCCATCCCTGAAAAAAAGGCTGAAAGAATAAGGCAAATAAGAATGACGAGGTCAGAAATGATCATGGAGAGGTTTTTCCCCTGTTTTTAAACTTCTTTCTGTAATGTCTTCTGAACAAGGCCATAAAGACAGAAATAAAGGCAAACCCAATAAAAATATATGCCTTTTGACGATTGATGCTCCACTGATTATAACTCTCATAAGTGGCCACTAGGGCTATTAGCCAATAGAGAATTTCGGAAATTTTATAACTTTTCATCGACGGTTAAAGTATCTTGTTCTTCTTCTACAGCTATAGTACCCGATAGCTTTCCTGTTTGAAATTTACTAAATTCTTTATTGGTATCCAATCGGGTGGCGGCAAGATTGTAATCCACACTTTCAAAAGTGAAAGCTTTTTCGGTAAAAAGCCACTCCTTTTCGGCATCCCAATACATCTGATCGGTTTCCAATCGAGATCCATCGTGAGATAAAAGTACTACATTACCTTGTAGGTCAACAATTTTTGTTTGATTGAAAAGTATCCC